>Ga0233425_10003563_pt1 | contig 27979 bp, 23 predicted proteins | sample Watercolumn_Towu_2_FD_181712 | JGI IMG/M metagenome (GOLD analysis project Ga0233425, IMG submission 181712) | Freshwater microbial communities from Lake Towuti, South Sulawesi, Indonesia - Watercolumn_Towuti2014_140_MG | ecosystem: Environmental > Aquatic > Freshwater > Lake | place...
AAGCCGACCCTGAAGGTAGGGGAGAAGGCCGTAATCCAGGCCAAGATCAAGGGAGGCGAGTTGCCCTTCACCTACCGATGGGGAGCTGGTGTGGAAGGCAAGGATAACGTGGCACGTTTCGTCGCGGACAAATCCGGTCCTCACAAGGTGTCCCTCGATGTCAGCGACAAGGCCGGCCAGAAGGTTTCTGCAAGCATAGATCTGAAGGTCGAGGCAGCGAAGCTCGAGGTCGTCCTGACGCCGGACAAGAGGACTCTGAAGATTGGGGAAACCGGGATGCTACAGGCCAAGGTGAAGGGGGGTATGCCGGACTACACATACCAGTGGAGCAGTTTCATCGCAGGGAAAGGAGAAACGGCCGCCTTCACCCCGAAAAAAGCGGGACTGTACAAGGTCTGGCTCGAAGTGCGCGACAAAACGGGGGGGAAGGCCACGGCAAGCCTGGATTGGAAGGTTGAGGAAGGCGGTGACATACAGACGCCTCAGGTTAGGGGGGCAGAAAAGATCATTATCGAACCGGACCCCCTGAAGCTTGCTTTGGGAGCGACACAGACTTTACAGGTTCTGCGGGTTCTACCGGATGGACGGAAGGAGCCCTACACCCAGGGGAAGATTTCCTGGACCGGCGCTCCTTCTCAGGGGATTGTTATCAGCGATGGCGGAAAGATCCAGGCGGATTCTCGAGCCAAAGTCGGCGACCGTGTGAGGATCGGGGTGCAGGCCGGTCCCCTGAAGGCCGAGGCCTGGCTTGAAGTGGTTTCTTCATCGAAGACCGCTGCCCCACCGGTTGCGGGTCCGGCGGGTCCTTCAACAGCAGTAGCATCCACCGTTTTGACGTCCGGTGTCTCGACCTCCGTAACGCCGAGCTCTGCCTCGCCGCCGACATTGATCATAGAGCCCCAAAACCTATCGATTGCCTCGGGTAAAAGCAGTGATCTAAAAGTATTCACGGTTCAGAACGGCAAGAAAATAGCCGACGTGACAAACCAGTGTTCGCTGCTGGTGTCCCCTGGTTCCGGCATTCGGATTGATCGGAACGGGCGCATCACCCTGGATAAGACTGCCAGACCAGGTACCGTCGAGCCTGTCTTGGCTACATTGAAGCATACATCCGGAGTAACCCTGCGGGCGGATGGAATCATCCGCATCGAAGAGGATGCAACGCTTTCCTCCAGCGGGTATAACCCCAACACCGATCCCGGTAAACTTTCCACGATGAAGCCCGGGGAACTGGATAAGGTAAAAAAGACCATCACCGAGTTCCAGTCAGGGCAATGGAAGCCCCTGGAGACAAAGGAACAGAAAATCAAGGAGCAGCCGGTCGGCCAGCCGCAGCCGCCGGAATATCAAGGTTTCTCAACCACGACCATCCCAACAATGGTACCCGGCGGCACCTCCACCCTCACAACGGTACCCCCTGGAGTTACAACTACCCCATCGACGATACGCCCGGGAGGGACTACAACCCCCACGACGGCTCGTCCGGGGGGGACGACCACCCCTACGACGGCGAAGCCAACGACGGTCATACCTACGACAACCACCACGGCAGCGACACCCCAGAACCTGACGGACGTTACGGTGGACCGGCGGGATGTCACCATCACCGTCTGGGACCACGGGGTGGAGGACGGGGATATCATCACGATCTATCTCAACGGGAAGGTCCTGAAGAGCAATCTGAAGCTTACCAACAAAAGACAAACCTTCCAGGTGATACTCACGGGAGGACAGAACCGTTTTGAAGTGGAAGCGGTGAACGAGGGGTCGACGCCCCCCAACACGGCCACGGTGGAGATCTCCAACGTGACGAAGGGGAAACCGAACCAGGTCTATGAGCGAAAGGCCGGGCAACGGGCGAGCATGAATCTGACCGCTCCGTGAAGCCATCGAGGCAGCAGCGACGGCGGTGCAGGACGACATCAGACCGCGAACGGATTTCCTCTTTCGCGGGGAGGACACACTGTAAGCATTTTTTATGACCTTGCGGAAGTCTCCGGTAAAGGTTGGCTATATTTTATTTAAACGTATCATCGAGGTGAATCCTATGAAGAGAATACATCGTTTGGGAATACTCTGTGTCATCTTGATCGCGCTTGCCGGCTGCGCCGGTCCCGGGCAGGAGAGTTTCAATCAGGCACAGGAATTCCTGAAGCAGAACCGTTTGGAAGAAGCAATCGCCCGCTTGGAACAGGCGGTCGTTCAGGAGCCGGGTCAGTCGGAATTCAAGAAAGCGCTTCAGGATGCCAGGGCGCTCCTCGAGAAGCGACGACTGGAGGCTTTAAATCGTCGCGCAGATCTCGTCTTTGCAGAGGCAGCAAAGGACGAAGCCGCGAATGACTGGGCCGGAGCGGTAAAGAAGCTCCGGGAGATCCGCTCGTTCCATCCGGCGCACCCCAGTCTCGCTACCAGGCTGACCAAGGCCGAGAGTCAGGGACTTACCTATTACCAGAATAACGCCGAGAAGGCGAAGACGACGGAGGACTGGGGCGATGTGGTCCGCTATCTTGTCCAGGCGCAGGAGATCGCGCCCGGGCAACCGGCTATCACCGCCGGTCTCAAGGAAGCCAGGGAAAAAGACACCCCTTCCTACTACCTCTCGCGCGCCGAGTTCTTCTCCCGGCAAGATGCCTGGGAGCGGGCGCTTATCTTTCTATCCAAAGCGACGGCTGTGGACCGAGACGGGACCAGGGCCCAGCCGATCCTGAGTCTCAACCTGGCGGCGGCACAGTACTATCTGAACCGGGCAACGAAGGACAAGCGCCGTCTTTATCCCGCCTATACCTCGATCGCGATGCTGATGCACGCCAAGGACGATCCCCAGGTCCGGGTTCTCGTCGACCAACTGCTCTCGCTGATGTACACCCAGGCCGAGGCCTATGAAAAGGCCGAGCAGTTCGGCAACGCCTATGCCTGGTATGACCGCGTTAACCGGATGCATCCGGAATACAAGGAGGTATTTACAAAGCTCCAGATTCTCAAAGACCGTCTACGGGAGCGGGTGATCAAGAAGATTGCCGTGATGGATTTCACCAGCCCCACCAGCAATGCCGAAGCGGGACGGATCGTCACCGACAGCCTGCTCTCCTACCTGACAACCAACGCCACAAGCGACGTGAAGATTCTTGCGCGCGACGTCATGGGGGCGATCCTCAAGGAGATCGAAATGGGACAGGCCGGTGTCTATGACATCGAAAGCGCCAAGAAGGCCGGCAAGCTGAAGGGGACCGATATCTTTATCTTCGGCAGCGTCCTGCAGTACAATGTGGAAAGACAGACCAGCGAAGGGCAGAAGATGACCAATGTGGTGGTGGCCAAAAAGTCGGTGCCCAACCCCTCCTACCAGATGTGGCTCATGGGTCAAAAGGGAAGCCCCACGGAGACGGACATGAAAAACGCGCCGCCGGCAACCATCGAAGAGGAGATCAGGGAGACGGTCAGATACAAGGTCGGAACGGAAAAGAAACGCGCCTTTATCCGGATATCCTACCGGCTCATCGATGTGGAGGGGGGCGAGGTCATCGCCACCCGGAACCTCCAGAAGGTAAAAGAGGTTTCCGACGACTTTTCCGAAGGGATACCCCAGGCCAACATCCCCTACGATCCCCTTCAAATCCCGGCCGATACAGAACTTCTGGATCTAGTCACCCAGGACATCGTCACCGAGTTGGGCAAGCAGGTCCTCGGTTATTTCTCGAGCCCTCAAACGCTCTACATGAGGACCGGCGAGGCGTTGGCGAAGAAGCGTGATTACGAAAAGGCGGTCGAAAAATATATCGACGCCATTACCCTCGAGGAGATGAAAAATGTCACTGGTCCTCTGACGACGCGGGCCAACCGGGAGATCGACCTGATGATGAACACCCTTGCAAAATGACCGAAGGGGCGCCACGAATATTGAAATGGGCCAGGCTGGGCTTTATGGCCGGTCGCCGATCCGACCACCCTCTACCCGAACCTTTCCCCACCCAGCAGCTCCACAATTTTCCGTACCAAGGCGGGGAGCGACGGATCGCGCGCGCCCATGACCAGTATGCAATCGCCCGGTCGCGCATCGCTGCGCAATCGGGTCAGTAACTCGCCGCGGTCCCCCACCGCCTGCGCATTGAAGGACACGGGGCCGAGGCCGGTAATGATATCAGCCGAGGAAATATCCTTCTTGGCCGTTCCGCCGGCATAGTAGATGGGCAGAAGATAGAGAGAGTCATGCCGGCCAAGGACATGTCGAAAGGTTGCTATGTATTCGTCCCTCAAAAACCGCGTGGGGCCGAACCCGTGGGGCTGGTACACGGCAATGACGCGCTCTGAAATTCCCCGCGCGGCGCTCATCGCCGCCGCTATCTTTGCCGGGTTATGGGCATAATCATCGACCACATACACATGTCGTGCCGTTCCGGTTAAGGCAAAACGCCGTGCCACACCCTCGAACGCTCTGACCGCATCGGCAAGGACCGGTCCCTCGCAACCAAAATGCTCGCAGACACAAAGGGCGCCGCGCAGGTTCTCCAGGTTGTGGCTTCCCGGAAGGGGCAGATGATATTCGATGCCCCTGCGAAAAAGCTTCACCGAGGTGGGCAGAGCCTCCTCACAGTCCGGCCGCCAGGAGGCCAAGTCATCTCTTCCGTAGCGCACCGCGGCGGGCAGCGCTGCCAGGATCGGGTCGTCCGCATTTGAGGCAGCCCAGGAGGCATGCGAAATCAACTGCGCAAAGAATCCCCTTATCTCCTCAACGCTTCTGTGATCCTTGGCGATATTCAGAAGGACCGCGGCCTCCGGCGAATATTTGACAAGCGAGCCGTCGCTCTCGTCTGCCTCTACGATCAGCAGGTCGGAGCCGCCGCTCCAGGCATTTCCGATGAGCCCCTGCTTTTCGAGCCTTCGCAGGGGAGCACCGCTGATGAGCGAGGGCGATTTGCCGCAGGCGGTCATGAATTCGAAGATCATCGCCGTCACCGTCGACTTACCGCTTGTGCCGGCGACTGCGATCGTCTTTTTCGACGCGATGATTGCGGCAAGAAGATCCGAGCGATGGATAATGGGAATACCGCAGGCGCGAGCGGCGGCGATATCGGGGTTCGATTCTTCTATGGCCGTCGAGAAACATAACACATCGGCATCCCCATTGACGCCCGACCCGTCCTGACCGACGATGACGCACCCGAGCCCCTCGAGGGATTGCCGCATGGCGGCGGTATCCTCGCTGGCGAGCAGACGGTCCGACCCGGAAACCGCGATCCCCTGAAAACGCAGATACTGCGCCAGAGCGCTCATGCCGGTGCCGAAAATACCGGTAAAATGGATGCTCCGGCACCTGTTTTCGCCAATGACTACCGGCGGAGGATCGATGTAGACCAGGGTGCCGGCATTGACCATATCAAAGAGGTCAATCATATCCTGATTTCGCAGGGCCAGGCACCCCTGTGACAGGGGAGTGCCAACCAGATCCTCCCGGCCTGTGCCGTGGATATAAATGAAGCGCTCGTAAGTATCGACGCCGGCACCCCTGTTGATTCCCTCCTCCAGGCCCTCCAGCCGCAGAATACGGGTCAATATCAGATTATCATCGATGGAACCCCGGTCCCAATCGATACCGGTGTCCTCGCGATCTTTAAAGATGCGCCCAAGAGGAGCACCGGCCCCTATCTTCTCCTTGATGCGATGGAGACCGAGCGGGGTTTTGAAGGAGTTCTCGCGGATCCCATTGCCAAAACGGGACGTCGAGACATCGAACGATGCAACGACAGTCTCGTTCCTGCAGACGAAGAGCTTTTGCATCTCGATAGACTGAACGAGAAACGCTTCTCCCGGATCCGCCGTGAATTTCACTAATGTATTATAGATGCGACTCAACCGGGCTCTATCCATCCGCTACCCAACCCCCGACGTAACGGCCGTCAATTGAATGTATGATGCTTTGAAAGATTCTATCTCTTTTTCGAACCGCCGTACAGCGATATCCAGCTACGCAAAACGAATCGAGCGGTCTCCCTTCGGCAAATTGAAACCTCTTGCTACTCTACCAAATTGTGAAGCTTCCCACCACATCCACGTTCGGGGTCGCGGCATACCGGCGGTATGGACAGTATAAAGCGGCGTTGAATTGCCGGCGCATTTCCGGGAGAATCCGGTGTCCTATGGAGATGTTTTAGTGCTTCTCAGGCGGTTCTTCGTTCAAGCCCGCGGCAGAGTCTTCTCATGCATCCAGCCAAGGGAGCGAAATAATGGTTTTTCTGAACCCTTGCGCAGCATCCGGTATGGCGGATGTGATCCTCCTGGTTCCGACAAAGGTCGCATCGATCGACCTCGATGAATTCGGTCCTCAGATCCCGATACTGCAAGTAAAGGTTCAAACGTGTATTCCCGTCGGCATCCCGGTACCTCTCGAGCAGACCACCCATATTTTGTTTCATGTGCCAGCCTCCTTCCTGTTCGATCCCTTATTTCCGAGAAACGTCGTTCCCTGCACATCCTCTTCGAATCCTTTTTCCTTCAAGCCCACAGAAGGCGGACCAAGCCGCCGCACCATGCAGTCCGGAGGGGTCATCCCTGGATGTACCCTTTTAAGCATCCATCGGGATCGCGCCTTTGAGCGATTTTAAGATATTCCTTGACTTGCCCGAGGGGAAGTGGCATATACGGCTTATAACAGGTTGATTATGCCATTTTGGGAGGGGATATGAAAAAGGTCGTGATTCTGGCCATGCACAATGCCATGGCCTCGACGATCACCGGCCCCATGGACGTCTTCTATCAGGCTGGGGTCATATGGAACTATTTCCAGGGCGAGGGGGTAACGCCCTTCTTTGAAACGATGATTGCCACGATCGATGGCAGGTCGCTCAGGTGCTTGAACGGGACCCGCATCGTTCCCGACTGTTCCATCCGGGACGTGGGCTCAACCGATCTCATCGTCGTTTCCTCTACCTTCAATATCGAAAAGGCCTTGAAATACGAAGGAGATGCCTTTGAATGGCTGAAGGAACAGCATCGCCGGGGAGCGCATATCGCAACCGTGTGCACCGGTGCTTTCGTTTTGGCGGAAACCGGGCTCCTAGACGGGAAGACGGCCACGACGCACTGGGGTTCCGTGAGCGAGTTCAGACGCCGGTACCCCCGGGTTCATCTCATACCGGAGCGGTTGATCACGGACGAGGGGGACCTGTTCTGTTCAGGCGGCATGACCGCCGGGATGGATCTGTCCATCTATCTCGTGGAGAAGTATTGCGGCCACGAAGTGGCGCTTCAGAGTTCCAAGACCATGGTCTCGGATATCGGACGAACCCTGCAAACCCCCTATGCCATATTTCGATTTCAAAGGGACCACAATGACCAGCAGATATTGGCGGTGCAGCGGCTGCTGGAGGAGCATTTTGATCAGGACCACCCCTATGAGACACTGGCGCGCAGATTCGGGATGAGCCGCAGGACATTCGAGCGCCGGTTCAAAGGGGCCACCGGAGATACACCGCTGATCTATTTGCAACGGGTCCGGGTTGAGGCGGCCAAACATCTGCTTGAAACCCAGCCTCTGTCCTTCGATGAAATCACCTACCGCGTCGGGTATGAGGACAACAGCGCCTTCCGAAAGATATTCCGGAAGCAAACAGGCCTTCGTCCCAAGGAATACCGGAGGCGATTCCAAAGAGTATGATGGGTTGCCGTGCCGGATTTCTTTGCCGTTCCCGCCTCAGGGGCTACGATTTCAGGCGGTCTTTGCTTTAGTAGAGGACGATTTTCCATATTTGACGAAGTTCGCTTTTTATCTTTATTAACAGAGTATACGAAATCGAATAAAGGCATACTACATTATAATTATGAAATATTTTGCTTGAAATGGAAAATACGTTGTGTCGTCCTTATATCAAAATTATCGGAAAAAGCGAAGGGTGGATATTAATTGTTATGCTCGTGAAAAAATGGGCTTGACATACTAAATAGGTTATATATTATATCTGGCATGTGGCGCATCGAAGAACATAGACGGGTTGCCAAACAAATCGGTTCGATTCCGATTGAAATGATTAAGCGATATGAAAAATGGAAGGACATCGCCATAATTTCAGGCCCATCAGGGTTGCGATTGATCAGGGGCTTTAACGACGAGGCATTGGTTGGCAAGTGGAAGGGATACCGCTCCTCCCGGCTTGGTCTCCAGTGGCGGGTGATATATCGAACCGTTCCTGAAGCGTTGCTGTTTCGGGTCGCCTCGATAGCCGCCCATGACTATCGGAGGTCTTAAATGAATGATTATCGCCCTGCTAAAAAGCATATAGAGGTTTCCGTGGGTGAATCCGTACGGATCCTCCGCGAACTTCAGGAATTAAGCCAGAATCAACTGTCTGCAATGACAGGCATTCCCCAGGCAACCATTTCCGGGATCGAGAATGATCGCGTCAAACTGGGCGTCGAGCGCGCCAAGGTTTTAGCCACTGCGTTGAAGGTCCATCCAGGAGTTCTGGTTTTCCCGGGCTGGGAGCTTCCGGAACAAGCCGTTGCATAACATGCGCCTGGACCAAGACGGGCAAAAAGCACGCCCACTGGTCAGGCGCGGCGTAAGGCTAATAGATTAATCTGAATAAAATACGATAGCGATAAGGAGGGCAAAAATGAGATCCGACGAAATTCGGCAAGAAATAAGCAATTTAAATATTGCAGAGAAATTATTATTGATAGAGGACGTATGGGACTCTATCGCTCTAAGCAATGCGGAGCTCCCTATGCCTGAATGGCAAAAACGTGAACTTGATAGAAGGTATAAAGAATATAAGGCAGGGGAACAGAATCTTCATGATTGGCAATCAGTTCACGACGAAATAAGGAATAAATACAAATGAAGCTCCGTTATACCAATAGGTCAAAAGATGATGTTGAATTGGCTTTTGCCTGGTATGAAAGGCAAAGGAGAGGGCTTGGTTTTGAGTTCCTGGATTGCATAGAGGTAGCATTGCAAAACATTGCTGCCTATCCGGAGATGTACCAAATACGGTATTCGTTTTTTCGCGGCTGTCCTATAAGGAGATTTCCTTTCTCTATATTTTATACAATCGAAGATAACCAAATTGTAATACATTCTGCGTTTGATAATCGACAGGACCCGAAAAAGAAGCCTTAACCATGGCATCCACCGGATCGGCCACAAAGCCGCCTCCCAGTGAGCCGAACGTTAGCCGAAAAAAATTAGAGGACTGATGAGATGAATAATTTTCCAAGACTTAATAAGAAAATAGTGAAGGTCTCTGCCTTGGATGATATCGAAGAAGAAAAGAGATACTGGATGTCAAAAAGCCCCCTCGAACGATTTGAAGCTGTCGAGATTAACAGAAGGATGATTTATGGCCAAGATCGAGCTACATCAAGACTTCAAAGATTTTTTGAGGCTGCTGAACTTCTGTAATGTCAAGTATCTTCTGGTTGGCGGTTACGCGGTCGGTTACCATGGTTATCCACGAGCAACCGGTGATATGGACATTTGGATTGAAATGAGTGAATCAAATTCTAAAAAGATTGTCTCAGCCTTTCGCGATTTTGGTATGCCTGATGAAGCCATTTCAGAAGATCTATTTTTAGAAAAAAATAAAGTCATTCGAATTGGTATACCACCGGTACGACTTGAAGTTATTACAAGTGCCTCCGGCGTAGACTTTGAAGAATGTTATTCTCATCGTGAGGTTGTTGAGATTGATGGGATTCCGATAAATCTTATTTCACTCCAAGATCTTAAAAAGAACAAACATGCTGCCGGCAGACACAAAGATATGGAAGACATGGAACATTTGCCATAACATGTGCGCCTGCCCAAGGAAGTTTCGGTTTCGGGGACAGGATACGTGACTATTGCTGGAGCAGACCTTCCAGATCGGTGATGCTGTTGAAAACATAGTCAGGCTGGATGCAAGAGGCTTCCAGGGTTTCCCGGTCGGTGACGCCGGTCATCACGAGCGCCGTCTTCATCCCCGATTCCGCCCCCATGCGGATATCGGTCTCCAGGCGGTCGCCGATGAGAAGACAGTCTTCAGCTTCCAGCCCCATCGTCTCGAGCGCTACCTGGACGGTGATGGGGGATGGTTTCCCCACGATCACTTCCACCTTTTTGAGGGTCACCGCCTCCAGGGCGGCGATGATACCGGCGCAGTCAGGCAATTCTCCTCCTTCCACGGGGCAGGTCCGGTCGGGATTGGTGGCGATGAAACGGGCCCCCTTTCTGATGGCCTGGAAGGCGATGTTGTACTTCCGGTAATCGAAGGTCCGGTCGAAGGCGGCGATGACATATTCGATCTCGTCCGGGTTCTCGGTCAGATGGAATCCGGCCCTGGCCATCTCGGCCACAAAGGGGAGCTCTCCCATGACGAAGACCTTCGCACCGGGCGCCGTTTGCTCCAGATAGCGGATCAGGACGAAAGTCGAGTTGATGACATCCGAAGGCTTCGCGGGTATACCGAGTCGCGTCAGTTTGGCTGCGTAGTCCTCGCGAGTATAGAGGGGCTTGTTGGAAAGAAAAACGACCTTTCTGCCCGCTTCGCGCAGCAGGCGCACTGCCCGCTCGGCGCCGGGGATCAGGCGCTCGCCCAGATAGACCGTCCCGTCCAGATCGAAGAGAAATCCCTTGAACACTTAGCCGAACACACCCCCCATCTTGGAGCCCGCCACACGGTTGATGACAAACAGGCAGGCCGCACCGAGGATGATGAGGATGAAACCGAGGGCGGCCGCCTCATTGACGGACCCGCCGATATAGAAATTGAAGATCCCCACCGTCATCATCTCGTGGCCGGGGACGACCAGAAGCAGCGTGGCCGATGCCTCCTGGAGGGCCAGGATGAAAGAGTATAGGGATCCCACCAGGACCCCCTTCCAGATGAGCGGGAGCGTGACATCCTTGAAGGTCTTCACCTTTGTGGCGCCGACGCTCTCCGCCGCCTCCTCGAAGGAGCGGTGGACGATCAGTAGGGAGGCAAAGGTCCCCCGAACCGTGTAGGGGAGCCGCCGGACCGCAAGGACCACGGGGATGACGATCCACATGCCGATGAGGGCGGCGTTCATGAGGGGCAGAGGATCCCTGAAGGCCCGCATGTAGGCGATGCCGATGCCCGTCCCCGGCAGGGCCAGGATCAGCGTCGTCAGTGAATCGAGGACGTCACGCCCCGGAAGTTTCGTCCGGGACATGATCCAGGCCACGGGCACCCCCACGGCGATGCAGATAGCAACCGAAATCCCCGAATAGATCAGGCTGTTGATGATGAACTTGGGGGTCTCAACGGCCACCCGTTCGAAATACTGGAGCGTATACTTCACCGGAAAGGGCGTCAGCGCCCATCCTTTGCCGAAGGAATCGAGAGCGAGCCCCAGATAGGGGATAAAGGCGAGGATCAGGATGACGGCCAGGAAGGCGACCGCACCCGCCTGCGCCAGGGGTGAGAGCTTCTTTCGCTCGATCACCGAATAGGAGAGGGAGCTGTAATCCTTGATCGACACGTACTTTTTCGCGATGATCAGAAAAAGAATCGCCAGAATCACCATGATGGCCGATATGACGATCCCCATCTTGAAGAGGCGACGGTCCACGAACTGGACAATGTTCAGATAGGCCTGCGACGCCAGGAGGTCGGAAATGCCCACTACCAGCGGCGTGGCAAAATCGGCGAACGTCCAGATGAAGACCAGAAGCGCCCCGGAAACATACCCGGGGGTCGTCAGCGGAAAGGTAATGTCCCAGAATTTGCGGATCCCCCGGGAACCGACGCTCTCGGCCGCCTCGTCGAGGGAGGGGGAGATCTTCCCCATGGCGTCGACGATGGAAAGGGTCATCAGGGGAAAGAGGTGCAGGGTCTCCACCAGGAGCACCCCATGGAGGCCGTACATAAAATTGACGGGATGGGTAAATCCGAAATAGTCTTGGAGGATGATGTTGACGGTCCCGGCACGGCCAAGGATGAAGACGAAACCCATGACGCCGACCAAAGGCGGCATGATCATGGGGATGATCGTCAGATAGGAGAAGAGACCCCGGCCGGGGAAATCGTACCGGAGCAGCAGATACGCAATGGCAATGCCGATAATGGAGGTGGTGATCACGGTCGCCACCCCCAGAATCATGGAGTTCATCAGCGACTTGAGGTAAAAGGCATCGGTGAAGAAATCCTGAAAATTCGCTAGGGTAAAGACCCCCGCCTCGGTCGTGAAGCTGTCATAGAAGAGGCGAATCAGGGGATAGATGAGAAAGATAATGAAAAAGGCCCAGACGGCGGCATAGGCCAGAAGACCGCTAACCTTCAATTCGGACCAAACGCCGGACTTGGACAGGGTTATGGTCGCATCTGTTTTCACATTCAGGATCCTCTCTCTCTTTAGGCGGGAATCCCCAGGGTGATCTGGACGGGAAAGCGCACATGCACCTTCTCGCCGATGGGAAAAGTTTTCTGGTTCCAGGGATTCTGGACGTCAACCTTGAAGATCGTCTCCTTATCCAGTTCGATGTCGTAGCGGATGGTGTTGCCGATATAGGAGGCAAAGCTGACCGTCCCGGAGATCAGATTCATGTCGTCACCCGCTTCGCCGGAGCTGCAGATGGAGGCCGCTTCGGGGCGGACGGTAATCTTGCAGGCCTCCCCTGCCTTGAACCGGGCCTCAAAGGCGCATTTGAGGAGCCCGAAGCGGGTCTGCGCGGCCATCCACCCTTTCGTCTCCTGAATTTCCTTCACTTGACCGTCGATCAGATTGTTGATGCCGATGAAATCGGCGACAAAGGGGTTTTCGGGTCTTTGATAGAGATCCCGCGGCGAGCCTATCTGCTGAAGCTTTCCGTGATCGAGGACGGCGATGCGGTCCGAAAGGGTGAGGGCCTCCTCCTGATCATGGGTCACGTAGATGGCGGTGATGGCGAGCTCCTTCTGGAGCTTCCGGATTTCCGCGCGCACCTGCTGACGGATCTTGGCGTCCAGGTTGGAGAGGGGCTCGTCGAGGAGAAGGACGTCCGGGTTGAGGACCAGGGCGCGGGCCAGGGCCACGCGCTGCTGCTGCCCGCCGGAGAGCTGGCCGGGATACCGCTTCTCGAGGCCTGTGAGATTGACCAGCGACAGGGCGCGATTCACTTTTTCGTTCGTCTCCCCGGAGGGCGTTTTTTTTATCGTGAGGCCGTAGGCCACATTGTCGAATATGGTCATGTGCGGCCAGAGGGCATAGTTCTGAAAGACCATGCCGATGTTCCGCTCGTAGGGAGGAATCGCCGACACTTCCCGCTCGCCGAAATAGACCTCGCCGTGATCCGGCTTGTGAAAGCCGCCGATGAGGCGCAGGATCGTCGTTTTGCCGCAACCCGATGGCCCCAGTAGGGTAAAAAGCTCGCCGTCCCTGATATCGAGCGATACATGACTCACCGCCTCCAGGGCGCCGAATCGCTTCACCATGTCTTTGAGTTGGATATTCATAGTTTAACCAGATGACCGTCTGAATGACCCGTTGCCCCTCCCCCCACAGACCGGGCGGAGAGGGGCAACGGGATGCAATGACGATGAGTGGTACAGTTATTTTTTAATTATTTCTTTGTGTTTCTCGGCAATCTCTTTTCGGAAATAGGCGTTCACCTCCTCGATACGCTTTTTCTCGCCGGCGATCTTGGGATCGTAGACATTGCCGATCTGGACGTCATAGAAGGAGCGGATGCCGGCCGTAAACTGGACCGCCTTCTCCGCATTGGAGCCGGGGGCTCCCTGGACCTTGTATTTGGATGTAATGGGGTAGAGGCCGCGATCCATGAGGATCCTCTGCCCTTCCTCGGACAGGATAAACTCGATAAAGGCGTGCGCCGCCTTGGGATTGCGGGCCCCCTTGAGAACCCCCATGGGCTCCGGGGTTACGTAGGCGTTCTTGGGGTAGACGAACATCAAGTCGTAGCCCCCGAGAACCTCGGCGAAGGCCATATAGCTGGGAACCGCCATGCCCACGGCGAATTCACCCTTGGCCACCACGCTCGGCACGTCGCGGGAGCGCGCCGTGAAAATCCCCGTGTTGGCAGCGAGTCTCGTCAGCCAGGCCCATCCTTTCTCCCAACCGTGCATGGCCAGGATCACCGCGTAACTTGCATGGCTGGAGCTTGAGCGGTCCGGCGTGCACTGGGCGATCTGACCTTTCAGCTTGGGATTGAGCATGTCGTCCCAGTCCTTGATCTCGACGCCGAGCCGCTTGAGCAGCTTCGGCTGATAGATCAGGCCGTAAGGCTCGAGCGTCGTCCCCACCCAGAATCCCTTCGGGTCCTTCAGGGGAAGGCCCACGGGCTTGCCGATAGCAGCCGGGATCTCGTCCCACATCGCCTTGGGAAGGGCGATCTTTTCCAAGAGACCCTGGTCGGCCAGCAGGTCGAACAGCGTCCCCTCGCCGCCCCAGAAGACGTCTGCCTGGGGTCTTCCCTTCCATTCGACGATCTGACCGTAGGCGACCGGCGTCCCCTGCGGCATGGCGCTGGTCTTCAGATCCACATTGTACGTCTTCTTTACAAAGGCCGCGAAGGCCTTCAGGGCCGGATCATGGACATCCTTGGAGACCGGGGTGATGAGATAGAACTCCTTCTCGATCGCCTGGGCGAAGCCGACCCCGCTCAGACAGAAGAAACCGATGATCGTTAAGGCAAAGACCGCATAACCGCAACGTTTGATCGCTTTCATCCGCAACCTCCTTTCATTCATCCGTGAAGAACGCTTCTGTCTCAGCGAAGCAGACAACCCCTTTATGAGTATACATATCGCCGTTACTCTGCGCGACGCTGTTTGCTCGCTCCCCGAACCTGTTTGCCCACCCGTGAATGTGGTGAACCATAACCCTAAAAAGAAATGAATGTCAAGCTAAACCGGCCGCGCGAAAAACCATGCAATTTCATAAAAAATGTGTATGATCAACGCATCCCAAGAATCTCTGTCTCCCCCTTTTCTCGGAGGCACGGCGACTATTCGCAAGGAGAAGAATGAATGAAGCATCTCGATGAAAGTCATGAGGCGCTGGCCGATCCTTACGGTTATGCAGAAAGGTTCAAGGCGGTGAGCCGGAGGAAGATCGTGGGGACCTTCTGTTCCTACACGCCGGAGGAGATCATTGTTGCCGCCGGCGCCCACCCCCTGCGTCTGTTCGGTAAGGGAGAAAAGATCCGCCTGGCCGAGGCGCATTTGCAGTCCTACTGCTGTTCGCTGGTCCGGGGCGCCCTCGAGGATGCCCTCTCCGATCGCCTCGCCTTTCTCGACGGCGCCGTTTTTCCCCACACCTGCGACTCGATCCAGCGGCTATCGGATATCTGGCGACTCAACATCGCCCGCGGCTTCCATCTCGATCTTGTCCTGCCGGTCAAACTGGATACGCCGAGCGCCCGGCGCTATCTCGTCGAAGTCGTCGAAAGGTTCCGTGCGGAGCTCGGGACAAAGCTCGGCGTTGCGATCACCGACGACGACCTCCGGACGGCGATCGTCCTCTACAACCAGATCAGAGGCGCCCTCACGAAGATCTATACGCTATCCGGCGACCGGCCGGGAATCCTGAAAGGAAGCGATCTCTACGCCCTTACACGGGCCGCGATGATCATCGACCGCACCCGCCTGGCGCCCCTTTTGGAGGAGGTTGTCGCCGAGATCGAGCGGGTACCCGAGGGACAAACGGAGACGGATCGGAAACGGATCGTCCTCTCGGGCGGCGTCTGCAACCATCCCGACGTCTATACGGTCATCGAGGAGGCGGGGGGGATCGTGGTCGGGGACGACCTCTGCACCGGTTCCCGCTCCTTTGGCGGCCTCATCGATGAAAAGGCCGAGCCCGTCGCGGCGATCGCCGAGAGGCTTCTCGAACGGATCGTCTGCCCGGCGAAGCATAGGGGGTTAACGGGCAGGGCGGACCACCTCGTTCGCCTCGCCCGGGAAAAGCGCGCTCGGGGGGTTGTCTTTTTTCTCCTGAAGTTCTGCGACCCCCATGCCTTCGATTATCCCTATCTCAAGGAGGCGCTGGATCGGGAGGGAATCGCCAGCATGGTCGTCGAGGTCGAGGATCGCCTCCCGGCGGACGGACAGTTAAGGACGCGGTTCGAGGCATTTATCGAGATGATCTGAGGAAACGATAATGACGGAAACATACGAGGCGAAGGAAAAGCGGAAGATCAAGTCGGTGGCGCGGATGAAGGAGATCATGACGGCCTACTATATCGAAGCGAAGACCGCGGAGCAGACCGGGAAGAAGGTCGCCTGGATCACGAGCGGCGGCCCGGTGGAACCGCTGATCGCCATGGATATCATCCCCGTCTATCCGGAAAACCACGGGGCGATGATCGGGGCAAGCAAGATGGGGATCGATCTGTGCGAGAAGGCCGAGGCGATGGGATATTCGAGCGACCTGTGTTCCTATGCCCGGGCCGACATCGCCTGCGCGCCGCTCAACGGCGGACCAATCGGCGGTCTCCCCCGGCCCGACATGCTCATCTGCTGCAACAATATCTGCGGGACGGTCCTCAAGTGGTACGAGGTGCAGGCCCGGTTTTTCAAGGTTCCTCTCTTTATCCTCGACACACCTTTCTGTCACACCGAATACACCTCGGAAGCGCGCCGGTACGTCAAAAGCCAGATCAATGAATACATCGCCTTTCTGGAAAACGTCTGCAAGAGGACGTTCGATTACGATCGGATCAAGGAGGTGGGGCGGCTTTCCGTCGAGGGGCAGCGTCTCTGGCAGGCGGTCCTCGATACGACGATGAACCGGCCCGCGCCGCTCTCCGCCTTCGACGCCTTTTTCCACCTGGCCCTGATCGTGACCCTCCGGGGAACGCAACAGGCCGTCGATTACTACCGCATGCTCCTCGCCGAGATGCGGGAGCGTGTCGCCCAGGGGATCGGCGCCATCCCGAACGAAAAATACCGTCTCCTTTGGGACAACCTCCCCGTCTGGTACCGGACAAAGTGGCTTTCCGAGAAGTTCGCTTCCCAAGACGCCTGCCTCGTCGCCGACACCTATACCTCGGCCTGGTGCGGCGCGCTCCGGTACGTGGATGAAAACGACTTCCTCGGGTCGATGGCCGAGTGCCATACCCGGATCTACCTCAACATCGGCGTGGACGAGATGGCCAGGCAGGTCATGGAGATGGCCGACAAGTACGCGGCGGACGGCATCGTCATGCACTCCAACCGGAGCTGCAAGCCCTATTCGCTGGGGCAGTATGATATCCAGAGGATCGTCCAGGAAAAGAAGGTGATTCCAACGGTGATGCTCGAGGCGGACATGGTCGATGCGCGGAGCTTCTCCGAAAGCCAGATCGAGACCCGGATCGACGCCTTCATCGAGGTGCTCAAGGCGAGGAAGTGAAGCGAACGTCGATCGTAAACGTTTTGTCCTGCCGCCCTACCCGAAGCGTCCCGCGAGAGTCGGGCTGCTTCCGCATCAGGGCATAAACGAGATCGAATGGATCGGCCAACGCTTCGCCGTCGAGGCTGAGCAGCCGATCCCCCTGCTGCAACCCTCCCCTTTCGGCATTGGACCCGGGCTCCACTTTCTTGATCACAAGGCCCTGGCCCGCGGGTGTCGGCTCGACGATGATGCCCAGACGGACACCCGTTTTCGGCAGATCTTCATAGGCAAGGAATGCCATAAAATCGTAGGGGACCATGGGAAATTCGGGAAGGGTAACATTCATCAGCCGGTCCTGCATGTGGGCAGGAATGTCAATTTCCCTGCCGCCGATCGAAAGATAGGAGACGGGCAGACGCCGGAAGACGCGACGGGGAATTCCAAAGCCGTAGTTCACATGATTGCCGCCGGCAATCACCAGCAGGCGCATCCCCTTGCCGGAGGGGCTCTCCAGGTAGCGGACCACCGACTCGGCCATGGCCTCGTCCCAAAGCGTCTGAACGCGCACGAAAGCATCAAGATGCATCCCCTTATGGCGATGGTCGCCGAAGATGGCAGCCACCAAGCCGCGCTGGTAGGGGTCATCCAAATCGAGCCTCGGCATCCCGGCCTGCTCCTCGGCGCTCATTTGCTCGGGCCTCTTACCGCGAATCGTCCCCACCAGACCCTTGTCCGCATTCAGGGCGATGACGGGAATACGCTTTTCGCGGGCAAAGTTCAGCAGATCCCGATAATGGGCAAAATCCATCCCCCAGTTTTCGAACCAGCGGGACTCCCTGAGGAAGTCCTTTTCGCCGATTTCGCCCGCAACCCAGCGGTCGAGCGCCGGCTGCTGAGAACGGGAGAACATCTCCATGCCGAGGGCCTGACGGCCGGGATAGCGCTCGGCGAGGGCTTGGAGGAGCTGGAGCTCCAAACGATGCGAAGCGGGGTTGTCGTGGGTTTCACCGAAGTAAACGACGCGGACATCGCCGGCCATAGCGAACATCTGCTCCGCGCTGACGATAGCGCCGGTCGGCAGATGAACGATCTGGCCGATCCGGGGCGGGGCTTGGAGCGGATAGGGGTTTTGGGGATCGCCCATCACACGCTTACCCGTGGGGACGCAGGCGGCCAGAAAACATAGGCACAGGATCGCAATCGAAACCCCACGGGAAACGAAACGTATCATACCCCCTCCAAACCCAAGATGAAGGATAACACCCGTAGCCAGGCCCGGGGATAAACAGCGGATCACGCTCGTCTTTCCATGGGAAACGGACGCGATCCTGTTGTATAGAATGATCAAAAGAAGTCCGAAAGTCAATACAAAGGTCGCGTTATGTCGCGTTAACCCGTTCTCATTGACATCTCACGGGGCATCTGGTAGCGTTACGCGACTTCGATGAGCGACAACCACAAACAGCGGCTTTTTTGTTTTAGCCAGGGTTTTTTATCAAGACAGCAGGGAGGTCAGATGAAAGATCAGCGCGGGACAGATCAGACACTGTTCAAAGAGAATTCCACCTTAAGGCAGAGAATCCAGGAACTGGAACAGTCGGAGTCCTTGCGTAAACGGGCAGAACAAGCGATGGCCGTGATCGCTGAAATCGGTCTGGTGATCGGTTCCACCCTGCACATCGATGAGGTGTACGAGCGATTCGCCGCCGAGACCAGAAAACTTCTCCATATCGACAGCCTCACCATCAATCTGTACGATCCTCAGCAAAAGACGATGCGTATCGCTTATGTTTCCGGCTTGAACATCGACGGCAGGAGGCAGGGCGATCCTCTCGTGCTTGAGGGATCGTTGAGCGAAACGGTCATACGCACACGGACCGGTATGCGCGTTCAGCCCGCGAGCATAGACGAGACGGTCGTTCGCTTTCCCAGGCTTTTACCCATATTTAAGGCCGGTTTGAGATCGATCATGTGCGTTCCCCTCCTATACCGCGATGAAATGATCGGGGTCTTGCATTTCCGGTCGAAAAGGCGCAACGCCTATACGGAACAGGACCTCCGGTTGGCGGAACGAATCGGAACGCAGATCGCCGGCGCGGTTGCCAACGCACAGCTTTATTCCGAGCTCAAGGAAACGGAGAATTCGCTGCGAAAGAGCGAGGGGCGTTTCCGCGGTCTCGTCGAGCAAGCGGCGGTAGGCGTCGCCGAGATCGAAATGGGTACGGGTCGCTTCTTTACGGTCAACCGTCGCCTCTGCGAAATGATGGGCAAGACGGAGGAGGAGATGCTCGCTACAACCTTCCTGGCGATCACCCATCCGGAGGATATCCATCTGCATGAGGAAAAAACAGCGCTGCTCCTGGCCGGAAAGATCGGGCATTACAGCTTGGAGAAGCGCTACCTTAGGAAAAACAAGAAGATCATCTGGGTCAATATCACCGTATCGCCCCTCTGGAAGCCCGGGGAAGCCCCAGGGCGGAACATGATCGTGGTGGAGGACATCACCGAACGCAAGCGGATGGAGGCGGAAATCCTGGCGCTTTCTATCACCGATCAACTCTCAGGCCTCCATAACCGAAGGGGGTTTTTGTCGCTTGCGGCGCAGCAGTTGAAATTGGCAATGAGGAATAAGAGCGGCATAGTGCTCTTTTTTGCGGATCTGGACGGGTTGAAATGGATCAACGATACGCTGGGCCATGAGGAAGGCGACAGGGCGCTCATTGAAGCGGCAACCTTGCTGAAAGAGGCCTTCAGAGCCTCCGACATTGTTGCTCGTCTGGGAGGCGATGAATACGCCGCCCTTGCCGTTCACATCACCAAAGCAAATTCTAAGATCATAACTGCCCGGTTGCAAGCTCTGATTGCCAGACGAAACAGACGGAAAAACCGGAGATACAGGCTTTCGATCAGCATAGGTTGCTCCTACTATGATCCCGGAAATCCCTGCTCGATTGAGGAACTCATGGCCAAGGCGGACAAATTGATGTATGAGAATAAGCAGAAGAATAAGGATCTTCTTCTGCAAGAGGGCTCCCTTTCAAACAGCAACCCTTACCCTTCGATGCATCATTAGAATTGATCTCAGGAGCGGCCTGACAGGGAGGAAACAACGCATGAAAATCGATGTTGTAAAAGAGTTTATGGCCTTGGCCTCGTTGAACAGCCCCTCCCGCCGGGAGGCCCCGGTGGCCGATTACCTGGTTGCCAGACTCCGGGAGCTGGGGCTGGAACCGCTGATCGACGATTCGGCCCCGTTGACCGGAAGCGACACGGGAAATATTGTTGTCCGTCTGCCGGGAAACACCCCCGGACCTGCCATTCTGCTCGGCGCCCACATGGACACCGTCGGCCCCACCGAGGGGATGACGCCGATCCTCCGCGATGGCGTCATATACAGCAACGGTGAAACCGTTCTCGGGGCGGACGATAAAGCCGGAATCGCGATCATCCTGGCCGTCCTGGCCGATTTGCTGGCCGGGAATGCGCCCCGCGGCGATGTCGAGATTGTTTTCAGCGTCCAGGAAGAGATTGGGCTCTTCGGTGTCAAGCATCTGAACGCCGATCTGCACGCCGCTTACGGCTATATCCTCGACAGCAGCGATGATGTGGGCAGCATCATCAATCAGGCGCCGTCCAAGGTGGATCTGGACTTCATTATGGAGGGAAAAGCCGCCCACGCCGGGGTCTGCCCCGAGAAGGGGATCAACGCCATAGTCGCGGCGGCTTCGGCCGTCGCGCGTCTGCGCACCGGCAGGATCGACGCGCAGACGACCCTGAACGTCGGCGTTATCAGCGGCGGCAAGGCCCGAAACATCGTCCCCGACCGGGCGGAAGTAGCCATCGAGGTGAGGAGCGCCGATGAAGCAAAACTGGAGCGGGAGGTCCATGCGGTTCTCACCGCCTTTGACGAAGCGGCTGCGGCCTCCGGCGCGCAGCTGACCGTCAAGCGGGAGGCTCCCTTCAAGGCCTTTCTCATCCCTGAGCCGCACCCCGCCGTGGCAAACGCCTTTCGCGCGGCCCGCTCGATCGGTATCGAACCCCGGCTTCGGCCGACCGGCGGTGGCATGGATGCCAATATCTTCAACGCCCGAGACCTTCCCTGCGTAGGCCTCGGCCTCGGCATCGCGGATCACCACTCACCGCAGGAACATATCCCCGTGGCGCAGCTCGAAGCGGGCGTTAGGTTTCTCAAGGCCTTGCTGACGGAAGCCGTTACGCATCCGCTGCGTCCGTCACCTGAGGCGTGACGCTGGGCAAACGAGCACAGATAACAGGGTTTGTTGCAGTAAGAATTAAAGATTCTCCGCAGCTTATCGCAGAGAACTTCAAATCCTGTTGACATTTTGTAACAAATAGTGGAGTAGTATTTTTGTTGGACAAGCCTGTCGTACGTCAAGCCATTCAATCTGACGAGGTAAAGTAAATAGGAAGGGAGGAAAAACAGATGAAGCTATCAAGGTTATGGTTGATCATGGTTGTTGTCGTCTCTCTGTCGGGAACAGCCTTTGCCGGACAGACCGTGGACAATGTCAAGGCAAAAGGGTTCGTTCAGGTGGGAGTCAACGGTGATTTATTCGGTTTCGGAAAGCCGGATGAAAAAGGGATCTGGCGCGGTCTCGATGTGGATACGGGGCGCGCCATTGCAGCGGCGGTTTTTGGCGATACCAACAAGATCAAGTTCATTCCTCTGACGGCGGTGCAGCGTTTCACCGCGCTCCAGTCGGGAGAAATCGATGTGCTGTGCCGAAATGCCACCCAGACCCTCGGTCGAGATACAGAGCTCGGCCTCGATTTCGCCCAGGTCAATTACTACGACGGCCAGGGATTTCTGGTCCCTAAAAAAATGAAGATCAAAAATGCAAATCAACTGGACGGCGCAACGGTGTGTGTGCTGCCCGGCACCACAACCGAGCTTAACGTCGCGGATTATTTCCGAGTGAACAAGATGAAGATGAAACCGGTCGTCATCGAAAGCAATGCGGAACTGGCCAAAGCTTTCTTTGCCGGACGATGCGACGTCTTGACCTCCGATGCATCGCAGCTGGCCGGAATCCGCGCCGTGGCGCCGAAACCGGACGACTATGTCATTCTTCCCGACATCATTTCGAAGGAACCTCTTGCCCCGGCGGTGCGCCACGGCGACAATCAGTGGAAAGACATCGTCAACTATTCGGTCCTGGCTATGATCGAGGCGGAAGAGCTTGGGATCACTTCTAAAAACGTGGATGAGATGCTCAAGAGCGCCAATCCCGCCGTTCAGCGGTTCCTCGGCGTCGCTCCCGGCAATGGCAAAGCGCTGGGACTCAACGAAAAATGGGCCTACAATATTATCAAGCAGGTGGGTAATTACGCGGAGGTTTTCGAGCGTAATGTGGGAACAAACACCCCCCTGAAGCTTGAACGCGGCTTGAACGCCCTTTGGAAGAACGGCGGATTGATGTATTCTCCGCCGTTCAGGTGATGCGCCCCAAAGATTCCCTATCGATCTTTAATCTGAAACTATCGTTCACCCATCCCCCTCCCCTCGCGGGAGGGGTAAGGGTGCGGTTGTCGGGAATAAATGCAAAAAGACGCTTCTTCACATTCAACGATTGATACCGCGCAGGGTATTTCTTTTTTAAATGACCAAAAGATACGCGCGGTGATCTACCAGATCGCGGCGTTGTTCACGGTCGGTCTTCTCGGGTATTATCTGTTCAGCAATACCGTTGCGAACCTTCAGCGGCAAGCGATAGCCACCGGTTTTGGCTTTCTGAATAAGCAGGCTTCGTTTGAAATCGGCGAGACCCTGATTCACTATTCCGCCGCGGATACCTATGTAAGGGCTCTGTTTGTCGGTGTATTGAATACGCTCAAAGTGGCTTTTGTCGGTATTGTCCTGACCGTCATCCTGGGAACTTTTGTTGGAATCGCGAGGCTTTCCACGAACTGGCTGGTGGCAAAACTTGCAGCGGTATATATTGAGGTGATGCAGGATATACCCATTTTGCTCCAGCTTTTTTTCTGGTACGCCTTTTTCTATGACATCCTCCCCGCGCCAAGGGACGCAATAGAGCCGCTCGCGGGTGTGTTTATGAGCAACCGCGGGCTTGTTTTTGCGGTGCCGCAATGGCACCCCGCCTACACGTACATGGCCGCTGCATGTATCGCGGGTTGTATCGCCGCGTACGCTCTGCGCAGATGGGCAAAAAAACGCCAGGACAAAACAGGGCGGATTTTCCCTGTTTTTCTTGTTTCGCTCGGCATCATCTTGGGCTTGCCCTTAGTCGTATGGCTCTGGGCCGGGGCGCCCCACAAGATGAGCGTTCCCGAACTGGTGGGATTCAATTTCCAGGGTGGTTTGAATATCAGCCCGGAATTCGGAGCGCTTCTGCTCGGACTTGTTCTTTATACCGCCGCTTTTGTGGCGGAAATCGTCAGGGCGGGTATTCAGGCGATAAGCAAGGGGCAGACGGAAGCGGCCATGGCGATCGGCTTGAAGCGCGGGCAGATCCTCAATCTCGTCATATTGCCCCAGGCCTTAAGGGTCATTATTCCGCCTCTGACGAGCCAGATGCTCAACCTGACAAAGAACAGTTCGCTGGCCGTTGCCATAGGATTCCCCGACTTTGTTTCCGTTGCCAGTACGACGATCAATCAGACCGGGCAGGCCATCGAAGGGATTTCGCTGATCATGCTGGTATATCTTTGCTTCAGTCTGCTGACGTCGCTCTTCATGAACTGGTACAATAAAAAAATGGCCCTTGTGGAAAGATAGCGGACGACATGGTCACATCACCAAAAGACAGTGGGCAAATGGATCGATCACGAGCGCCGGTCATCAGGGTCGGGGCATGGCAGTGGTTAAAATCGAACCTCTTCAACAGCGCTTTTAATACGGTCGCAACAATACTGGTATGCGTTTTCCTATACAAGGTTATCCCCCCCTTCGTGAAGTGGGCCTTCATCGACAGCCTGTGGTTCTCCACCGCCGATCAGTGTCGGGCCGGCATAGGCGCCTGTTGGTCGATCATCCCGGCCAACATACGGTTCATCATTTTTGGTTTCTATCCCTACGAATTGCACTGGCGGCCCGCGATTGCGATGTTCGTGTTAATCGGACTCCTTTTTTACAGCAAGAACAGGAACCATTGGAACAAGTCCCTCGGCTACGTATGGATTGCCGGACTTACCATCATGGGTATTCTGATGCGGGGAGGTCTTTTCGGATTAACCTCGGTTGAGAGCGACCAGTGGGGCGGGCTGCCCCTGACGCTCATGCTCTCAGTTTTCGGAATGTTTGCGGCATACCCCCTTGGGATACTTCTGGCGCTGGGGCGAAGATCCAAGATGCCGGCGATAAAGACGCTCTGCATTCTCTATATCGAACTCATACGCGGCGTCCCGCTGATCAGTCTTTTATTCATGTCCGCGGTCCTCTTTCCACTGTTCCTCCCGACAGGACTGACGGTAAACAAGATTATTCGCGCCCAGGCGGCGATCATCCTGTTCACGGCGGCCTATATCGCCGAAGTCGTAAGGGGGGGGTTGCAGGCCATTTCAAGAGGCCAGTACGAAGCCGCGGAGTCACTTGGCTTGAATTATGTTCAAAAAATGCGGCTCGTGGTCCTGCCGCAGGCGCTTAAAATCGTCATTCCCCCCACGGTAGGGATACTCATTTCCGCTTTCAAGGATACCTCGCTTGTGGTGATCATCGCCCTTTACGATATCCTTAAAACAACCAGGTCGGTGCTCGGCAATCCCTCATGGATGGGATTCAGCCCGGAAGCTTACATCTTTCTTGCATTGCTCTATTTTGTATGTTGTTACGCCATGTCGAATTACAGCCGCCGCCTTGAAAAAGAGCTGCATTCATAAAGAGGTTACTATGAACGATGAAACGCTGAAAAAAAGCATCAAGCGATCCGATGACAACAAGATCATCGAAATTATCGGCATGCATAAATGGTTTGGCGATTTGCATGTCTTGGACAATATCTGTCTGACCGTTTACAAGGGGGAACGCATTGTGATCTGCGGCCCTTCGGGATCGGGAAAATCGACCCTCATCCGGTGCATCAACAGACTCGAGGAGCTCCATCAGGGCAAAATCGTCGTCGACGGGACCGAACTTACCAATAATCTGAAGAATGTCGAAAAAATCCGCGAAGAGGTCGGCATGGTATTCCAGCATTTTAACCTTTTCCCTCACCTGACCATCATTGAAAACCTGACGCTCGGCCCCATCTGGGTTCGAAAGGTGCCCAAGAAAGAAGCGGAAGAGATGGCCATGGTGTATCTGAAAAAAGTGCATATCGAGGATCAGGCGAAGAAGTATCCCGGACAACTCTCGGGCGGTCAACAGCAACGGGTCGCTATTGCCCGCAGTCTCTGCATGAAACCGAAAATCATGCTTTTCGACGAGCCGACGTCGGCGCTCGATCCCGAAATGGTGAAGGAAGTCCTTGATGTCATGATCAATCTTGCCGAAGACGGCATGACCATGATCGTTGTTTCCCACGAAATGGGATTTGCCAAGAGCGTGGCCCACCGGGTGATGTTCATGGACTTCGGTCGGATTGTCGAAGAAAACACCCCGCAGGAATTTTTTGATCAGCCGCAGCACGACAGGACGAAACTGTTTCTGAGCCAGATCCTGAATTAGCCCTTATCCTATTTCTCCCGGAAGATTTTTTCGAAGAATTCCTGACGCTTTTTAGGAACGATGGCGGATCCGTCGTAGTCGACGATCAGCTTCCCGTCGAGGTGATCCAGTTCGTGCTGGACGACACGAGCGGCGAAGTCGAGGTAGCGCCTGCTCACCTTCCGGCCCTCGATATCCAGAGCCCGTACCTTGATCTCCGGATACCGGCTGATCTCCACGCGGAGTTCCGGACAGGAGAGACAGCCCTCTTCCCCGATGACCTGCTCCCCCCGCAGTTGGGTGATCCGGGGGTTGACGAGTATCTCGAATTCCTCCTTCTTGCGATGGATGTCCTTATCGTCGAATCCCCGGGTTCGAAAGGCGATGATCCGCCTGCCGACGCCGATCTGCGGGGCGGCGAGCCCCACCGCCTCCTCCCGCTCCAGAAAGGCCCTTGTCAGCGCCCGGATGGTTTCCTTCGTGACCTTGTCAAAGGGACTCGACGCCTCGGTGGAGGGGGTCCTGAGGATCCGGGTATCCGCCTCATTGATCTTCTCACCATCCCAGAGGGTCAAGATTTTGTCGGACATCATTCCGCCTCTTCCACCAACCGCCGACTCGCGGTTTTGATTGTTCCCCTGCCTGTTTATTTATAGCACCGCCAGCACGGTTTTTCAAGAAGTTCGCCATTTCCCTTCTTGCACAATCCTCGGATGTCTGTTACTGCAATTAAACATGACGATGATCTACTCACTCATTGCCGGGAAAGCGAGACGCGAATTCTCCCGGGCAATGCGTTTCGTGGACGGGGGGACGCCCGATCTGCCTCCCCCCGGGAAAGCGCGGCCCCGGCTCCTCTACATCCATATTCCCTTCTGCGAGCGGCTCTGCCCTTATTGCTCCTTCAACCGTGTCACCTTTATGGAAGACCTCTGCCGCAGGTATTTTCGCGCGCTTCGCAAGGAAATCCTCCTCTACCGCAACCTCGGATATGACTTCGGGGCGATTTACGTCGGGGGCGGAACGCCGACGGTCCTGATCGACGAACTGGAGGAGACGATCGCCCTGGCACGCGCCTCTTTTCACATCCGGGAGCTGTCGGTGGAAACCAATCCGAACCACCTGACCGAGCAACGTCTGGCGGTCCTTCAGCGGGCGGGCGTCAGCAGGCTTTCCGTCGGCGTTCAGAGCTTTGACGATGGTCTGCTCAAAAAGATGGACCGGTATGACAAGTACGGAAGCGCAGCGGAGATCGTCGCGAGGCTCCGCCAGACCCTCGGTCGTTTTGGAACGCTCAACGCCGACATGATCTTCAATTTTCCGACTCAAACGTCGGCCATGCTTGAAAAGGACCTTGATACCCTCCAGGCGATCGGGATCGATCAGGTGACCTGGTACCCGCTGATGGTCTCCGACTCGACCCGGCAGACGGTGATGGAAGCTCTCGGGCGTGTAGACGGCGGCCAGGAGGAGCGGTTTTACCATCAGATCACCGGGCGCCTTGTCCCACCGTACCGGTTTTCGTCGGCCTGGTGCTTCTCCCGGATGCAGGTCATGATCGATGAGTACATCGTCGATTACGACGAGTACGCGGGTCTCGGGAGCGGTTCCATCGGCTATCTGAACGGGACCTGCTATGCCAATACCTTCGACATCGACGGCTACATCGCCCAGCTCGACCGGGGCAAATTGCCGCTTGCGGCCTCACGCCCCTTTTCCGTCCGGGATCAGCTCCGTTATGATTTCCTCATGAAACTCTTCGGGATCCGTCTGAATACAGCGGAGCTCCGAAAAAAGTACGAGGGGGGGCTGTCCCTTCTCTTGCCGGATCTCCTCGTCTTTTCGCTGATCGGGGCGCTCTGCTGGCAAGCGCCCGATATCGTCCTGACCAGGCGGGGAAGGTACGTCTGGGTGGTCCTGATGCGGGAATTCTTCACGGCCGTCAACAATTTCCGCGACTTCTGCAGAGAGCGGATGACCCGGTAACCGTCATACGATCGCGTAACACCCACCCCCCCTATCAAGCACGGTGCCGATTCCGACCATCCCCCG
>Ga0233425_10003564_pt1 | contig 27970 bp, 24 predicted proteins | sample Watercolumn_Towu_2_FD_181712 | JGI IMG/M metagenome (GOLD analysis project Ga0233425, IMG submission 181712) | Freshwater microbial communities from Lake Towuti, South Sulawesi, Indonesia - Watercolumn_Towuti2014_140_MG | ecosystem: Environmental > Aquatic > Freshwater > Lake | place...
TTGCCAAGCAGTGCTTGGTCTTCCACGGGGAGGGCGCGCGTCCTCGCGCGCCGCAGCCGCAGGCACGCCCGTGAATCGGCGGTTGGCTTAGCCGTAGATTTGGGACCCCCTTGACATGCTTATCTATCATAATATCATCATGCATGTTTGTAAGGCGCGCCAGGCGCGCCGCGGAGGAAGGGCGTGAAGAACAGCGGCATCCTGCCCGGAGGCTTCCTGGAGGACATGGCCGGCGCGCTGCGCGTGCTGGGGCACCCCTACCGGCTGCGCATCGTGGAGCGCCTCGACCTGCGCGGTCCCGCGCCCGGCCACGCGCTGCTGGCCGACCTCGGCGGCGCCCAGGGCGCGCTGTCGCAGCATGTCGCGCGCCTGCGCCAGGCGGGCGTGCTCCGCGCCGAGCGCCGCGGCCGCGAAGTCTGGTACGCGCTGGTCAGTCCGGCCGCATTGACGATTCTCAACTGTATGCGGAATCGGCAACGGGAGATGGCAGGCGTCAGGCGCCAGGTGCCAGGCGCCAAATGAGGCCTTTCTCCCTCGGCGCCTGCGGCCTGGCGCCTGACACGGACGAGGGCGGAGAGCACGACGCGGACTGGCGCGAGAACGAGAACGGAGTGGACGCACCATGAAAGTGTTGATTGTCGGCGGCGTGGCCGCCGGGATGTCCTGCGCGGCGCGGCTGCGCAGGCTGGATGAAGGAGCCGGGATCGTCGTGTTCGAGAAGGGCGATCATGTCTCCTTTGCCAACTGCGGCCTGCCGTACCACATCGGCGGCGTCATCCGCGACCGCGAGCGCCTGCTGGTCCAGACCCCCGACTCCCTGCGCGCATCGCTCAACCTCGACGTGCGCGTGCGGAGCGAGGTCACCGCCATCGACCGGCAGAGCCGCCGCGTGACGGTCCGCGAAGCGGACGGCCGGACGTATGAGGAGAACTACGACAAGCTCGTGCTCGCCACCGGCGCCGTCTCGCTGCGGCCGCCGCTGCCCGGACTCGACCACCCGGCGATTTTCGAGCTCCGGAACCTGGCGGACATGGACGGCATCCTGGCGCGCCTCCGGGCGGGCGCGAAGCACGCCGTCGTCATGGGCGGCTACATCGGCATCGAGGCCGCCGAGAACCTGCGCCTGCGCGGCCTGGACGTGACCGTGGTCGAGAAGATGCCGCAGCTCCTGGGGCCGCTCGACCCCGAAATGGCGCGCCTGCTGCAGGACGAACTCGAACGCCACGGCTTGCGCGTGCTCACCGGCAACGGGGTCACCGGGTTCGCCGACCGCGGCGGCCGGGTCGCCGTCAACCTGGATCGGGGCGAGCCGCTGGAGGCCGACCTGGTTGTGCTGGCCCTCGGCTCCCTGCCGAACACGGGGCTGGCCCGCGCGGCCGGCCTGCCCCTCGGGCCGCGCGGCGGGATCGCCGTCGACGACCGGCTGCGGACCGCCGACCCGGACATCTTCGCCGGCGGCGACGCGATCGAGACGGCGGATTTCGTCACCGGCGAGCCCGTCTACATCCCGCTCGCCGGCCCGGCCAACCGGCAGGGCCGCATCATCGCCGACAACCTGTGCGGACGCGACAGTCGCTACCAGGCGACGCAGGGCACGTCGGTGCTCAAAATCTTCGACCTCACGGTCGGCATGACCGGCCTCAACGAGAAGGCCCTGCGCCGCACCGGCACCCCCCACCGCAAGGTTTATCTCTCGCCCTCCGGTCACGCCGGCTACTACCCGGGATCGGCGCCCATGCGCTTCAAGCTGCTCTTCGCGCCGGACGGCAAGCGCGTCCTCGGCGCCCAGATCGTGGGCCGCGACGGCGTGGACAAGCGCATCGACGTGATCGCCACCGCCATGCGCGGCAACCTGGGTGTGTGGGACCTGGAGCACCTCGAACTCGGCTATGCGCCGCCTTACGGCGCGGCCAAGGACGCCATCAACATGGCCGGGTTTGTCGCCGCCAACCTCCTGCGCGGCGACGTGGACCTCTGGTATGCGGAGGAGTTTCCCTGCCTGCCGGCCGATGCCGTGGTGCTCGACGTGCGCACGCCGGCCGAATTCGAGGCGTGGCGTCTCCCCGGCGCGATCAACCTGCCGCTGTCGCAGTTGCGCGCGCGGCATGTCGCACTGGACAAATCCAGACCACACTACGTCTACTGCAAGGTCGGCCTGCGCAGCTATCTCGCTTACCGCGTCCTCAAGCAGCTCGGTTTCCGCGCCAAGACCCTCTCCGGCGGCATGGACTTCTTCCGCGCTTTTCCGCCGGAGTGCGGAATGCGGAATGCGGAACGCGGAGAGGAGAGTGCGGGACCGACAACCAAGAACGAAGAACCAGGAACCAAGAACAGGAACCCGTCCTCCGCCGTCCGCACGCTTGACCTCGACTGCATGGGCCTGCAGTGCCCCGGCCCGATCGCCCGCCTGCAGGAGGCCATGGCCGCGGCGGCCGTCGGCGACCTCGTGGAGGTCCGCGCCAGCGACCCCGGTTTCCCGGCCGACCTGGACGCCTGGTGCCGCACGCAGGGTCACGAACGGCTCGAGACGCGCCCCATCCCCGGCGGCGTCTGCGTCCGGATCCGCAAGACCGCCGCCGTTGCGCCCGCCGCCGCGGCCGTTGTGCCGGCCGGCAGGCGCCGGAAGACGTTTGTCGTCTTCTCCGGCGATCTCGACCGCGTCACGGCCGCGCTCGTGCTGGCCAACGGCGCGCTGGCCATGGGCGACGACGCCACGCTCTTCTTCACCTTCTGGGGCCTCTCGGCCCTGCGCCGCGAACAACCCGTCGCCGCGAAAGGCAAGACGTTGCTCGACCGCATGTTCGGCGCGATGCTGCCGCGCGGTCTCGGCCGCCTGAAACTCTCGAAGCTCAACATGGCCGGCATGGGCACAGCCATGATGAGGCATGTGATGCGCACCAAGAAGGTCGCCTCCGCTTCCGAACTGCTGGCCACGGCCCGCGGCAAGGGCGTGCGGCTTGTCGCCTGCACCATGAGCATGGACGTCATGGGCCTCAAGCCCGAGGAGTTGATCGACGGCGTGGAATACGGCGGCGCCGCCGCCTTCCTGGCCGAAGCCGACCGGTCCAACGTGACGCTGTTCATATAGGTCCCACTGGTCCCATAGGACGCATGGCCGCCATCAGGTGTGGCGGGTGGTTTGATGAGCTGAACGTCAGACAACCATGGCCTCGACCGGCGCAACGACTCTTGCATACGTTTCCGATATGCTCTATATTTAGAGCATTACGGAAACGATTGGATGAACTGGATCGAGTTCAAGAGCCGGATGTTCGACTTCGGGTGCTTCGGCGTGAACCAGGTCTACGGCTGGCAGCCCGGGTTCGACAGGAACAACCTCGCCCGATGGGTGAGGCGCGGCTATCTGCTGCGTCTGCGCCAGGGGACGTACACCTTCCCCGAGTACAGGGACCGGCCGGACATGGCGGTCTATTTCGCGAGCCGGATCTACAATCCATCGTACATCAGTTTGCACACCGCCCTTTCTGCCTACGGATTGATTCCCGAGTCGGTCGCGCAGATCACCAGCGTAACGTCGCTCAAGACCGCCCGGTTTGCGAATGCCTTTGGGGAGTATTCGTACAAGAGCGTCCGGGAGGACTTGATGTTCGGCTACGAGCCGCGCCTCCTGGCAGGCGGCCGGATGGCGCCGTATGCCACGCGGGAGAAGGCGCTGTTGGACTTGCTGTATCTCTACCCCTTCTACAACACCGCGCATGAACTGGCCGAACTCCGGCTCGACCGCGCTGCGCTTCACGCGGACCTGGACCGCGAGCGGCTGGAATCCTTCGCCGCGCGTTACCGATCCATCGCCTTCGCCAAGCGGGTCCGGCTGCTGCAGGAGGTGTACGAACTATGATCTCGATGGATGCCATCCGCAACTTCTACCCCGAACCCATGCGGAGCACGGCGATCTTCCAGAAGCACTTACTGAAGGAGTATGTGCAACTGCTGGTACTGGACTACCTCGCCGCGACGCGGCACGTCCGCAAGCTGGCCTTTATCGGCGGCACAAGTCTGCGGTTGGTCAAGGGCATCGACCGGTTCTCCGAGGATCTCGATTTCGACTGCAAGGACCTTGGCGAAAAGGAGTTCCGCGAGATGACGGACGATGTGCTGGCCTTCCTCGCGCGGAGCGGATTCCGGGTCGAAACTCGCGACAAGGCAGGCGACAAGCGGACCGCGTTCCGTCGCAGCTTTCACTTTCCCGGTCTGCTGTTCGATCTCGGGCTCACGGGACACCGCGACGAACGCTTCCTGATGAAGATCGAAGCCCAGGACCAGGGCGTCTCCTACGAACGCGCGCCGGGCGTCCTGAAGGGGTGCGGACTCTTCTTCTCGTTCCCCGTGCCGCCGGACCCCGTGTTGTGCGCCATGAAGGTTTCCGCCATGCTGTCCCGGCGCAAGGGCCGGGACTACTACGACGCGATGTTTCTTCTGGCGCAGACCCGGCCGGACTACGCCTTCCTCGCCGCCCGCAACGGCATCCATGACTGGCCCGAATTGCGCGCCGCGATCGCCGCCTCGCTGCTATCCGTGGACCTGGATCAGAAGCGACGGGATGTCGAACACCTGCTCTTCCAGGCCGAGAACGGCCGGCGGATTCTCCGGTTCGCCGACTTCATCGCCGCCTTGTCGTAGCCCGGCTTTTCGCGACCCGGCCTCTGCCAACCGCCCAGTCGGATGGCTCGGCGGTCACGATCCGGTTCCATGATTCCCGATGCGTCATCGCAGGTCACTCAGCAGGCCGTCGCCGGCTACAGTCCGTGGTCAGCACCAGCAACCAGTCGCGCATTTCGGGCTGTTGGGGCACGAGCCAACTGCCGTCGGGCTCCGGCTTCACCGGGCCGAGCGCGTGTTCTTTGCCGCTGCTGGGATCGATGAAGCATGCCGAGTACCGCACGTCGGGTTCAATGCCTTTCACGCGCACCGACCGCCTCCAGACGATGTGATACGTGTAGATCACGCGCACTTCGCGCGGAATCCCCGCGGCGTAGGGCAGCCACCGATTCTCCTTTCCCGCGGCCGGTTCGACCCACTCCGGATGCGGATCGAACGCCCACCAGCGATACCGCTGCAAAAGGCGCCGGGCGAGGCCCAGTTGCGACGCGCCGGGCAAGTGCATGGCCTCGTCCCACGGTCGGTTGCCCCAGGTGTTGCCGTGCGGCGAGGGACCGTACGGCCGGCGGCGGGTGTTGGCCTGCCAGATGCCGTTGGCGCCGTACGTGAAGCCCGCCGCGCCGGAGAGCACGCTCCCCCAGAACGCCATGCGCTGCACTTCGTCGTAGTTGCCGTGCAGAAACCCCTCGTAATTCAACTCGCCGATCAGCACGGGCATGGCCGGTGCGGACGCGCATTGCCCGATCACCGTGGCCATGGAAGGCGGAATGCTGTCGTAGCCGCCGTGGCCGGTCTGGAGCATCTCGAAGTCGAGCAACGATGCGTCCTTGACCTGTTCGCGGCCCCTGTCGGTCGGGTGGATCGTGATCGGGCGGTGCATGGGGTCGGTTGCACGCACGTAACGGGCGATCTCCGTCCACCCTTCCAGTTGCTGTTCCCGTTCCCGATCTTCGTTCGTGGAGAGGTAGTACGGCATCTTGGCCTCCCCGGCGAGGCACCACGCGACGGGGTGCGCGCCCCAGCGTGCGATGAGGTAGCGCCAGTGCCGCTTCAGTTTCGGCACGCCCATCCAAGGCAGGAAGTAGCCCCAGCACGCGACGATGCACGGCATCAGGCCGGAATCCACCAGGTGCTGAATCCGACGGTCGGCCTTATCGAAATAGGCCGGGTTGACACGCGTGAATTCCTTGTCGTATGGAAAACCGGCCTCGTTCGCGCCGCGCGGGTCGTGCCAGTCCATGTCCGGGTAAAGGCCGGCAACGATCTGCACCACCGTAAACCCCTTGGCGGCGCGGTCGGCGGCGAGCCGCCGGACGTCGACCGGCCAGCGCAGCCGCTTGGTCAGTCCCATCCACCACGTGTCGCCCAGCCAGAAGAACGGCGTGCCGTCGGCGTGCTCGAAATGGCGGCGATCCGGCGCAATCTCCACCGGTCCGTGCTTCAGCAACGGATTGTCCCCTTCATAGCCGGCCGCTTCCAGCACGCCCTCCCGCCCGTGCAGACCGCGGTCGGAGGAAACGGAGCACTCGGTCCGGAAACGGTACGTGCCGGGTGCCGGCGGCGCAAAACGCACGCGCCACCGGTTGCTCCCAGCCCAGAAGGCCGGCACGCGCCATGTGCCGCCACCGCCGGTGAAGACGGCGTCCAGTTCGACCTCGTTGAACGGATCGGCGTATTTCCTGCCGGAGAGGAAGGTCCATTCCGCGGGAACATGCCGTGTGCCATCGCGTCTTGCGTGCATTCCATTGTCCTTCCACACTACTGTGCTGGAGGCTTGCCGGGATCCAGGCAGACGATCTCGCTCTTGTCGCCGCGCAGGTCGCGGCAGTAGATGCGGCCATTGACAAAGATCGGCATCACCCAGGCGCCGTCGCGCCCCTTCATGACTTTGCCGTCCGGCGTCATGTTCGTCTCGTCGTAGATCCTGGCGCTCACGATTTCCTTGTACTTCTCCTGTTCGAGCGGCCAGAAGCAGTTGACGCCCACGTCCAACCATTCCGGAATCAGGACCTCCGCGTCGCCGTCGCTGTCCAGCCAGATGCTTGCGATTCCGGCGGCCCGCAGGCGTTCGACGATGCGCCGGTACGGCCGGCGGAAAAACGCGCGGAAGATGTCCGGACCGAACAGCGGTCCGCCCTCGAACATATCGTGGAAGTAGATCCGGCCGGTCGGCGCGCCCTCCTCGATCCAGCGCTGCGTAGTCTGGCCCCAGCAACCCAGTTCGTAGTTCGGCACCCAGCCCGTCGGTTCGCCGGACATGATCCGGTTGAAGACTTCACGATGATTCATGCGCACCTCGCGCCGAGCGCCATCCCCAGCGGCGGGACGCTGAACGTGAGACCGCCGCGCGCCATCCGCACGCGGCGGGTGTCGGCGGTCCGGCCGCAGGTATGGAGGACGAGTGCGCGGCCCAGGCGCCGGTCGGCCACCTTCACCCGCCGCGGCCGCGACGTCCAGTTGGCCAGCGCCACGGCGAAACGTCCGTCCGGCGCCTGCCAGGCCGCGTGAAACACGGCCGGGATGGCGTGCTCTTGTCCGCCGCATGTCCAGCGCACCGTCGGAATGCCGCCCACGGCCGCGGGCCGCAGCATGCGGCCGTACAGGAGAAAGTCGCGGCCGGCGCCGCGGCGCATGGCGGTGACGGAACGAATCATTTCCAGCGCCTCGCGGTCCGAGCCGACCTTCGGTTCCCACTCGGCCCAGTTCTCGGTGTCCTTGTCGAGCAGCGTGCCGTCGCCGGTCAGCACGCCGCCGGGAATCTCGCCCATCGCCCCATTATACGCGTTGCGGATCTGCAGGTGGTAGGGCTCCGGCGCATGGCCCATGTGCCCCTGCATGACAATGCACTCGTGATACAGGTACTGGTAGAGCGGAATGCGGTTCCATTCCGGCTTGTGGCCCGGCGGCATCAGGCGCGAGTCGGACTCCTGGAAGAGCGGCAGGCACGTTTCGTTGCAGCACATCTCGACCGACTGAATCGCTTCCGTCGCACCGGCCGCGGCGGCCGCGCGCCGAAAACCCGCCACGGTTTCCGCCATCGTGCGCGCCATCCACTTGCCCGGCAAGGGCGGATGCTCGTGGCGCCGGCCGAAGCACGGAAACGTGGCCGCGCCGCAGTTCTGGTCGAAGAACTGGATCGAATCGAAACCCCACCCCAGCAGCCGCCGCACGAACGCGCCGGCGATGCGGCGCGTCTGCGGCGCGCCCATGCAGGCGAGGTAGGAGTTGCGCCACCCCCAGTCGTCCATCCACGGCCGGCCGTCGGGCAGGCGGCAGGCGCCGTCCTCGCCGCGGTGCTTCCGGTAGTAGCCGCGGCCGTCGTATTCGTTCCAACTGTGGCTGACGACCCAGCGCGTACCGTTACAGAAGGAACCCACGTGCCACCCGCGTTGGCGCGCCTTCGCCGTGAAACGCTTGAGAGATGCCTCGCCGCCCACCGGCGGAAAACAGTCCGGATAGACCCACGACGCGCCGCGTTCCCACCCCATGAAAAGCACCGCGAGCGGCGCTTTCACTCGGCGGGCGATGCGATCCAGCAGCGGCAGACACTTCTCGTAGGGCAGGAACTCCCTGACGGGGAACACCGGCCCGGCATCGACCACGCCCTGCGGCCGGATCGTGATGTAGGGCGGCGATTCGAGCAGCCAGCCAGGCACGTCTTGGCGCCGGTGGAGCGGCATGGCCCACTTCTGCTTCAGACTCCAATCGCGGTACAGTTCCGCGGCCGCGTGCCAGTCCCCGCGAAACGTGCCCAGGACGGTGTCGTACTCCAGCATGCGCCGGCCGCGCCGCGGCCAGTCGCCGATGTGCGCCACGCCCAGGCGCAGGCCCGGCGCACGGTGCAACGCGCGGAAGAGTTTGACGTTTCCGGCCGGATCCTCGCAGGCGAGATAGAGGCCGCGGCGGTCGTTGTGATAGGCGATGAACTGAGCGAACTGTCCGCCGGGATAATGAACGAACGGATGATTCAACTGCCAGGCCGGCGGATGATCCGGACCCAGCTTCGCCATTGAGGGCGCCGGAATCAACCGTCCGTAGAACTCCGGCAGCACGATCGTCTCCGCGCCGCGTTTGCCGCCGAGGTCGTAGGGACAGACCAGGTACGGATACTGCAGGTCGACCAGATCGACACCGGCGCCGTTGCGCACGCCGATGCGCCAGCGCGACAGGGAGTCCTCTGGCGACACGCGGACCCGCGTCGTCACGTCCAGGTCCAACCCGCCGATCCGGCGAAACTCCGCCGTCAGCACGGTGGCCTCGCCGTCCCGCTCCACGCGCGCCGTCACCGACGCCGCCTGCCACGAGGTCAAGTGCCGGTATTCGCGTTCCCCGTCCAGGCACTGCAGGGCGAAGACCGGATGTTCGGGCGCCGAGGCGACGAACTCCTGCGGCGGCGGTGCCAGCGGACGTAGCGAGAGCAGCCGGTGCGTGCGGCGGTCGAACGCCAGGCGGTCGCACTGTGTCGTGACGACGATGGGTTGCATGTTCGCGCTTTCTCCGGCTCTTACCCGGCTTGATCGGCGTCCGGACTTGGTTGACGAACGCCCGGCCGCAGCAGGGAGGCGGGAATCGCGACGGACAACCTGCGGGAACGGGACGCGTACCGCGCCCGGATGTCCAGGTAGCGGCGCGCATTTCCGGGACCAGTTTTCACGGGGAAAGGGGTGACACCGTTTCCCGCTGAACTCGGGTCAGGACACCGAGGTTCAGCATGTACTGCTCCGTTGCCAGACGCCTGGCAACGTCCTGGGCACGACGGCTACAGTCCGTCATGCGGGCGAGTATAACGCGTTGGCGGTTGTGTATCCAGTCGGCACTCTCCTGGTTGGTCATTGACCGTGATCTTCACCTGCCCGTGCTCCGCCCGGAGCACGACGTTCTGCCCGCCGATGTTGCCCACCATGTAGAACGGCCCTTTGGGCTTGCCCCGCAGGGCCAGTTCTTCCACATTCTCGGCGATCCCCTGTTCGATCGCCTGGCGTACCTCCTTCTGGATCGTCGGCCGGCGCTTCAAGGGGTCTGGCATGCACTGGTCCCGCCGCGGCCTTAAACGCCTGCTCGCCATTCGCACGGCGCTGTGCTCCAACCGCTACGACGAGTTCTGGAACTGGCGCGCAACCAAGCTCAAACCGGCAGCTTGATCAAAAATCGGTCGCGCACCCCCCACTCATTTCATCATTGCGTCCAACTGTCATTTTGTGACAGTATGCAGCACGTGCAGACCATCACAGAGATTGCTTTGCAGCGGGCTGTGCGGGGGGTGTTCACCCGGCTGGAAGCGGCCTGTTGGACCGGCAACGAGGGCGCGCGCCTCGATGGCTTGCTCAAGCGGGCGGTCGCCACCCGCGAAGTACTGCGGCTGCGACGCGGGCTGTTCTGCCTGACCAGCCCCTACCTGCATCGCCAGATCAACGTGTTCGAGCTCGCCCAACTGGTTCATGGCCCCAGCTACATCAGCCTCGAATCGGCGCTCGCGCACCACGGGTGGATCCCGGAGGCGGTCTATGCCGTCACCAGCACATCCATGGGCCGATCGCGCGCGTTCGAGACCCCGCTGGGGCTGTTCAGCTTCACGCGCATCCCGCAGCGGGAGTTCTTGGCGGGGGTGGGCAGGGTGTCTCTCGATGCCGGCGGCAGCTTTTTCCTGGCGAGCCCGCTCAAGGCGCTGGCCGACTACGTCCATGCGCATGCCTGCAACTGGCGGTCCGCCGCACCCATCGTGGGGAGTCTGCGCGTGGAGGAGTCCGAATTGTCCGCCCTGACGGCCGCGTCCTTCGAGCCGCTTGCCACGGCGTACAACTCCGGCCGCGTGCAGCGATTCCTCGAGGGGCTGCGGAAGGACCTGGGGCTATGAGTGTCGGCATCGTTCAGGAGCGCCTGGAATCCTACGGCTGCACGTCCACCCTGGAAGAGGAGCAGGCGCTGCGCGAGATCACCCAGGAGATCGTCCTGGCGGGGCTCGGCCGGACGGACTTCTTCGCGCACGCGGGATTCCAGGGCGGCACGTGCCTCCGCATCTTTCACAGCCTGAATCGTTTTTCCGAAGACATGGATTTTGCCCTGCGCGCGCCGGACAGCGCGTTCGCGCTACGGCCGTACCTGGAGCAGGTCCGCGCGGAACTGTCCGCCTACGGATACGACCTGGAGATCGACGATCGTTCGCAGGTCGGGCAGACCGTGCGACAGGCCTTCGTGAAGGACGACTCCGTCGGCAAACTGCTCCGCCTCAAGTACCGTCCGCGGACCGGACCGCTGCGCAAGCTGCGCGTCAAGCTGGAGGTGGACACGAACCCGCCCGCCGGCGCTTCGTACGAAATGCCCGTCCTGGACTATCCCTTTCCTTCTGCCGTGCGGGTGTTCGATCTGCCGAGCCTGTTTGCCGGCAAGATTCATGCGCTGTTGTGCCGCAACTACCTGAAGGGCCGCGACTGGTATGACTTCATCTGGTACACGGCCAGACGCACGCCGATCAACCATGCCCTGCTGGCGGCGGCCCTGGATCAACAGGGGCCATGGGCCGGAAAACGTCCCCGGACCGACAACACCTGGTGCGTGGAACGCCTCACCGCTGCCATCGCCGCGCTCGACTGGAACCAGGCGCGGGAAGACGTGCGGCGCTTCCTGAAGCCACGCGAACTGCCGTCCTTGGAGCTGTGGACCCCCGCGTTCTTCCTGGCGCAATGCCGGAAGTTGTGACCCTGATGGTCCGGCCGGGTGCGCAACCCTGGTGCAGGGTAGTCGGTTGGCGACAGGGGGTGCGGCAGACACGGCGCGAGGGCCTGCGGAAGGAGGTGACATTCCGGCGGTCTCCAGTCCCCTGGGCGCGAAGAGTTGCCGGAGACCGGCAATGCTACAGCCTGCACGAGGCCGGTCGTTCTTTCCGGCGCGGCTCGTTCCGCACCCGCCACCGTCGAGATCCAGACGCCGCCGCGCCGGGGGCGAACGCGGCGCGTTTCGGGTCTCCCGACCGGCTGGGAAGGCGTCAGACGGCCGTGGCCGCAAGGCGACGCGGGTGGCGCCAATCTACCGATTGCGCCGCCCGCGGCAACACCGCGGACGCGGCCGTATCACGCCTGATCCAGCCGGCCCGAAACGCGACGCCGCTGCCAGCCCGTCCCCGCCACAAACAAGCCCTTCCGCTTCTCCTCGCGCTCAACTGCCCCCCTGTCGCCATTCTGCCAATTGCGAACACCTCTTCGTTTCGCGCCGGGCGAAGATGGCCGGCGGCGTCAGGACGAGAGGTCCAGACTTGCGCATGCACTCCGCCTGTCGCTACGATGCCAGTATCCCGTCATGAACGATGATGTCCCGATTCCCGGCGTCGAACCTCAGGGCTGGACCGTGCGCGTGGCGCGCGCGTTCCTGGCCGGCCCGCACTCGATTCTCTTTCTCGTGGCCGCGGCCGTGGTCGGCACGGTGGCACTGCTGATCACGCCGCAGGAGGAGGAGCCGCAGATCGTCGTGCCCATGGCCGACGTCTTCGTGAGCTATCCCGGGCGCGCGCCGGCCGAGGTCGAGGAGCAGGTCACGCGACCGCTCGAGCGTCTGCTGTGGCAGGTGTCGGGCGTCGAACACGTCTACTCCATCAGCCGCCGCGACCAGTCGGTCGTCACCGTGCGCTTTTTCGTCGGCGAAGACCGCGAGAAATCGATCGTCAAATTGCGGGACCAGATCGACAGCCATCGCGACGAAGTCCCGCCCGGCGTGGCCGGCTGGGTCGTCAAACCGGTGCAGATCGACGACGTGCCCGTGATCACGCTCACGCTCCACGCGCCCGGCCGCGACGCCGCCGACCTGCGCCGCATCGCCGAGGAGGCCCAGGCGCGGCTGGACGGTTTGGACGACATCTCGCGCAGCGAACTCTTCGGCGGCCTGCCGCGGGAGATTGCCGTCGAACCCGACCTGGAAGCGATGGCCGGCCGCGGCGTCTGCCTCGCCGACCTGTGGCAGGCGCTTCAGGGCGGCGAACCGGGCGGCGATGCGGGCATGGTCTGGCAAGACGGGCGCGTTCTCACGTTGCGGCCGCGGCCGACGCTAGACTCGGCCGACGCCGTGCGCGACACGGTCGTGCGCAGTCCCGAGGGCCGCACCGTGCGCATCGGCGACGTCGCCCAAGTGCGCGACGGCCCGGCCGAACCGGAGAACTACCTGCACATCGGCTTCGGCCCGGCCGAGCGCGACGCCTCGCTGGTCGGCAGCCGCCGGCCCGCCGTGACGCTGGCCTTCGCCAAGAAGAAAGGCACCAACGCGATCACGGTCAGCCGCCAGGTCGAGGCCGCCGCCGCGGCGCTCCGGGGCACGGTCGTGCCGGATGACGTGCAGATGCGTGTCACGCGCAACTACGGCGAGACGGCCAGGGAGAAGGTGGACGATCTGCTTGCCAGCATGCTGATCGCCATCCTGATCGTTTCGGCCGTGATCGGCCTCACGCTCGGCTGGCGCGAGAGTCTGGTGGTGGGTCTCTCGGTGCCGGTCAGCTTCGCGCTGGCGCTCTTCGTCAACCACCTCGCCGGCTACACAGTCAACCGCGTGACGCTCTTCGCGCTGATCCTGAGCCTGGGGCTGGTGGTGGACGACCCGATCATCAACGTGGACAACATTCAGCGGCACATCCGCATGGGCGTGCACAAGCCGTTCGCCGCAACGCTCTGGGCCGTGCACGAGATGGTCGGGCCGGTGTTCATGTCCGCGCTCACCGTGATCGTCTCCTTCCTGCCGATGTTCTTCATCACCGGCATGATGGGTCCGTACATGCGGCCCATGGCGCTCAACGTGCCGGTGACGATCGCCTTCAGCGCCGTGTGCGCGGTGACCTTCGTGCCTTGGCTCTCCTACCGGTTGCTGCGCCACCGGGCGGGGACATCCAGCCCCGAGGACGTCACGCCGGGGTGGATCCGCCGCGGCTACCGGAGAGCCCTGGAGCCGTTCCTGGACCGGCGTCGCGGCGCCTGGATGCTCGCAATCGTCGGCGCGCTTTTTGCCGCCTCCGGCCTGCTGGTGCTTTTCGGCGCCGTGCCGCTCAAGATGCTGCCGTTCGACAACAAGAACGAGTTGCTGCTCGTGCTCGACCTGCCGGAGGGGGCGGCGCTCGAGGCCACGGACCGCGTTTGCCAGGAACTGGAGGGCGAACTCGCAACGATCAACGAAGTGCGCGACTTCGAGACCTACACCGGGATCAACTCGCCCATCGACTTCAACGGCTTGGTGCGCCATTACGGCTTCCGGCGGATGCCCAACCAGGCCGAAATCCGCGTGAACCTGGCCGGCAAGCGGGCGCGCCACCAGCAGAGCCACGAGATCGCGCTGCGCGTGCGCGACCGCCTCACCGCCGTCGCCACCCGCCACGGCGCGACGCTCGCCGTGGTCGAAGTGCCGCCAGGGCCGCCGGTTCTGAGCACCATCGTGGCCGAGGTGCAGGGCGGCCCGACGACCACGTACGACCAGATGATCGCCGGCGCCAAGCGGCTGCAGGCATTACTGTCCGCGGCCGACCCGAAACACGTCGTGCAGGTGGACGACTACACCGAGGCGCCGCACCCGCGCCTGGCCCTGGACGTGGACGCCGAGAAGGCCGCGCGCCACGGGCTGTCGGTCGCGGACGTCGCCCAGGCCGTGCGCGGCGCCGTGCTGGGCCTGCCGCCCGGCACGTTGCACGACCCGCATGAGCGCGACCCGCTGCTCGTGCGCGTACGGGTGCCGTTCGCGGAGCGCGCACAGACGGAGCGCCTCGGCCAGCTCTGGCTGCGCGGCCGCGACGGACGGCAGGTGCAGCTCGCCGAGCTGGCGGCGTTCCGCGAGGAAACCGAGCAGCAGCCGGTCTACCGCAAGGATCTGGTGCGCACGGTTTTTGTGACCGCCGAGTGCGCCGGCCGCGCACCGGGCGAGATCGTGCTCAAGATGAAGAACCTGTTGAAGCGCGAGCCGCTGGCGGACGGCGTCACCGTGCAGTGGGCCGGCGAGGGCGAATGGCAGATCACGGTCGACGTCTTCCGCGACCTGGGCATCGCCTTCGGCGTGGCGCTGCTCGGCATCTACCTGCTGCTCGTTCTGCAGACCGGCGGCTTCGCCGTGCCCGGCATCATGATGCTGGCGATCCCGCTTACGGCCATCGGCCTGCTGCCGGGTTTCGCGCTGCTGAACCTGTTCGCCAACCGCCTCGTGGGCGGCTACCCGACGCCCGTCTTCTTCACGGCCACCGCCATGATCGGCATGATCGCGCTGGGCGGCATCGTGATCCGCAACAGCATCGTGCTGATCGAATTCATCCACGGCGCGCTCAAGGCCGGCAAGCCGCTGCGCGAGGCCCTGCTGGAGAGCGGCGCCGTGCGCCTGCGGCCGATTTTCCTGACGGCGATCGTGGCCATGCTCAGCGCCTGGCCGATCACGCTCGATCCGGTCTTCTCCGGCCTGGCCTGGGCGCTGATCTTCGGCCTCTTCGCCAGTACAGCCTTTACACTGCTGGTGATCCCCACGGCGTACTACCTCGCGTATCGGAAGAAACTGGAGAACGTGTCGGGTGTCGAGTGTCAGGTGTCGGGTGTCGAGTGTCGGGTGACGAATGAGCAAAGCGAGTGAGAAGGTTGACCGGATGCGGAGTGCCGCCTGCGAACCGCTGCATTCGCAACGATGTGATCTTCGTAGCGCCGCGACACCCGCCACCCGACACCCGCCACCCGACACTTGACACCTGAGGAGAATGACGATGAGCACGCGATGGCTACCGACGGGGCGCGGAGCGAAATGGATCGAGACCGGCGGAGGTTTGGCGCTGATCGTGATCGTGATGCTGTGGCAGGCCGGGACCTTCGCCTGCGGCCGCATCCGGCCGGGCGGGACGGCGCTGGCCGGCGGCCCGGCCGGCGGCCCGACCGTGGCCGTCGAGGCGGCGGACGTGCCCGCGTTCTACCGCGCCGTGGGCACGGTCCGCAGCCGGACGCAGATCGACTTGTCACCGCGCATCGTCGCGCGCATCCGCGAGATTCCCGTGCGCTCCGGCGACCGCGTGTCGAAGGGCGACGCGCTCCTGAAGCTCGACGACACCGACCTCGCGGCCGGCGTCCGGCAGGCGGCAGAGGGGGTCCGGCGCGCGCAGGCGGCGTTCGACCTGGCGGCGACCGAGCTGGAACGCTCGCGCAAACTTCTGTCCACCGGCACGACGACACAGCAGGCATTCGACCAGGCCGATGCCGCCCACCGCCAGGCGGCCGCCGCGCTGCAAGGCGCGGAGGAGACTCGGGTGCAGGCCGAGGCCACGCTGGGCTATGCCATGGTCGCGAGTCCGATCGACGGCGTGGTCGCCGAGCGGCTGGCCGACCCCGGCGACCTGGCCAGCCCGGGCAACATCGTGCTGCGGCTCTTCGATCCAACGCGCCTGATGCTCGATGTGCCCGTGCGCGAGGGGCTGGTCAGCCGGATCAGGATCGGCGAGCAGGTGGCATTTCGCGTGGAGGCGCTGGCCACGAACCTGACCGGGGACGTGCGCGAGATCGTGCCGTCGGTGGACCCCGGCAGCCGCACGTTCCTCGTGAAGATCTGCATCGGCGAGGCGCCGGCCCTGATGCCGGGCATGTTCGGCGTGCTGGAACTGCCCACCGGCACGCGGCGCGCGCTGGTCGTGCCCGATGCGAGCGTCACGCGCGTGGGCCAGCTTGAATACGTGCAGGCCATGGTCGGCGATCGCCTGCGGCAGGTGCTCGTGCGCACCGTGCCCGCCGGTTCCGGCCGGCGCGAAGTTGTCAGCGGTCTGGAGGCGGGCATGCGCATCGCGGTCGGGGAGAAGTAGCCGCTGAAGAACGCCAGACGGCCCGCGCACGCCGCGGCGCGGGCCGGGGGCAGCGGTCAGCCGGCCTTCTTTGATGCCAGCTTCGTCTTCACGTAGTTGACCAGGCCGCCGCGGGCGATCAGGTCCTGCATGAAAGGCGGGAAGGGGGCGGCCTGGAAGGTCTTGCCCGTGCCGGTGTTGGTGATGGCGCCGGTGCCGAAATCCACGGCCACCGTGTCGCCGGCCCGGATGCCGTCGGCGGCCGCAGGGCACTCCAGGATCGGCAGGCCGATGTTGATGGCGTTGCGATAGAAGATGCGCGCGAAGCTCTGCGCGATCACGCAGGCGATGCCCGCCGCCTTGATCGCGATCGGCGCGTGCTCGCGCGACGACCCGCAGCCGAAGTTCTTCCCGGCCACGATGAGGTCGCCCTTCTTCACGCGCTTCACGAAGGACGCGTCGAGGTCCTCCATGCAGTGCGCCGCCAGTTCGGCGGGATCGATCGTGTTCAGATACCGCGCCGGGATGATCACGTCGGTGTCGACGTTGTCGCCGTAACGGAAGACGGAGCCTTGGATTCTCATGGAGTTTCCTTTGTTCACCACGAAGGCACGAAGAGCACGAAGAAAGGCGGCTAGAGCACGAGGCGTTTGATGGCGTGTTTCAGGAGAACGACGTTGAAGTTGATCAGCAGACCAATCCGGATCTCGGAGAGCCTCATATATGTCAGCAGTTGGGCCTCGTGAATCGGAAGCAGAGTGTCGACGCTCTTCAGTTCGACGACCACCTGGTTGTCTACAACGACGTCGAGACGGTAGCCGCAATCCAAGCGCACACCTTTGTAGTCAACTGGCAGGGGACGCTGCAGGTCGAAGCGTATGCCACGCAACTCCATCTCCTTGGCCAGGCACTTTTCGTAGGTTGACTCCAGCAGTCCCGGCCCAAGGTGACGATGCACCTCAATGGCGCAACCGATTACCGCGTTCGATACAGAATCGAAATCCATCCGGACGCTTCCCTCTTCGTGCCCTTCGTGCCTTCGTGGTGAACCCTCTCACATCACCTCATTGGGATCCGTGATCCTTCCCGTGATCGCCGTGGCGGCGGCGACCTCGGGGCTGGCGAGGTAGACCTCGGACTCCGGGTGCCCCATGCGGCCGACAAAATTGCGGTTGGTCGTGGCCACGGCGCGCTCGCCCTTGGCCAGGATGCCCATGTGGCCGCCCAGGCACGGACCGCAGGTCGGCGCGGAGACGACCGCGCCGGCCTCGACGAACTGCGCCAGGAGCCCCTCCTTCAGCGCCTCGAGGTAGATCTTCTGCGTCGCCGGGATGATCAGGCAGCGCAGGCCCCTGGCGACCTTGCGGCCGGCCATGATCTTCGCCGCGACACGGAAGTCGCTCAGCCGGCCGTTCGTGCACGAGCCGATCACCACCTGGTCCACGGTGACGCTGCCGCTGTCCCTCGCCAGCCGCGCGTTGGACGGCAGGTGCGGGAAGGCCACGGTCGGCTGCAACTTCGCCAGGTCGATCTCGTAGGTGCGCTCGTGAACGGCGTCCGGATCGGCGCTGAACTCGGTGTACGTCATCCGCCCGACCGCCTTCAGGAACGCGCGCGTCTGGTCGTCCACCGGAAAGATGCCGTTCTTGGCGCCGGCCTCGATCGCCATGTTGGCGATGCAGAGCCGGTCGTCCATCGTCAGGTTGGCGACGCCGGGACCGGCGTATTCCATCGAGCGGTAGAGCACGCCGTCCACGCCGGTCAGGCCGATGATGTGCAGGATCACGTCCTTGCCCGACACCCACTTCGGCAGCTTGCCCGTGAGCTGGAATCGGAACGCGGCCGGCACCTTGAACCAGGCCGTGCCCAGGGCCATGCCGGCGGCCATGTCGGTCGAGCCGACGCCCGTCGAGAACGCCCCCACCGCGCCATAGGTGCAGGTGTGGCTGTCGGCGCCGATGATCACGTCGCCCGGGCCGACCATGCCGCGCTCGGGCAGGAGCGCGTGTTCGACGCCCACCTCGCCGACCTCGAAGTAGTTCTCGATCTGCTGCTCGCGCGCAAAGACGCGCATCAGCCGGCACTGCTCGGCCGCCTTGATGTCCTTGTTGGGCGTGAAGTGGTCCGGCACCAGCGCCACGCGCCGCCTGTCGAACACCTCCGGGCAGCCGGTCCTCTCGAACTCGCGGATCGCCACCGGCGCGGTGATGTCGTTGCCCAGCACCAGGTCAAGCTTCGCCTCGATCAACTGGCCGGCCGCCACCTGCTTCAGTCCGGCGGCGCGCGCCAGAATCTTCTGCGTCATGGTCATGGACATGGAGTGGGGCTCCTCTTCTCCTGGTCGCGCATCAACTTGTACTCGACCGAATCCACCAGCGCAAGCCAGCTCGCCTCGATGATGTCGGTCGAGACGCCGACGGTGGTCCAGACGTCGGTGCCGTCGGTGGACTCGATCAGCACGCGCACCGTGGCCTCGGTGGCGCGGTTGCCGTCCAGCACGCGCACCTTGAAGTCGGTCAGCCGCACCTCGCCCAGCACGGGATAGAACGGCTCCAGCGCCTTGCGCAGGCCGCGGTCCAGGGCGTTGACCGGGCCGTCGCCCTCGGCGGCGGTGATCGTCGTCGTGCCGTCCACGCGCACCTTGACGGTTGCGGACGCGCCTTCCAGCTCGTTGCGCGAAGGCCGCGTGCCGACGATCTGGTAGTGCTCCAGTTCGAAGTGCGGGCGGTAGGTGCCGAGCGCCTTGCGCACCAGCAGCTCGAAGCTGGCGTCCGCGCCCTCGAACTGGTAGCCGCGCTGCTCGAGCTGCTTGAGCTGCGCGACAAGCTCGTCCACGACCTTGTCGGTCTTGCGGACCTCCGGCGCCGCGCGGCGCAGGCGCTCCAGCACGGCGCTGCGGCCGGCGATCTCGCTGATCAGGAAGCGACGCGTGTTGCCGACCGCCTCCGGCGGGACGTGCTCGAACGAGACGCTGCACTTGCGCACGCCGTCCATGTGCATGCCCGCCTTGTGCGCGAAAGCCTTGGTGCCGACGTAGGGCTGGTCGTCGGCCAGCACGACATTGGCGATCTCGGCCACGCGCCGCGCGGCGGCGGTGAGGCCGGCCAGCTTCTCGGGCGGGATGCAGCGGCACTCCAGCTTGAGCTGCAGATTCGCGAGGATCGTGGCCAGATTGGCGTTGCCGCAGCGCTCGCCAAAACCGATCAGCGTGCCCTGCACGTGCGCCGCGCCGGCGCGCACCGCCGCCAGCGAGTTGGCCACGCCCAGGCCGCCGTCGTTGTGCGTGTGCACGCCGACGGTGACGCCGGCGCCGAGGTGCTTCAGCACATCGGCCGTGGCCTCGGCGACCTCCTCGGGGAAGCGGCCGCCGTTGGTCTCGCACAGGCAGACCGTGTCCGCGCCGGCCTCGGCCGCCGCGGCGACCGTCCGCCGCGCGTAGTCGCGGTTCGCGCGCCAGCCGTCGTAGAAGTGTTCGGCGTCGTAGACCACGCGGCCGGCCTTCCGCCGCGCGTGGGCGACGGTGTCGCGGATCATGGCGAGGTTCTCCGCCAGCGTGGTCTTGAGCACCTCCGTGACGTGCAGATCCCACGTCTTGCCGAAGATCACGAGCACGTCCGCGCCGGCGCCGACGAGGCTGCGCACCTGCGGGTCGTCGGCCGCGGCGACGCCCGGCCGGCGCGTGGCGCCGAAGGCGGCGACGCGCGCGTGCTGCAGCTTCAGGCCGCGCACGGCCTCGAAGAACTCCAGGTCCTTCGGGTTCGAGCCCGGGTTGCCGGCCTCGATCAGCGGGATGCCGAGGTCGTCCAGCGTGGCGACCACCGCCAGCTTGTCGCGCACGGAGAAGGAGATCCCCTCCGACTGCGCGCCGTCGCGCAGCGTCGTGTCCAGCAGTTCAACCTTGCGCATGGCTCTTTCCCCCGGCCGCCGGGCCGTCGCCCAGCAGCGCGTTGATCGCCGACAGGTAGGCGAGCAGGCTGGCCTCGATCACGTCGGTCGAGACGCCGTGGCCGTTGTAGACGCGGTCGCCGTGGCGGACTTTGACGTTGGCCTCGCCCTGGGCGTCCTCGCCGCCGGTGACGGCCGAGACCGCGAACCCCTCCAGCTTCAGCGTCAGGCCAAGGATGGCCTCGACGGCCTTGAAGGAGGCGTCGATCGGCCCGTCGCCGGTGGCCTGGCGGCTGTCGGAACGGCCGTCGTGCAGGAGCGTCACCGCGCTGGTCGCCGGGACGCCGCGGCCCGAACGCACCTCGAAGCGGTCGAGCGTCACGCGTTCGACGGCCTGCGCCGCGGCCAGGCCGCGCGCCAGCGCCTCGATGTCGGCGTCGGACACGACCTTCTTGCGGTCGGCCAGCACCTTGAACCGCGAGAAGACCTCGTTGAGCTTCGCGGCCTCGAAGTGGAAGCCGAGCTCCTTCAGACGGTCCTCGAAGGCGTGCCGTCCCGAGTGCTTGCCGAGCACCATGCGGTTGCGCGGGATGCCGACCGACTCGGGCGTCATGATCTCGTAGGTCGCCGCGTGGGCCATGACGCCGTGCTGGTGGATGCCGGCCTCGTGGGCGAAGGCGTTCTCGCCGACGATCGCCTTGTTGGCCTGCACGCGCGAGCCCGTGGCCGCGACCACGCAGCGGCTGGCGCCGTAGAGCCGGGTCGTGTCCACCCCGCACACCACCGGAAACGCGTCCGGCCGCGTGCGCAGGGTCATCGCCACCTCTTCGAGCGCGGCGTTGCCGGCGCGCTCGCCGATGCCGTTGATCGTGCACTCCACCTGCCGCGCGCCGGCCTGCACCGCCGCCAGCGAGTTGGCCACGGCCAGGCCGAGGTCGTTGTGGCAGTGCACGGAGAAGACCGCCTCGCCGGCGTTGGGCACCTTCTCCAGCACGCCGCGCACGAGCGCGCCGTACTGCTCCGGCAGCGCGTAGCCCACGGTGTCGGGGAGGTTGACCACGGCGGCGCCGGCGCGGATCACGCCCTCGATCACGCGGTGCGTGAAGGACGGCTCGCTGCGCGAGAAGTCCTCGAGCGAGAACTCGACGCGCGGGCAGAGGTTGCGGGCGTGCTTCACCATCGCCACGGCCTGCTCGTAGACCTGCTCGGGCTTCATCTTGAGCTTGTACTGCATGTGCAGCGGCGAGGTCGCGAGGAAGACGTGGATGCACGGCTTCTTCGCGCCGCGCACCGCCTCCCACGACGCCTCGATGTCCTTCGGCAGGCAGCGCGACAGGCTGGCGACGAAGGCCTCGCGCGCGGCCGCGGCCACGGCCTGGACGGACTCGAAGTCGCCCGGCGAGGCGGCGGCGAAGCCGGCCTCGATCGTGTCGACCCTGAGCAGCTCCAGTTGCTCCGCCACCAGCAGCTTCTCCCGGAGGTTCATGCTGCAGCCCGGCGATTGCTCCCCGTCGCGCAGCGTGGTGTCGAAGATCTGGAGTCTGCGCTTCGCGGTGCTCATGGTCGTCTCCTCGTCGCTCTCCGGCGCCGGCACCGTGCCGGTGCCGCAAACAAAAAAACCCGCCCCCCTTGCGGGGTCGGCGGGAGTCTCGGCTGCGTCTTCCGTGGCGGAATTACGACAGACCGGTGCTCCCGCACCCCGTAATCAGGGGCAGCAGCAGACCGATGCTGGGCGCAAGGTTCCTCACGGCGGCGGACATGGTGGCACAAAGGACGGCGTTGTGCAAGCGCGCATTCCCGTGCCTACCGCACGGCGCGCGGGGCGCCATGGCGACGGCCTTTCCTCCGCCCCCGCCTTCCGCGTATACTGATCTGGCGACGGCGCGGAAGGCGCCGGCGCGGAGGAGGCAGACATGGCGAGCGGCGTGAAGGATCTGACGGCGGAAGCGTTCGACGCGGCCGTGGGGACGGGCGTGACGCTGGTGGACTTCTGGGCACCCTGGTGCGGCCCGTGCCGCATGCAGACGCCCATCCTGGAGCAGGTGGCGGCCGGCCTGGCCGGCCGCGCGGCGGTGGCGAAAGTCAACGTGGACGACGCGCAGGACCTGGCCGCGCGCCTGGGCATCCGCAGCATCCCGGCGCTGATGGTGTTCAAGGACGGCCAGATCGTGAAGCAGTTCGTCGGCCTGCAGCGCGGCGACGCGCTGCTGGCGGCGGTCGAGGCGGCGCTGAAGTAGGCCCGCGGTCAGGGCGCCGGGACCGGCCTGGCCAGCGCGCGGTGGCGGGCAGCCTTGGCCGCATCGCCCTGCGAGGTGTAGGCGCGCGCGAGATTGTGGTGCGTGGCGCGGTCGCCCGGTTCGTAGACCAGCATCTCCTCCCAGAGGGCGACCGCCTGCCGCTCCCGGCCGCTGGTGGCCAGTTGGTAGGCCAGCGCCCCGGCGGCGCGCAGGGCGTCCTGCGGCCAGGGACGCGTGGCGATCGCCTCGCGGTAGAGCGCCTCGGCCCGCTCCGGCTGGTTCAGGTTCTCCGCGCGGATGTCCGCCTCGAACGCCGGCGCCCAGGGGTCCTGCTTGCCGATGTGCTTCCGGTAGAAGGCGACGAGCAGGAGGGCGTCCTCGAAGCGGCCCTCCTGCCGCGCCACGACCGCGCGGATGGCGTAGGCGTGGTAGCGGTCCGGGACGGTCCGGATCGCGCGGGCCGCCAGCTCGTCCGCCGCGGCCCACTCCTCGCGTCCGGCGTGGCACTTGGCCAGCTCGATCATCACGTCGAACGCCCGCGGGAACGTCCGCAGGTTGCGCTCGTAGACCGTCTGGGGATCGTTCCAGGCCAGGGACCACCCGGCGGCCTCGAGCGCCGCGGCCGCGCGCACCGCCGCCAGCGCGGCGAAGGCCACCAGCGCGGCGACGCGCGCCACGCCCGTCCGTTCCGCCGGCCGCAGGCCGCGCAGCACGGCGGCGACCGCCAGCGCGGCGCCGACGCTCGCCAGCGCCAGGTAGTAGTCGCCATACGGGCCGTTGCGGAAGCCGAGGACGTTGCTCATCGGCGCGAACGCCACCAGGAACCAGGCCACGCCGAGCGCCGCCAGCGGAAAACGGCGCCGCCAGACCAGCGCCAGCCCGGCCGCCGCCAGCACCAGGCCCCAGCAGGCCGCCAGCACGACAGGCGACACCTGCCCCCGGAAATAGCTGCCGATCACCGCCTGCTGGCCGAACGGCCAGCACCAGATGCCGGCGTGCACGGTCGTGAAGTAGCCGGCGGACAACATCGCGAACAGCGGCGAGACGCCCGAGAAGCTGCCGGCCACCGCGATCGCCGGCCGCAGCGCGGCGCGCACGGCCAGGTAGAGCGCGAGCACCAGCGCGTACAGGAGATACCGCCGCCACGTGTCCCTGCGCCGCAACCGCTCCGGGTACAGGTAGAAGTCAACCGCGAAGAAGAGCGCCGCCGCGCCCACCGCGCCCTCATAGCAGGACAGCGCCAGGAAAAACACCAGGCCGGCCAGAGCCGCCCAGCGGCCGCCCGAGGCGGCGTCGCCCGCCTCCGTCCGGTCGCCGGCGCGCAGGTGGCAGGTGAGCGCCAGGGCGGCAAAACCGGTCATGGCCAGGATGTTCGAGCTGCTCAGCCACGCCGTGCACGACACCATTGTCGGCGCCAGCAGCCAGACGGCCGTTGCGGCCAGTCCCCAGCCGCGGCTGCGCGTCAGGCGGCAGCAGAGGCCGTGGACGGCCAGGGCGCTCGCCGCGCCCACCAACACGACCAGAGCGCGGGCGGCAGGCATGCCGCCCCGCGCCGCCAGCGCGTCGTACGCCGCGAACAGGAGGTTCTTGACCGGACGGAAGAAGTGGTAGAAATCCTCTCCCAGCAGCGTCATCCAGGAGGCGGCCCGCCGGACAAAATGCAGCTCGCCGGTGTCGTCCAGCGGGAAGATCGGCGCATGCAGCGAACAGGCCGCGACCGCCACATAGCCCAGCAGCAGGGCTGCCAGCAGCAGTCCGTGCCGCCGGCCGTCCGCCCCATCCCCGTCCCGGTCCGGTTCCGCGCACATGGCCCGGAGTGTAGCCCAAACTGCGCCGCCGCGTCCACTTTCGCCGTAGACTGCCTCCAACCCGCGTGCTATTGTCCTGTATCGACGTGTTCAAGCCGCCTCTGGCCGAAGGCTGGAGCGGGGATGAAGGAAGGGCGCGCGGGGGCCGTGCCGGCCGGACGCGCGAAGGTAGCCTGGAGAACGCATCATGACGCGAGCAGTAGTTCTGGGTCTGGCGTTGGCGACGATGGCGATGTCGGTGCCTTGGCACCTGGCGCGGGCGCAGGGCGCCGCGGCTCCCGCGGCCGGCGGCGCCGCGGCTCCGGCCGTGGCGGCTCCCGCGGATGCCGGCGGAGCGGCCGGCGGCGCCGCGGCCACCGCCCCCGATGGCGCGCCGAAGGCGGAGAAGAAGAGCACCGGCGGCCTGATCGAGGTCATCACGCGGTCGGGCTGGTTCGGCATCCTGATCTGGGTGATGCTGCTCGTGTGCCTGATCGTCTGCGTCGCCCTGGTGGTGGACTCCTATCTCACCATCCGCGAAAAGCAGATCTCGCCGACCACCGTGGTCGAGAGCGTCCGCACGGCCATCGAGCAGGGCGACCTGGTCAAGGCCATGGAGCACTGCAAGCACAACCCGGGCCCGCTCTCCAAGATCCTGCTGGCCGGCTTCAGCAACGTCGAGGAGGGCTTCGAGGTCATCCAGGACGCCGTCAGCGTGGCGGCCGACATCGAGAGCGAGAAACTGCTCTCGCGCGTGACCTACCTGAGCGTGATCTCCAACACGACGCCGATGCTCGGACTGATCGGCACCGTGCAGGGCATGATCTTCGCGTTCAAGACGCTGGGCCTGGAGTCGGCCGGCGCCGCCCAACAGGCGCTGCTGGCCCTCAACATCTCCCACGGCCTCTGGGCCACGGCCGTCGGCCTGGCCACCGCCGTGCCGGCCACGATCTTCTTCTTCTACTTCAAGAACAAGGCCACCAAGATCATCCTGGGCATGGAGGCGCTGACGCTCGACATCATCAAGAGCCTGCGCAACGTGGAGGTGGTCGAGGGCTGATCCGGTAGACCGGAGACCGGAGCAAGACGATGCGCAAGCAGCAGGAAGTGTTGCTGTTCGGCAATCTGATGGCCATGATTGACGTGGTCTTCCAGATCATCATCTTCTTTGTCTGCACCTCCGCCCTGCAGGACAGCGCGCGCGACGCCAACATCCATCTGGCCATGGCGCCGCACGGGCAGCAGGAGGGGCAGAAGAACCCCCTGACGGTCGAGATCGAGGTCACCGCGCGCGGCGACCTGAAGGTCGCCGCGCAGAAGTACTCGCAGAACGAACTCCTGGCCGTGATGCGGAATGCGGGCAAGGCGTACGGCGCCGAGCACGTGCCGGTGATCATCCGCGCCGACGGCCGGGCCACGCACGACATGGTGCGCAAGGCCATGGACATGTGCGCCAGCGCCGGCATCTGGCAGATCAAGATCGCGGCGCTCAAGGAAGCGGGCTCCTACAAGAAGTAGGCGAGCGGAGGTTCCGTCGTGGCGCGCAAGAAACGGCAGCAGGAATGGCACGCGGGCGAGTTGAACCTCGTCGCCATGATTGACGTGGCGTTCCAGCTTCTCAACTTCTTCATCATCACCACCCACCCGGTGGACGTCTTCGCCAACCTCGACGTCTTCCGGCCGCAGGCGACGGCCAAGAGCGCCGACGAGCAGGTGGAGACGATCGAGGTGATGGTCTACAAGGACGGCGTCGCCATGCAGCGCCGGCCGATGGGCCTGGACGAGTTGGACCGGCAATTGGCGCGCGTGGCGGCCAACTCCGTCAACAGCATGATCATCATCAAGTGCACCGGCGATTCCACCCAGGCCGGCCTGGTGGGCGTGCTCGATCTGTGCGCCAAGAACAAGCTGTCCAAGCTCTCGATCTTCAGCCTGTAGCCGCAGCCCGGTGAAGAGACCATGAGCGCAGAAAAGCCAGAGAGCGCGCCGTCCCCGAAAGCGGGGCCGCCGGCGGGGTCCGAGGCGCACGCGACGCCGACGATCAAGGACATGCTGGGGGAGCTGTCGCTGCTGGAGTGGTTTCGGAGCGTGCGGGAGGGTCTGCGGCAGCCGAGGGACTCGGGGGAGTACAAGTACGCGCGGCAGCAGGTGCGGCGGCTCTGGTCGCCGGTGTGCGGCGTGTTCCTGCCGAGCGCGCTGGTGATCGTGCTGTTGGCGATGCCGGAGACGCTGATTTCGGACAAGACGGGGATCAGCGTGACGATGGAGGCGACGAAGGCGCAGGACATTCTGAAGGACGATCCGATCAAGCCGCCGGACAAGGTGGAGCCGCCGCCGCCGATCGACAACATGGTGTCGCCGGACTTTGCGGACATGGCGGGGCCGGCGGGTCCGCCCGGTCCGCCCGGTCCTCCGGGGCCGCCGGGCGCGGAAGGCAACAACCTGCCGTTCAGTCCGCAGCCGGCGGCGTTCGACAGCGTGGCGATGGTGAAGAGTCCGATTACGATGAAGGGGGTCTACGCCAGCCGGACGCCGGGCGCGCGCGGGTCGGCCTACGGCCGCGGTTTTGGCGGCGGCGGCGGTGGTGGCGGCGGCGCGATGGGGGTGATCGAGGGCGCCATCCTGCGCGCGCTGCGCTATCTCAAGAAGAACCAGGCGGCCGACGGCTCCTGGCCGAAGAACCAGTCCGCCATGACCGGCATGGCGATCCTGACCTACCTGGCGCACGGCGAGACGCCCAGCGAGTCCAAGGAATTCGGACCCACGGTGCAGCGGGCCATCGAGTTCCTGATCAACAAGGCGCAGAACGCCAAGGGCGTCTTTCCCGGCAACTACCATCATCCCATCGCCACCTACGCGCTGTGCGAGGCCTATGGCATGACGCTCAACCCCAACGTCAAGCTGGCCGCCGAGAAGGCCGTCGCCCACGTCATCGAGCACCAGAACGCCAGCGGCGGCTGGAACTACTTCGGCGCCAAGGACGAGAACCGCAACGACACCTCGGTCATGGGCTGGGCCGCGCAGGCGCTCAAGGCGGCCAAGATGGCCGAGGTGTACGAGGACAAGGCCGCGCTGGACAAGGCCATGAAGCTGGCGATCAAAGGCTTCCAGGGAAACGCCAGCCCGTCCGGCGGCTTCGGTTATTCCGGCCCCGGCGCCGGCGGTCTCTCCGGCACAGGTACGCTCTGCATGCAGCTTCTCGGCGCCGCCAACGCACCGGAAGTGGAGCGCGCCCTGGCGCTGATGGACGGCTGGGTGATGGACTGGGAGAATCCGAAGCCCGACGGCAGCCCGCAGTACTACTTCTACTATGCCACGCAGGCCAAGTTCCACGCCGGCGGCTCGCGCTGGAAGGCGTGGAACGACGTGATGTGGAAGTGCTACGTCAAGAACCAGAAGATCACCCCCAAGGCGATCGAGGACATGAACGGCCAGCTCCAGGACATCGGCTGGTGGGAGAACCACGACGCCCACACCGACCGGCCGATCATGGACACCTGCCTCGCGGCCCTGCAACTGATGGTCTACTACCGCTACCTGCCGACCTACCAGACCGCCAAGGCCGTCACCGACGACAGCGCCGCGGCGGCGGCCAAGGTGCCCGACAACAAGGGCGACATCAAGGTCGACACCGGCAACCTCTAGGCGCGGCGCTTCCGCACCTCGCTCCGTCCCCGCCA
>Ga0233425_10003565_pt1 | contig 27965 bp, 28 predicted proteins | sample Watercolumn_Towu_2_FD_181712 | JGI IMG/M metagenome (GOLD analysis project Ga0233425, IMG submission 181712) | Freshwater microbial communities from Lake Towuti, South Sulawesi, Indonesia - Watercolumn_Towuti2014_140_MG | ecosystem: Environmental > Aquatic > Freshwater > Lake | place...
ATGCGCTCGAAAGCACCTTTCTCTTGAGGGGAGCAAGAATTTCGCTCCTTTCGACCTCAACCAGGAGCACCCATTTCGTTGATGGAATATACATCGAAGCACCTATTACTTTTACACCTCTGTAATCGTTATATATTCCGGACATTTCCTTGCCTTCCGATAAGGCTAATTCTACCGGCTGCGTCTCTGCCCGCTGTTTCAAAAAAACATCTTTCATAGAAATGGAAGAAGCAATCATCAATTTCTCTTTATTTACAAGACAGACTCCCAGAGTATTCCATTCCTCTATCCCCTTATCCCAGCTAATCGCCCCCAAATGCTGTTGGTATTTCCCGGACAAAACTCCCCCGATTTCTGAAAGGTGTATAAAATTGGCAATTACACCAATACGTTCTCCTGTATCTTTTGTGAAAACGGGGGCTGAAATTGCCAACTCGGGTTCCCCCTCCCGGCATTTACAATTCTCAATGACCGAAACACCGTCTTTCCCTTTTACAAAAAATGCCAGAGAAGATACGTCCCTTCCAATATCATCTCTATTTGTAGATGCAACAACCTTCCCTTCCAAAGAAACAATTTGAATAGCAACTACGCTCTTATCGAGAACCATCTTATTCTTGACAAGATGGTTGCTGAGAAGATGAGTAGAAATCTTTCTTCCCCGAATCCTTTTTAAAAGCTGAGTTCTTATAAATCCATCGCTGGCAAAATCCTGAGCGCGCCGCACGGACATTTCCAGAAACTGATATATCTGCCCCTCATAGACATCTGCAATAACCGTCAAGGTATCGGTAATACGTTTTTCCAAATATGCCTTGTTTCGGGCAAAGATTACAAAAAATGTGGTAATTAAAGGAAAAACGATGATAAGAATTCCCAGTATCGCCTTTTGTGAGAGAGACCCTTTCGCTTTTTTCATAAAAAGAATTACTTACCTTGTATCAATTTAGGTTTCCAGGTGGGTTTGCAACCTGAACCTAAAAGTTTATCTGGTGATAACCATATAAAACGTAGGGTTCAAGTTACAAACCCGCACGGTGTGTGTTATGGCATTATGTACACACCCCTTATATCCCCTCTCCCCACTTTCGTGAGGACGTGTTTCTAGAGGGGAATCACAAAGCTTGAAATCCTGTACATTAAAACAGGTTTGGCGTTACAGTACAAGATTAAATCCATTACGATGTCTGAAGAATTTTAATTTTGCAATCATAGTCAAAAACATCTGGTTTTCGAGAAATTAAAACACCCCTAAATCCCCTCTTGATAAAGGGGACTTCTGCTCTCCCCTCTAGAAACACGTCCTCACGAAAGTGGGGAGAGGGGGTGGCATCATAGCTGACGGGGTGTGTATTACACGCTTATGGATATCCTGAATTTCTAAAATCTGGCTTGTTTAACTATATAACAGTCTAACTTTTTGACAATTGACCGGTAAGTGCATGTGCCACCGTTTCCCCTATATTTGCAGGACTTTCTATTATCGTTACGCCGGCATTTTTTAGAGCGGCAATCTTCGAAAGGGCTGTGCCCCTGCCAGCAGAAATAATGGCGCCGGCATGCCCCATGCGTTTGCCATGCGGCGCAGTGCTGCCGGCAATGAAACCAAAAACCGGTTTTGAGATCTCCTTCCTGATGACTTCCGCTACCTCCTCTTCCGCACTCCCTCCAATCTCTCCGATCAACACAATTGCGTGCGTCTCTTCATCTTTCTGAAACAGTCTCAATATATCCACGAAATCGGTACCGGAAACAGGGTCGCCGCCTATGCCAACGCATGTCGATTGTCCTATGCCCCGCTGAGTAAGCTGCCAAACCGCCTCATAGGTGAGCGTGCCGCTGCGGGATACCACCCCCACATTGCCCGGTTTGTGAATGTATCCGGGCATTATCCCAATCTTGCACTCGTCAGGTGTAATAACGCCCGGGCAATTAGGCCCGATAAGCCGCGCCTTTCCGGTTGAGAGATATTTTATCACCTTTATCATATCCAGTGTCGGGATGCCTTCGGTAATGCAAACCACCAGCTCAACTCCTGCATCGGCGGCCTCAATAATAGCATCCGCAGCAAAAGGCGCAGGCACAAAAATTACCGAGGCGTTTGCCCCTGTATTTCTTATCGCATCCAGCACACTGTCAAAGACGGGAACATCGTGGAATTTTGTGCCGCCTTTGCCTGGTGTAACACCGACGACAAGGCTTGTCCCATATTCCAGCATCCGTTCGGCATGAAAACTTCCGGCCCGGCCGGTTATCCCCTGACATATAACCCTGGTGTCTTTCCGTATCAATATACTCACTTATTCGCACCCCGTTTTGAGGCTTCCACTGCCATATATGCAGCTTCTGCCATATTTTTCGCCGAAAGAATGTGCAATCCTGAATCGTCCAGCGCCTTTTTGGCAAGTTCCACATTCGTCCCTTCCAGCCTCACGACCAGCGGTATGTGAATACCTGCCTCTTTAATAGCCTGTATGATACCGTACGCAATAACATCACACTTCATAATTCCGCCAAAAATATTGACGAAAACTGATTTGACCTTCCGGTCTGATAAAATGATTTTGAATGCCTGTGTGACCTGTTCCTGTGTGGCATCGCCTCCCACATCCAGGAAATTGGCAGGCTCCCCGCCGTGAAGTTTGATAATATCCATAGTGGCCATAGCAAGACCAGCGCCGTTTACCAGACATCCTATAGTGCCGTCCAGACTTACGTAGCTAAGCCTGTGTTTTCTTGCCAACGCTTCAGCAGGTGAGGTCTCCTGGGTGGAAATAAACTGTTCAAACTCAGGGTGACGGTAAAGCGCATTGTCGTCCGTTTCCATCTTTGCATCAAGCGCATAGAACGCCCCGTCATCCGTCATTGCCAAAGGATTGATTTCCAGCAATGCGCAGTCATTCTGAACAAAAGCGGAAAACAGACTGTCAATTATGGCACCCAACTGTATCGACCGGGAATCAGATATGCCCAGCCGTGAAGAGATGCGGCGCAACTGAAAGGGGTGTATGCCGGAAAATATATCGACCGGCTCTATTGCTATTTTTTCAGGCGAGCTTTTGGAGATTTCTTCTATCCCGACACCCCCTTCAGAACCGGCAATCAGCACCGGAGTGCGAAGGGTGCGATCGATCATTAGTGCAAGATAGAACTCTTTTTTTATGGGCAGCGCTTCTTCGATAAACACATACTTGACTTCGGCGCCTTCCGGGCCTGTTTGGCGTGTTATCAGGCGGGAGCCGAGCATGCGTGCTGCGCATGCGGTGCATTCTTCGGGGGAGTTAACAAACTGTACGCCGCCGCACTTGCCTCTGCCGCCGGCGTGAATCTGCGCTTTTACAACACAGCGACTGCGACCGATTTCCTGAAATATTTTCGCTGCATCATTGTAATCCGATATAGCTGTGCCGCGCGGGACACAAACCCCATATCTTTTTAAGAGGCTTTTTGACTGGAATTCATACAGTTTCAATGTTATTTATTCCATAAACAACCTGAAAGCCATACTGTAGAGGCATCTTGAGAAATGCTCGCCGGCAGGAAAACATTGCCTATCATTCACGTCCGTTCTTCTCTCGCATCCTTAAAAACTCTCCCCGCTCGGACAAACCTGTATTGCAATGCCGGACTATTTAGCTTTTTTTATCTGTGCAAACTCTCCCAGATGAATGCGTATTTGCTCTATCATTTCATTATCGGAAATAGATGTTATACGCCCTTCTGCATACTGCTTGTCTACCCATTCCTTTATCTTCGTTATCCCTTCGTGATTTTTGGAGATTTGCTTATTTCCTTCCAACCCCAAAAAAATGTTGATCCATTGCACAATTCCTGCTGCGCCTGATTTGTCCGTAACAGAGACACCAATAGGCCTGTTCAGCAGTTTCTTTGTGTTGAAAATATTGTATATTTCTTCACTTTTTAATAATCCGTCCGAATGAATGCCTGCGCGCGTAACATTGAATTCCGACCCTACCAGCGGCTGGGTTGGCGATATTGGATACCCGATTTCATTCCTGTAATAATCTGCAATTTCTGTAATCACTGTGGTATCAATCGCTTCGTCTTCTCCGCGCAAAGCCAGATACTCAACCACAAGGGCCTCGATGGGAGTGTTCCCCGTCCGTTCCCCAAGTCCCAACAATGTGCCATTGATAACGCCGCATCCGTATAGCCAGGCAGAAGTGGCGTTGCTTACAGCCAGATAAAAATCATTATGACCGTGCCATTCCAGATATTCGGAAGGGACGCCGGCAAAGTGATTAAGCCCATAAATAATGCCAGGGACGCTGCGCGGCAAGGCGGCGCCGGGGTAGCTGACACCCATTCCCATAGTGTCGCAGGCACGGATTTTTACCGGAATTTTACTTTCTTTAGACAGGCGCATAAGCTCTTTGGCAAAAGGAACAACAAAACCATAAATATCCGCACGGGTAATATCCTCAAAATGGCAGCGCGGCACTATCCCTTCCTCCAGCGCAGCCCGCACAATGTCCAGGTACATCTCCATCGCCTGTTTTCTGGTTTTATTTAATTTTAGATATATATGGTAATCCGATGCCGAACACAAAATCCCTGTCTCTTTAAGTCCCATCTCTTTAACTAACTTAAAATCGCTCTTTACCGCCCTGATCCACCCGGTAACTTCAGGATATTTATACCCACGCTCCAGGCATTTCCTGACAGCTTCCTGGTCCTTTGCATTATACAGGAAAAACTCGCACTGACGGATAAGCCCCTTTTCCCCTCCCAGTTTGTGAATCAGGTCGTAGAGTTCGACAATTTGTTTCACTGTATACGGCGGACGCGACTGCTGACCATCCCGAAAAGTTGTATCTGTAATCCATATTTCTGCCGGCATATTCATGGGATTGAGCCGGTAATTGAACGGTATTTTGGGTATCTTGTCATAGGGGAAAACGTCTCTGTAGAGGTTAGGTTCAGGGGAGTCTTGCAATTGAAAAAAGTATTCTTCCGGTTCGAGAGTGTTACGGCGACTATTAAATCGAAGCATCTTTTTTTCCTTCTTATAAATGTTTTTTAACCAGCAACATATACAGAAAAACCATGTCGTTACATCAAAAACCGATTTTATATGCAATGTTTTTGTATGTCAAGCGAAATGCTGGAAATGCGGGGTATTATTGCCGTGCTTCTTTGGAAAATACTTCTTTTTTTGTAAATTTCTGACTCCCGTTTTCCCTTCTTGCAAGGAAAGGGAAAAAACAGGGTAGTTCCGCACATTTTTAAGACCGCCGGGATAACGGCAGATTCGGCATCTGACAAAAATTCATTTGAATATTTGCGCTAATTATATATAATTAAAAATTTAAAACTCATTTTTCTTATTCTTATAGCTTAGAGATTCAATATGTTTGAAGCAATTACCAAAAATCTGGAAGGCGTTTTTAGCAAACTGCGCGGTAAGGGTCGCCTTACAGAAGCTAATATTAAAGAGGGATTGCATGAAGTGCGTTTGGCGCTCCTTGAAGCGGATGTCAATTATAAGGTGGTCAAGGATTTCATCCAGCATGTAACAGAACGTTCTGTTGGTGAAGAAGTGATCAAAAGCATTACGCCCGGACAGCAGGTTATAAAAATTGTTCACGACGAAATGATACGCCTGATGGGTGAATCTGACACCAGTATCCCTTTTAAAGACAATGAGCCTACACGGATAATGTTAGTTGGTTTACAGGGTAGCGGAAAGACTACTACTGCCGGCAAGCTGGCAAAAATGCTGCTTACAAACGGGAAAAAACCGCTTCTGGTTGCCGCCGATGTGCAGCGTCCCGCCGCAATTGAGCAATTGAAAGTGCTGGGGCAGCAGATTGATGTGCCGGTATATTGCGAGTCCAATTCCCAGCCGGTTAAAATATGCAAAAATGCCGTCAAGTATGCCGTTGAAAACACAGCGGATGTTATTGTATTCGATACGGCAGGAAGATTGCATATCGACGACCAATTGATGTTTGAATTAAACGAAATTAAAGAGAAATTGGCGCCTCATCAGATTTTCTTTGTCTGTGATTCCATGACTGGTCAGGATGCCGTCAACAGCGCAAAGGAATTCAACAGCAAGCTGGGTTTCGACGGTGTAATATTGACCAAGCTTGATGGCGACACAAGAGGCGGGGCTGCTATTTCGATACGTGCAGTTACAGGAAAGCCTATTAAATTTGTGGGTATCGGAGAGAAGCTGGACCGGCTTGAGGAGTTTCATCCGGATCGCATGGCTTCCAGGATACTTGGTATGGGTGACGTAGTTTCTCTGGTTGAACGTGCCCAACAGGCAATCAATATAGAAGAGGCGCAGAAACTCGGCAGAAAAATACAAGACGACTCCCTCAGCCTGGATGATTTCCTGAATCAGCTTCAGCAGATCAAAAAGATGGGACCCCTGAAAGAAATTCTGGGTATGATTCCCGGGCTGGGAAACAAAATGGATGGATTGAATATCGATGAAAAGCAATTGCAAAGAGTCGAAGCGATCATTAAGTCCATGACAATCAAAGAGCGCACTGAACCTGACATCATCAACGGAAGCAGGAGACAGCGCGTAGCAAACGGAAGCGGAACAACGGTACAGGACGTGAACCAACTGTTAAAGCAGTTTAAGTCTATGAAAAAGATGATAAAACATTTTAAAGGTGATAAAAAAAGCTTAAAGAGGATGGGACTACCCGGCATGTCTTTCGGCAGGGGACTTTTATAACGGAAGCGCAGTTGCTTGTTTTTAAAGATATTTGCAACTTAACATAATATATAAGGTTGTTTTTAAGGAGAAAGGAATGGCTGTAAGAATTAGAATGACGCGGATGGGTCGTAAAAATAGACCATATTACAGGATCGGAGCGTTTGATGTGCGCGAAGAGCGTGACGGAAGCGCCATAGAAAATTTAGGTACGTACGATCCTTTGGAATCATCTGACGAAAAGCAGGTTACTTTAAAAAAAGATCGTGTAGAATATTGGTTGAGTGTAGGCGCAAAACCAACCGAATCGGTCGCCAGCGTTTTGAAGAAATTCGGTATCGCATTCAAAAAATAATGTATGCAGATTGCCATTCTGACGTTATTCCCGGAAATGTTTGAAAATGTGCTGGGAAGCAGTATTTTGAAGATTGCCGCAGAAAAGGGGCTTGTCCGGTACCATCTTTACAATATCCGTGAATATGCAGAAAACAAACGATGCGTAGACGACAGACCCTATGGCGGAGGTCCGGGCATGGTACTAAAGCCGGAACCTGTTTTCAACACGATTGAAGCGGTCGAACAAAAAACTGCCCTTCACTACCGGAAAGTTTTATTAACACCGCAGGGGCAGCGTTTTACCCAGTCTGTTGCGAAAGAACTTGCGAAAGAACCGCATCTAATGCTGATATGCGGCCACTACGAAGGGTTTGATGAACGCATCCGTTTGGGGCAGCAGATATGTGAAATATCCATTGGTGATTATGTGCTTTCCGGCGGAGAAATACCGGCTATGGTCGTTATTGACGCCGTAGTTCGTCTGGTGCCAATGGTTCTGGGAGATTTGGATTCTACGGTTAATGAATCTTTTAGTGAAGGTATGCTGGAGTATCCGCAATATACCCGTCCGGTTGAATATCGGGGGATGAAGGTGCCCGATGTATTGCTGTCAGGGCATCACCAGAAAATAAAAGAATGGCAGAAAAACCGTGCCATCGAAAGGACTCTTGAAAGAAGGCCGGATCTTTTAAACAAAATTTTAGAATAATGAGGGAGCAAGGACGTTATGAATATTATTGACACGCTTGAAAAAGAACACATGAAAAAAGATATTCCGCAATTTAGTGTGGGTGACCAGGTAAATGTGTCTGTAAAAATTACAGAAGGCGATAAAGAACGTGTTCAGCTTTTCAGCGGCGTGGTAATCGCGAGAAGCGGCGGCGGATTTAAAGAGACATTTACCGTAAGACGCATCGTTCAGGGAGAAGGTGTGGAAAGGATGTTCCCGCTTCATTCCCCGAAACTTGCGAGTATCAAAGTCATAAAGTCGGGTAGAATCCGACGCGCAAAGCTGTATTATATGCGTGAAAGGACAGGGAAAGGCACACGATTACAGGAAAAATTTGAAAAGCAGGAATCGAAAGCCCCCAGCCAGACACCAGCATCTAATCAATAAAAAATGTTTGAAACGATAGCGAATTTATTCAAACAAAGCAGCAGAGATGTTCAGAGTAACAAAGTTTTGGGGACAAGGGGGGAACAGTTAGCTGCAGCGTTTCTCAAAAAAAAGGGATATAAAATATTACAGCGAAATTACCGGCATAAAAGCGGAGAAATAGATATTGTTTGTTACGATAGAGGCGTCATTGTCTTTGTGGAAGTAAAAACACGTCATTCCGGAAAGTTTGGACCTCCGGAACTTTCCGTTACAAATGCCAAAAAAAGGCAATTGGTAAAAATAGCTTCTCATTATGTGGCGGCAAAGAAAATCGAGAACAGAGACCTGCGATTCGATGTTGTTTCCTTATTTTTTCCACCCGACCAAAAGCACCCGGTGATAACGCTATTTAAAAATGCCTTTACCAAAAACGACATTACCCATACGGGAAACAACCGTACAAAAGTATGATTATTGACACCCACGCCCACCTTGATTTCCCTGATTATAAAACCGACCTGGAATCCGTGTTGTCTCGAGCCCGGGAAGCCGATGTGGGATGTATTATTAACGTCGGAACAAACCTTGCATCAAGCGAGAAAAGCATCGGGCTGGCTAAACGATTCGCCAATGTCTACGCAAGCATTGGCATTCATCCTCATGATGCATCAAAGGTTTCAGAACAGAACTGGAATACCTTAGAATCATTGATACAGGAATCAAAGGTTATAGCGGTTGGCGAAACGGGTCTGGATTATTACCGGAACCGCAGCCCCCGCGAAGACCAGCAGCGCCTTTTCCGCAGTCACCTGAGACTGGCCAGGACGCATAACTTACCGGTAATTATTCACTGCCGCGATGCAAGCGAGGACTGTATAAATATTCTGACCGAAAATAAAAACGGTTCGCTGAAAGGCGTAGTGCACTGTTTCAGCGGAACAGCAGAAACAGCAAGGAAATATATGGCTATGGGACTGTATATCTCATTTGCTGGACCCATTACCTTTTCTAATGCAAATAACTTGAGAGAGGTTGCCAGGTATGTTCCTGTGGAAAGACTCCTTTTGGAGACAGACTCCCCTTTTTTGTCGCCTCAGCCGAGAAGAGGCGAGCGAAATGAACCGTCATTTCTGTCTTTTATTATACCCGTGCTGGCCGGTATCTACGGCTTGTCGGTAACCGATATTAAAAGGATTACCACCTTTAATGCCTATAAGCTTTTTGGGATAGGCGAGCCCGAACAGGAAGGGAAGATTGCTTATGCCATACGGAATTCATTATATATCAATCTGACAAACCGGTGCTCGAATGTGTGCGCCTTCTGCATGAGGGAAACCTATCCTATAGTCAAAGGGCATCATCTCGGACTAAAAAGGGAACCGACAGCAGATGAAGTAATCAGTGCCATCGGAGACCCCGGCGGTTATGACGAAATCGTCTTTTGCGGTTATGGCGAACCTACGGAACGATTAGACGTCTTAACAGCCGTTGCGCAATTTTTAAAATCACGGGGAAAACGCATTCGGCTGGATACAAATGGCCACGGGGACTTGATTCATGGGAGACCGATTATCCGAGAATTACAGGGATTGATAGATACGATTTGCATCAGCCTGAACGCCGAAACTGCGGAAAAATACGAGGAAATATGCAAGCCTGTCTTTGGAAAGAAAACATACCCCGCCCTTATTCAATTTATTAAAGATGCAAAGTGCGTAATACCCACTGTACTGGTTTCTATTGTAGACATCCCAGGTGTAGACGTGGAGAAGTGCAGGAAAATAGCAGAAGAACTAGGGGTCGATTTCAGGATACGAAAATATAATGTGCTTGGTTAATTTCGATGCGGTGACCGGGATTTATGGATTATAACAAATGTTACGAAAAGCGACTATAGAAGACGTAGAAAAAATATACAAACTTATCAATGACCTCGCGGCAAAAAATGTGATGCTGCCGCGCTCCCTGAGCGAACTTTACGAGAATATCAGGGATTTTTTCGTGTTTATCCAGGACGGCAACATTGTCGGATGCGCAGCCCTGCATATTTTCTGGAAAGATCTTGCGGAAATCAAATCAGTCGCTGTTTTAGAATCACACCAGAAGAAAAAAATCGGAAGGAAACTGGTGATGGTTTGCATACGCGAAGCGCGCAAGCTGCGCATAGCGAAAATGTTCGTTCTTACTTATGTCCCCGAATTCTTTGAAAAATGCGGGTTTCATAGAGTAGAAAAGGAGAGCCTGCCGCACAAGATATGGTCAGAATGCGTTAAATGCCACAAGTTCCCTGATTGCGGGGAAATTCCGCTCACATACGAATTGAATAAAGATGCCGCCGGCGCCGCACCTCATCTGCCAAATTCAAAGAGTTAGTATTTTCGTACCGGGTATTCTGAACACCACATTGAAAATTCCTTGACTTCTTGAATTTTTATTGATATTTTCGCATACCATAATTCGTTCCTTTACATCACATGTCAAAAATAAAGTCATCATATTATTTTTACATAAATGTTCAGGCATGGACAATTTGATTGTGAACGTTTCAAGGAAACTTTTGGTCTGATTAAAACGTGTTCAAAGGGAAAAACAACAATAGTGCGGAATTCAATGGGGGCTTTAACCTGCTGGAGGCTTATCCGGTCAGGTTTTGTAATATTATTGAAAAAGTCGCATCGGACGGTGCGCCTGAAACTTTTGCATTCAGCGCTCCCGGCCAAAATGTGGAACACGTTATCGTAAATCTGTGCCCCACCGAACCATGGTCGCTGCCCAACTGGACAATCCTGGAACACAAAACCGTCGTATTCCTTGATAAACTGAAAGAAATAAGGTCACGGTATCTCTCTCATGCAAAATTTTACCTCGCTATAAGCATAAGCGAAGGAGACCGCATTCCCGTAATAAAAGAGTATGCAAACCGTGAGACATGGCTTGAAATATCGGTACTTGACGCAAAGTACCCACAGGACGAACCAACCATGTTTGCAAAGGTAATTTTGGGCATGGATATCGGTTTTGGCCAGGACACATCAACCCAGGGCATTTTAATTCTCGATGCACAAACAATCTCGGCTATATATGAAAGTTGTATTATGGGAAACAACGTAGATGCCCGTTTCATTGCCGTTTCTGGCTCCGGTTTGAAAGAGAATGAGATTATCCACGTACAACTAGGAACAACTGTTGAGAAAATACTGACAGACAGGGTCAGAGAGGCTGGCAAGCGCCGTGTCTTTGTAAATGGCCCTTTGCGCGGCAGAGAAATAACCGATTTTTCCCGAAAGATAGACTGGTCTGTAAATAACATCGTGGTTATGGAAGAAAAGGATTACAAAATCTTGTTCCCTATGTTCAAGTCAAGCGAATTGACACAAACCACAAATCTGCTCGGAGAAAAAAGGCAGTGTGTTTATTGCAACTTTTGTGATGATATTTGTCCCGTAGAATTGGAACCCGCACTCTATTATCACAGCTATAGGCGGGGAGAGAAACACAGGGCGCGTTTCTATAACCTGGAAAGATGCATAGAGTGCGGACTATGCAGTTTTATTTGCCCTTCGAAACTGGAACTCCTGCAGATTATCAAAGAATGTAAAAATCCGGATAAAAACTCATGAAAAAACTACTTAAGCCGTTTGAACCAATCCTTAACAAGAGTTTAGACGGCATGGAATCCTTTATTCATTCACACAAAAAGGCTCATTTCCTTTTTGGTGCCCTTTTCGGCGCATTTGACGGCCTCCTCAGGAACCCAAAGGAAACAACTCAGACACAACCCTTCCTTCGAAACAATTATGATGTGAAAAGATTCATGGGGGCAGTGCTTGTGGCATTAATTTTTGGATGGGTGCTTCCGGCAACCTATTTTTTTGGGTGGCAATGCGTTGTAACCAAACTGCTCGTTTCGTTTATTATCGGCGTGTTCGTAGTGGACGTACTCTGGGCTATTATTGCGCGGGAGGACCATATCAGCGAAGGCGGCTTTGTTTCCTGCATCCTTATTCCCGCAATATTACCGCCACAGTCACCCCTGTGGTTAGTGGGTTTAGGGGCAGCGCTGGCAATATTGTTTAGAAACGTATTAGGCGGCGTAGGCAACAATTTAGTGAATCCGGCAATTATGAGCCGCTTGTTTCTCACTATTTGCTTCCCTTCGCTCCTGGTTACCGGGTATCAGACGCCCTTTGTTGGCATGCCAGACCTTCATTCCTTTCGTTACGGGCTTGACGCGGTCACGCATGCCACTCCGTTAGCCGCATTCAAGCTTAGCGGAGAAACACCGTCGGTTCTCTCTCTCCTGCTTGGCACAACGAACGGCTCGCTGGGAGAAACCTGCCGATTAACACTGATACTATCCGGTCTGTGGTTAATCAAAATGAAAGTCGTGAATTGGAGGATACCGGTGTCTTACCTGGGAAGTGTGTTTATTCTTTCTGTCTTTTTCACATTGATCTCCGGAAAATCAGCGGCTCCTCCTTTGTTTCAGCTTTTCAGCGGAGGATTAATACTGGGAGCATTTTTTATGGCGACAGATCCCATAACCGCCACTTACAACCAGACGGCAAAATGGATCTATGGCGCGGGATGCGGGTTTATTACCATTCTTATAAGAAATTTCACCACCCTGCCTGAAGGTGTGATGTATTCCATACTGCTTATGAACCTTCTGGCCGTACCAATTCAATCATTCATGGTGAAAATAAAATATCGCACGTGAAAAGTCGGACAGGGAAACTGAAATGGCAATAGACCACGTACCTTACCATTTTTTCCCGTAGTAAACTATTGCAAATAATCTGTGGTTTTTTAGACATTATGGAAGAATTTAAAAAAATTATATTACGAGTTGCCTCAATACTCCTTATTACCTTCCTGCCCTGTGCAGGGCTTATTATGGTATACTTCTATACAACTCCCAGAATTGCCGAATATTATGATGTGAAGGAAAAACGGGCGGTGTTGGACATCTTTAACATACCATACCGTGTTAAAAAAAGTAGTATAATGGGTTTTCAATTTAAGAGCCCCGACAAAAAAGATATTAAAGAAGTTTTTAAAAAAAATATAACGGTCGAAGAACCGGCACCTGCGACCTGGGATGTCTTGTCCGCCGGAACGCAAACGGTTCAGGAAAAACCAGAGATTGGGAAAAAAATGTTCAAATACGTGAAGGATGGAAAAATGCAGGGCGTTGGATTTGTCGAATCCAAGATGGGATACGGTTATAACAAATCAAGCACGATGTCTCTTTTTATTTGCGTTGAGCCTGATCTGGAAACGCTGAAAGGCATTGAGGTTCTTGATCATAGCGAAACGCCGGGACTCGGCGGCAGAATAACAGAAGAACAGTTTAAGAAACAATTTGCCGGCAAGAAGTTGAAACCAAAAATACTGGTGGTTAAGGGGAGAAAGGCTGAAGGCGCCAATGAAGTTGATGCAATTACCGGAGCCACAAATACGAGCAAGGGAATAGAGTCTTTTCTTAATGATGCCATGAACGAATTCTGGAAAGTACAGGGGGACATCAAATGGTAGGGCTCAAGCGTAATATACGAAAGCTTTCCAAATATTTCATGCGCGACAACCTCATCTTAACGGCAGGCGCAGGTCTCGGTTTTTGCTCATCTCTGGCTGTAACGAATAAACTGGAAAACTCTCTGACAATGGGTATTGGCGTCACCCTGGTAACGGCAGGCAGTTTTTGCATGGTCTATCCTTTCAGGCGTCTCATATCCACGGCAGGAACACATCACAAAATTTCTCTTTTGATGATTATCGTGTCCGTTTTTGTCGCTATCTTCGGATTTTTTGCCCAGGCATTTGTCCCTGAAGTTACAGCAAATATAAAGGCATATATCGACCTTATTACAACGAACTGCATTGTGCTCGCCGTGATCTCCGAAGGATTGACCGTTGACTTTTGGGAAGCCCAGAAGAAGATACTCAAGGCGTGTCTTGGATATTCAGCCGCTTTAATCCTGCTTGCATTATTTCGGGAACCCCTGGGTTTTGGCACGATTATGGGTTTTTCCGTGAGTTCGGATTCATTTCCACGCGTCGTTCTCATGGTTACACCGGTAGGCGGATTCTTTGCGCTGGCAGCCTTCAGGCTCCTCTTGCGGCCTTTTCTCCTGAAAGCCGGAATTGTGTTTCAGGAACCTTCTTCCTGTGAATGTGCAGCTTCTGCAAATTGCAAAACACCGGTTGTTGCATCCCGGCAAAAGAAAAAAATTTCCAAATTATCCTTAATCACAATCGGACTCGGTTTCTGCCTGTTTATCAGCCTTGTGATACACGTACAAACGATTTCCTCGTTACACGCATATTTTCTTATTCTCTGCCCCGTGCTGCTGAACGCCCTTTTCTTCGACGGCATCGTGCTGAGCAAGCTGCTGGGGATGTGTCCTTTGATCAACAAGTCGCGCCAGATAGACGCCGCATGGAAAATGGGAGTTGCCGTAATTATCGTAACGACCCTGTCTACTGCGCTGAACTGGCTTGTATATCATGCTATTCTGGTCAAATGCAGCGATTTTCTGTCCAAATATTCCCCCCTGCCGGTTCGGCTTGAGAATATCTTTTATCTGACGGTCTTTATCGTTACCATCGCAGTGTTCGTACAAATATTGAGCGTCTTGTTGAGAAGGTTTGCAAGAAATGTATACGAAGAGATGGGACAGTTCCTGGAACTCATTACCGTCAATTGTATCGTTCTTGCCAGTGCCACATTCACCATTCCTACAGGAGCAAAATTCCTGGTTACCACAGTGACGGCATTCGGATATGGGCTTCACTGGATGATGGTTGTCGTATGGCTTGCCTTATTAAGGCGGCAACGGTTGTTTGTTCCGACTACAGCATGGGATGAGGACACGATAGCTATCCTGCTGCTGGGCATAATGGCCGCAATATTTACCGGTATCGGAATGATTCATATTTTTTAATGCTATGAAAAAAATATCAAAAAGTATCGAAATAGCGCTGGGGGTAAAACAATGACTGTTCCTCTTCTTCTTGGCTCCGGCATACTTGCCTTGCTCGTGTTGCTCCTGAGCATATTCAGCGAAATTATCTATCAACTCTTTGGACGGGGTGAAAAACGTAAACTCACCGTCCTGAGCGATGACGAATACAGAAAAGAGCTTGATATTGAAGGCGGCGAAAGGCTTTTATCGCTGCTTCAGAACAAGGGGTTTAATATACCGGCCGCCTGCGGAGGCATGGCTACCTGCGGTCAATGCAAGGTGAAGCTCTTTACTGATGTCGGATCATATACGGCTGTAGAACTTCCCCATTTCGACATGCGGACAAGGGAAGCATCCCGGAAATTTTTAGAACAGGGGGTGGGAGAGGGGTATGTACGACTGGCCTGCCAGGTTCGGGTTGAAAAGGATGTAAACCTCTATCTGCCTAAAGACACGCTGCATGTTAAAAAATATACTGCCCGCGTGGTAAGAAAAATACCGATTACCAGCGACAAGATGGAATTGTGGATGAAACCATCGAAGCCGATTCAGTACAAACCTGGCCAATATATCCAACTGCAAATTCCTGAAGATTTTGTTGAGGAACATTATAAAAAATACGGGCAGACGATTAAGGAAGCGTGCGAAAAAACAGGGAAGACTTTCGTTCCTTATACGCCCGGTTCCACCTTATACAGGGGTTATTCACTTGCATCAGTCGAGCCTGACATTTTAAAGCTTATTGTTCGAATGGCGCCTATAGATCCTTCTATGCCTGTGGAAAGAGGAGGTACTCCGTGCATAGGACCGAGTTGCGTACATGACTATATTCAGGAACAAAATTTGTGGAATTTCTTTCTCGGTGAAAAAATACGGTTTACCGGACCGTACGGTCATTTTGCCCTGCATACGCAGCCGCATACTGCAGTTTTTGTTGCAGGAGGAGCGGGTCTTGCGCCAATCCTTGCGGTTATGGAGCAATGGTTTAGAGAAGGCAGGCAGGATAAGTCTGTCTTTTTCCTGGGAGAAAGGCGGTTTCAGGATATTCCGATAAGTTACCTCCCAAAGTGGTTAAACTGGCAAAAGAACAATCCCAACTTTAAATTTCTCCCCGTGCTTTCAGGCGGTTTTCGCGGAGACAATCCCGGAGAAATGAACGATTTAGACAAGAAGTGTTTTTACAACCTTTCAGAAAAAGACAGGGAAGTTGTCAAGGAGCAAGGACTCGTTGATGAACAGGGTATCCGGTGGAAGGGCGAGGTTGGATTTATCGGGCCTCTGTTGAGGAAATACCTGTCGCCTGACCCCAACATTGTATTTTACCTCTGCGGTCCGGCGCCTATGACTGTTACTGTAATCGATACAGCGGCAAATGTGTTACATTTGAAAAAAGAGAATGCCATGTTCGATGACTTTACAGGCACTCTGACGCCTTCCGTAGACCTTATTTATCAAAAACTTGACATCAAAGCAAAGATACATGCCTTGAACATGCAAAATGCCGACAAATTTATCGAAAAGATCGGCAATACCCTTATTATTCAACTGATATTGAAGGACAAAATAGAAGAAAGTTACCGTTTCCTCGGACAGGTAAGAGATGTGGTTGAAAAATCACCGCAGGATTTGGAATCTATGTTACTCACTTATAAATAACAATAGAACAGGCGATTGCAAAATTGCGAATTATATTACACTCCTGTCAGTTTGCCTGGACTGCTGTTTTGAATATTATCGCACGTATTTGGAAATCAACCTGTCTACGTCTGACTGGTTTAGCCATTCCTTTGCTTCGCCAAGATCTGCGTCTTTGTTGACTTCCATGAAATGAGCGATACAATCACTTAAGACTTCTTTTGTAATCGCCCCATTACCAACAAGAATCTCGCCAAGCCGGGCATCTTTATTTATCTTTTGCAGCTTCAACGCCTCATTTAATGCATCGGAGGATATATATTTATATGCTACTAAAAACTCACCGATTTTCATAACGCTGTCCACTCATAAAATTGCAGAAGATAATGCCACAACGATATAATATAGAAAATTATGCTCAGCACCTGGAAATACAATCAAAAGACGCATAAGTACTCCGATAATTTAAATAAGTAACGTTTTTATGTCAAGAAGAATTTGTTTCAAATGCCTTATTTTACAGGAACAGACCTACTACATACATCTTCACATGACTCGATACAAAAGTACGTCGTGTAAGGGAAAAAGCAATCTCACCCATTTCTCATTTTCGATAATGTGTCTCCGGTGAAGGCTTTCGTTCGTAACGAAAGGACAAAGATGAGTTGCGGCAAAGAAAAAACAGAAATTGAAGCAAAGTTTATCTGTCCTGAAGGACTGGCTTTACAGGCCATGCTTAACGCATTGAGACAACATGGGTTTCATCCCCTGAGAACGGACACATGCATCCAGACGGACGTTTATTTTGACACCGAAGATTACAAACTCCTTAAATCTAATACCGCCGTACGAATACGGCAGCGGGGAGAAAATTATGTGGGCACCTGTAAGGTGTCGCTAAACCAACAAGGCGCCGTATACGAACGCAAGGAACTGGACTGGCAGCTTTCAGAAGGCGAAATAAAACTCTGGAATGAAGAAAAAAAACCGGCAATTCCTTCGGCAGTCACGGACGACCTGAATATTAAAACACAGTCATTGAGAAGGGTTTTGGTTGCAGATATACGGCGGGAAGCGGCTATAATCCGGGATAACGAAAACTTACAGTTCGAATTGTCGCTTGATTCCGTTATCTTTCGAGGACATAAAGGCCGATTCCCTTATTGTGAAATCGAGGCAGAGCTAGTATCAGGAAACGTCTCACATTTCAGGCAGATTATCGATAATCTGCAAAACTGTTTTAAGTTACAACCGGCCATCGACTCTAAATACAAAAAAGGAATGATGCTGGCAGGGAAACATGGTGTAATCACCAGGGACGGCTGAAATCATGCTTCCTATAAATAAAAGAAAGAACATTACAAAGGAATTGATTGAGATTATCAAAGAGTCTCAAATAATAACACGATTTAATATTACTCCAAAAGATATACGGATCGGGGTCTTTTATACCGGAGTTGTTTTAAATACCGGCAATGCGGGAATGTCGTATACCCCTGTTCAGGAGTTGCCGGAGGCAGTATGCTGCCCGCGGTCTCATGCCAGGATGCCCCGGTCGGGAGATTTGCTGAAATTTCACATAGAAGAGCTTATGGAGTATGCCCTTGACGACAATATCCTGAAAGCGACTGTTGGCATTGCAACGATAAATGCACTCTCTGCACTATTGCTTGAAGATAAAAATTCAAGGTATAAACCTTCCGCCTATGGAAACGCATTAGACCTGGTATCGATTACGGAAAAAGACACCGTTGTTATGATAGGTGCGTTCCCTCCATTTATAAAAAGAATACAGGAGGTTGCGAAAAAATTGTTTGTTGTTGAAAAAAATCCCCGGATAGTGGGCAAGGGAGAGATGATTGAAATCGAGCCAGAGGCGCGTTTGCAGGAAATCGTCCCGAAAGGAGATATTCTGGTCATAACCGGTGTCACACTTGTCAATCATACGCTGGAACCAATCCTGGCTCTTGCAAAGAGGGCAAACCGCATTGTTGTTGTAGGGCCTACCGCAAGCGTTTATCCGGAGCCGCTCTTTAAAAGAGGAGTAACTGTTCTGGGCGGTGTAAGGGTAACAAATCCGTCAAAAATGATACATCTTATCGGCGAAGCAGGTTCAGGATATGATTTTTTTGAGAATTGCGCGGAAAGGATCATACTTCATAATGAGAAAAAATGAAGACAGAATAAATGCCTGTACAATTATTTGTGCGTGACGTTTTTTAAGCCCGGGTGTGGTAAATTAGCACAAAAGGAGGAATATCAGAGTGCCGCAACCCTGTTCCCGCCGTCTCTTCTCGCCTGATATAATGCCTGATTCGCATGTTTCAGAAGGGCGTCCTGTTCAGCGCCGTGCTCCGGAAAAGAGGCTAAACCAATACTTACCGTTATCTTAAAGGCCTGGCCTGATACGGTATCGGCAAACGATGTATTCTCAACAATCCTGCGGATATCGTCTGCCTTTACCAATGCCCTGTTTGTAAACAACGCCGGCATGACGATGGCAAAATCACTATTGTATCGCGCCAATATGTCCGATTTATTCACTGAATCGTTCAACACCCTTGCCAGTTGTTGCAACAAGCGGTCAATAACCCCGTCTCCGTAACGCTCAATCAAATTTTCAGCACGATCGATGCCCAGCATAAGCAGGCTCACGTTCTCATTGCGCCATTTCGCGAGAGATAGTTGTTTATTCAGTATTTCATAAAAAAATCTTTTATTGTATAAACCGGTAAGTTCATCCGTTATTTTTGTATGTTTGGCAATATCGATGAGTTCCAGTCTGTGCAAGGCAAGCGCTGTCAGCCCAATATAGTTCGATATAAGCCTGCGAACCTTTTCATCATCCCAGCAATCAATCTCCCTTTTCATCATCAAAACCGTCCCGAAAATTTTATCGCCTGCAAACAAAGGGTGACATAAATACCCCCCGGCTTCCGGAATATTGAGAACACACTCACAAGCCTGCTCTGTGCCGGCACCTTTCACGAATATCTCTTTGCCTGTTTTTAATACACGACACAGTGATGGATCGAGAAGCACTTCGTTTTTTATAAGGCTGCCGGATGGCACAGGCGGATCGATAAGAGGCACGTATAACATCTCTCTTTCCCTGTCGAGCATGATTACAGCCACAGTATCCGGCTTGAAATGCACCTGTAATGCTGCTGATAAGCGCTTGAATATTGCTTCAACGGACGTTTCGTCATTCATGGCGGTGGAATAGGACATTATGTCCTCCAGTTCCCGAATATGCTCATTTCTTTCTTCCTCCGCCCGTTTACGTTCCGTAATATCTTCCTTTACGGCAACAAAGTGCGTGATATCCCCCTGGGGATTTCGAACAGGCGAGATGGATGCAAACTCCCAATAGATATCTCCGTTCTTTTTCCGGTTGCAGAATTCTCCGCGCCACTCCCTGCCTGAGGTAATGGTCTCCCACAGTTCCCGGTACGTTTCGGACGGTATGTCTTTGGGCTTCAGGATTCTCGGGTTTTTTCCCATAACCTCTTCCTGCGCATAACCGGTCAACTGTGTAAACTTGGGATTGACGTATTCGATATTGCCTCTGGCGTTCGTAATCATGACCGTGCTGGGGCTTTGTTCGATGGCGCGTGACAATTTCCGAAGCTCTTCCTCTGCCTTTACAAGCCCGGCAACTTCCGCTCTCAGCTCTTTAATCTTCTTTTCGAGAGTTTCTTTACTGGTGGACATAGGAACTTGATATTTTCAAAAAGTTATGTGACATTTCTGCGAAAAACACGTGTAAACGGAGAAAGACTATACCATAAGGTCTTTCCTGAGTCAAATGCCGAAAGCCCTTTTGTGCAGGCGATCAAACCGACCACAAGGTAAAGCGGGTATCACAAGCGAGTATTTTCCCGCCCAACTATACCAGCTTGCCGATTGAAAATGCCTTTCCGAGACACCTTCCTATTCCATAATAGGCGCGGGTTTCCGGTGCATATAAAAAAGGGTGTATTTTTTCGATATCAACCGTTCCTTTTTCGTCAAGCGCCGACTCGTCAGCCTTAACGTCCACAATTTCGCCAATAAACTGGGTGTGTAACCCGATTTCAACGGTGTGAGTCAGTTTACATTCCAGAACGAGGGGGAATTCCTTGATATAAGGGGCATCCACGATATCGCTCTTCACAGCAGTGAGTTTTGTTGCTGAAAACTTATCCTCTTTCCCGCCGGAAACAATTCCAAAATAATCGGCCTCCCGGACATGCTTCTCCGAAGGAATGTTTATTGTAAACGCCTTTCGCCCCACAATGTTCCCGTAGGTATATGTTGCCTTTCTCAGCGAAATAGCAATGCTCGGCGGGTTGGAACAGCATAAACCTCCCCACGCTACATTCATTGCATTTGGTTTCCCATTTTTATCGTAAGTCCCCACAATAAATACCGGCGTCGGATATACGATGGTTTTTGCCCCTAACGATTTTTTCACTTTTTTCCTCCCCTATTCTCGGTAATTTTAATTGCTCGTTTTTTGATAATTCATATTTTTGTGATGCCGTCCCTTTGGTTCAGATTGCCGCACTTCCGGTTCTACGAAAAAAGGAGAGGCGACAAGAAATATACCACTGATGAAAATGGTTATGGCTACTATGCGTCTTGCCACCGTACTCCTTTATTATTAAGTGTAAACGGTAACCATTTAATTTTTGAAACACAACATTTACACATTCATCGTATTTACACTGAACAGGGGTAGGTTTGAAACCTGCCCCTACAGCGTCCGGTCAGGTTAATATTCTTAAAAAGGACTCGATATAACCAGCCAGAAATCCTCTTTTTTGTAGGCACACTTGGTAGTGTAATATCAAATACTATAGCGCCCTCAGAAAGGACACCAAATCTTCCTTTTCCTGCTGAGTAAGTTTGAGCTCAAGAATTAAGTTAAAAAACTCGACCGTATCTTCCAAAGTCAATAGCCTCCCGTCATGCAGGTAAGGAGGAGAATCCTTGATGCCACGGAGTGGAAAGGTCTTGATGGGGCCGTCAGCGCCCGCCATAAGCCCGTTGATCATCTGTGGCTTATAGAAACGCTCCACCTTAAGATTATGCATGAGGTTATCCGTGTAGTAAGGAGGTTGATGACAAAGAGAACACCTGGCTTTACTGAAAAATAAGGACTGTCCCCGAATCTCTTGCTCTGCGGCCTTTTTTGGATCCAACATACCGTAGATATTCAGCCTGGGGGCGGGAGGAAAATCAAGCAGAGACTGAAACTCTGCCATAAAGTGCACCTGACTCCCGCGCTCAAGGATATTGACTCCCTTTTTTGTTGCAATAACCGGGTCGCCGTCAAAGTAAGCCGCCCTCTGCTCGAATTCCGTGAAATCCTCCACGCTTTTCAATGCCCGCTGCGAGCCGAACAATCGCTGAATATTTACCCCCCGCAGAGGAGGCGTATCGAGTCTGTGGCGAAATTCCTGCGGGCGAATATCGCCCACCAGATGTGTTGCGCCGTTCGTGTGGCCGTTCACGTGGCAGTCAAAGCAGGTCACTCCGCGGCTTGGCTGCTCAGAACGCCGGTCTTCCGTCTGGTTGAAATTCTGTTGGGAAAAAGGTGTTACCAATAATCTGAGACCTTCAAGCTGTTTGGGATTCAGTATGCCGTTGAACAGCTCGTAATAGTTGGCAATGGTCACCAGCTTGCCCTGGGAAACGTCCCCCAAATCAGTTCGTGTGGTCAAGTAAATCGGCGGAGGGAATTCCGGCAAAAAATGGTCCGGCAGGTCATATTCCAGGTCAAAACGGGCAAGGTCTCTCCCCTCTTGTTTCTTGATCTCGTCGATGTGGAACTTGGGGAAGAGCATCCCGCCTTCGGCATGGTTTGGATGCGGAAGCGGCATAAAACCACCGGGGAAAAGATTCTTTTCCCGTATTTCTTCCGGAGACAGAGCCGACAGGCTTTCCCACGTAGTGTCTTTCGGGAGTTTCACCCGCACACCTTGCTGAATGGTTTTCCCGTGCGACATAGTTACATCCTTGGCCGGGTTGTTGCTTACATCGTAGCGTTCCTTAAGCAAGTCCGTATGCCGCTTCATTATTTCAGGTTTGGCAGCCTGCATCCTCGACATTGTCTCATCAAAAGCCTCCGTTATTGTTACAGGAGAATAACTCGTTTTTATATCCTTCTTTTTCCTGGCAGCGGCTTTTGCGCCTTTTTCTTCTTTTGCTCCTGTCTTTTCAGTTTTCTCTTCCTGCGCACATAATAACCCTGAAGAAACGAACATTATGGCGAACATTACCAAAAACACTTTTCCGTACTTCAACATGTATTTTCTCATACCAGTTCCTCCTTTTCTTAATTTTTTGCTTTTCACAATTTTTATGAAATAGCAAGCACAGTAAGGATTTCCAGGCCGGACAGAAAAACATTTCCAGGTCTCTGTTTTCCGTATAAATTAGCAGGATATTCACTGTTATTTCAAAGAATTTAACTCTCCTGAATCGTTACCTTGTTCATCACATCCCTTTGCTGGATTTTATTGACGACATCCATGCCGTTAACCACCTTGCCAAATACCGTGTGTTTGCCGTTAAGATGCGGCTGAGGCGAATGGGTAATAAAGAACTGGCTTCCATTGGTATTCGGTCCGGCATTAGCCATAGAGAGCACACCGGTGTCGTGGGTGAGGGGATTGCCTTTGACTTCGTCTTCGAACTTGTAACCGGGGCCGCCCCTGCCCGTCCCTGTGGGATCACCGCCCTGAATCATAAAATTACCAATCACGCGGTGAAATTGTACGTTGTCATAAAAACCTTCCCGTGCTAAAAAGACAAAATTATTTACCGTCTTTGGGGCATGTGCCGGATAGAGCGTTATCTCAATCGTACCCTTATTAGTTTCGATTGTTGCGCGGTAATTTTTCTTGGGATCAATCTGCATTGCCGGTAAACTACTCCACTGCTTTGAGGTCATGTCATGACTCCTTTCCGAATCAAAAATATATTATGTGTAAACGATGTAAAACGAAAATGATGCTGTACTATTTTATTTGATAACAACGGTGCTACTGCGGATGAAGTGTGAAATCAGGGCTACACGGCTCTATATTTACAATTGATAAACTCCAGCGGATTGCAAAGAGTTGCTATATGGGGATTGCACAAGACTTCCCAGTTGAGTTTCTCGTATGCAAAGGATTCCGGCAACCATGCCACAGTTACGTGCACATGAGGGTGAATATTCTTTTTCATTCCGGCATCTGAGATGGTAGCAATTATCTCTCCTTCACTCAAGGTTTTTTCTGTATGAAGGGTATTTAAAGGAACCGTATGGCCGTAAATGGTATGAAGTATATTCATATTGCCATCATGCATGTCGTGGCTTACATAGATTGATTTTCCAAGAAAATCATCATGGATAAGCACAATCTTCCCTTCATACATCAGGGGAATTTTTGTTTTCGCATCAAGGCCGAGAACAAGTCCGTCCCTGTCTCTATAAAAACAAAAATCCAGTCCCTCATGCGGATTGCAACGGACTCCCCCGCCTCCCCACCATGCATGAAGATCGTTGAAAAACATTCCCCGATAAAAAACCCACTCATGAAATCCAAACGTATCAAGGCTGTTCTGTTTTATCAGGAATTCGCTGAATTGCGATTTTGTAATCGTATAGCTTTGTTTCACCTGAAAATCACTCCTGTACCGTCATTCTAAGCAAAGAATCTCATTTTTATTGATAAAACAAGGGGGGGAAATATTTTACCGATTTTCTGCATAAACGGCGCGCAGGAGGGAAAAGTAAAGATATGGAGAGACACTGAAAATCTATTGGGTACGGCTATGCTGCGCTATGATTTTATCCTTGCAGGCGATTAATTTCATGGCAAGCGCATAAGTAATTTTTTCGATAGCGTCTTCAACGGACGGTCCGTATTTTGGCCCTGCAATCTTCCACCATCCGCCTTCCGTTTCGAAATCGATTACATCCACATTTTTCCCCTCTACAGCCATATCGCCTTCAAATAGCGGATTCAGATTTCTATCAGAAAAAGAGACCTGCAACGACAGGAAATGTTTCCCCATCGCTCTCCAAACCGAGTCTTCAATGGTCAGCTCAAGCCTTGAACTCTTCATTCGGACAGTTAGCACGGCATCCATTCCTTCTTTTTCGACCGTTTCCCGTTCGGGAACAGCGCTCAGGATAGTAACCTTGCGGAATATACTCTTCGTCATTTTTTCTATGGAAGAGGCCAACGGTTCGCCTATGGGGAATATATAGTGATGGATCCCTGCCACCAGGTCGTTTTGTCGTTCTTCCTGGCGGAATTGGCGCAATGACGGCTCTATAAAGAGCCCTGCATGAAGGGGCATCTGCTGCGCCTCTTTCAAACGCTTATCGAATGCCGGCTTGATTATGACCTTCATCCCACTTCCATTTGCACAACCAATCGCAAAAAGGCATACGAAAGCAAATAAAACTGTCTTTTTCATGATATTTTACCTTTGTCCCTTGGATAATTTAACAAGCAATGGCCTTATTTCACTATCGATTACTGCTTTTTTATATTCCTGTTTGTATACTACGTTTAACTCAGGGTCAACAACAAGGATGTTACAAATATCATCCTTCCCGCCAAGAGCTTCCGTCACCTTGCCATCCCAATCCAGCAGAAAGGGAATTTCCTTCGAGGTAGTATCCTGAGATGAAATTTTTGATTTAACGGCAAATTTTGGGGCAAGTGCAGGTTTTTTTCTCAGGTCCATAATGGCAATCAATTGTGTACGCTGGTTTTCCGTGAGGAGTTTTTTTAACTCTGCCTTGCAATCGATTGCAGTTTGAAGGGTAGTTCTGCTTTGCAAAACCACGAGAGATATTTTGTCTTTTAAGTCAGTTTGAGAATGTTTTGTTTCATTCAGGTCTTCGAGGCTGAAATCGACAAATTTGTCCGCTGCTTCCAAACAAAAAACCATAAAAGTATTCATGAGCAATGGTACTATTGCCGCAAGGAAAAACCTTTGATACGTATTTCTTCGAGCAAACATCATCCCCCCTTTATTTATTTTAGATATAATTTGTTTTCTCTGTTTCTTCACGCTCTCAAAACAAGGAGTGTCGCAGTACTTTCAATCATAGAGACAGGTTCGACATCCCCCCACCAAACCGTATCCGAGAATTTCACACTGTTCTCTTCAGCACACCCCTGTCTATGCCACTTAAAACTTCTATCGAAAAAGGCGTTATGAACGATCTCGCCGTCCCTTCTCTCTCCCGCCAATATCCTGTGATTTATGTCAATTCTGGCAGACCAGAACTTACCAATTTTTTGAACATGAAATTTCATGTTGTAAATGTATAATAAAATAGGTTATTCTGTCAATAAGGATTTAATGTACATGCATTTAATCTTCTGGATTCCCCTCTAAAAAGAGGGGATAAGGGGTGTATAAAAATGCCATTAACACCCCCCCCGGCCCCTCTTAATAGAGGGGAGTTTAAAAGTCGTTGCCAAAGGTAGTCTTAATGTAAAACTGCAAACTGCATGATGCTTTTAAACATTCCCAATCTGGAAAGAGATACGATTTTAGCTCCATTCACAACCTACAAAATCGGCGGGCCGGCGGATTTGTTTGTTGAGGTTCATGCGATTGATGAGCTGACGAATGCCGTATTCGAGGCGAGACGTGAAGGGATTCCCTTTTTCCTGCTCGGATGCGGGGCGAATATTCTGGTTACCGACAAGGGGTTCCGCGGGTTGGTTATCCGTAATCTGGCAAATAGGGTTGATTTTCTTGATAACGGCAAGGTATGGGCGGAAAGCGGCACACTTGTTGCCGATCTTATCGGGCAATGCCGTGACCGCGAATTATCAGGATTTGAGCACTTTATCGATATTCCAAGTACCGTTGGCGGGGCAATGTGGCAGAACCTGCACTTTTTATCGCCCGATCGACAGCGGACGGTATTTATTGAGGAAATCGTCCATACAAGCCACATATTCACGGAAGAAGGACACTTTCGTACGGTCGGAGTCAAATATTTTCAGTATGGATATGATACGAGCATCTTGCAGGTGCGAAAGGACATTGTACTCGATGTCACCTTCCAGCTCCGTCCAAAGCCAAAAGAGGAAATTCAGGCAGTGATAGACGCAAACATAGCCTGGCGTCGCACAAAACAGCCGCCGTTGGCAGAGTTTCCAAGTTGCGGTTCGGTATTTAAAAAAATCGAAGGCATCGGGGCAGGCAGGCTGATTGATCAGGCCGGACTCAAAGGCAAACGCATTGGCGGAGCCGAGGTTTCAAGAAAACATGCAAATTTTATTGTGAACACGGGAAATGCCAGGGCACACGATGTTTTGGAGTTAATTAAGTATATACAAGCCGAAGTAAAAAATAAATCAGGGTATACGTTACAAACAGAGATTACGGTGATTGGGGAACTGTAAGATGCAGGAGAAGCCGGAAGCCAGAATAAAAGGACGTACGTGAACCGTTTTTTATTCTACTCTGACTCCCGGCCCCTGATTGGTTGTGTTTAAAAGCTTAACTAATCTTCACATTAATCTGCTTTGGTTTTGCTTCTTCTTTCTTCTGCAGAGAAATCTCAAGCACGCCATTCTTGTACTCTGCCGTCACTTTGCCGGTATCTACAGACGCAGGCAGATTGATGGAACGAGCAAAACTCCCGTAGCGTCTTTCCATGCGATAGTAATTCTTCCCCTTTTCTTCCTTCTCCTCTTTCTTTTCGCCTTTGATGATAAGGGTATTGTCCTGTATGGAAATGTTTATTTCTTTCGGGTTGATGCCGGGAATTTCGGCCTTTACGGTGATCTTCTCGTCATTTTCCACAAGGTCAACAGGGGGCATCCATGCGCCAGACTCCATACCATAATCAGACTCTACACCCCTGAAGAAATGATCCATCATCCTGTTCATCTCGTTCTGCAATGAAGAAATTGCCGGCAACTGTGACCACTTAATAATATCCCTTCCCATAGTAAACCTCCTGTGCTGTGAAAAAATTGATTAAATTTTACATGCGAAACAGAAAGGACGTAAGCAAACCGTTTTTTATTTCCGGTTTGCCATTATTGTACTTAACTAACCTTCACAGTAATCTGCTTTGGTTTTACTTCCTCTTTCTTCTGCAGAGAAATCTCAAGCACGCCATTCTTGTACTCTGCCGTCACTTTGCCGGTATCTACAGACGCAGGCAGATTGATGGAACGAGCAAAACTCCCGTAGCGTCTTTCCATGCGATAGT
>Ga0233425_10003566_pt1 | contig 27962 bp, 27 predicted proteins | sample Watercolumn_Towu_2_FD_181712 | JGI IMG/M metagenome (GOLD analysis project Ga0233425, IMG submission 181712) | Freshwater microbial communities from Lake Towuti, South Sulawesi, Indonesia - Watercolumn_Towuti2014_140_MG | ecosystem: Environmental > Aquatic > Freshwater > Lake | place...
ACCGAGGTCCTCGGGCCGGTACTGCATCGTGGTCAGCTCGTCATCGGTCGGCTTCCGCTGCCAGCCGCCGCCGGTCGTGCTCATCCAGGGGACCTGGAACTCGGTCCGGTGCGTGAAGTAGCCCTCGGCCGGCAACCGTGCGCGCTCGCAGAACCGCCCGTTCACCACCAGCATCCGGAAGTCCCACGTCCCCGCCGCAACCTCCGGGAGCGCCGCCGACCAGAACCGGTCGCCTTCAGGCTGCCACCCCGTCACGCGGCGGCCGCCGTAGAGAGTGACCGGCTCCGGGGTGCCTGCGATCACGCGCCCACCGGAGACCCACCGCGTCCGGGGGTCTTGCGCCGCCTCGATGGTGAGGTTGGAGTCCTCTGGGCCCAGGGCGAGCGGCTCATCGAGGAAGTACTCGCCCGCCCGCAGCGCGATCCGTTTCGGCTGCTCGGCCCCGAGCCTCCGGGCCGCGTCGCGCGCCGCCGTCAGTGTCGCCAGCGGCCCGTCCCGGCCGTCCGCCGTCACCTCGGGCAGGCTCCCGGTCCAGGCATCATTGCCCTCCGGCGCGACGTAGATCGTGGCCGGACTCGCCGTCTGAGCACCACCAGGGAGCGCCGTCATGAGCCCGATCACCCACCCGATAGACATAGGGGTCGCCTCCTGCACAGGGTCCGATTGGCCGCCCCGTTCGTCGCCTCCTCCTGAGGCCTATCCTGCGAACCCCTTCTCCCAGGTGCCACCCGGTCAGAGTCGCTGAACCCATACAGGCGCCTTGAATGGCTCTTGACCTGGCGTCCGGCGTGTGCTAAGGTCTTGGCCACAACTGAATAGCCAAGGCTTGCGAGGCGTGACAGCTGAACGGCTGTCAGGGAAGACGGTGCGAATCCGTCGCTGCCCCGCAACTGTGACCGGGGACGAAACCCGCGCATTGCCCACTGGAAGGCCGAAGCCGACCGGGAAGGGGCGGGGAGTAGGATGATCCGGAAGTCAGGAGACCGGCCCGCAAGCCCTCGACCGAAGCATCTCCTCGAGGGAAGGGGGGTGGGTCTTTTTCGTTTTCATAGGCCGCCCACCGGGCGGCCTGTTTCGGTTCTTGAAGCCGGTGCCTTGATCCGGCCATCTCAGCGGAGGACGCAGACACTTCATGTCTCGCCCACGCACGGACACTCGCCGTGGCTTCACGCTCATTGAGCTGTTGGTGGTGATCGCGATCATCGCCATCCTCGCCGCAATCCTGTTCCCGGTCTTCGGGCGGGCTCGCGAGAAGGCGCGCCAGACCAGCTGCCTCTCGAACCTGAAGCAGATCAGCCTGGCGGCGATGATGTACACCCAAGACTATGACGAGACGTGGCCGGTGGCGTACTACTACTCCGCGGACTGGTCCCAGGAGTACGCGTGGGACTTCCATGTGGACTGGAACAGCGGCTCCTGGAATCTGGGCGTTCTCGGGCCGTACATGAGGAACGCGCAGATCAACCAGTGCCCCAGCGTGAAGAGCCTGCAGTCGTGGGGTCGCCCCGTCACGGGCTATGCGTACAACACCAGCTACATCGGGCACGGCGCGATGGAGCCTCAGCCCGTTCCGGCCTCCCTCGGGGATGTCCAGTCGCCCAGCGAGACGGCCCTGTTGGCCGATAGCGCCTACTGGAGCACCTTCGCGCCCGTGGGTCTCGCGGGCAACAACTTCCTGCGTTCGCCGCTGGACCCGTTCTACGCGGCCTATGGCATCGGCCCCAACGTGCACTTCCGCCACAACGGCGTCGCGAACATCGCCTACTGCGACGGCCACGCCAAGGCCGCGACCAAGAAGGCCAACGTCAGCGCCAACGACGCATCGTTGGGGGACCTGTCCACCGACGACAGCGCCTACGATCTCCAGTAGCCTCGGGAGCGCCCGTCCATGCTGACACTGGTCCTCGGTGGAGCGCGCAGGCGATGACGTGACGCTCATCGCCGCGATGACCGGCCACCGGGCCGCCGACGTCGTCGGGCGCGGCACGGGCGTTGAGGGCGATGTCTTCCGCCACAAGGTGGCGGTAGTCCAGCAGGCCCTCGACGTGAGTCAACCTGACCCGGGCGACGCCCTCGATGTACTGGCCAAGGTTGGCGGCTTCGAGATCGCGGGCCTCGCCGGAGCGATGCTGGCCGCGGCGAGCCGCCGCTGTGTCCTCGTCGTGGACGGGGTCATTTCCGGCGCCGCTGCACTGATCGCCGCCGGTCTGCAGCCTCGCATCCGCGACTTCATGTTGGCGAGCCACCTGTCCGTGGAGCCGGGGCACGCCGCCGCTCTCGCGTTCCTCGGCCTGGAGCCGTTGCTCGACCTCAGCCTGCGTCTCGGGGAGGGCACCGGGGCGGTGTTGGCCATGCCTCTGCTTGAGGCGGCGGCCAGGACGCTGGACGAGATGGCGACCTTCGATGAGGCGGGGGTCTCCGAAGGTGCCTGAGGCCCTCGCCGCCCTGGCGTCTGCGGTGCGTTTCCTGACCATCGTGCCGGTGCCCGGCGCGGAGACGCCTGCAGCGCGACGTGGAAGCTACGCGTGGTTCCCGGTGGTCGGGTTGGCGCTGGGCGCCGCCGCTGCCGGAGCTCTGCTCGTGGGCCGTTCGATCTCCCCGGGCGCGGGCGCAGTGGCGGCGGTGGGGCTCTCCCGCGTCGCTCCGCTGGTGCTCGCCGCCACCAGTGCGTACGCCCGGCGACGGGTTACGCGTAGGACACGAGCTACATCGGCAACGGGCAGTTTGAGGGTCCCGGCTGGACGGTCGAGCCGGCGGCATCCGTCGGCGACGTACAGACGCCGACCGAGACCGTGCTGCTGGCGGAGAGCGCGTACTGGAGCACCTGGGGGACAGTAGGCCTCGCGAGCAACCACTACTCGCGGGCGCCGCTCGACCCATCGAACTGGATTGGCCCCAGCGTGCACTATCGTCACAACGCCGTGGCTATCGCCGCCTACTGCGACGGCCACGCCAAGGCGGCTTCGCAGAAGATGAATGTCAGCGCGAACGATCCGTCGTTGGCGGATCTCTCCATCGATGACAGTGCGTACGACCTGCAGTGAGGTTCAGCGATGAAAGGTCACCCGCCGAGACGCGAGGATGAAGCCTGCACCGCAGCGCGCAGGGCCCGGTCGCCGGTCAGGGCCGCCGTGGCGCCTCTGACGGTCGTCGTGCTGGGGGCGCTTGCCGGCGGGGTGGGGTGTCGGTCGACGGCGACCGACACCCCACTCCCGGCCGCGGCCAAGGCGCCGGCCTGGCCGAGAAGCTTCGTGGACGCCGAGGGGACGAAGGCGACGCTCACCGCGCCACCGGCGAGGGTCGTTTCCCTCTCGCCCGCCATTACCGAGATGCTCTTCGCGGTGGGCGCAGGAGATCGGCTGGTCGGGGTGACGGAGTACTGCGACTACCCACCCGAGGCGAAGCAGCTACCGAAGGTGGGATCCTATACGACCTTCAGTCTGGAACGGGTGCTGTCCCTCCGGCCCGAGCTGGCCATCGGCATGCGGGGCACGGCCAAGGAGGCCTTCGACGGGTTGCGGCAGGCTGGGGTCCCGGCCCTGGCGTATGACCCGACCACTGTCGGGCAGGTGCTGGACCTCATGGACGAGTTGTCGAGGATGGTCTTCGCCGAGGACCCGACGACGTCTGCCGTCGCGGAGTTGCGCGGCCGGGTGGAGACCGTCCAGCGAGGGGCTGCGGCCCTCACGCGGCGCCCTCGGGTGCTGTGTGCGGTACAGATCGACCCGCTCTTTGCGGCGGGTCCGGACAACCACATCGACGACATGATCCGCCTCGCGGGCGGGGAGAACCTGGCGGGCGATGCCGACGTGGCCTGGCCCCAGTACTCCCTCGAGCGGACTCTGGAGAAGGACCCGGAGATCATCCTCGTCCCCCATGGCTACATGGGGGACGAGGCCGGCGACGCGCTGAAGACGTTGCGGGCCTCTAGGGCCTGGTCCGGAACTACGGCGGTGAAGGCTGACGCCGTGCTGGAGATTCCGGATGACTTCCTCTCGCTGCCCGGCCCCCGGATCGTCGACGGCCTGGAGACGATCGCGGAGGCGCTGCGGGACGCGGCGCAACGGCCCGGAGCCGGCGGCCGGCCGAGTGATCCGACAGGGCCGACGACCACCCAAGGCTGAGGAGGAACGCATGTACGCCGCATCATGGAGTGGAGGGAAGGACAGCTGCCTGGCCTACTACCGCGCCCTGCAGCGCGGCTACCAGGTGGAGTGTCTCCTGAACACGATCTCCGAGACATCCGACCGCGTCCGGTTCCACGGCGTCCCGAAGGCGTTCATTGCCGCGCAGGCGGAGGCGCTGGGAGTGGAGCTTCTCCAACCGCCAACGCCGGACGACGACTACGAAGGGGCCTTCAAGGCGGCCCTACGGAGTCTGCTTCCCCGCGGCTTGGAGGGCGTTGTCTTCGGGGATATCTACGTGGACGAGCATCGGGAGTGGTGTTGTCGGGTCTGTTCGGAGGTGGGGGTCGAAGCCATCCACCCTCTGTGGGCGATGCGCTCAGAGGACGTGGTGGACGAGTTGATCGCCGACGGTTTCGAGGCGCTCGTGGTGAGCGGCCACCCCGACTACCTCACCGAGGCGCAGATGGGCGCCCAAGTGACCCCCGAGTTCATCGCTTGGTGCGCCTCTGTTGAGGGCCTTGACGTGTGCGGCGAGAAAGGCGAGTATCACACGGTCGTTGTCGGTGGCCCGGTGTTCCAGCGTCGCATCGCAATCACCGACAGCCGGCCTGTGCGCGTGGACGGACACTGCTTCCTGGACATCCGCTCGTGGACGCTCACCAGCCGTCACAACCGAACGGACTCCTGAGCGTGCCGGCCATCCACGCGCTCGGCCTTGTGTGCGGCTACGAGGGGCGCGAGGTCATCCATGGGCTCGACCTCAACGCGCCGTCCGGGGCCTTCATCGGGGTGCTGGGACCGAACGGCTCGGGCAAGAGCACGCTCCTCCGGGCGCTGACCGGGGTCCTGCCGTTGGCGGCCGGGGAGGTCACGCTGCTCGGCACGCCGGTTAGGCGCGCCTACCGCCGGCAGATCGCCCGCCGCGTCGGCGTCGTGCCCCAGGCCACGTCCGTGCCCTTCGAGTTCACCGCGCGCGAAGTGGTGGCGATGGGGCGGACGCCGCACATCGCGCGCCTCCACGGCCAATCGGCGCATGACCGACAGGCCATTGCCGCGGCTCTCGAGCGCACGGATACGGCACACCTCGCGGAGCGGCCGATCTCCGAGCTCTCCGGCGGGGAGGCCCAACGGATTATCATCGCCCGCGCCCTCGCACAGGAGCCCGAACTCCTGCTGCTGGACGAGCCCACGGCGTTCCTGGACCTGAATCACCAGATCGACGTGTTCGAGCTGCTCCGCCGACTGAACCGAGACGAGGGACTGACGGTGCTCTGCGTCTCCCACGACCTGAACCTGGCCTCAGTCTACTGCGATCGCCTGATCCTGCTGCGGGAGGGGCTGGTGGCTGCGGACGGGCCGCCCGCCGAAGTGGTCACGGCCGACCGCATTCGCGACGTCTACGGGGCAGCGGTACTGGTGGACACAGACACGCCCTCCGGCCGCCCGCGCGTGACGTTGCTGGGCCCGGCCGGCGCCGGGGGCGCGCCATGAGGATCCGCCGCGCGACGATGGCGCTCGCCCTGCTGCTCGCCCTGGCGCTGGCGACGCTGCTCTCGCTGTGCACGGGCGCCGCGAAGCTGTCGCCGGATGAGGCGCTGCAGGGGCTCCTGGCCGGGCCGCCGGGCGCGGGAGCCGACGCCGCTGCGGCGCAGGGCATCGTGTGGAACATCCGGCTTCCGAGGCTGCTGCTGGCGCTGCTGGTCGGCGCCGGGCTGGCGGTCGCGGGGGTGGTGATGCAGGCGTACTTCCAGAATCCGATGGCCGACCCGTACATCGTCGGCGTCTCGGCGGGCGGGGCGCTCGGCGCAACGGCGGGCTTCGTGATCTGGTCGGCCAACACGATCTTCGGCCTGACCACACGCTCCCTCTTCGCCTTCTTGGGGGCGACAGGCGTGACGATCCTCGTCTACTGCCTCGCCCGGCGCGGTGGACGCGTGCACACCGTCATGTTGCTGCTGACCGGCTTGGCGACAAGCGCCCTCGCCTCCGCGCTGAGTTCGCTGCTGGTGATGGTCGCGAAGGCCTCCGACATGCGGCTCGTCGTCTTCTGGCTGATGGGCAGCGTGGCCGACCGGGGCTGGACGGCCGTCTGGGTCCTGGCGGGGCCGGTGCTCCTCGTCCTCCTCGTGACGTGGGTCTTCAGCCGGGAGCTGAACGTCATCCTGCTGGGGGAGGAGGTCGCCCATCACCTCGGCGTCGACGTCGAGCGGACGAAGCTCATCCTCCTCGCGCTGTCGGCGGTCCTCGCGGCGTCGTGTGTGGCGATCAGCGGGATGATCGGCTTCGTCGGCCTCATCATACCGCACCTGATGCGGCTGCTCACGGGCCCCGATCACCGCACGCTCATCCCGGCCGCGGCTCTCGGCGGTGGCGTGCTCCTGGCTGCGGCGGACGTCGTCGCGCGCACGGCGGCCGCCCCGATCGAGATCCCCATCGGCATCGTCACCTCCATCCTCGGCTGCCCCTTCTTCCTCTTCCTCCTCCACCGCGCCCGCCTCGTCAGGCCCTGAACTGAAACGAGTAACCGGAACTGGTTTTCAAGCCAATCATTCCTGGAAATCAGGGATTCCATGAGATGGAACCCCAGGTGGATAATCAGTACCGGTTACTAGTTTCTGCCAGCCACCGCGGTCACGCTCCCGTCCATTCCGGCGACGTAGACCACCCCGTCCGCGACGGCCGGGTCGGCCATGGCGTAGAAGCCGGGGAGGGTGCTGAAGGTCCAGTGCACTTCCCCTGAGTCGGCCTCGACGGCCGAGAGCGTGCCAAGCGAGGAGAGCGAGTAGACGACTCCGGCGCGCTCGACCGGGGCGGCGGCAATCGATCCGAGCGGTACGTCGGCCTTCCAGACCTCGGTGCCCGCGGCGTCCAGCTTCACCAACCCCTCCTTCGTCGTACGCAGGTAGACCGACTGCCCGTCCTCGCTCAGCCCGACCCCCGAGACCTCCTGCCGCGAGCTCAGCAGCGCGCCGGTCTTCGCGTCCATCACCGATAGGTGGTACTTGCGGTCGGCCACGTACAGCCGCTCGCCGCAGACCACCGGGCCGCAGTCCGCAGGTGAGTAGTACTGCTTCGCCCCGCCCTCCAGCGCCCCCGAGGCCGGCGCGCGCCAGCGGACCTCCCCCGTCGCGTAATCCAGGGCGTACACGAACGTGTCCCACGCGCCGAAGCACACCAGATCTCCCGTCAGGCAGAGCGTGTCCTCAATCGCGTACTCGGGCGCCTCCGACCGCCAAAGCTCGGTGAACGTGTCGCGCTCGATCCCGTGCACCGTCCCGTTGGCCGTCGCCACGATCAGGAACTCCGAGATCGTGATTGGGGGTGAGTAGATCGGCGCCCCGGCGTTGAACGCGCGGGCGATGCCGCCCTCCTCGTTCAGCTCGTAGAGGAACCCGTCTCCCGAGCCCACGAACGCCCGGTTCCCGAAGGGCAGTGCTGCTCCCAGGATGTCCCCGCCGGTCTTCACGAACCAGCGCACGTGTCCGTCCGTCCGGTCGAGCGACCAGAGCCGCCCGTCGTTGGCCCCGACGAGCAGCTGATCGCCCCACACCACCGGCGTCGCCCGCGTACTGCCGCCCAGCAACGTGCGCCAGCGAACGCTCACCTCCGGGTGCGAGTCGACCACGAAGTCCCCGCCCTTCCAGGCTGTCACCTCCCCCGGCCCGTGCAGCACCACGCGGTAGAAGTGCGCTCCGGCCAGCCCCGGCAGCAGGGCGATCTCTCCGGCGAACTTGCCGTCCGCCAGGGTCAGCGGGAAGGGCGTCTCATCGTCGAGCAGCACCTCTGCCCGCTCGAAGGCGCCATCGACCGTGCCCTCAAAGACCACGCGCTCCGCCTGCACCGAGGCAGGCGCGGGTGAGGTCACGGTGATCTTCGGGTACGCCGGGGCCGTGGCGGGGATCGGCTTCTCGAGCAGCGGCGTCGCAGCCGCCGCTTCGCCGGACTTCCGGTAGGCAATCCGCAACGTGTTGTCACGCACATCGACGATCGCGAACCCGGCATTGTCCCCGAAGGTCGAGCCGCCCATCACGAAGTCCCAGCCGTCCTCCTGCCAGGCGCGGACGCCGTGGCCGTGTCCCACGAGATGCGCGAGCACGTTCCGCCCGCGCAGCAGGTCATACAGCCGATACCGGTCGTACGCGCTGCCCGTCTCCTTCGTGGGCGGGTGATGGTAGAACAGCACGATTGGCGTGTTCGGGTGCGTTCGTGCGAGGTCGTCCTGCAGCCAGACGAGCGCCTCACGCCCGAAGCACGGCCGCGGGTCCTGCGGCGAGGCCGAGTCCAGTCCAATGAAGTGGATGCCCCCATGGTCGAAGGCGTAGTACGGCGCCCTGTAGCGCTCCGCGATCCGCGGACGACACGAGTCCCACGTATTGTCGTGGTTCCCGGTGACGCAGTAGAAGGGCAGGCCCACCTCATCCATTACCCCAATGAACTGCTCCCACCAGCCGTTCCCTCCGCCGAACTCGGTGAGATCCCCGGTCACGATCACGAACGACGGCGCCGGAGCCGTGACGCCATAGGGCGCCATCTCGACCGCCCCCAAGCCCTTCGCCTCCCGCATCACGTCCTCGGTGTTCGCGTAGGGGATGTGCGTGTCGCTCATGTGGATGAAGGAGAAGTCCTCGACCGCCGAGGAAGGGACTGCCAGCAGCACGAGCGCGAGGAGGTTCGCGAGCATCACAGGACCTCTTCCGGGGAGACGGACGAATGAGCACAGCCGACTCGACGTTGGACGGCCGCGCGGGATTCCCTCCCCTCCTCATCAGCGCCCTGCACTACGAGTGGCGCACGCTGGAGGAGGCGTTCGAACGCTGCCGCTCGGAGTTCGGGCTGGACGGGATCGAGTTCTCCGTGTGCGAGGGAGCCGGCCGACCGCATCTGCTCGAGGACGAGTACAGGCGCGTCGCGGAGCTCGGGCAGGCCTCGGGGCTGCAAGCAAGCGGCCACGTATGGGGCGAGCTTCCCAGCCTCGGCGCGGAGGGCGCGGTGGCGCAACTGCGATCGTGGCTCGACATCGCGCAGCGCGCCGACTTCACCCATGTGATCGTGCACGGCGGCGCACACGACGACCGGGAGGCAGGCTTGGCGCTGATGGCGGGCGTGCTTGCCGAAGCCGCCGACGAGTACGCCGCCTCAGGGGTCGTGCTCTGCCTGGAGAACCACTACGCGTGGGAGTACCGCGACTGCCACGAGCTGTATGGGACCGCTGAGGAGCTCGCCGACCTCTTCACGCGCGTCCCGAGCCCCGGCCTGGGCTTCTGCCTCGACTACGGGCACTCCCACATGACCGGGAACACGCTCGAACTGCTGGACCGGGTCGGTGATCGCCTCGCGTACACTCACCTCGCCGACAACCTCGGCCAGCACGACGACCACCTGATGTTCGGCCACGGCGCCGTGCCCTGGCGCGAGGTCCTGACCGCCACCCGCAACCTCGGCTACCGCGGTCCGCTCGCCCTCGAGTTCCCCGTCCGCGACAGCCTCGAAGGGCTGCGGCGGTGCGTGGACGTTGTCAGGGAGGCGTGGGGCGCAGGCGGTTAGGGCCTGGTAACGTTCCCCAGCATCTCGACCTGACCCGTGCTCTCGTTGGCGACCTGAGGGCCGCCCCGGAAGCTGTTGCCCATGAGGACGGCCGTCTTCACGTCGGGCGCCAGCCGGACATGCGGCTTGCGTTGGCCGAAGCGGGAGGCCTGGAGGATCAGGTTCCCGCCCAGCACCTCCACCGCCGGCACCCCGTCCGCCCACTGGCAGAAGTTGCACTGGCTCAGGCTGATGAGCCCCGTGCCCTCGGCATGGATGATCTGCCGGTGCGGGCCCCAGAAGGAGCAGTTCGACAGCTGCACAACGCCTGCGTGCGTCGGTTCGAGCCGCACCACCGACTCACACAGGGGAGAGCCGACGAACTCCCCGTTGGTGATCAGGAGGCCGGGTTCCTGCGTGCCCTCCACCAGCAGCGGCTGCACGCACCAGTCCGCCGCGATCCCCAGGAAGTTGCCGTTCGTCGGGCCGCTCTCGCTGGTGTAGAACCGGTACCCGACCTTCGCGCCCCACACGAAGCAGTTGGTCATGAACTCCCAATCGCTCCGCCCAATCTCGAAGGCGACCAGGTTGTTCTGCATGTACTCAACCAACTTGGCCCCCAGTTCGCCGGTGGGCGCGTTGGGCGTGTTGCTGCGCGTCCAGGAGTTCGGATTGAAGTGCACGTTCTCCACGCGCCCGATGTCGGTGCACTTGTCCAGGTGCACCCCGATCTTCAGCGGGATGCCGTACACGTTCCGGATGTAGTGCATCTCATGGGAGTAGGTGCCGAAGTCGATGCCCAGATACGGGTTCAGCAGCGTGCAGTCGATGACGTTCAGATGCGTGCCGCGCCCCTGAATGGTCCACGGGTAGGGCTGCACGTCATCGGCGCGCTGCTCGGGGTAGTAGACCGTCACCCCCCGCACGGTGCTGTTGGTCTCCAGCATGATCAGCGGCGGCCCCTCCGCCGCCCCCCGCCCGCCATATGCCAGCAGTGTCGTCCCCACCTCCGGCGACGAGTAGTGCGGCCCCTGCCACACGCCCTGCAGTGTCACCCCCGGCGGCACGGTCAGGTTGCCCTCGATCCGGATCTGCCCGACCGGCAGCTGCACGACCCCGCCTCCCGTTGCCCCCGCCTCGTTCAGCGTCGCCTGTAACGCCGCCGTACCATCCGTCTGCCCATCCGCGGCCAACTGCACCGTGTTCACCTCCGCAGCGCGGCAAACCGCCGTCCACGGCACCGACGAAGCAACCAGAAGGGGGAGCATGGAGCACCTCAGGGCGGTACAGAATGGGGCCAGGTTCGGCGCACGTCCCCGCACCTCCTCTGTCGCCTGCACCGCCTCGGGGAGGGAGACGGGCCCGCACCGGGGGATTGCCGTTGGCGCGCGCTTGACAGGGGCCGCGCGGCCTCGCTATCATGTGGGCGCGCGGAGGGATGGCCGAGCGGTCTATGGCGGCGGTCTTGAAAACCGTTAGGTGAAAGCCTCGGGGGTTCGAATCCCTCTCCCTCCGCCAGTTGCAGTCTCACTGCCCTCGATCGTCTCCCCGTTGCCTTGCCCGATGTGCCTCCTCCCCTGCGGTTCTGGGACGTCCGCCCGCTCCCGATCCCGACTCCATGAAGGTGTGTGCGTCGAGCTCTGTAGATGGGAGGTCGGGCGTCTCCGGTTGGGTCGCTGGGCTGTGGGCCGTCGACCGGGGAGCGGCCTGGACTTCCTCGTGGGGTTCCAGCCCCTGCCGCCAGCCGACCACGCCGACAGCTACTTCGGCCTGCCGCACGGCCTGGAGGCCGCTTCGCGCGGCCCATTGACCTTGTAGAGCGCGCTCCCATCCACAACCCCACCTCCTGGCCGCGATTCGGGAGAGCGAGGTCCAGCTGCAGGAGGCAGCGTGAGGTCCCTGGTGCTGGGCCGCCCCTTACCCGCCCCCTCGCATCCTCTCCGCAATCACCACCGCGTCGGCGACGCTCATGTCCGGGGTCCACTCGACGAGGGTGACCCCCTCGGGCGGCTCCACGGCCAGCATGTCATCGGTGACTGCCACGTTGGTCTCGATCTGCGGCATGGTTAGCTCCAGCTCGATCGCCGCCGGTCCCTCTATCGAGAGGTACAGGCCCCGGAAGGTGCCCGCGTCCTTCTCGACGACCACTTGGGCCGCCACTGCGCGGGAGCCCTCGGGCATCCCGTTCGTGACGGCATCCACCCTCGGCAGGGCGGCCGGCCCGAGGTCCAACACCCAGCACTCCACATCGCCGACCGTCTCTTCGCCGGTGATGGCCAGGTCCGGCAAGCAGAGGGCGAGCGTGTTCAGCACTGAGGCGGGTGTGCCCATTCCGATGTCGCGCATCGCCGAGTACCGCTGCGTGCCCAGCGCCTCCAGGGTCGCTTGGGGAATGCGGAGCCCGGTCCCCTGCAGAGCCGAGTAGATCGTGACCTCGCTCGGCGTGGACGTGATGGTGGTGCCGTTGCCGTCCCTCTCCATGCGCCAGTGGTCCATGTCGCGCAGCCAGATGTCGCTGATCTCCTCGCCCCGAGTCTGCCCGTCGACCGTCGTCGTCTGGTGCACGCGCACGTACGAGTTCACCGGTCGCCCGAGCCAGTTCGTGAACCCAGACATCAACCTGCCGACTTCGGCACTGCCCCGGAGGAGCGCCCCGATCACCCGCCCCACATCCGCCGCCATCTGCGGCGCGGTTGCGTCGGGCAGCCATCTCATGATGAACGCGCCGTCAGGCACCTCGACAGACAGCGCATCGGAGAGGTCAGCGCCCAGCTCCACCTCCGGCAGCCGGCAGTCACCGACGGCCGCCACGGGCGCCCCGCCGGCCCAAGAGACGCTCGCCTCCGTATGGGCACCCCGGAGCGCGCCGGTCTCCCTCTCCAGCGTCATCTCGACCCGGGCCACCGTCGCATTCGCGGCTCCGTCGCCCGACGCGACGTAATCCCACGCCGCCAGGTCCTCCGGAGCGACCTCGAACACGAGGCACTCCACCTCGTCGACCCTTGTCTCGCCGATCACCGTCGCCCGGTCTACGCTCTGCGCGACGGCGTCTAGCGCCGAGAGGAGGATCGATGACGCCCCGAAGCCGGCGTGCGCGAGCTCCCGATCTCGCGCCTCACCGAAGACCGTGAGCGTCTCTTGAGGGATCAGCAAGCACGCGCCGCTTGGGCCATGGTACCCTACCACGCGATTCGGGGTCACCACGATCGACGACCGGTCGCTCACGTCAACGCGGAGGTGGTCGCGGTCGGCAATGAAGGCCTCCATTGAGACGCTCTGCACGGGCGCGCCATCGTGGGCCATGTCCGCCTCGATCCGCATCCGGAGGCTCGAGTCGAGGGCCGCCACGGCCGCGGCCCTGGCCCGGAACTGGGTCAGCTCCTCAGGCGAGATGCTCACCTCAGCCCGCGCCACCAGCGTGAGCCCGCAGAGCAGTACCAAGCTGGGCATCACAAAGACAGACGTTCGGTACTCGTATCGCATCGCCGCTCATCCCCTCTCCGACGGGTGCCATCAGTGGACCTCTACGAGGAGTGCGGCGAGCCGGTTGCAGCTTCTGCCCGGGGTCAGGCTGATCGGGCTCCCGAAGCAATCGGCGTCGAAGGTGGCGGCGCAGCGTCTCGACCATGGTGCCGTCGGAGTGTCCGAGGATCCGCTGGAGGCGGACGATCGATCCCGCGCCCCGCAGGAACGCCGAGGGTCTCGTCGGACAGCTTGCGGAGCCGCCACTCCTGCGTCTCCCCATCCCAGAGCGTGACGGCGCGGAGCCCCCGACTTCGCGCGAGAGGCCCGTGAGCATGGACGAAGCGGACATCCCCCGGGACTGGCGGGAGGACTTCGAGGCGGCGCGGCGTAGGCCGCTGGCGACGCGCATCCGGTACTCGTTCATCCACACCTACAAACCCGTCCTCGACGACGCGCGATGCCGCGCCTTCGACACGATGGAGGAGTACCGGCGGTGGTGTGAGGAGAACCTCCCCGTGTGGCTGGGCTATGGGCGCGTTTGCGTACCGGCAGGCGGAGGAGATCCGCGGCACGCTGGCGGCGCTGTTGAGCCCTGGGCTTACCCGGCCGCGCAGATCGCGCGAACCTGGGCGATGTCGCGCTTGATCTGCTCCACAAGGGTGTCGCGGTCGGAGAAGCGCTCGATGGGGCGCAGGCGGGCGAGAAGGGCGACGGTCAGTTCGGAGCCGTAGAGATCCCCCTCGAAGTCCAGGAGATGCACCTCGAGTCGGCTTTCCTCAATGTCGAAGGTTGGTGACGGACCGAGGGTCAGGGCGGCGGGATGCGGCGTGGCGCCCTCCTCGTCCAGCAGGGCCAGAGCCGCGTAGACGCCCGCGGCGGGCAGGAACTTGTCGGCGGGCAAGTCCAGGTTGGCCGTCGGCGCCTGCAGCCCGGCGCCCAGCCCCCGGCCGCGCACGACCGGACCGGTGAGCGAGTAGGGCCGGCCCAGCATCGCGGCGGCGGCGTCGAGGTTGCCCTCGATCAGCGCCTCGCGGATGGCGCTGCTGGACACCGAATACGGGCCGCTCGCGACCAGCGGGACGATGCAGACCTCAAATCCAAGCCGCTCGCCCAACGCCCCCATGGCCTCCGGTCCGGCGCCCGCGCCCGAGCCGAACGTGTGCGACTCGCCCACCGCGATCAGCCGCGCATCAAGCTCCCGGATGAGGATCTCCCGCGCGAACTCCTCGGGCGTCATCTTCCGCAGCGCCTCGTCGAAGGTCTGCACGAGGACCTGCTGGACGCCGAGATTGCACAGCAGCCCGAGGCGCTCCGGGTCGGGCGTCAGGCGGCGGTCGGCGTTCGGATCGCGGCCGAAGTACTGGCGCGGAGTCGGTTCGAAGGTGAGGGCCGCCGAGGCGATCCCCAGGCGGTCGGCGGCTTCGATTACCGTCCGCACGACCGTCTGATGGCCGAGGTGAACGCCATCGAAGGCCCCGATCGCGATCGCACGGGGGGCACGCGAGGCGGCCGTTGCCGGGCAGCTTCCGGACGGGTTCATCGGTCGGCAAGCACCTTGCGTGGTTGCAGGACGAGCTGTCCCGCCTCGAACAACACCTCCCCGATGCCCAGCAGCGCGCCGTGCGGATCATGGGCCCGCACGAGGCCCGAAGCACCGGAATCGCTCGGGGTCGCGCTGCCCCGGCTGAAGGCCGCAGAAGCCGGCGCGCCCAGCCGCACCTCCGGCAAGTGGCTCAGCGCCGCCTCGAGGGAACTCGACAGCTCGGCCAGGGCACCCCGCTCTGCGGCGGCCTGGAGTTCCTCGAGGGAGAGCGCCTCACTCAGCACATGGGGCCCGACGGCGGTGCGCACCAGAAACGACATGTGGGCGCCCACACCGAGGGCTTCCCCGAGCTGGGCGCAGAGAACCCGCACGTAGGTGCCCTTGCTGCACGTGAAGTCCACAAGCGCCCGAGCCTGTGGACCGCTGGAGAAGTCGATGAGCTCCGCCGAGTATACCGTGACCGGACGAGCCTCGCGAGCGACCTCGCGCCCCTGGCGGGCGAGGTCGTAGAGTCGCTCGCCATCGACGCGGGCTGCGGAGTACATCGGCGGCTCCATCTGCTGCGGCCCTACGAGACCGGCGACCGCGGCCGCGGCCTGGGCCTGCGTAACCGCCGACGCGTCGCGCTCCTCTAGAACCTGGCCTTCCGCGTCCAGGGTGTCGGTCGTCATCCCCAAGCAGGCTTCGGCGCGGTAGGCCTTGTCGCCCACCATCACGTACTCGGTCAGGCGGGTCGCGACGCCCACGCAGACGACCAGGACTCCGGCCGCGCCCGGATCGAGCGTACCGGCATGGCCGACCTTCGTGCGGCGAGGCAGCCGCCGCCGCAGGAAGTCGACGACGTCGTGGGAGGTCATGCCCGGCGGCTTGAGCACGCTGAAAAGGCCCGACCTCATCCCGCACTCCCGGTCTCCAGCGCCGCGGCAAGCGCAGCCTCCAGCCGAGCCCAGGCCTCATCGCGGGCGCCGTGGAGCGTACAGCCCGCGGCAGGCGCGTGGCCTCCGCCGCCGAGGGCCTTGGCCACCGCGCTCACATCCACGCCACGCAGCGAGCGCAAACTCGTCCGCCAGCCCTCCTTGGATTCGCGCATCAGGATCAGCACGTCCACCTCGGCTACCGTCCGGAGGTAGTCGACGATCCCCTCGGTCTGCTCGGTCCCGGCCGCGACGTAGTCCTCCCCGGTCAAGGTGGCCAACACCGCCCGCCCGTTGAGTTCCAGCGTCAGGTCCGCCAGCGCCCGCCCGGCGAGGCGCACCAGAGCGAGGGGGTAGCGGTCCAGCGTCGCTTCGGCGATAGCCTTTGGATCGGCGCCGGACGCGACCATCTCCGCCGCCATCCGCAGGAGCTCCGGCGACGTGTTGGCGTAGCGAAAGTAGCCCGAGTCCGTGCCGACGGCCGTGTAGAGGCAGGTGGCGACCTCGGGCGTGAACGGGACTTGCAGGCACTGGATGAGGCGGTAGGTCTGATACCCCGCCGCGGGAGCGGTCGGATCGAGCCAGGCGAGGTGCCCGAAGGGGTTGTGCCCCGCGTGGTGGTCGATGTCGATGACCACCTCCGCCCGGTTGACCGTCTCCGCCACGGCGCCCAGGCGGCGAGGGCCGTCGCAGTCCAGCGCGATCGCGACCTCCCGCGGGCCGGTCTCCGTCACGACTCCGGCGGCGCCGGGCAAGAAGCCATACTTGGCGGGCACGCCCGACGGAACCCAGGTCGTGACGCTCTTTCCCAGCGCGGAGAGCGCGTGGGACAGGGCGAGGCACGACCCGAGGCCGTCGCCATCGGGCTCGAAGTGGGTGACCAGGAGGAAGGCGGAGCGCGACCGGAGGACCGCGCAGATGTCGTCGAGCGGGGAGCTACTCATCGTCCTCCGCGTCGAGGACGGAGGGGGCGTCCTCCTCGTCCTCGGGCTCCTCGCTCCCGAGGCCGCCCTCCTCGTGCAGCTGGTGCAGTATGGCCTCGATGCGCTGCGCGCGCTGGGCGGTCGGATCGAAGCGGAACTCAAGGGCCGGGGTGAACCGTAGCTCCCCCTCCTGGGCCAGTAGGTACCGGATGTGCTTCGCCGCGCGCCGGAGACCGCGGAGCGCCTCTGTGGGGGCGTCCTCCCCTTCGGCGAGCACGCTGAAGAAGACCCGCGCGTGCTTGAGGTCGGGGCTGAGCTCGACGTCCGTGACGGTCACGAGGCGGACAAGGGGGTCGTCGATCTCGCGCAGGAGGATCCGCGAGAGCTCCTCCTGCACGCGGCGCGCCATCCGCATCTGTCGTTGGGTCGGCATGGCCGATCAGGGGCTCCTTGCCCGCGGGCGGCGTCAGTCGATCTCGACCTCCACGGCGCCCACCTCGGCGCGTGGGTCGCTCTCGCAGAACCGCAGCACGGCGTTGAGGACGCGGTCGACGTGCTCGCGGCTGTTGGCCACCGTCGCGATGGCCAGCGTCGCATGGCGCGGATCATCCAGCGCGCCGATCTCCGCGACCGCGGCATTGAAGCGCTCGCCGACACGGCCCAGGAGGCTCTTCACGACCTGACGCTTGTCCTTGAGGCTGACCGCGTCGGAGATGTACAGGTCGATCGTCAGCGTTCCGACAATCGCGCTCATCGCATTCGGGCCACCGGGCCCTGGCGGCCGAATGGCCGCCAGTTAGGACATGCTGCCTGCGCCGACCGAAGAGGGTCGGGCGTCCCGGGCCGCCGGCAGGCGGCGCGGGATCTCGACCTGCTTGTGGCACTCGATCGTGTCGCCGGCCTTCCAGCCGCGGAAGTCGGGGGTGGCTATGCCACACTCGCTGCCCACATCGATGCTGCGCACATCCTCGGCGACGTGCTTGAGGCTGTCGATGCGGCCCTCGTAGATGACCTCCCCGTCGCGGGAGACGCGCATCTCGGCGCCCCGCTCGACGCGGCCCTCGGTCACGAGGCAGCCGGCGATGACGCCGACGCGGGAGATGCGGAAGATCTGCAGCACCTCGGCGCGCCCCAGCATCCGGTCCTCGAAGATCGGATCGAGCATCCCGTGCATCGCCGCGCGGATCTCGTCGATGGCCTCGTAGATGACGTTGAAGGTCCGGATGTCGACGCCCTCGTTGTCCGCCATCGCGCGCGCTTGGGTATCGGCATCCACGTGGAAGCCCAAGACGATAGCCTCGGACGCCACGGCGAGCAGCACGTCCGACTCGCTGACGTCGCCCACGGCGTCGTGGATGATGTTGACCTCGACCTCTTCCAGCTCCTCATTGAGCTCGTACAGCGCCTGACGCATCGCCTGGAGCGATCCCCACACATCGGCCTTGAGGACGATGTTCAGCTCCTTGGGGGCGCCCTCCTGGAACTGACGGAAGAGCTCGCTGAGGCTGGCGCGGTCGGTGGAGGCGAGCCGGTCCTCGCGGATGGCCTGCGAGCGCTCGGCCGCGATCTCGCGGGCGACCTTCTGGGAGGAGGCCTTCTCGACGATCTCCCCCGACTCGGGCACGCCCGATAGGCCGATCAGCTGTACCGCGCGGCCCGGGCCGACCTCGTCCTTGATCATCTTGCCGCGCCAGTCGTTGATTCGGCGGACGCGACCGAAAGCCGAGCCGCAAACGAGGATATCGCCGACCTTCAGGGAGCCGTTCCGGACCAGGACCGTGGCCACCGGGCCCCGGCTGGCGTCCAGCTCGGCCTCCACGACAACGCCCGCGAAGGGCGCCGCCGGGTCGCCCCACAGATCGCCCAACTCGGCCTCGGCAACGAGGAAGATCATGTCCAGGACATCGCTGAGGCCCTCGCGCTTGAGCGCAGAGACGGGCACGACGACCGTGCTGCCGCCCCAGTCTTCGGGTTGCAGGTTCTGGACGGCCAGCTGCTGTTTGAGCCGGTCCACGTTGGCGCCGGGGACGTCCATCTTGTTCATCGCCACGATGATCGGCACACCGGCCGACCGGACGTGGTTGATCGCCTCGATGGTCTGAGGCATGACGCCGTCATCGGCCGCCACCACCAGGATGGCGATGTCGGTGATGAGGGCCCCGCGCGCCCGCATGGCCGTGAAGGCGGCGTGGCCGGGGGTGTCGAGGAAGACGATGCGCCGGCCGTTGTGCTCGACTTCGGAGGCGCCGATGTGCTGCGTGATGCCGCCGAACTCCGAGTCGGTGACCCGGGTCTCACGGAAGGCATCCAGCAGGGTCGTCTTCCCGTGGTCGACGTGGCCCAGGACGCACACGACCGGCGGGACGTCGATCGCGGTCGGCGAGCGCTCGCCGGTCGGGCGCTTCGCCCGTTCAGGGATCGGCTTGACCAGCGCTTCCCGTCCGCGTCGGCGCTCTTCCTCGCGCTCCTCCGGGGTCAGCTCTTCCAGGGCGATGAGCCCGGCGCCACGCTTCTCGTCGCGCTCCAGGCGGTGCAGCTCCTCTTCCAGGCGGCGGAGCTCCTGATCCTCATCGACGGCCAGTTCGGCTTCGAGCTCGCGCTTCTTCTCGGCCTCGCGGGCCCGCGACGCTTCCCGATCACTGGCGTGCACGGTCGGCGCACCGGTGTCCTCGGCCGCGCCCTCTTCGTCGTCCTTGCCCCGCCGACGGGGCCGTTCGCCGCGGTCCGGCCGGGTGCCGCGGTCCGGCCGGGCGCCACCACGATCCGTGCGGGCCCCGCTGCGGTCGGTGCGCGCTCCGGACGTGGGCCGTTCGCCGCGCTCAGGGCGAGCTCCGGACGTCGGGCGCTCTCCACGTTCCGGACGGGCTCCGGCCGTCGGACGCTCGCCACGCTCCGGGCGGGCTCCCACCGTCGGACGTTCGCCGCGCTCCGGACGAGCCCCGGCGGCGGGCCGTTCCGGGCGCTCGGGGCGAGGCCGCTCCGGCCGCGCGGGCCGCGCCTCCTCCGTCACCGCCGGAGCGGTGGGCTCCTCGACGGTCACGGCCTCCGGCTCGACCGTTTGCGCGGGGGGTGCGAGCTCTTCGAGGAAGTCCGCCGGCGGGGCCGCCTCAGCCGCACGCGCAGCAACGCGGCTCTTCGCCTGGGCGAGGGCCAGGGCGCCGGGGGCCATCCGAACCTGGGCCGAGACCGCACGCTCGGCGTCGGTGCGACCGGCCGCGGCCTCGGCGTGCTGGCGCACGCCCGCGCGCGCCTTGGCGGCCACGTCGTCGTCGATCTGGCTAGCCGGCGTGAGGCCCTGAATGCCCTGCTCGGCGAGCAAGGCCATCAGCACCTTCGTCTCCAGGTTCAGCTCTTTGGCCAGGGCGAACACACGGGTCTTCGGCAAGCTCCGACACCTCCACAAGATCTACGAACCGGCGTCCGGCTCCCCGGCGGGCAGGCCTTGGGCCAGCTCGCGGAGACGGCGGCTCTCGTCCTCCGTCACGGGGCGCTCGAGCGATCGATGAATCGCCCGACCCTTCGCCGCCTGATCCAGACAGGTCTGCGCGCGGCAGACGTATGCGCCTCGTCCGGGCTCCTTGGGAGGGGCGTCGATGGCCAGCCCCCCCTCGGGCAGACGGACGATTCTCACTAGCTCGGCCTTGGGCCGCTGCGCGCCGCAGACGACGCAGCGGCGTAGCGGCACGTGTTTCCTGCGCAGCCCGACCACCTCCGCGGGCGCCTACTCCGCCGCCGGAGCCTCGGCTTCCACCGGGATGGCCCCGGAGTCCAGGTCATCCAGCGTCCCCTCACCACCGGCCAGGAGTTCCCGCAGCATCGCCGCGTGCTCGACGGCCACCACGGCGTCCGTCTCGCCCAGCTCAATGCCCTCTTCCCCGGCGATCTCGACGAGGTCGGCCAGCGCGACGCCCAACTCGGCGGCGAGCGCCTCGGCGGTGATCTCGACCCGCGCCGCCGCGGGCACCGGGATGACCGGGCGCGGCTCCTCGGCCCACTGGGTCTCGCTGCGGATGTCGATACGCCAACCCGTCAGGCGCGCCGCCAGGCGCACGTTCTGCCCGCGGCGGCCGATGGCCAGCGAAAGCTGGTGGTCGGGGACGATGATCGTCGCGGCGCGCTCCTCCTCGTCGATGAGGACCTCACCGACCTTGGCCGGGGAGAGCGCGCTCTCGAGGTACTGGCGGATGTCGTCGTTGTACCGGACGATGTCGATCTTCTCGCCGCGCAACTCATCTACGATCGCCTGCACGCGAGCGCCCCGATGTCCGACGCAGGCGCCCAGGGGATCCACCGACGGGTCGCGGCTCTCAACCGCCACCTTCGACCGGGCCCCGGGTTCGCGCGCCACTGAGCGCAGCACCACGATCCCGTCGTAGACCTCCGGGACCTCCAGCTCGAAGAGGCGGCTGACCAGTCCGGGGTGCGTGCGGGACACAATGACTTGCGGGTGCTTGGTGGTCTTCCGCACGTCGAGGATGTAGAGTTTGAGCCGATCACCGAAGCGGTACGGCTCGCCGGGGATCTGCTCGTGGCCGGGCAGCAGGGCCTCCACGCGGCCCAGCGCGATGAAGACGTTGCGCTGGTCCTTCCGCTGCACTTCCCCGGTGACCAGCTCGCCCACGCGGTGGCTGAACTCGTCGAAGACCAGCTCGCGCTCCGCCTCGCGGATGCGTTGCACCACGACTTGCTTGGCCGTCTGGGCCGCGATGCGACCGAACCCCGCGGCGTCCAGTTCCTGTTCGTCGTACTCGACGGGGCTCAGGCCCGCCTCCTGCGCCTCGAGGGTTAGCGTGCTGACGATCCCGTCGTCGTCGCTGCCCGCAGCGCGCGGCGTCAGCTCGGCGCCCTCGGGGATCCGGGGCTTGCGTGAGAACATGCGGACGCTGCCGACCTCGCGGTCGACCTCCAACCGGATCTCGCAGGCATCGCCGAAATGCCGTCGGTATGCCGACGCCATCGCCGCCTCGACCGTCGCGATCAGCGAGGCCATGGGAATGCCCTTCTCCCGCTCGATCTGCTCCAGGGCCTCGATGAACTCACCGTTCATGGCTCACCCCGCTGCACTCCTTTCGGCGGCGCGATTCGCCGCCACGGAATCTCGCCTCCGGGACCGACCTCGCGCCTACTCGTCGTCGTCGGCTTCGAGCTGGTCCCAGTCGAAGGTCAAATGGGCCGAGTCGATGCGCTCCTCGGCGATGATCATCTCAGTTCCCTCCACCCGCACCACCACTTGCCCCTCGCGCACGCCGCCCAGCTCCACCGCCACCGTCCGCGGGCGGTCCGCCTCATCGTAGTACCGCACCGCCGCCTGCCGGCCCGTGAAGCGGTCGAAATCCGCGAGCTTCACCAGCGGCCGCTCGATGCCGGGGGACGACACCGCCAGTTGGTAGCTGGTCGGGATCGGGTCCAGCACATCCAGCAACAGGCCCAGCCGGCGGCTCATCTCCGCGCAGTCGTCGGCGGTCACGCCGCCGTCCTTGTCGATCATGATCGTGAGGAGGGGATTGCGCTTGGGCCCCCCGTACGTGATGTTCACCAACTCGTAGCCGTAGTCCCCGGCCATGGCCAGCACCTGCGGCTCGATCGCCTCAACCACCGGATGCTTCTTGCGCCGCATCGCCCCGAACTCCACCCCCTGAAGCGCAAAGAAGAGCGGGCGCACAGCCCGCTCTTCAGGGGGAAGCGTCTGAACCTGAAGTGCTACGGGAGTACGTATAGCACACTTCGCGCCCCGATGCAAGGGGAAACGCACACGCGCGCACCCCCTCTGCAACTCCGCGTTGACAGCCGGCGGCCGCGTCGGTAGGATGGCGCAATGCCTGACACCCCGACCGTCATCCAGGCCGACAGCCTGACCCGAGTGTTCAGCACCTACCGCAAGCGGGAGGGGTTCCTTGGCTCGCTGAGCAGCTTCGTGCGCCGCGAGACCTCCACCAAGACCGCGGTCGACGGGGTGTCCTTCCGCATCGAGCGCGGCGAGCTGGTCGGCTTCCTCGGCCCGAACGGGGCCGGGAAGACCACCACGCTCAAGCTCCTCTCGGGAATCCTGCACCCGACCAGCGGGTCTGCCACCGTCCTGGGCCATGCGCCCTGGCGGCGGGAGGCCGACTTCCAGCGACGCATCTCCATCGTCATGGGGCAGAAGAACCAGCTCTGGTGGGACCTCCCCGCGATGGACTCCTTTGCGCTGAACCGGGACATCTACCAGATCCCGGAGCGCGACTTCCGGGCGCGCCTCGACGAGCTCACCGCCCTCTTCGGCCTGGAGGACCTCACCACCCAGCCCCTCCGCAAGCTCAGCCTCGGGGAGCGGATGAAGTGCGAGCTGGTGGGTTCCCTCCTGCACGCGCCCGAGGTGCTCTTCCTCGATGAGCCCACCATCGGGCTGGACGTAGTGACCCAGAAGCGCCTGCGCGAGTTCATCGGCGCGTACAGCCGGCGCACGGGCGTCACCACCATCCTCACCAGCCACTACATGCGCGATGTCGAGGAGCTCTGCAAGCGCGCGGTCATCATCGATCACGGGCGGATCATCTACGATGGCGCCCTCCGCGACCTTGTCCAGAAGCACGCGACGCACAAGCTGATCGAGGTGCTGTTCACCCAGACCGTCGCCTCGGAGACCTGCGGGCGGTTCGGCGACCTCGTGGAGTGTGACGGGATGCGAGCGACCCTCCGCGTTGCGCGCGACCGGGTGCCGCAGGTCGCCGCGAGCCTGTTGGGGGAGCTTCCCGTCGCGGACATCTCGATCGCCGAGACGAGCGCAGAGGAGGTCGTGCGCGGTCTGTTCCAGGAGCGTTCCGCCGCTCTTCCGGAGCCCGCGCCATGAGCGCCGACCTTGCGAGCGCGCGTCCGGGCCTGGGCCTGCGGAAGTACTGGTCGGCCGCGATCTTCAGCGCCCAGGACGCCTTCGCCTATCGGGCGACGGCGATCGTCTGGATGCTGGTCGACTTCATCCCCTCCGTCGTGATGATCCTCGTCTGGCAGGCCGCCTACCGCACCCAGGACCAGGTTGAGGGCTACAGCCTCAACGACATGGTGACCTACTACCTCCTGACCGGGATCATCGCCGGGGCGCTGACCAGCCATGCCGAGTTCACGATGAACTGGGAGATTCGCGACGGCCGCCTTACCCCGCAGCTCACCCGCCCGATCTCGTATCCGCTACTCGTGATGTGCAAGGAGACGGGTTGGCTCGTGGCCAAGGCCTCCGTGGGACTGCCCATCTTCGCGCTCCTGGTCTTCCTGTTCCGCGGGTACGTCGTGGTGCCCCACCTCACTCCCCTCGGGTGGCTCGGGTTCGTTCTGGCCTTCGTCCTGGCCTACCTGATCCTGTCCCTGATCGGGGCCTGCCTGGGATGTCTCTCGCTGTGGACCATCGAGTCCAGCGGCGTGTTCGAGCTCTGGTGGTCCCTGGGCGGCGTGTTGTCGGGCGGCCTGCTGCCGCTGGAGCTGCTGCCAAGTGCGCTCCGGCAGGTCGCCTTCGCGATGCCCCATCGCTGGGGCAGCTACTTCCCGGTGCGGGTGCTCCTGGGCAAGGTGCCGGTGAGCGAGATCTACGAGGGCGTGCTGACCCAGCTGGGATGGGTCGTCGCCCTGTCCCTGATCCTGCTGATCCTCTGGCGGCTGGGCACCCGGAAGTACGAGGGGTGGGGCGGATGAGGTACTACGCGGACCTCATGCTGGGTATCCTGCGCAACTGCGTGGCGCGGGAGATGATGTTCCGAGCCAGCTTCGTCATGTCGCTGATCAGCGGGTACGGCTGGAGCCTGGTGATGCTCCTGTTCCTCTCGACGGTCGTCGCGCGGGTGCAGGCCCTGGGCTCGTGGGAGCAGCGCGACATCTACGTGCTCGTGGGCACGTTCATGTGCGTGCAGGGCATCACCCAGTGCCTCTTCGAGACGAACATGTGGCGGATCGGTTCCTACGTGCGGGAGGGCACCCTCGACTTCATCCTCACCAAGCCCGTGGACAGCCAGTTCTTTGTGAGCGCCCGCTATCTCCGACTCTCCGCCCTGGGCCTGTTGCTGCCGGGGGTCGGGCTGGTGGTGACGGGCGCGCGCGGGCCCTTCATCTGGAGCGACACGCTCCTGTATGTCGGCGGGACCCTCGCCGGAATCGCGATCCTGTACGCCGTGTCCTTCGTCCTGGCCGCGAGCACCATCTGGTTCGTGCGAGCGGAGATGGGCGGCCTGGTCTACGGCCTCTTCGACGTGATGCGCCTGCCGGCGGATGTGTACCCGAAGGCCCTGCGGATCACGTTCACCTACGTCGTGCCCCTGGTGTTCATCGCCAGCGTCCCCGCGCAGACGCTCCAGCACCGCGGCAGTCCTCTCGTTGCGCTCGCTGGGATGGGCCTCGCCGTTGTGGCGCTCGTGTTTGCCCGCGCCTTCTGGTTCTTCGCGCTCAAATCGTACTCCAGCACGGGTAGCTGAGAGACGACGGCTCGCGTCTCACGGCTGCCCGCGAGGTGACAGGCAACGGCTGAGCGATGCCCACCGCGTTCTGCCTCTTCGGGATGGGACCCCGCCGGAAGCTGCTCTACCGGCGCGGCGAGTTGCTCGACGCGCTGACCGGGGACGTGCTGCGAAGCTGGAAGGTCGCGGGGGAGCGGATCGATGCGTCGGCGTATTCCGTGACGCTGCGGCTGGAAGACGGCGGCGTGGTGCGCCTGACGGAGGACGAGGAAGCGGCGTGGATCGAGGAGGAAGGGGAGAGGCGGGTCCTGTCTTCGGGACGGGTGCGCCTGCCGAGCTTCGACGGCCATCCGGATGGCGCGCTGTTGCGCGGGCTGCATCAGGAGCTGCTCGTCAACATCGTCGTCGGCGCGCCCACGCCGAACCTCCTCGTGTACCCAAAGCCCTGGTTGCGCGACGCCGCAATGGTGGCGATGTGCCTGGAGCGGACGGGGAATCTCGACCTGCTGGAGCCGTGGGTGATGGGCTTGCGCGACCCCTTCGACCGCAATAACGGGGTCGAGGAGCCGGACAACCTGGGTCAGGCGCTATACCTGGCGTCACGCTTCGCCGACACATCGCACCCGGTGGTCCAGGAGGTGCTCCGGCGCGTCCCGGGTTTCGCGCGCGACCGGCACATCGTCGGGCTCACGGACGGTGCCGAGCACCCCGTGTATCAGACCAAGTGGCTGAAGTTCGGCCTGCGGGCGTTGGGCCTGGATGATCCCTACGTGATCCCCGAGGTGTTCGACTCCTACTCGGCGCTCTTCTGGATGGACTTCCGCGAAGCCCATGTCCCCGGTCCGCCGTTCAGCGCCGAGGCGGGCGAGAAGTACCCCTACCTGGCCTGGGCCGAAGCCCACTTCCACGGCGCCCCGCCGCCGTGGAGCCTCAGCCGCAATACGTACCCTCACACCTGGGAGGCGCAGGCCAGCCAGGCGGACTATGCGCGGATGGCCCTCATCGACGACGAGTACGCGACCCGCCGCCTGGCCGCCCCCCACGCCTGGCACGCCGCGGAGATGTTCCTGAGGACTGCCGGCATTCCCTAGCGCACGGTCCCGGCCAGGAACTGGAGGGCGTTGAAGAGCTCGAAGGCGGCCTGGAAGTCGTCGGCCACGAAGCCGATCCGGCGGCCGTCGATACGCGTCACGAAGGGGAGGTGCTCGACGCAGTCCGCGAAGCTCGGGTCGATGAAGGTCACCTCGGCCTCGACGGGGGTGTCGAGCACGAACGGCTCGAAGGCGTCCGCGCGCCGACAGGCCGCCGCGGCGCCGGCGCGGATGAGTTCCCGCGCCTCCTCGACCGGGAGGCAGATCGCCGCCGAGCGACTCACCCCCCGTTTCACCGCCACGGTCTCCACGCTGCCCAGCAGCGCCCGGGCCTCCTCGCACGCGGCGTGGTCCCCGGTGACGAGCCCGATCGGCACCCCAAAGTGCCCGGCCAGCGCCGCGTCGGCGCCCAGTTCGCCCACCTCGACCTCATTGAACCGCAGCGAGTACACGCTCCCCGTGTAGGTGTGCGCCATCACGCCACGTCGGGTGCCCGACCGCGAATGGTAGCACAGCAGCATCGCGAGGTCGAACGACTCGTCCAGCCCGCCCATGTGGTTCAGCGGCTTGGGCTGTCCGCTCAGGAACCGCACGCGCCGATCCAGCGCCTCGGGCAGGAGGTTCCGCATGTTGGCGTGAGCCTCGCCCACCAGCACCTCCGTCGCGCCGCCATCGAAGGCGCCCGCCACCGCCGCGTTCACGTCCGCCGTGATCAGCTCCCGCTCCCGCTGCCGATCGGCGGCGTCCCACTGCACGAGCCCCGACACGCCCTCCATGTCCGCGGTCATGTACACCTTCACGCGGCTCACCTCCGCTCCATGCTAGTCCCCCAAGGCCTCGCAGGCCTCGCGGTAGCTCTCCGGGCTCCCGATGTCATACCGACCGTCCGGCATCAGCAGTCCGTATACCGGTGCTCGTCGGTGCAGCCACTCGATGAAGTGCCCCGGCGCGTCGGGCGCGTAGCCCCCGTCCAGGTACTCTCTCACCAGCGGCAGCGTCTCGCGACGGAAGATGTAGAGCGGCGGGCAGATGAGGTCCGATAGCGGCTCCGCGGCCTTCTCGGCGAACGCCGTCACGCGTCCGGTCGCGTCCAACCGCAGCGTCGAAGAGCGCCCCAACCGCTCCGTGCGCCCTTCCCGCAGCACCGCGATGGTGTCGGCTCCCCTCTCGTGGAAGAAAGCGAGCAGCTCCGCGATCCGGAAACGGAAGATGTTGTCGCCTCCGGCCACGAGGAGGTCCTCGTCGAGCCCATCGCTCTCGATCGCGAACTGCAGGTCGCCGATGGCCCCGCGGCGTTCCTCGTTCGAGCGTGTCCCGTCGTTCAGCACGCGAATCCCCGTACAGCACGAGCACTGCGACCAGCGCGCGAAGTGCTCGTAGTGAAGGTCATTGGTCACGACGACCGCCCCCGTCAGCCCGTCGAGCGTCGCCAACTGATCGAAAAGGTAGTCGATGACCGGCTGGCCGCCCACGGGCAGCAGCGGCTTGGGCAGCCCGCCCGCCACGTGCTGCATACGGGTCCCGTACCCGGCGGCGAGGACGAGCGCTTTCATAGGACCTCCGCGGCATCGTCGGATCGACAGAAGTGGACCTCGTGCCGCTCGGCAACGTGCGGGTGCCGCGCCGGGAACTCCCGGGCGATCGCCTCGCGGATCCCCTCCTCGGCCCCCGGCCGGTAGAGCCCGATGCAAGACCCGCGGAAGCCCGCGCCACTGAACCGGGCGCCGTACACTCCCGGCGCTGCGCGCAGGGCCTCGTAGAGTGTGATGAGCTCCGGGCTCCCGCACTCATAGTTCTCGATGGAGCTTCGCCCTGACTCGTCGACTAGCCTTCCGAAGGCGGGCAAGTCCCCCGCAGCCCACGCTTCGCGCCCGGCGAGCACCCGGGCGTTCTCGGTGAAGAAGTGCCGTGCTCGCTTCGCCAAGGGCTCCGGAAGCTCGCGTCCATGTGCCTCGTGCG
>Ga0233425_10003567_pt1 | contig 27959 bp, 34 predicted proteins | sample Watercolumn_Towu_2_FD_181712 | JGI IMG/M metagenome (GOLD analysis project Ga0233425, IMG submission 181712) | Freshwater microbial communities from Lake Towuti, South Sulawesi, Indonesia - Watercolumn_Towuti2014_140_MG | ecosystem: Environmental > Aquatic > Freshwater > Lake | place...
CGCTAGCCGGTTCCGTAAGGGGCAAGGAACGACCATGGCAGATTCTGGCGTAGAGGGCCGGGATGACCAGCAGAGTCAGGGCAGTGGAGGTGATCAGCCCGCCGATCACCACCGTCGCGAGCGGGCGTTGCACCTCCGCACCCATACTGGTGGCCAGGGCCATCGGGAGGAAACCAAGGCCTCTCTAAGACTTGGCGTGGTGGCCGAGGTAGCGGACGATGGCGTCCCGTTCCGACTCCGTCAACGGCGGGAGCGCTCTTTCGCGGATAAGCCGGTCCATCTTCGGCAGGATCTGTTCCCATTCCGCCATGGTCCGGAACCGTGGGTCTGGCACCCCATGGCCCCTAATATGTGGCGTTCCGTGGCATCCTCCGCACCGCCGTGCATAGACCCGGCCATCGGGAGTATCGAGGTCCGGAATTCCGGTGAGCATCGCGCATCCTGTAACCCATAGCAGCGCCAGGATGGCAGTTACGGATCTGAGTAGGCGTCCGGTAGAGACTATTGTGGACTCCTCTCGCATAGGTCTTTGTCGGCTTCCACCTGATCAGCGAGCAATCTGCAGTTTCAGATCGTCGAAATAGGTCACCGCATCGGATTTGGTCCAGAGCCCAACCTGGCCCGCTGTGAAGGTCTGATCGCACAGATCAAACACCTGCTTCTCGTTAAAGAAGACTTGTACCCGGCATCCTCTTGTGATGACGCGGAGTTTATGCCACTGTCGGACGTCAATGATCTGGTCGAAGTTCTTGAGCATCTGCCGCACGCCCTTCACGACCCGATAGATCCGAATATTCTGCTCCAAGGGATTGGCTCTGGTCAGATAGTAGTTGCGGTCGTCGGCCGCGCGCCAGATGAGGCCGCCGCCCATGTCCCCTTTGCCCTCCACCGGCAGCAGGGAAACCTCCAGATCCAGATCGGAAGACGTGATTCCGTTGATCAGCACGATCTTGTACGCGTGCTCGGCCCCCTTTCCCACCACTTGCCCTAGTACATGAGGTGGGCTGAGGGCGCGGTCGGTTTTCAGAACGTTCCAATCCCCAGCGCGCCTGCCATCGAACAAGGTCCCGATTGCAAAATCCTTGGGCGGTCCACCGGGCGGATCAGCGTCAAAGTTCCACCGGTACATGGTGGAGACGGGTCCAGGGCCTGCCATGAGAGAGCTTGCCAAGACTGCGACGAGGGAGACCGCCAAGCTTGGGAACATGACGTGGGGGGCCTTCATTGCTTTGACCAGTTCATCGGGTTCAGGCTACCGCCATGTCACTTCGTCCCAGTAGAGATGCACAAAGGTTTCATACGGCGGAAAATTGTTCGTGTTTTGTTCTTTGGACCGGACCCAGAGGTCAATTTCCATGCCGGCGGGGTCGGTTTCACCGCCGGGTAGAGTCCGTTTGCCCGGGTACTGGACTTCGTGCGTCTTGGGATCGCGGGAACGCTCCATCACCATGAAGTGGGCGTCATAGTCCTTGTAGAGCGGCTGATCGTTCTTGTACATCGTCGCCGTGCCCCATCCCGCGAGGTAAAGCCAGGTTTTCGGGTAAAGAGGATCGCCATTCCCCGAGTCGCCATGTTCATAAACCCTCGTCGCAATGCCTCCGTCTTGGAACGGTTGCTTCGCCGCAAATTGGTCGAACACAATCCGGTACCGATCAGCCCCCTCGATGAACTCGGCCACGACGCGCCCGGTGTTGGTTCGTTCGTTTACCGCAACCTCAACAGCTCCCTCAAACGGGATGAGATGTTTACCGGCATAATCCAGGTGATCCCAGGGAGAAGTATCCTTCATGCTACCAACGAGGACGCCTCGTCGGCCGGTCATTCGAAACTCTCCGCTGTAAAACGGGTGTTCGGTTGGCTTGAAGATACGGGTTCCTTCGGAGCCCTTGGGAGTTCCGAATACACCATCCTGAGCCCATACCAGGAAACCAGGTCCGACCATGCTGATCACCAGGGCTGCGCGAGCGAGAATCTTTGCATTCAGCATTCTCTTAACCTTTCGTTCTGAAACCAGGTCCCCGATGTATAACCCTTTGCGCACTTTTAAACTTCAACTTGCTATGCTGGTTTCTTATCATGATATCGAGCTAAAACGGCTGCGATGCCACCTTGAATAAAGCGCCGGGATAACGAGGAGTGTCAAGGCCGTGGAGGTGATCAGCCCGCCGATCACCACCGTCGCGAGCGGGCGTTGCACCTCCGCGCCCATGCTGGTGGCCAGGGCCATAGGAAGAAAACCCAAGCTGGCGACCATCGCCGTCATGAGGACCGGGCGCAAACGGTCCATCGTGCCTTGTGTGACGGCCTGATCGGTGGGGATGCCTTCGGCCTCTAGCCGGCGGATGTGACTGACCAAGACCACGCCGTTGAGGACCGCAACCCCGAACAAGGCAATGAATCCGATGGCGGCTGAAATACTGAGCGGGAGCCCGCGGAGCCAGAGAGCCAGGACCCCACCCGACAGAGCCAACGGTACGTTCAGAAAAATCAACAGCGCGGGACGCATCGAGCCAAAGACCACCGACAGCATGCCCAGAATCATCAGAAGCGTAGCCGGGACCACCACGGCCAGCCGGCGCGACGCGTCCTGCAGATGCGCGAATTGACCGCCCCATTTGAGTTCGTAGCCGATCGGGAGCGGGACCGATTCGGCCACCGTTCGCTGTGCCTCCGTCATAAAGCTGCCTAGGTCGCGGCCCCGGATGTTGCACTCCACGATGATGCGTCGCTGGACGTCCTGCCGGCTCACTTGCGCTGGCCCGGAACCCACTAGGATCGTGGCCACGCGCGAAAGGGGCACCAGCTCGCCGTGAACGGTTGGGATCAGGAGGTTTCCCAAGGCGCTGGGGTCAGTTGACGCCTCCTCGGCCAGGCGGACGACCAGCTCGAACCGTCTGTGGCCCTGTACCACCATCCCTACGACGCGTCCCACGCGCGTCACCTGGACCAGGTCGAGTACCTCCCCCGCCGTCAAGCCATACCGTGCGATCTGGTCCCGGTCCACGATGACCCGGATCAAGGGCAGGCCGGCGATTTGCTCGACCTTGATGTCCGCTGCGCCGTGGACCCTTTCTAGCGCGCGGGCCACGGCCTCGGCCTTCTGCTTGAGCACCTCTAAGTCCGGCCCGAAGACCTTGATGGCCAGGTCCGAGCGCGTGCCCGCAATCAACTCGTTGAACCGCATTTCGATCGGCTGAGTGAAGCCGAGTCCGACACCAGGGACTTCGTTCAACACAGCCGACTTCATGGCGGCGATGAGATCGTCTCGCGTCCGTGCGGTCGCCCAATCCCGGTAGGGTTTCAGGATCACGAAGGTGTCCGATAATTCCACCCCCATGACATCCGTTGCTACTTCTGGACTCCCGGTTCTCGTCACGATCTCGGTCACCTCCGGGAACTGACGAAGCACTCGCTCGACCTGCAGGGCCGTCGAGACGGATTCGCTGAGCGAAACGCTCGGCAGGCGCCAGATCTGGATGGCTAGGTCCCCTTCATCCAGCCGGGGCACAAACTCGATGCCGAGTGTCGCCCCCATTCCAAGACTCGCCAGGAACAGCCCGATGGCCAAGCCGGAAACCTGGATCGGACGTGTCATGGCCCAGTGGAGACAGGGGCCATAGGCCCGTCGAAGGAGGGCAGTCACCCGTGTTTCCTCCTCCGTCGTCGTGGGTCGGGCGAACCAAAAGGCGAGGACCGGCGTGACGGTCATGGCAAGCAGAAGGGAACCGGCGAGGGCAAGGGTCACGGTGATCGCCATCGGGCGAAACATCTTCCCCTCAATCCCCGCGAGCGTCAGGACCGGGAGGTAGACGAGAATGATGATTCCGACTGCGAAGGCCACCGGCCGCAGGACCTCACGGCCAGCCGCCTGGATCGCCTCCAATTTTTCATCAGGCGTCGTGGGAGCTTGTCGGGGCAGACGTCGCAGGATGTTGTCTATCATCACGACCGACCCATCCACCAGCAGGCCGAAGTCGATGGCCCCCAGACTCATCAGGTTCCCGGAGAGCCCCGCCTGGACCATCCCGGTGAAGGCGATGAGCATCGAGAGCGGAATGGCCGAGGCGACGATCAAGCCGGCACGGAGATCCCCCAGGAACAGGAAGAGGACCGCGATGACCAGCAAGCCCCCTTCCACGAGATTGTTCCGGACGGTTTGGATGACGTTCGAGACGAGCAGGGTTCGGTCATAGTAGGGGTCGATGGTCACTCCGGGCGGGAGCGTGGCCTGGATTTCTTGGACTCTCGCCTTGACGCGCTCGACGACCTGCTGCGCATTCTCCCCGGCCAGCATCTGCACCATACCGATGACGGTCTCGCCGTTTCCCATAGCTGTCGCCGCGCCGATCCGAAGGGCTGGGGCCTCTTTGACCTCGGCCACATCCTTGATGAAGATCGGCACCCCGCCGGGCCCGTGGTCCACCACGATGCGGACCAGGTCAGCCGTCCGCGTGACCAACGCCTCGCCCCTGATGAGCAGTTGCTCGCGCTGGTGTTCGATGTACCCGCCTCCCACCATCGCATTGTTCCGCTCCAAGGCCTCGAAGACCTGCCGCAGCGACAGACGGTAAGACAGGAGCTTGGCGGGATCGACGATGACCTGATACTGCTGGGCTTCTCCCCCCCAGATGTTGACCTCGACCACACCGGGAACCGCCCGTAGCCGCATCCCGACGTCCCACTCGAGGATGGTCCGCAAGGCCATGGCGCTGTACCCTTCGCCTCGGAGGGTGAACTGATAGACTTCACCCAGGCCGGTCGTGAGCGGTCCCATGAGCGGACGGCCGTATTCCGGTGGGATACGTTCGACGGCTCGGGCGAGGCGCTCGCTCACCAACTGCCTGGCCCGATAGATGTCCATGTCATCGCCGAAGATGGCGGTCACCGCCGATAGCCCGTAGCGTGAGACCGAGCGCGTCTCTCGGAGGCCAGGAAGCCCGCTCAGCGATGCTTCAATCGGGAAGGTCACAAACTGCTCGACCTCGACCGGGCCAAGGGTCGGCGAGCGGGTGAGAATCTGGACCTGCACCGGTGTAAGGTCCGGCATGGCGTCGATGGTGAGGTGGGTCAGGGACCACAGCCCGACCGTGACGACCATGAGGATCGTGACGAGCGTGAAGAAGCGGTACCGGAGCGAGAGGGTCAGGACGCGATCCATCTCACCCGCCCTCGCCCGGCTGGATGTGCCCTTTCAGCAGTACGTTTTTGAGGTCGAAGACGCCGTCGGTGACGACCCGGTCTCCGACCGTCAGACCGTTGCGGATTTCGACCCACCCCTCCCCTTCGCGCCCCACCTCAACCGGCACGAAGACATAACCGGCTTGGCGCTGGACGAAGACTCCACGGGTCTGATCGAGCAACGTCACGGCCGACACGGGTACAGCCAGCGTGGAAGCACCCGCCACGGCCATCCGGACTTCCACATATTCCTGGGGCTTGAGACGGCCGTCCCGGTTGTGCACGTCGAACCGCACGCGGACCATCCGTGTCTTCTCGTCGGCGAGAGGCGAGATATACGTGAGTGGAGCGGTGATCGGCTCCGCCCCCTTCGGCACGATTGTGCCGGTGTCCCCCTCGTTGAACCGGCGCACCTGTTCGATCGCTAGGCTGGCGAAGATCCAGACGCGGCTGGTGTCCACGATCTCGAACAGTTCATTGCCCGGCGACACGCCTTGCCCGAGCACGATGTGTTGCGCCACCACGGTGCCCGCGATCGGCGATTTGATGGTATAGCGATGCCCCTCGACATGGTGGTCCCGTTCTAGTTGCTGCAACTCTCCTGCGGTCATGCCCATATTCAGCAGCTTCTCACGGGCATGCTGGTAGCGGGCCCTAGTTTCGAGATAGCGGCCTCGTTCCTCGACAAGCCGGCGTTCCGTGACGATCTGCTCGGCCCGCAACTTCTGGGTCCGCTGAAAACTGTTTTCCGCCACGTCGGCTTGGGATTTGGATACGAGATACTCTTGTACTAATTCATCAAGCCGTGGCCCCCCGATGGCCACCAATGGCTGCCCGCTTCGGACACGGGCGCCCAGTTGTACGTGCAACTGCTCTACTTGGCCTTCGATCCGGGAGGTGATTTTCGCCACCTGTTTGAGGTCCAATGCCACCTCGCCCGGCGCCGTCACGATTTCGGGAACGGCGCGCCTAGCGGCGGTCTCCGTCCGCAACCGGTCTTGCACCGCCGGGGGAGCTTGGATCGTGCGCAAGCCTGGGGAACCAGCCTTGGCGGCATTGAGGGGCGCGGGCGGCGGCTCGCCGCCTCGGTCCCCGCAGCCCAAGAGCAGCAGGGCAACCGCCAAAACGATCCGTCTTCTGAGTCTAACCCGATCGTTGTTCATAGCGTGCTCCTGCATCCCTGCGTCAATGACAGTTCGAGCGATCCCAAGTCATAGTTTTCCACCCGTGGCGCGCTCCAACCGGGTCAGTGCGACCGACAGCTCGAAGCGCGCCTGTGTGTAGTCGAGTTGGGTCTGCCGGTACACCCGTTGCGCATCCACCACATCCAGCAGACCGGAAGCCCCCTGCTGAAAACTGAACTGGGCGATCCGAAGAGTTTCCTGCGCCTGCTTGAGGAGCTCCTTCTCGAAGAGATCGATCTGCTCCGCTGCCGCCTGCGCGTCCTGAAAATCCTGCTGGATCGCGCGCGCAAGCTCGTTCCGAGTACGGAGCATCTCTGACTCCATTCGATGCTTGGTTCCCATCGCGGTCGCCACCTCCCCTTGCCGCTGATACCAGAGCGGCATCGGAATGTTCAGGCCCGCTCCGAAGGCCTCCCGTCCGATCTCTCGCCAATACCCTGCGTTGACGGTCACGTCAGGCACTCTGGCCTGTCGTTCCCGCTCGACGGTGTGGTCGGCCTGTTCCACCGACGCCCATTGCCGCCTGAGGGTTGGATGCCGTTCGAAGGCCAGTGCCGTCAGCGTGTCGGTGTCCATCCCCTGTCGGAAGGATTCAAATTCCCCTTTCACCACAAAGGTCCTCCCGAGCGCACCAGCCGCCACCGTATCCAGCCCCACGCGTGCCACACGCACCGCGTTTCTGGAGCGAGTCAGTGCCTGATTGGCCTTCAGCGCTTCCACGTTAGCCTTCATGACTTCGAAGGGTGTCGCCTCCCCAGCCGCCAGCCGGACCTTGACGACCCGCAGCACTTCTTTCGTCATGGCGAGATTCTGCTCCGCCGTCTCAGCCTGCCGCTGCACCAGCAGTAGGTGGTAGAACGCCAGCTTGACGTCAGCGATCAGATTGAGCCGGACTTCTTCCAATCCAACCCCGGCACCGGCGACCCCCGCCTCTGCGGCGCGCTGACGAGCCGCGCGCTTGGCTGGCCACTCCAGCGGCTGGCCGATCGTGACGTTGTATTCGGTGATCGATCGGATCGTACCGGGGTCGCTCCCAATTGCCGCGCGCCCGGTATCCTGCAGCAGACCACGCCCGCCATAGCCGCCGACGTTGGGATTCGGGTAAGCACCCGCGGCCACCCGTTGGCCGTGGCTCTGCTCTATGGTGCTCTTGGCGCCCGCGATGGCGGGGTTGCGCTCCAGGGCCAGGTCGATCACGGCCTCAAGGGTATAGGAAGAGGGAGCGGGCTCGGCCGCATGCACGTCGGCTCCGATCACGACGAAATGGGTGACTGATACAACCAGCACGAGAGTTACAAACAATGGGTGTGCCATGGGGCTCTCCATATGAAGGAACGGCTCAGCCAGTGGGAAAGAGAGGGTGCTCTCCTTCTGGCGTCAGCAGCAGACCGCCGCTGCACTAACTGGACTGCGCTAACCGGAACGACGTGAGACTCGAAGTAGACTCAGATCGAGGGGAAGGGTGGAGCACGTGGAGAGAGACTGGCAGACAAGAAGCGGCACGGAGGAGAGGCCAGGGGCAGGATGGGCACGAAAGAACTGGTCAGTGCTTCCAGCTCGGTTTGCCACGCAGAAGAGACGGTATCGATCTGGACTGGCTTCCCAAAAGGATAGTCCTCAGACAGAGCCAGGGAAAATCCGAATTCGGGGTGATTCAGTGCATGCGCAGAGGGGCCGATGGCCTTGAAAGACGCGGCCGTATCCCCTGGAGAAACAGCGTCGTGGTGGGCTTCATATTCGCACGACAGGTCAGGAGAAAAGACCGTGTGCGCGATCCCGCCGTGGGTATGTCCGACATCGCCATGACCGTGGTCCACTTCCGGGTGAACGTGGACCAGTGGAACCACGAGCATCCACGCCGTCAACCAAGCCAATACCACGGTGCGAACCCAGGTCATCTTTGGATGTCGATGGAGCATGGAACCTCGACCGTATCGACGCGAGGGTACCATCTCACAGGTCTCAGGTCAACCGGACACCCAAATGGGCGCGCCGACGGTTTCCAGCGCGTTGATGCGAGCCACCGTTGGTCCACTAGCAGGCTGTTGAAAAACCATTTTGGGGCTCCCGAATGGCAGAGAGGCAGTTAGCCAGCGACGATAGGCAAAGAGCCTGCAGGATGGTCAAAAAGGCCGTCCAGCGCGGCCGCAGCAAGTGAGGAGGCGAAGCGTACTCTTTGCTGTACGTTGAGCCTCTAAGCGCCGCGAGAACAAAGCTGGCGGCCTTTTTCAACATCCTGCTAGAGATAGACATATCGTGCTAAGGAAGCGCACCACGATACAGCAATCCTTGCGGGAATCCTATAGGGAACCAACAGTTGCCGACCGGATGGCTGGGAGAAAGGCGTTGGAAAAGTTGTGGCAGAATGCCGCGTCAATACAGACGTTGTGTAGCGTTTTCGGACATGGGCGGTCCTGCGTCTTGAGCCTCCAGCGAGGGAGATTCGACACATTATGCAAACCATCCCAGCGTCTTAGGGTCTGGGGCCGGATGTGCCGGATGACGTGGCCTCTGACTTGCAGCTTGACACAGGGTCGATGGCTGGCTAGCATGGGGACCCAACTTTCGCGTATGACACAGCCCAGCCGGAAAATCGTTGCAGTCTGTTTGGTATTCTGCCTGCTGCTGCTCAGCGGCTTGGTGTACGTCCAGGCCATGGAGCATGCGGCGCACTATGCGCACCACCAGGCCGCCACCCATGCGAGCGTTCTCTGCTCGTGGATGTGCGCGGCAGGCCAGAGTCTCGATGCCGTCACCTTTGTCTTCCAGGCGGACTCGGGTCCGCTCGCTTTGGCTGATCCGCCGGTTTCTCAGGATCCGCTGACCTCCGTTCTTCCCTCTCCCGTCACCCGCGGCCCTCCTTTCTCCGTCTAAGCTAACCTCGATCAACCGCCAGCCCGCTGCTGTCAGCCCTTGCGGTTGCATGCCGGGTATCTCATGAGACAAAGACGGAGAAGGAGAATTCATAATGTCTATTCATCGTAAAATGTCTATTCATCGTAATATGTGTGCGCGCATCTTGCGCCTGGTTTTGATCGGAGTGATCGCATTGGTTCCCTCACTGGCGGACGCAGCCTGCGGCGCCGTTTCGTGCTTTGTCGTGATCGGCTCGCAGCAGCAGGTGCCCCAGAAGGGCGTGCTGACGGTCAACGGCATCTACAGCTATACGCCGATGAGTTTGCCGACCGGCTCGACTGGACGCATTCCTGAGGTCAACGTGCAGACCAAGCGTCTCATCCCTGGCCATCACGAAGAGGTTGCGACAATCACCAATACCTATACCCTGGACTTGAACTACGGCGTCACGGACCAATTTGGCATCGAAGTCACCGCCCCATTTCTGCTCCGGAAGCATGCGCATTTCCATTTTCACCAAGGACATCGGGAAGACCTGATCGGGTTCTCTGACAACGGACTCGGCGACATGCGGATCACGGCCAAGTACAACATCCTGCCCACGCTCACGAGCATGGTAGTGGCGGGGGTCGGCGTGGATCTCCCGACGGGAAAGAATCGTTCACGGGACAGCCAGAACAATATCATGGAGCCGGCCACGCAGATCGGCCGCGGGCAGGTGGGGCTGATCGGCTCCCTCTATCAGACCTACGAGCTGATCCCCCATCGGCTGAACCAGTTCAGCTATGTCAGCTATCGCCATACGTTCCGCAACCACGACGGCTATCAGTACGGCGACGAGTACTTGGTGAATTTCGGGCTCAACCTGACAACCGTGGACTGGCTGGTGTTTACCCAACAGATCAACTGGCGCTATCAAACTCAGGACAATTTTTACGGGATCAATCCGGCCAATACGGCGATCCACAACATCGATGTGCCCAACACCGGCTCGACCTTCACCGCCTACACGCCGGGCGTGCTCGTGAGCGTGCAGGACTGGTTCCAGTTCTACTTTTACTCGCAGTTGCCGATCGCTCGGGATGCGAACAACAACCTGGCCCAGGACATTAGCTATACATTCGGCATCACGAAATATTTCCAACTCTCCGGGGCGACGCCGAGCCCGCAGAGCTGAGAGTTGGTATTGCACTGGTGGCAAAGTAACTATCCGCTCACACCACTTCGAGAAGGAAGCACTGAAGGGTTTTCTCGGCGCGCGTCAGCTCGATACAGCGTAACAGAGCGCGCCGTTCAACCGAAGGTTGGTATGGCGGTTCTAGCAAGCTCGGTATGGAGGAAGGTATGAGAGCGCATACGATTAAGACTATGGCAAGCATCATGATGTTTGCCCTCGCCTGGCTGGCCTACCAAGATGGCCCGGTCTGGGGCATGGGAGCCAGGCCGCCAGTGGTGGGCTCGCCGGCGGCGGACTTCACCCTGGCCGACCTGGAGGGACGCACCCAAAGCCTGAGCCAGTTCCGGGGCAAGATCGTGCTGGTGAACTTCTGGGCGACCTGGTGCAAGCCCTGCACGACGGAAATGCCCGCCATGCAAGTGACCTATGACAAGCTGCGCGACAATGGGTTTGTCGTGCTGGCGGTGAACGAGCTGGAGGATGAGGCGAAAGTCCGCGAGCACATCCGCCAATACGGCCACACCTTCCCCGTTCTAATGGATCGGGACAACCGCGTGGCAAACATGTACGGGGTGTTCGGTCTGCCGGTCAGCGTGTTCATCGATGAGAAGGGAATCGTGCAGGAATACATCAAGGGCGGGCTCCTGACGGAGGAGAAGATCCATCAAGTGGTGGCGCGCATCCAGGCTCAATCGGCCATCCGGGCCGCCGCGACACGGTGACGATCAATCGACCATGAACGCACCTTTATCAGCGCAGGCCGGGGACCTTCGGCCATACGCCCAAAGCTGGGCGGTCTCCTTGCTGCTGCATGCCCTGGCCGTTGGGTCGGCGGTGGTTTTCTTGGGGGATTTGAAATTGGTTCCTGAGCCGGAGCCCTTTAAGTGGGATGTGGCTCTGGTGGAGGCACCCGAACTCAAACCAGTAGAGCAACCGGCTCCGTCACGGGCGAAGCCCGAGCCGGTGGCAGCGGCGACTGAGCCAACGGAAGCGCTGGTTGAGTCTCAACCGCAGGTCGAAACCCAGTTGGTCCAGCAACCAGTCCAGACTGTGCAAGCCGTTCAACCGGTGCAGCCGGTTGAACAGAAAGTTATACGGCAGAAGGACAGGTTTTTGGTCGGCGGCGTACCGACGGATTTCGTAAGAGACGGGAAACTGGTCCCCAACGTTGTGCGCAACGTGCTCAACTTCAAGGAAGAGTACGAACACCCGTCTGGATGGGGGGGCTGGTTCGAGACAAGCTACTGGGATAGTTATTTCCTCAACAACGCCAATACGGTCGCCGCCCCGGCCTACTGGCTGATGAATGTGAGCCTTCACAAGAATTTTGAATTCAAGAACAACCCCTACATTCGGTTCGCCAAATTCTACGGCGAGCTGGACAACATCGCCGACAAGACGTACGTGGCCTCCGGCAATGTGGTTGCGGACAGCACCGCCGACGCGAGCAAGACGCTGTTCTTCGCCGGCTACGGGCGGGCCCTCTACGCGGGGGTCACGTTGGGCTTCTAAGCCTGCTGCTTGGCCAGGATAGGAGGCTTTATGAAAAGCACAACACGGGGATGGACGAAGGGAGTTATTGTGTCAGTCTGGATGGGTTGCTTGATGCTCGTTCCACCGGGTCTTGGCTGGGCGGAGGAGCGGCCGCGGATTACCGATCCCGAAAAGCGGGCCCAGCGAGCGCAGGCTCTGCGGAAACAGGCGTACCAGATCATCGACGAGATCCGGGCGCTCGAGAAGCAACCGGCGGGAGTGACGCAATCCACGGTGCCGCGGAGCGAGTTCACGGAGCAGCCGACCAGGCATATGCGGGAGTCGCTGGAGTCTCTGCCGGGCATGACGGTCCGGCAGGGCAATGGGCCGCGCGACTTCAATATCTCGATCCGAGGGTCCGGCGCCCATGCTGGTTCCCGGTAGGCTTGGCGCGGAAGGAGCGGGGAGGCGATCCGCGGCAGCCTGCCTGACCGCCGCGGATTGTGTAGCATGTGTGAGCATACGTCTGTAGACAAACTTGGACGGGCTGGGCTAGAGTCCTTCCGGCGTAGTCTGGAGGTGTCTCGCGTGAAGCGAGTGTTGACGCCGCTTGCCGGAGCCTTGGTCGCCGTCTATCTGGTGCTGGCGATCCAGGCGGCAGTCTGTCTCTTTGCCCATGTGGCTCCGCCGGTCGGCGGGCATCACCACCATACCGATACGGCTACGCACTCGTTGCTCTGTATCTGGGCCTGCCAGGCTAACAGCGGGCCCAGCCTTGCCTCGATACCGCCGGTGATCCCCCTCGTGATTCTTGGCGCGATGCTTGTTCCTATTCCTTCCACCCTTCTGGTCAGTCTTCGCTTTGACGTCACTCGCTCCCGCGCGCCGCCTCGCTAAGCAGTTTCTCTCCCACAAGCCCCGGCTCGGTCTGGCGGCTCATACCTCTGCCGAGGATCGCTTTGCCGCTGCTCGGCAAGCGGCATGAGCCGGACCGGTCATCGGGTGTCTTGGACCTCGCCTGTGCCTGATTGGACGAGACTATTTCCTGTTGTTCCGGGACGGAACATACCGGAGGGTTCTCCGTGGTGCGCCTGATCAACTGAAGCGGCTGTGCCGGGTCCGAGTTGGGCGGCCTCCTGTCTCGGACTCGCCTGGGGTGGGGATGGTGGCCTACCTCCCCCCACCCCGGCCTTTTGACGAATCGGGAGGGAGGAGAAAGGGCGATGCGGCAGTATCTGTCACTGGTGGTTGTCTGGGTGGTGCTCATGGCCGGCAGCTTCGCTGTCCGTGCCGAGGATAGTCGCTCGGCTGAGCCACGCGTCGGGGACCGGAAGGTCGGAGAGGCGCTCGTCCAAATCGGCGGGCGGTTCTGCGAGTATGACCGGCAGGACGTGGACGGCGCGCTGCGTCGGTTCGCTGCCGTGCAAGACGTGGAATTCTTGAACCAGCACGGGACGGTGCTCGTCCGGTATCAGAAGGAATCGGTGTCGCCGGAACAATTGGCGGCAGCCGTCGAACGGGCGCTGGCGATGGGCTGGAACTGCAAGGCCTGGGTGGATCGAGGAGGATGAACCTCTGGCTCGAATGGAAAGGAGGATGGCGATGCGTGGGTCCGCAAGTTGCGTGCTGGCAATGGTGGGAATCGGACTCATGGTGGTGCTTCGGTGCACGCCTGGCTGGACGGCGGAACCGAGGCCGGCTGCGGCTACGGGGAAGCCGATCACGCTCATGTTGGGCGGAAAATTCTGCGAGTTCTATCCCAAGGAGCTGACCGAGGCGCTGATGAAGGTCAAGGGGGTTAAGGGTGTGGACCTCAAGAGTCTGAAGGGCCACGCCCTCGTCGAACACGATGGGAGCGTGAAGCCAGAGGGGCTCATCGCTGCGGTCAAGGGCGTAAAGGGCACCAAGATGGGCATGGAATGGTATTGCACGGCGGAGCCGATGAGCTGAACCGGCGTCGTGAGGATGCATTGGAGGAAGGAAGGAGAAAAAGTGGGGAAGGCCATGCGGAGGAGGCGTCAATCCATGATCGTTCTTGCCATCGCTGTGCTGTGCGCAGCAACCCTCGGGATCGGGGCCATGACCAGCCTCGTATGGACCGCCGAGGAGCCGACTGTGCCGAAGGATGGGGAGCTGGCCTTGCCGGCGGACTATAAGACTTGGCCAAAGTTTCTGTCCGAAGTCCAGCGGCCGGATGTCAAGCAGGTCCGCGATCTGTACGTGAACCCAAAGGGGACAAAAGCTGCGCCAGGTCAGCCGTTTCCGAACGGCACGGTCATGGTCATGGAGCTGTATAAGGCCAAGGCGGAGGGCGAGGAGTTGGCTAAGGGAGGTGACGGCAAGCTGGTGAAGGGCGACCTAGCCAAGGTCTTCGTCATGGGCAAGGACGAAGGCTGGGGCCAGGACGTTCAAGAGAATCTCAAGAACGGAACCTGGGTCTTTGCCGCCTATGGGCCGGACGGGAAGCCGTTGGCAGAAGACTTCACCAAATGCCGCGCCTGCCATGCGCCGCTGGCCCGGAAGGATTTCGTCCACCGCTACGACGAATACTTCGAAGCGAGGGCGAAAAAGTAGGCCCTGTTCATCGCAGGGTCGCGCCGATTGGCTGGGGCGAGGGCTGGGACTGCCTCCTTGCTGCGCTCCGGTCGGAGGGGCGGCCGGAAAGGCCGCCCCCCCATTCACTTTGAAGGAGTTGAAAGGAGACGCGCAATGGAGAAGCCATTGCTCCGGGTATGCGAAGCAGCCCGGCTGCTCAACGTGAGCCGCTGGACCATTTACCGGTGGGTCGAAGAAGGGCGGCTTGAAGGGACCAAGATCGGTGAGGGCAGCCTGCGCGTCTTCTGCGAGTCGGTGACGGCGCTGGTGGAGCGGAGCCGGACGCATGACGCAGGTCTCTACGCCGTTTCCCGGAGAACCGGCACGCGGTGACCAGCTCAATCGGTTCTCCTGCGTTCTTCACCGCCGACAGTCGGCGAGGGTACTGGCTGGTCCGGGTTTGTGCCCTCCTTGCTCGGACCTCGCCGGGGTGAAGGCGATTCCTCCTGGCCTTCACCCCGGCCTTTTCGGGAAACGTCATGAGACGTGTCAAACACGTAGTATCAGTCGGCAGGCATCGGTAGACAGCGCAAGAGCGAGGTCTTATAACGGTCAGTCATGGGGGAGAGGATTATGCGAAGGACCATACTGGTTCTGTTGGGTATTGGGCTGCTGCTGGGAGTTGCTACGGCTCAGGCGGACGAGGCGACGCTCGAAAGGTTGCTCCGCGCGCAAGCTTTCAACAAGGAGTTCGAGGGGTTTGACCATTATCAGGTGGCGATTGAAGCCGACCAGCCGCAGCCGGATGGCTCACGCGAGGTAACGGCCGTGGCCAGCGGGCATTTCCTGGGCCAGGTCCAACGGCTCAAAGTGCTGTTTCTCGTCCTCGGCGATCAGGTGGTCGGCGGGCAGGTTCTGGAAAAAGATGGGCTGCCACCCTGCACGTCGTCGTCCCACGGCGGCAAGAAATCTTTATGACTTTAATCATAGGGGAGGGAGACGCGATGAAACGAAAAAGAGCGACGACCCAGGTTATGCTTTTAATTCTTTTGGCATTTGCCCTGAGCGGGGGGATCGCTTCTGCTGAGGGGACAGGAGAACACGCGAAAGAAGGGGTTGCCCATGCCAAGGAAGGGATCAAGCATGTGAAGGAGGCCATCCAGCACCTCGAAGAGTCTATCAAGGTGGGCGGGGACTCCCATGCCAAGGAAGCCATTGCCCATGCCAAAGATGCGGTCAAGCATGCGGAGGAGGCGATTGCCCATGCTGAGCAGTCTGGTCAAAAGGCTGCGCCGAAAAAGAAGTAAGGAAGTGGATCGTCCATTTGTCCATTCTCATGTCTTCAAAGGAGGTTCGTGATGGGCAAGGTATCGGTGCTGGTTGCGGTCGGTCTTGTCTTGCTGCTGGGGAGCGGATCAGTGAGTGTGGCGCACCACGCCGGGGGGGTGGAAGTCGGCGATGAGAATGGTTCCGTCGTCGGACAGCCGTTCAAGGAGCTGCCGGTGGATGCTGACCTGGTCGCCATCGAGACTGGAGGACTGAAAATGTGGTATCCGCCCGTGACGATCTTGGACCTGAAAGTGCGGCCTGGTCGTCCAGTGGTCCTCAGGGTCACCAACAAATCCTCGGTCGAGCGCGGGTTTCTCATGACGGCAGATGGGGCCTTTGAGGCGCCCACGGTGCTGAAGGCCCAGGTTGTGCTAAAGCCGGGCGAGAGCCGGTACATTGGCGTGCCCCTCAGCGACCTCCTCTATGCCACTTCCGGCAGCACGTTCGTTTACCGGGATCACTTGAATCCCACAGAATCGGGCGGCAAGCTGCTCTTGATCAAGTAGGCACGGCTCGCAGGACTGGATACGGACGCCCCCTGCGTCGGGACCGACGCAGGGGGCGTTATCTTGTGGCATAGCCTCGCCATGCTTGCAAATGAAGGGCAGGCCGGCTTGCTGATGTCGCCCGTTGATTTCGATACCCGCTCCGTCTATAGTCCGGTCGCGCAACCGAAACATAATCGGAGCGATCGTGAAGCGGCCGCCGAGCTTTGTTCTGGTCAGACGAATTCTTCTGCTGATGGGCGCCTGGCTCTGCCTCGCCGGGCCTCCGACCTTTGCCGAGTCGGTTCCCTCTGCTTCTACGACAGCCAAGCAGGAGTATGAGCAAGGGCAGAAGCTGTTGAAGGACGGCCGCTATCCCGAGGCAGTAGCTGCGCTCAAGAAAGCCATCGAGAGCAATCCCCGGCTTGCTGAGGCGCACCATGCATTAGGAATGGCCTACTTCACGGGCCAGAAGCGACCGGTCGAGGCGATCGACGAGATCACGAAAGCCATTGAGCTCAACCCGACGGCCCCTCAATTTTATTACGATCTCGCTCTCATCCATCAGACCCAGGACAGAACGGCCGAGGCCGAGCAGGCATTGAAACAGGCTATTCGGATTTCCCCCCGCTTCGAGGAGGCGCATTTTGCGCTGGCCAAGCTCTATGAGCGCAGTCGCGCCGCCGACAAGGCCGTCCAAGCCTACCGCGAATTGCTTGCCGTCAGGCCGGGCCATCAGGGAGCGCTCTATGGCCTGGGATACCTCTATGACGGCCAGGGTCAGGCAGCGCAGGCTCGTGAGGTGCTGGAGCAGCTCACCAAAGCGGATCAGCGTCATGCCGACGGCTGGTATCTCTTGGGGCGGATCGCGGAGAAGGAGAGCCGCCTCACCGACGCGGCCGGCCTGTATCGCCTGGCGATCGCAGCGAAGCCGGACCTGGTGGATGCCCACTACAACCTGGGCTTTATTTACCGAAGCGAGGGCAAGCAGACGGAAGCGGCCAGGGAGTTCAAGGAAGTCATCCGGCTCAAGCCCGAGTATGCGGAAGCGCACCTGAACCTGGGGGGCGTGTACACCGAGCTCGGCAAGCTGGACGACGCAGAAAAAGAGTACGAAACGGCGCTGACCTTGAAGCCGAACCTGGTCGAGGCCCACTACAGCATGGGCATCTTCTATGAGTTACACAAGAAGGACACGGCGAAGGCGCTGGCTCGGTACCGGAAGTACTTGGAGCTGGGGGGAAAGGATGAGCGGGTGGAGCGGATCGTGGGAGAGGTGAAAAAGTAATGGCCGGGCGGCGCCGGTCAATGTCGCTTGCGTTGCTGCCGGGTCGGCGTCCAAGTCTTGACCCGCGGCCGTTGTTGCCAGCTCGTCGCTCCCCCGTATCTCCAGGCGGGGATTCCCCAATAGCCATAGGGATAATAGCCATAGAGCGGGCCCCAGCCCCAGTAGGAACCGCCATAGGGTTCCCAGTAGGTCCTATATGGCCCCATCGCGGAATCCTGCGAGGCGAGCAGGCCGGGCCAGACTTTCAGATGCTTGATCTCCAGCGTGGGATAGGCGTAGTCGGTTTCGTCAAGCGGGAGGGTTGTGGCGCCGGTGACTTCCCCGACGATGGTCACCCTCGTTCCCTCCGGCAGGGTGGCTGGGTCCAGGAATTCCTTCTGGATAGCCAGGAAGCGACCTTGAGAGGCGGTCCGGTCCAACCCTGGTTCCTGGGAATCCAGCAGCGGCAATTGCAGCACGACCAGACGTGTGCCCTGTTTGAGCAGCTTGGCGTCCAGCACTTCGCCGCCGACCAGAATCAGGCGGCCCCGATAGGAGTCCGGCGAGTCCTTGAGCTGGACGAAGGTCAGAGAGCGGTCAAGCTGTTGGGACAGCGAAGGTGGGATGACACCAGTGGAGGCGCAGCCCAACAGGAGCAGGAGGATGGCGGCGGAGACCGGTCCTGTCATCACCCGCAACCGCATACACACATTATAACAGAGGCACGAACAGGACCATTGGAATACAGGGCCACTGGTCTATAATGGCGCAGAGATCGAGACGGGAACCCCGGAGAAAGGAGCTGTGGAGATGAGCTATCGTGCACATCGGTTGGGGCCGCTGGTGCTGGCGGTCTTCACGATCATGGCGGGGTTCGGCTGGGGCCTCTCCGCCTTGCCGGCGGCGACGGCCGAGCTCAAGGGAAAGTACGAAGAGTTGAAAGAGCCTTCCACCCATCAGCGCGGCAAGGTCAAATTGACGGAGTTCGCGGATTTCTACTGTCCCCATTGCCATCGATTCGAGGCGGAGACCCTGCCGGTCCTGGAAAAGGAGTTCGGGAACAGGCTGGAGGTGACGATGGTCGGGTTCCCCGTGATTGCGGGCAAGCTGCCGACCGTCTTCGAAATGTACGAGCAGGCCAAGGCGATGGGCAAAGGCCCCGAGATGAGACGGGTCCTGTTCCGCTCGATCCACAAGGACCGGGTGCAAATCTTCGACCGGCTGATCCGCGAGTCGCTCATCAAGGAAGTGGGGCTGGATGTCGCGGCGTTCGAGGCGGGCCTGGCCAGCGGCAAGCCGGTCCGGGCATTGGAAGCCGGTAGGGCCTGGGGGATGCGCGTGAACGTGCAGCAGACTCCCACGATCCTGCTGGACGGGAACATCAAAGTCGAGGCGATCGACCCCGAGAACCTCAAGACCGTGATTCAGAGCATCTTGGCTGGGGATGGAAAGAAATAACAAGATGGCCCTGCCGCTGGTTCTCGCACGCTGCCTCCTGGCCTGGCTCATCCTGTCGATGGCCGGCGCCGAACCAGCCGGGGCGGCAGACCGCTTGGCCGCCGGTACGAATTCCGCCGCCGCGGACCTGCAAGTCCAGGTCAAGGGCACCGCCGCCAAGGTCATCCCGGCCGTGGTCAACATCGCCACCACGGTATTGGTACGGGACCAGTTGTTCAACGACATGGGGCTGCCGTTCGGGCTCTTTCCGGAAGGTCCCCCGCAGAAGCAGGTCGGGCAGGGGTCGGGCGTGATCGTCTCCTCCGACGGCTATATCATCACGAACAACCACGTCGTGGCTGAGGCCGTCTCGGTCGAGGTCCTGCTGGCGGACCGGCGACAGTTCAAGGGGCGCGTCGTCGCCACGGACCCCAAGACGGACGTGGCGGTGGTGAAGATCGCGGCCGCGGGCCTGCCCACCGTTCCATGGGGCGATTCGACCCAGCTCACGGTGGGTGATTTCGTACTGGCCATCGGGAACCCCATGGGGCTGAACCAGACCGTGACGTTCGGGATCGTCAGCGCGGTCGGGCGGGCGGATGTCGGCGTGGCCGACTACGAGGATTTCATCCAGGTGGACGCGCCGATCAATCCCGGCAACTCCGGCGGCGCGCTGGTCAACATCAAGGGCGAATTGGTCGGGATCAACACCGCCATCGCCAGCAACACGGGCAGCAGCGTCGGCGTGGGGTTTGCCATCCCCAGCAACATGGCGCGGGCGGCCATGCAGAGCCTGGTCAAGACGGGCCGGGTGGTCCGGGGCTTCCTGGGCGCGTCCACGCAGGACGTGACGCCGCTCCTGGGCAAACTGTTTCGGTTGCCCGATGTGAAGGGCGCGATCGTCACGGATGTGTTCTCCAAGGGGTCGGCCGAGAGGGCGGGGCTCAAGCGGGGCGACGTGATCGTGCGGTTTGACGGCAAGGAGGTGCTGGATGCCGCCCGCCTCCGCAACTGGATCGCCGGCGCGCCGATCGGCAGTCGGCACCGTCTCGATCTCATGAGAGACGGCAAGGCTCTGCAGGCGGATTTGATCGTGCAGGAAGCGCCGCGCGAGCGCCAACGCCGCGCGCCGTCCCCGGCCCGCACGGTGGCGCCCAGCCATCCGTTGAGCGGGCTGATGGTGGATGAGCTGACGCCCGCGATGGCCGGTCAGCTCGGACTGAGTTCAACCTCCGGCATCGTCGTCTCGGGCGTGGAAGAAGGCAGTCTGGCCGACCAGACCGGCCTGATGACTGGCGACGTGATCCTGGAGGTCAACCGCCGCCCGGCGACCAATCTGGCCGTCTTCCAACGGCTCGTGGACCCGATCAAGAACAAAGAACTCACCCTCCTATTGATCAACCGCCAGGGCAACTATTTGTACGTGCCGATCGAAGGGGAGTAGGGGTACTACGCGGGGCCTGTCGCCGAGCGCCCCGTCCGTCCTGAAGACCCGGCCGCCTCACCGACTCGGCGGCGCGCACAAACCCGGCGCTCCTTATTCGTCGCGCCGTGCGCCCCATCCCCCCGTGGGACCCCTTACGCTGCGCCGGGGACCCGTTGCTCTTTGTATTGCAACGGGTGGAGGGCGCCCGCTCGGCACCACCCGCTTCCGCGCCGATGTCAGCCGAGGCTAAGAGTGGAGGGATGTGGTAAGCAGTGTTTAAACGACGGGCTCAGAATCAAGACCGGGCGGCGGCCGGCTGACGTCAATCGGACAGCCTATGCCCAGCCGTTTACGGTCTTCGATTGGGTCAACCGTTACCGGCTGCCGGTGAAGGTAGAGCGGGGCCGCCTCGAAGCGTTCTTTACGATTCAAAACCTGTTTGACGTGGACTGGCGACAGGCACAATTTTTCTACGAATCCCAGTTACGCGGCCAACCGGCCGTCACCGACATCCATTTCGTGCCAGGCACGCCGAGGAATATAATGGGGGGCGTTGCTTGGTATTTTTGAGAGGCTCTCAGCAATCAGCTCTCAGTGGTCAGCGATAAACTTTGAACCAAAGTCCGAATGCTGAGAGCTGAAAACTGACGGCTGAATGTTCCATTGTGAGGATCATGCCGAGGAAAATTCTGTCGCCGGCTTTTTTTAGACGCGACACCTTACAAGTCGCCAGGGATCTGCTGGGCAAGCACCTCGTTCGGAATAACAAGGCCGGCCTGCTGGCGGGCCGGATTGTCGAAGTGGAAGCCTACGTCGGGCCGAATGACCGCGCGTCGCATGCCTCGCGTGGCAGGACCAACCGGACCGACGTGATGTTCGGCCAGGCCGGGATTGCCTATGTCTACCTGGTCTACGGCATGCACCATTGCTTCAATGTGGTGACGGACCGTGAAGGATATCCGGCTGCTATTCTGGTCCGGGCGGTCGAGGCGGACGGTCATGGGCTTGTGGATGGGCCCGGCCGGCTCTGTCGGCACTTCCAGATCGACCGAACTTTGAATAAGTGGGACCTGACGCTGGGTGAAGGGCTCTGGCTGGAAGATCGAGGAGAGCGGGTTCCAGCGTCGCGGATCATTCGCGCACCGCGCATCGGCGTGGACTATGCGGGGAAATGGGCGGAGAAGCCCTGGCGGTTCCGTCTCAAAGAAGCCGATGGCTGATGGCGTATGGCTGTGGCGGGTGCCTCGGCGCTCTTCGGCCACCTGCTGTCGGCTGCAGGCATAGACCCGCACGAAAATAAAAAGGGAGGCCGTCCAGAAGACAGCCTCCCTTTTTTAAAACTTCCGCGTTGCTCGCTTAGTTGATAACCCGCTCGCCCTTGATCTTGGTCGCGCTGTTCACAGGCGGCTCGATCTTGATCTGCGGCCCCTGGACCTTGGGAAGCTGACCGGCCCCGTGCTTTTCGGCAATGCGCGCATTGTTCGGGTCGGCGAGGTGCTGCTGGGAGTGCGAGTCATCAAAGCCTGCTGCATTGAGCAGGGCCTTTTCGCCGCCGGCGTTCGTCTGTCCGCCGTCATTGGCTAGTGGCTGGCCAGTGACTGGAGACACGGCGTTTCCGCCGGGGTAGCCGGGGTGCTTGGGCAACAGGGCCGGATTGGCTTGAGCCAGCGAGAGGGTAAATGCGATGCCTGCCACCGCTACAACGATACCGATGAGTGTTTTCATTGGACTCACCCCTTGTAAGTATGTGGAAGAAAACGACAAGGCCTGAAAGATGTCCCACTGAGTGGGGCGTATCTTAGACGCCTCCGTTGGCTCTGTCAATAGGGAAGAAGCTACGCTCTAGAGATGTCAGAAAGTCGCAACGTCTGAAAGCCTGGCGACCTGGTCTTCGGACATGATGACTTTCGACTGTCAGACTTTCGGATGTGAATTCAACGGTTTCGTGGCGGTCTCCGCCCCCGTCCCCGCCGCCGATATGGCCCGCCTCGATGCACAGGGGGTGGGAGGCGGATGATCACCGTCGTGCCCTGGCCAGGCCCGCTGGCGATGGAGATCTGCCCCTGATGTTCTTCGACGATTTTCTTCACCGTGGCCAGACCCAGACCGGTGCCGGCCCGCTTGGTGGTAAAGAAAGGTTCGAAGACCTTGCCGACGTGCTCGGTGGGAATGGGGGCTCCGTCGTTCTTGATCATGATCTGCACGTCGTGGGTCCGGCCGGACTTGTGTTGGGTGACTTCAATGTGAAGGTGCCCGCCGGGCGTCATAGCTTCCAGGGAATTCTTGAAGATGCTGAGGAACACCTGCTGCATTTTGGCTTCGTCGCACCGGACCTGGGGTAGGTTGGCCGCGTAGTCCTTCGTGACCCTGGTACGGTTCATTTCCAGCTCGGTGCCCACCACCGTCAGCATGTTTTCGATGATGTCCGGCACCCGGCAGAGGCGCCGGTTCAGTTCCAAGGGCTTGGCGAAGTCCAGGATCTCGTTGAGGATGGCTTCGATGCGGATCAGGTCCCGCATGGCGTTCTCGACGCGGGTCTGGGGGTCGAAGTCCAGGATGCCCTCTCCCGTGACCTCTTCCAGTTGAACCCGGATCGACGCCAACGGCTCGCGGATCTCCGTCGCCAGGAAGGCGCTGAACTCGCCGAGGGCCGCCTGACGTTCTTGTTTTCTGATCAACGGTTCATGGGAAATCTGTGGGAGCGGCTCGGCTGGGGGTTCGCCTGCGGCGCTTGGCTGCACCCTCGCGGCTTGGGGGGCGATCGGCTCCTGGAGCAGATCGACCAGCTTGACGATCAGAGGCTCCAGTACCCGAGCGTCCGGGAGCCCGTACTGGGTCGGCGTCCTGGAAGCCAGTGTGACGGTCCCTCCGACCTGCCCGCGGACGAAGAAGGGAACCACCAAGGAGGATCGGAATCGGTCCTTGAAGAGGTGCTTGTGGTCCTGGAACCGTCCTTGGGTGGAGGCCAGGTCGTTGTCGACGCGGGGCTTTCTATGCCGGACCGCCCAGCCGGAGGCGGAGGCGTCGAGGGCAAGCCGCTGACCGGGCTTGAGGTCTTTTTTCGGCTCCCCTTTGTATTCTCCCGCGAGCCCCAGGACTTCCACGGTGCCGGCGATCGGATCGTAGGACGTGACCCAGGCGCGATCGAACGGGACGGTCTGGGTCTGGTCGCTCAGCAGCGCCGCAATCCGTTCCTGCATCTCGGGTGTGGCGTAGGACGAGGGAGCCAGGGCGGCCGAGCCGGCGGGGGCGACGGCCGGGGCAGGCTCCTGGGCGACCAGCGGCGCGGCGAGGAGCAGCGTCCCGTCGAACAGCGCGGCGCGCTCCAGGGCACCGGTAATCTCCTCGCCGGCGCTCTCGATGAGGCTCTTCTCTTTCTTCGAAAAGGAGGCGCTTTCTTTTCGGCCGATCACCAGGATGCCGTACAGCCGCTGCTTGTGCCGGAGCGGCATCGCGAGCAGGGATTTCGAGGCCGGTGTGATCATGCGCAGGCGCAGGGCTCGGTGCGACTCTTCCTCGCCGGTCGCCGCCGCGGATGCCAGCAGCGACGATTCCTGGCCTGAGAGGGTTCGCAGGATGGTCTGCGCCTCACGGGGGGAAAAGCCGCGGGACCCCTGCTCCACAAGAGAGCCTCCCTCCCGCTCATAAATCGCCACCAGGGCGGCCTCTACGCCGAGCTCGTTGAGCGCGGTCGTCAGTGTCCTCTGCAAGGTCGTCTGCTTGGTCGTCCGGATCGCTTCAGCGGCTTGGCCCATACGATCTCTCCAGGAAAGAGCGGGAAGACATTCTAGCAACGTGGGCTGGCCAATTCAAACCCAATCGACCAGTCGTTTGTTTCCCGGGCGCCGGCATCTCCTTACGGCTATGCGTTCGGCTTGACGCAATCGGCCCCGCGCCGGATGAGGCACAGGCGATACACGGTGGCATCCGACCAGAATTCCAGGCTGTTCTTCACGTCGCCCCAGGAATTGAACACCTCTTTGTCGAACAGGTTCCTCCCCCCCACGCGTCGGTCCGCCCCTGCTGTGAGCAGCTCCCCCGTCTGCGAATCATGGGCCATGAACTCGACGGTCACGTCCCCGACAAAAAGCGTAGACGGTTTGTCGGCGGCAAAGGCCCAGAGGGCGTTCACAATCTGGGCCGTCGGGGCCACTTTCGACATGAATGCGAGGGCCGTGACGGACTCTTCGCCGTGCGTGATCGCAACCTGCACGCGCACCGTGCCCGGAGTCGGCTTCTGAACCATCTCGTAATCCTGCCCGAGTTTCACATAGAGCAGGTTGTAAAAGTAGTCGGCGAGCCGTTGCAGATCCTCCTTCTGCTCGGGGGAGAGGGTGGAGCTCGGTTGGCTCCAAATCGTCACCGGCTCGAGCTGGATCTTCTTAATGGCGGCAAAGTCGGTCTTCGGGTTGCGGTACACGCGCAACGGATCCCAAGTCCCCTCCTTGCCGGGCTGGAGCAGGGAGCGGTATTCGCCGAGGAAGCCGGATGGCTGGACATCCTTCGCATGCTTGGTCGCGTCGCAACCGCTCAGCAGCGCCATCGCTGCAAGGGCGGAAATAACCGGCATCCTGGTCACCTGGGGTCTCCTTTCCGCATCATCAAGAGGTCACTCATTGATAATCCGTGGAGGCTTGGGGCGGTGGACCACCATCTGGATGCGGCCCTGTTCGGAGACCCATAGGTTGAGAATCGTGCTCACCAGGCTGATCAGCACCGCGCCCCAGACAGACGGCCAGAATCCCTCGACCACGAATCCTTTGACCAGGAAGGACACGAGCTGCAGCAGGAGCGCGTTGATGATTACCATGAACAGCCCCAGCGTGACAAGGATGAAGGGGAGCGAGAACAGGTAGAGGAAAGGGCGAACCACCGCGTTCAGGAGCGCCAGCAGGATGACGGCGGCGAGCCCGGCTGGGATACTTTCCACCGTGATGCCGGGAACAACCTGGCTTGCCAGAAAGACGGCCACGCCGGTGACGGTGAATCGGATCAGGAGGCCTTGCATCAGCGGGGCCCTTGGGACCCTGGCGATCCCGGTTTGGCGGGAGCGGCGGAGAACCGCAGCTCGCTAGCCGTCAGCCCGGCCGCATCTTTCGTGATCTCCGCGACCACTCGGTGCCCCACCTTCAAGGCCTCGCGGGTGCTGGCCTCCTTGATCATGCGGTAACGGGTCTGGGCCGTCGTCATGATCGTCACGGTCTTGTTGTCGAGTGTCTGCACGACCACCTGATCCGGCAAGACCGCGGTGACGGTCCCCAGAATGTGCTGGCTGCCTTCATGAGCCCAGAGCCAGGCGCAAAACAGAACGGACAGGATCGGGAGAAACAGAAAAGTCCAGGTTCGTCGCATCATGGTCTCCATACCAAGCTTGCTAGGGAGTAGTCAGTTTTCAGTCATCAGTCTTCGGTCATACAACTGAGAACCGAAAACTGAGGACTGATAACTTCTCCTTTCCTGTGGCGGATCGTTCTTTTGCCTCCAGTCGATACAATAGCCAATCAATGTTTGTGCGGTGGCTCAACGGGGCCGACTTCCTCGCCGCGTAAGAACTGCTCGAATGCCGCCTCCTGCGCCCGCTCCTTCTCTGTCTTGGGATTATACCGTTTCATCTCGTCCAGCTCGTCGGGCGTGATCTTGGGCAGGTGGCGGATAAAATGCACCAGCTTCCAACTATCCCGGTCCTCTTCCGGCTTGCCCTTGCCCCAGGCCGGCATGCCGGTGAAGCGGATTCCGTTATGAATGACGAAGAAAAGCTCCCCGTCCGACAGGGATTGGGTGTCGGCCTTGCGCAAGTCCGGGGCCTTGGGATAGACGTTGCGCCCGATCGGGGTGTCGCCGCTGCCGTCATTGGCGTGGCAGGTGGCGCAATGGTCGGCGAAGTGCTTCAGACCCTCGGCCAGGACTTCCGGGCTAGCCTGGATCGGGTTGGGCGCGGTTCGCCGGGCATAGGGAATGGCCAGGTGCCGCACGTACCGAGCCATGGCCACTTCGAGGGTGGTGGGCTCCGCCTTGGCGCTGAAGCCGGTCTGAAAGCTTTGATAGCCCAGCCATCCCAGCGACCCGGTGACGCCGGTTGCCGCGATGGCAAGGACCATGAGCCCGATTTTCAGTCGAGAAGTCATCGTCTTGCTTTTCCTGTTTGGCCGGTCGTCCGGCTGCCGGCGGACCAGGAAGCCGCCGGACGATTCATGCCGGGCAGTATACAGGCTCGGTGCAGGCGCGCCAAGTCTTACCGGCCTTCTTACTGTCCTTCCTGCGGCCGTCGCACCGGACTGGGGGGGAGTCGACTGAGGAGCCGCAGGGCGGCCAGAACCGTGATGGGCAGATAAATCAGGACGCCGGTCAAGCCCAGCAGCATCTCGCCGATCCAAAAGGTCACTGAGAGGTTGAACAGCAGCACGCCGTAGTAGAGCCCGCAGCCGAGGAGCACGGCGCCGGTGGCGGACCGGACGTCTTTCGGCGTCGGAACGGACAGGCGACGGTCGACGGGAAAATAGATCGACAGGGCGACGAGACCGACGACCGCCCAGCCGACGTAGTTGGCCAGTGGAACGCCGAAGTGAACGCCTGGGTCCGGATAGTAGTAGATTTTTCCCAGAAACCACCGGTCGCCGCGGAGCGCCACCGGGTCGATCACCATGTCGATGAAGGCGAACAAGAGCGCTGCCAGCGCCAAGACCGGCCAGGACGTGCGGGCGTTCTGATCGAAGATCAGTTCGGGCCAGCCGGGTCTTTTCCATTCCCCGGAGGCGGACCGGTTGTCCATGCGAGCCGGCAGCAGGAACAGGAGGGCCAGACAATAGCTGGCATACAGCAGGAAGGTGAACGACAGCGAATCCATGAAGGGGACGTTGGAGAGGTACAGTTCCTGACCCACCGTCGAACCGGTGTAGTGGTACCAGCCGAACGGAACGCCGGTGCGGGTGGAGGAGAATTCACAGAGAAAGGCCGTGACCCAGGTGATTCCGAAGAGCAGCCCGGTGCGCCGCCAGCCGATCAGTCGCGAGGCCGCGATGAGAAAGGCGGCCAGGAACAGGAAGACGTAGGGGCGGAGGAGGATCGTGCGAAGGAGGAGAACGGGAATATCCACGTCACTCGTCTGAGCGATCGAAGTCCATCAGGACGGCAGGATACGTGGAAGCGAGGCCGAGTGCAAGACTGAATCCCGCAAGGGGTCCGCACGGTTGTCACAAGCCGGGGGCAGGCGTGCCAAAATACTCCCGCCGGCTGACCGCCACGTCGGAGACGAACATGACCCCGGAGTGTCGATCGAACAGCGGCCGCAGCCCGGCCAGGATCGGCTCCACTTTCTCCTCCGGCACCACCGCCATGATCATCACCAAGCTCTCCATCTCGCTGAACATGAAATGGGCTTCGTGCAGCCCATGGTGGCCTTTGCCGGAGATATTGCCGATAACCGTGTAGCCGCTGGCGTGGACCTTATCCAGCAACTCCGTCACAAACGCCCGGTGCTCACCCGACACGATCACGCGGATTTCCTTCATCGGATGCAGCGTCAGTCCACCCATGTTTGAACTCCCTTTCTCGGCCTCGAAAGTCATTATACCTGAGTCGCGAGGACCTGACTCCACCTTCCCGACGGCAGATA
>Ga0233425_10003569_pt1 | contig 27959 bp, 23 predicted proteins | sample Watercolumn_Towu_2_FD_181712 | JGI IMG/M metagenome (GOLD analysis project Ga0233425, IMG submission 181712) | Freshwater microbial communities from Lake Towuti, South Sulawesi, Indonesia - Watercolumn_Towuti2014_140_MG | ecosystem: Environmental > Aquatic > Freshwater > Lake | place...
TTGACGTGTTTTTTTTGTATCACGTCTTACATCTAACTTCTCACGTCTACCGTCTAGATAACTGTTTTGACTGTTCACGGTTCACCCGCCAAGAAGACGGCGGGCAAGCTACTCACTATTCACCGCTCTCAGAAACACCAGCTCCTTTCGATACCACATAGGGGAGAGACTTATGAAACGGTATTCGAAGTCGACAATCTTCACGATAGTACTCTTAGTCATTCTTGCATCCTCCGCAGATGCCCAGGTGGGGCGAGGGAAGTTCGGGTTTGGAGTGAGCGCATCTGGCAACATGCTGCAATCCGACTGGAAGACCAATGATCCAGGGTTTGGCGCCTCTGCCGATATCTCATACCTGATGGGCGAAAACTGGGGACTCCTCTCGACTTTGGGTTTTGACACCTTCAATGGGAAAAACTCGGCAAACCAGACCGTACTATCGACCGCCTTTCATGGGAAGATTGCTCTCACGTACGATTTCCTCAGAGACAAGCCTTTGAACCCGTTCGTTTTTGCAGGTGGCAGCGTGGTCTTCTACAATCCTCGTGTCGACAAGGGCCAGGTGCTGTTAAGCGGAGCAAACAGACCTTGGGAGTTCTGTCTGAACGGCGGCATCGGGGTTGATTACTTTCTAAACGAGTCTTGGTCTGTTATAGTTTCCGGGGAAGCAGGATACATGATTGATGATTGGCTTGATGGATACGGCGGGCCGTCCAATGACATTATCCAGCGAGTCTCAGTGGGAGTTCGGTACTATTTGTTCGATAGATCGACAGTTCAGAGAATTGTTGCCACATCGACACGGTGAGGGGCGCAACACTACCCAAGATTCTTCACATTTAGACCGTGGCAGCGAGTCCACCTGTCTCTGATCACGAATACCTGTCCAGTTCCCAGGAATCGCGGTTTGCGGCGTTGGATTTACCGGCCGATGTTTCTCGCCTGAACTCTGCTTATGTGAACTGCAAAGGAGTTATTGATGAAACGGTTTTTGATTTCGCTGTATTGCGTATGCGTGACCATGTCGGCGTTCGTTTTTCCCCAGACGGAAGCGGAGAAGGAGCAACTGATCAAGCAAGCGCAAGCGGGTATTCTCCAAAAGTTGACGCCGGAGCAACTTCAGGCGAAGCTCAAGGAACTAGGAATCTCGGAACAGGACGCGCGACAAAAGGCGAAGGAGCGCGGATTGAACCTGGAGGATTTTCTCATGGGAGGAAAAACCGGAGAGACAAAGATTCAGGTGGGGCAACCCGGGGCAGCTGCGTCGGTCGAAGTGAAAGTCCCGACCTCGGAAGAAGCCGCGGTTGCTGGTGCTCCTGCGCCTGAAACCGCGAACATAATGCGAGATGTGTCGCCGCCCTCCAAAGGGTCGCAGGGACTCGACTATTTCGGATATGATATTTTCAAGAGAATTCCGTCGGCATTCGAACCTAGCGCTGTTGGTCCTGTCGACCCGGGATATCTCCTCACCGTGGGCGATGTCCTTCGGCTGAGTGTTTGGGGGCAGGCGGAGTTTCAGTACGAGCTTGAAGTAGACCGCGCTGGTCGTGTATTCATTCCTAATGTAGGGCAAGTCTTTGTTCTTGGGACGCCACTCAATCGTCTTCAACAAAAGCTAAAGAATCAGCTCTCGAAATACTACTCGGGACTCGGTGCAAATCCACCTACAGTTTTCATGGACGTAACGATCACGAAACTGCGGCCAGTCCGGGTATTCGTCATGGGCGAGGTGAAGCAGCCTGGTGGGTACACCATTAGCAGCTACGCCACAGTATTCAATGCGCTCTATGCTGTTGGCGGACCGCTGACGACAGGAAGTCTTCGCTCGATTCGCGTGGTTCGGGACAAACAAGTCGTCGCAAGTGTTGATTTGTACAACTATTTGCTAAGAGGTGACGACACCACGGATGTCCGACTTCAAAACAACGATATCATTTTCGTGCCCCCGCGTGGCAAATCGGCTTCTGTTAGAGGCGAGGTGCTGCGACCAGCAATCTATGAATTGAAAGCGGGCGAGAATCTGAAGTCACTGATTGAATTTACGGGTGGATTACTTCCCACGGCGTATCTAGATCACGCGCAAATCGACAGAGTAAAGCCGTTCGAGGAGAGGAGAAAAGGTGTTGAGGACAGGCTGGTGGTAGATGTGGACCTGGGGAACGCTATCAAGGATGGCGGGATAGGCGCGGAGGTGTTTGATGGCGATGAGGTGCAGATTTTTTCCATACTAACAGAGAAGAAGAACTATGTTAGTGTCCAGGGTTCAGTTTGGAGACCTGGACGATATGAGATTGGCAAGATCAAGACTGTGAAAGATCTTATCGTTGCAGCGGAAGGAATGAAGCCGGAGACGTACAAGGAGAAAGCGGATCTCGAGAGGATTCGACCGGATCTATCGCTTGAGCACATCACAGTGATCCTCTCGAAGGTTATGGAGGGCGATCCGGAGAACAATGTCTTGCTTGAACCCAAAGACCTATTGAGAGTTTACTCAACGCGTGAGATTGAATTCGATCGAACAGTTTCCATAGGCGGGCATGTGAAGAATCCAATGACGATTCCGTATGCTGACAGTCTCACTTTGTACGACCTCGTCTTCAAGGCGGGCGGACTGTTAGATCCTGAGTATCAAAAGAACACCTATCTGGAGCGTGCGGATCTAGTTCGAATGAATAGTGATATGGTTACGAAGAGGATAATACCTTTCAATCTCAAGAGACTCCTAGACGATAGCACATACAACGTCTCCTTAGAGCCTCGAGATGAAGTAATAGTGTACGGACTCAACGTTGTTGAGGTCACGGACAGATTTGTCACTATCGATGGGCATGTCAAGAATCCAGGCAAGTTCCCTCTGCGCTCGAATATGACGCTCATTGATCTCATTCTCCTTGCAGGTGGGTTCACTGAGGATGCGTACACATTGCGTGCTGAGGTTTCGCGCGTGAGAAGCGATGGTCTCAAAGGAGACTCGCTCTCGATCATTTTGTATCCTCAGTTGCCTAGGGACCTAGGCAGTGCGGTAGGTGTGCCTTCTGAGGGGAGAATATCTAATGCCGCTAGTGACCGTGGATTTCAGCTGCATCACCGAGATCAAGTGTCGATTAGACCGAATCCAGAATACAGGCTGCAGCAGAACATAGTGATCGAAGGTGATTTCGCGCACCCGGGTGTCTATGCTATCAAGAAGCGCGGAGAAAAGCTTTCGGAAATCCTTGAGCGGGCAGGCGGGCCAACTAGAACTACCTATCTCGGTGGTGCGAGTTACTTAAGGATGGGACAGCGTCTTGCGATAGACGTGGAGAAGGCATATAGATGGCATGATAGCGACAACGATGTGGTTGTCATGTCAGGTGACAAGATTGCCTTTCCGTCGAGTCCGCGTACAGTGCTGGTAACCGGCGAAGTGAACAAGCCTGGTCTTCTTTCTTTCATCGATGGCGATGACGTCGGAGACTATGTCGATCGTGCAGGCGGTTTGACTGACAGTGCCTCGTATGCGATCCTCGTCAAGCCAACTGGAGAAAGTCGAAGAGTCAATCTAGGTTGGTTTTCGGCTAATCCTAGAGTCCCGGAGGGATCTAGCATTACCCTGTTGAAGCGACCCCCTGATCCAGCGGAAGAAAAGAAAGTCGATTGGGGAGCAACTGTCAAAGATTCATTCGCGCTAGTAGCGAGCGCTGCGACAATCATTTATCTCATATCTCAGGTTGCCAAATAGACGGTGCTCTTTTTGCTGAAATGGGGTCAGAAATTCGCGCCCCCTCTGCAGCACAAAGAGGCCAAATCTTGACCCAGCGCATGAAAGAACATAGAGCTGATGGAAAGCAAGCACAATCAAAAGACGAGGACGGAACCAGACACATTGGAGTTCTCTTTTCTTGCGGTGATTCCTGACATTTGGGCGAAAAGAAAGTCAATCGCGATTTTTGTGACAGGAGCTACTATCGCCAGTATTGTGTACGTCCTCTTAGTCCCAAGTATGTACACCGCCGAAACCTCCATTCTCCCGGAACTTGATAAAGGCAAGATCCTTGGTCTTGGCGGTATGGCAGACTTGGCGGCTGTTACTGGCCTGAATGTAGGAGATGCACCGGTCTCCAAACTCTATCCAATGATTATTAAGAGTGCTCGGGTGTTGAGGGAAGTCATCTATGCTCACTATTCGATGGACAACAAAGGTGACTCGACGGACTTGATTAGCCTCTGGAAAACTAAGGGGGAAAGCGAAGAAGAGAAGCTGGAGCGTGCCCTCAGGACGCTTCGCGAGCGCATGAGCGTTACGTTTGACAATCGACTGGGTACTCTCGTGCTAACCGTGGAGATGGAAGGCCCCAAGCTCGCAGCTGATGTGGCAAACAACATCACTAGAGAACTGGATCTCTACACGCGTACAAAACGCAGGACAAACGTTACTGCTCAGCGAGAGTTCATTGAGCAGCGGCTTCAAGAAGTGGAGCAATCGCTGAAAACCGCAGAGAATATCTTGCGAAGTTTCAGAGAGAAAAACCGGAGAGTCACAGACTCACCACAGTTGTTGCTGGAGCAAGGTCGCCTGGAGCGGGAGGTTCTGATCAATTCTACAATATTCATAGAGTTGAAGAAGCAAATCGAGGTTGCAAAGATCGAGGAAATCAAGAACATACCGTTAATCAATGTCCTTGACCCTGCGCGAGAACCGATCGAAAGATCCTCGCCCAAGAGGAGGCAAACAGTTGTGATAGTTTTTGTATTTAGTTTGCTGTTGGCGGCAGGTTTGATCGTGGCCCGACGATTACCTATGATGGATGCTCTGAAACGAAATCTGCAAGTTCTGAAACTCAGATGATCCTAGACGGTAGCTGTCGCTGTACCCCTCGTGTTGTCCAACGGATTGACAAAGAGGAGCAAGAAACTTAGCGCTGGGCAAGTGCCATGGTCTTGGCGCACTTGGGGGAGGCAGAATGGTGGGCTTGAGAAGTGGAAAAGTGGTTCTGATAATACAGGCTCGGATGGGGTCTACGAGGCTACCAGGCAAGTCGCTGTTGCCGCTTTTCGGCAGACCCTTGGTGGGACGCATTATCGAGCGTGTGCTGCGGAGTACCAAGGTAGACTCGATAGTCCTGGCAACGACCGAGAAGACCGAAGACGATCCGTTGTGTGCGATTGCCGGCAACATGGGGATAGGTTGTTTCAGAGGTGCGGAAAACGATCTTGTTGACCGATACTACAAGGCGTCAGTAGATTGCGGAGCGGATTTTGTTGTCCGGCTTCCAGCCGATAATCCCGTCGTTGAACCTCAAGAAGTCGATCGAATCGTGGCGCATCATCTGGATTCAAACGATGATTTTTCTTCAAACCTCGGACAAATCCAGGGGAATGGCTATCCAGACGGAATTGGTGCAGAAGTGTTTCCATTTGACAGACTAGAGCGTGTCTGGCGAGAGGCAAAAGACCCGAGAAATCGCGAACACGTACATACATATTTCTATGAACATCCGGAATTGTTCAAGATTGGTACAGTCTCTTGCCCTGGAGAGTTCAGAAGACCAGAACTGGTTCTTGATGTCAACACGCGGGAGCAATACGATTTCATAGCCGGGATCTATGACTATCACTATCCGAGGAATCCACGGTTCCATATTACTGACATAGTCTGGTGGTACGACAACGTATATTCGAAAAGGGAGGATGATCTCTCGTGAGTGTCTATAAGCCGGCCAAAATCATCGCTGAACTCGGGTGCAATCACATGGGGAATTTCGAGTTGGCGAAAGAAATGGTCAAAGTCGCGGCTACGTTTGCCAAGGTTGATATTGTGAAATTTCAGAAGCGTAATGTGAGAGAAACACTAAGCGAAGAAGAATTCAATGCGCCTCATCCGGAACCGAGGAACTCATTTGGTAAGACGTATGGAGAACATCGAGAATTTTTAGAGTTCGATCTTAATCAACATCTGCAGCTAAAGAGAGAGGCGGAAACGCTGGGTGTAGAGTATTCTTCTTCCGTTTGGGATTTGACTTCTGCTAAGGAAATCGTGAGCCTCGATCCTGTTTGCATAAAAGTTCCCTCTGCCTGCAATACGCATTTTGAAATGCTGTCCTATCTCATTGAGTGCTACCGGGGAGGCATCCACGTTTCGTTGGGGATGACCACGAGGAAAGAGGAAAATTCAATTGTTGCATTCTTTAGAGAGCGTAATGCGCTCGATCGCCTCGTTCTCTATGCCTGTACTTCCGGGTATCCTGTGCCTTATGAAGATGTTGCTCTTCTTGAGATCTCGAGGCTGAAGGAAGCATACGCAAAGGATGTCGCCGGAATTGGGTTCTCCGGGCACCACAAAGGTATCGCTGTTGACTACGCGGCTTACACGCTCGGCGCCACGTACATCGAAAGACATTTTACTCTCGACCGAACCTGGAAGGGAACAGATCAGGCCGCCTCCCTGGAACCTGACGGGATGCGTCGGATCGTTGAGAACATCAAGGACTTGAGATTGGCTTTGGATTTCAAAGGAAAAGAGATCCTAGAAATCGAAGAACCTCAACGTCGCAAACTGAAATGGAATCGGGAGCGGACTCAACAAGCAGCCGAGTTACATCCACCTCCCCAAAATCTCTCTTCACCGGCCAAGGCACTCAAGAAAGCAAGAGCGATCAAGTTGCTTGCCGTGGATGTTGACGGAACCCTGACGGACGGCGGTATGTACTACGATGAATCAGGAAACGAATCAAAAAAGTTCAACACTACTGACGGCAAAGGAATTGAGCTTGTGCGAGAACTTGGCATCAGAGTGCTATTGATAACAGGAGAGAAGTCTGCAATCGTTGAAAAACGCGCGCAGAAGCTCAAAGTGGACCATCTGATCCAGGCCTCGAGTGATAAGCTTGGTGATCTGGTGAGAGTCGCTGATCAGCTTGGCTTCGGGTTGGATGAGATTGCCTATATTGGTGATGATATCAATGACCTTGAAGCGATGCGAAAGGTCGGCTTTTCCTGCTGCCCGTCGAACGCCCATCGGCTAGTCAAGCAGGCTGCCGACTTTGTGTGCGTGGCTCAAGGAGGGGGCGGGGCCGTCAGGGAAGTATGCGACAAGATCACGGAACTGCGAGGCACGGTACAGTGAAGCCCTTTCTTGCGGTGCCTCGTGTTACGTTTGGCCGGTCGTCTTTCAATTCCCTTTCAAAAGTCGTCGATGCCCGCCGATCAGGGGCGGCGCAGAATGTAGTCTATATCGTGGATGAGGTATTTCAGGAGCGGGAGTTGCCGTCCCGTATACCCCTTGAGCAGGGTGACAGGATCCTCTTCGTAAATGTTGAAGAAGAACCAAAGACTCGACTCATCGACGAATTAGTCGCTCAGGTCCGTGGAATGTACTCGAGTGCGGATCAGATCGTCGCCGTGGTTGGGATCGGAGGGGGCTCGACCCTGGATATCTGCAAAGCAGTCTCCATCCTTCTGACGAATGGAGGCCGGGCAGAGGATTACCAGGGGTGGGACCTGGTGGAACGGGCTGGGAAGTACAAAATCGGTGTCCCTACTCTCTCGGGGACCGGTGCAGAGGTAAGCAGGACCTGTGTGCTGACCAGCGAGACGAAGAAACAAGGGATCAACAGTGTCTACTCGATCTTTGATGAACTTGTACTCGACCCGGAGCTCCTGAAAGGTATCTCTGACAGCCAGAGATTTTTCACGGCGATGGATTGCTACATCCACAGTGTTGAGTCTCTCCGCGGTACGTTCATCAATGGCTTCAGTAGAGCCTTTGCTGAGAAAGCCCGCGATATGTGCGTTTCCGTGTTTCTGGACCAACCGGCTGATTCGGATGAAAAGCTTATGATGGCGTCGTATTTTGGCGGTTGCTCGATAGTCTACTCCGAGGTTGGAATCTGTCATGCGTTATCGTATGGACTGAGTTTTGTCTTCGGTTATCATCACGGCATCGCGAACTGCATTGTCTTTGATAAACTGGAAAAATACTATCCGGATGATCTCCCCGTGTTCCGCGAGATGGTTCACCGGAACAACATTGAGATCCCGAGCCACGTGTTGGCAGAAGCATCAGATGAGCAATTGAAGGTAATGACCTCGATGGCATACATGATGGAGAAACCCCTCAGGAATGCTCTCGGCGACAATTGGCGCAGCATTCTCACGCCTGAGGTGGTAAGAGAATTGTACAGAACGATGTAAGCCATATTGAATGTTTGAACGAAGCTGGATCCCTAAGATTTGGGAGAATGAAAATGCCAAATGGTAGTGAGAGAGTCGTCTGGATGAACGGCTCCCTGGTGCCTGAATCGGAAGCCAAGATCTCGATATACGACTCTGCTTTGATGTTCGGCGATATGGTTTTTGAAATGACACGGTCGTTCAAGAAGAAACAGTTCAAGCTGCGTGAACACCTCGATCGATTGTATGCGGGTATCAAGATTCTCAGGATCCCTCTGACGATGACCATCGAGGAAATGGAGCGCCATGTATTTGAAACCATCGATGCCAATGAGCATCTGTTCGGAGAAGACGACGAACATAGGTTGATGATTGATGTGTCACGTGGTGCTTTGGGGATCTATCACGGGATACGCAATATTCAGAAAGAGCCAAACGTCATCATTGCTGATTTCCCGTTGCGCTGGACAGTCTCATCCATGGGTCCGCTGTTCGATTCAGGCATCAATGCGGTCATCCCGTCACAACGATCGATTCCGGCGTCATTGCTCGATCCAAAAGTAAAGAACCGCAGCCGAATCTTCTACATGATGGCCAATATTGAAGTATCTCAACGACGCGGTGATAACAACTGGGCCCTTTTGTTGGATCCGGATGGCTATTTCACAGAGGGTACGGGTGACAATTTCTTTATTGTCAAGAACCAGCAAGTGTTCACTCCCGAAGGGAGGAATATCCTGAGAGGAATTAGCCGCGCATACATATTTGACCTATGTAAGCAGGTGAAACTGGATTGTATCGAGAAGAATCTCGAACCCTACGATGTCTATACAGCTGACGAGGCATTCGTCACAGGCACACCTTTCTGTGCTTTGCCAGTGACATCCTTGAATTCCATCAGAATCGGCGATGGCAAGATGGGTAAGGTGACAAGCCTGTTGCTGAAGCAATGGAGTACAAACGTGGATGTTGACATTATTGCTCAGATCAAGAACTACTCAACGGGACCAAATCAGTCGGGACCATCAGGCCCGACACCGTATTCGTTCAATCCCAAGCGGCCCTGATCAGTTGGCCGGGATGCTCTGTCAGTTTCAGAGGGTGCAATGGAAACGTGCAAAGTGAACTTTTGCACCTTTTCGCCCGTGTTCCGCATGGCATTGATAGGGACTGCAATTGATTGTTGAACCTGGGCTTGGCTATGTACCCGCTACGTGTGATTGCTGCACAATCAAGATCGAGAACATAATAGACCTCTGCTGCAAGCATCTGATCTTTCTACTGGGGTTGAATGAATGCCATGGAAGTGGTTCACAAGCTCGGGACAAATCATCGACTGAGATTGTGATTCTGGACTATCTCTCAAAGTACCAGTATCCCCTCAATATCCTTCTCACATTGGTACAGCTCAGACCTCGGTCGCACAGCCGGATGACGCTGACAGAGGAAGCCAGCTCTGTGAAGGGAGCGCTTATAGCGCTCTCGATGGCTTGCTCTCTCCATTGTGTTCAATATGTATGGCTCAGCAGTGCCTCAGATTTGATCAGATCCGCGAATTCGATGCAATGGTTCGATGTCCCAATCCTCACTTGAGACTTCGATCGCTGTGGTTGGAAAGGAACGGTGTGGCTGATGATCGATAATGAATTGAGAGAGCGCATTGCTCGGGAACAACGTGTGTGGGTGATTACGGGAGTCGCCGGATTCATCGGGTCGAATTTGGCTGAGACGCTGTTAGGTCTGGGACAGGTTGTCCGCGGCCTCGATGACTTCAGCAACGGCAAGCGAGAAAACCTGGATTCGGTTCACAGAGCTGTTGGCGAGACGGCATGGGGGAATTTCTCGATGATCGAAGGCGACATAGCCCTGGCGAGCAATTGCCACGACCTATGCCAGCACGCAGACTATGTCCTGCATCAGGCCGCTGCCGTCTCAGTACCGCGGTCATTCAAAGAGCCAGAACTCTATGTGAGGACGAATATCCTGGGCTTTTTGAACATGCTGCTCGCTGCACGCGAAACACACGTAAAGAAATTCGTTTATGCCAGTTCGTCGTCTGTCTATGGCGACAATCGTACTCTTCCGAAGGTCGAAGGGAATATCGGGAGACCGTTGTCTTTGTATGCGCTCTCCAAGTATTCAAACGAGGCAATTGCAGAATACCTTGCCGGTGGCGGCGAAATCGGAACTGTTGGGCTTCGGTATTTCAATGTCTTCGGAAAGCGACAAAATTCTGGGGGCGACTATGCCGCCGTGATTCCGAAGTTCATCAAGTGCCTTCTTGAGGGTCGAGCTCCGGTCATTTTTGGCGATGGCAATACGACGCGGGATTTCTGCTACGTTGATAACGTCGTGCAGGCAAATTGCCTGGCCGCTCTTTCTCAAAGTCAGAGTTCGGCTGGCCAAGTCTTCAATGTCGCTGTAGGAGAGAGAACTTCTTTGAACGAATTGTTTCACATCCTTCGGGCGTTGGTTGCACGAGCCACAGATAATCCAGACGTCCTCAAAATCGAACCAAGGTATGAGCCGTTTCGACCAGGTGATATACGCGAGAGTATCGCTGATATCAGCAGGGCAAAGGAGGTCCTTGGGTATCTGCCGAGGGTGCGGGTGCGAGAAGGCCTCGAGCGAATGGTGTCAGACATTCTGACAAAAGACACTAACACAAAATGACCATCCCGAGGTCAAGAAAACGCATTTCATCATCATGATCGCCAAGACTGTGAGGAAGATCCTTGTTGCTGTGGTCGTTGAATGTGGGAGGGCGCTTGGTCCTCCGGGCCGCGTAGCAATCTCCTGAATCGAAGAGTATACAGTTGAAAAACGAATGAGTCGATTCTTGATCACTACTGCAGACGAACGCACATGGCCGAAGGATCAGCCTGTCCTGTTTCTCGGTGAATGGTGCCGCTTGCATCATCGAAAAGAGTCATGGGAAAATCTGGATGCTCAGATCGTGCCGTATCATTGGGACGATCGCGGGAAACTGCATCATGACTTCCTTTATCTCCGCGAGCTCCACGAACAGCTACTTCTTGAATTGTCTCAGGAGTTGAATGCACAACATGGCGTGGATCATTCACTGCGGTATTGGCGCATTCTCGTCGGTCCTTGGCTGGGCTACTTCGTCCAGATGCTCTTTGACCGGTGGGAGATGATTCAGAGAGCAATCGCGGAGTATGGTATTGCTGGGGTACAGGTCATGGATATACCGATGGAGCAGATGGTGCCAAATGACATGCACCATTTTGACGCACTCTATACCGGGGATACCTGGAACGAAGTGATTTACAGTCAGCTGCTCGATATTCTGGCAAACGTACCTGTCAAGAGGGTGCATGCTCTGGAGCCGTGCAGCTCAACGACTACTCATCCATCTCTCAGCTTTACCCGTCGGATGAAACATTCATTGGCCCGCGTAGCGTCGTTGATCTGTCAGAGATTTACCCGGGATGATGAGGCGTTTTTCTTGGCCACATATTTGCCCACGATGCAGTGTTTGCGTCTGGAATGTCGGCTTGGGCAGGTACCCAAGCTCTGGCGTTCAGTGCAGTCACCAAAAGTGGCACTAAACTGGTCCCGGAGACAGTGGCAGCTGGGTCGGTCAGGTCAGGAAGGATTCCCTGCCGTCGCCCGTGCCATGATTCCTAAACATATCCCTACGCTCTACATGGAAGGATATGCTGCGCTAACCAAGCATTGCGACCGTCTGCCGTGGCCGAAGAAACCGCGTCTGGTCTTTACGAGTAACTCCTACAGCTCGGATGATGTTTTCAAGGCTTGGGCGGCAGAAAAGGTGGAAGCAGGAACTGCCTTGGTCATAGGGCAACATGGCGGCAACTATGGAGTAGGTCGTTGGGGGTTCTCGGAAGATCACGAATGTGCAATCAGCGACGGCTGGTTATCATGGGGGTGGGATGACGAATCGAGACCCCAGATCAAGCCCGTCGGTAATCTGAAGATGGTCGGCGTGGATATGGGCTGGGATCCTGAGGGAGACGCTCTTATGGTGGAAGTGACCATGCCGCGTTATAGCTATCACATGTACAGCGTGCCAGTAGCTGGTCAGTGGCTGGGCTATTTCGATGAGCAATGCCGTTTTGTAGATGCGCTTCCGGACGACATACGCCGGAGCCTGCTGGTCCGGCTCTATGGAATCGATTATGGATGGAACCAGTCTGCCCGTTGGCGAGAGCGTTTTCCTGACATACGCCTGGACGAAGGGCGGGCACCGATTGCACCGTTAATCTCGAAGTCCCGGTTGTACGTTTCCACCTACAATGCCACTACTTTTCTGGAATCGATGGCAATGAATATCCCCACGATCATATTCTGGAACGTACATCAGTGGGAGATCCGAGACAGTGCCGTCCCCTTCTTTGAACGGTTGAAGAGCGCAGGCATATTTCATGAGACCCCGGAGTTGGCCGCGCATCAAATGACGAAGGTTTGGCACAATGTGGCCAACTGGTGGAACAGCAATCCCGTCCAGGGTGCGCGAAGGGAGTTCTGCAGCCGGTATTCGCATATTCCGCAAAATCCTTTGGAAAACCTGGAGGGGGTTCTGCGACGAATCGCACCCGCTGCCATGGAATGAAATGCATCATTTCCAGAGAAGGATTATCTGTAGCCGTGATAACCATGCTTCGGCAAGCTTGACACGCGTAGAAACATGAAAACAAAGCTACACGATACTGAGGTCTTCTGTGTGAGGACGCTCTCTTTGGCTGCTCTCTGTCTAATAAGAGTGCGGTTCACTTTGCCTCGCATGGTTGTCTACTATGATGTCTTGCCACGCTATTTGCGGGGTCTTTGCCGTTTTGTTCTCTTCAGAGAAGCAGTGATTGTCAACGGTTTGGAGGTGATATTTGGCGCCAAATTGAACAAGATCAAGCATGGGGAACATCTTCTTGGCTATGCAAATATTCACCTGGAGGCGATGCAGGCTGCCGCGCGACTGGCAGAAAAGCAAATAGAGAAATTGCGAGGAGATGATTGGGTCGGGCTGTTCGCTGAAAACGTCGGTATAGATCCGGCATTGTCGTTTTTTGTCAAACAAATCGCTCATCTCTACATGTTTCCTCAGGCGCTGACTCTGCTCGCCTGCAAGGGCAATCTGGAGCGAAATGAAACTCGGATTTGGTTTGTCTATGACATAGCGTTGCCCATCGGATCATATGAGCACTTCGTAAGTGAATTCGACTGCATCGATTTAGCGCTGGTCCCATGGCCCATCTGGGCTCAAAAGGCCAAGAGCATGTTCCGATGGATCTATACCTCCGTGGCATTTCCAGTCTTATTATCACTCTGGGTCATACGAAGAGGAGTTGTCATCAGAAAAGTCCCCAGCAAGATAACCGGCATGACAGAATTCATAGATCCGGACAGGCTCGGAGGCACTCCGTATGACGCAGACTATTTTTTTGGCAATGCATCTGCTCATGAGATGCTCCTCTTCTTGACTCACATGCAAGAGCGATTTCTTCGAAGAAGAGGCTATGATCGGAACGATCTAAGAAACAAGGCCATCTCATACGGGCATCAATTTGCCGTGGTTGATGATCTGCCATACACGCGTGCGGTGCTGCTTCGCCAATTGCTGGTCTACTTTCGGTGTCTTCGTGCTTTCAAAGGAACAGTCCATTGTGCTGGTCCCACAATATTTCTTATCGGCTGGAATGACTTCATGGACTTCCTGCCGATCTTTGTCCACTATGAGGCCAAGTTCTGTGTCTATTTGACATTCCCTAATGGACAAAGCAGCTTCCGGATGAATGATGGCGTTATTACAGGACTCTGCAGATCGCATAAAGTTTGGAGTGTCGGTTGCCAGACACGGGCAATTTACAGCACGATCTATGAATGCTGTTTTGACTGTTATGATCTATACCTAGTGTGGGGGAACGCGTGGCATAACGCATTTCCCGAGAGAATGCAGTTCATTCTGGAAAGAGAAACTATCGGTTGCATATACTTGGATGCGCAACTCAAGAGTTCCGAATCGACGAACCGACCTCAATCGAACACCGAAGGATTCGCGACCACTGTCTCTATCTTTCCTTCAGATATGAGCCCGCGACACCATTACACAGTGGATTACACGTTGCGCTTCATGCTCGCCTGTGCGACATTGGCAGTGCATCACCCGGCAGTGCGTTTCGTTGTCAAAATGAAAGATCCATCGCAGATTGATGAAGTGATGAAGTATGGTGAATTCGTGCGTGTATGCGAAAAAGTTAAGAACAACTTCGAAATACTTAGTCGAGAAAGGTACAGGTATCGGGATGTTTTGGATGAATCAGATATTGTGATCGCCATCGGATTCACGACTCCAGGCGCCGAAGCATTGCTAATGGGCAAACGCGCTCTCTATTACAGTGAACTTTCCTGTGGAGGGCAGGCGTTCCGTCATATCCCTGATTTTGTCGCTCACGATCCGGACGAACTGCTGGGTTTGTTTCAGAAAGCAATGAGTGATCACGATTCGTACTCCAGGACTCACAGAATCGCAATCGCCCAGCTCGATCCCTTTTGCGACGGACACGCCATTGATCGCATTGCCGAGAAGTTGAGAATATTAATGGAGGCGGACGGTGTTCGTTAAGAATTCAATCGTCTACAGCTCGCTGAACTTTGTTAATCAGATCTTGATGTTCGTTCAAAGTATTATCCTGAGGTGGCTGTTGCCGCCGCAGCTCATGGGCGTATGGAATTATGTCGGTGTCATCCAGAGCTTTGCGTCTTCTTTCGACCTAGGCACCACGACAGCGGTGTTCAGAGAACTACCCCATATGCATGGGGGACAAAAAGCAGAGGAAGCATCGCGTGTCGTTTCGACCTCTTTCTGGACTCAAGTTGGTCAGGGGCTGGCCATATCAGCTATTGTCATAGTCTATATGCTGGTGTATCGTAGTGGAGATCCTTACAACTATCTCTTCTTTGTCGCGGCGATTCTCCTCTCCCTGTCCGCGGCAAAGGATATCCTGGTCACTTTTTTCCAGAGCACAAATCAATATATCCCTTTGAGCAGGCTGCTTCTCATTAATGGAGCTGTCTACTTTAGTCTGCTACCGATCGGCGCCTATTGGGGCGGCGTGAATGGATTGATGATTGCGGCGATCATAGCGAACATCATCGTGTTGGCAGTGCTCTACCTGGGATCTCAATCTCGTGGTGTACGAATCGAATTGAGATGGGAGAGTTCGATCTTTAGGAGGCACTTGTCTGTGGGCCTGCCAATGAGAATCGTTGACTATCCCTTTTCGATCTCGACTATGCTCGATGTGCTCGCGGTTACAAGATATGGGAGTATTGAAGCTCTGGCTATTTATTCGACGGCGAAAGCGATTGCGTATAGTGCCTTGGAGGTACCGAGCCGCATAGGGACGGTTATGATCACAAGGATTAACGAGAGGGCTTTTACGCCGGAGGGACGATCCGCGGTGGCGGGTGATGTTCGCCAATTTCTTTTGGTGGAGTATCTGTTGCTCTTTCCCCTGTTGATATGTGCCGTTTACAATGCGCTATCTACACTCGTCATTGTGGTGATCCCAAAATACTCCCAAGCGATTCCAATCCTGCAAGTTCTCCTGCTTATACTCTATTTTGTTCCCCAGACGTCTCTCGTACGCAACTACTGGATTCTTGATAAAAGGTTTGTGCACCTCGGCGTATCGAACCTCGTCGCTCTCGCTGGAATGGGGCTTTTTATCGGAATCGCAGTGCTGATTTTCAAGGCGGATCCTGTCTATCTCGCGTGGGCAGTAGTGGGGGGGTATGTTACGCAATATGTTTTCATCATGTATTCGGTTGGGTCTTCGCTCTGGGGTGTCAGACTGGCATCTTCGACGATCTTGATCGCTCTAGCGTCCGCTTGCTACGTTGTTGTAGTCCTGAGAATATTCGGTATCATGCCTGAGATGAGTGGCAATCGCCAGTATGCAACCTTCGTCTACGGTGCGACAATGTCTTTTGTGTGCATGCTTCCGCCTATTGTGCTTGGGGTGTATCTTCTGTCAGAATCACATAGATCCCTCGTGCTGAACTACATTCCTTATGGACAGAAATGTGCTACTCTCATGAAGCGCATGCTGCCAAAGAGTTGGAAGTAGGCCATGACCGAGAACGATGACAGCGAATAGAATCAGATATCAGCGCTGGAGGTTGGATCGCCCTATTCGGCTGTCAGATTCTCAATCACACGGGAGCCAAGCACTGGTATGGTTCAGAAAAAAAGTGCGGTTGCGGATGAGGTGCTGATCGGCTACAGGTGTTGTATGTCGGGAGCGACGAGAATGTCCGCATGTGTGGATGAAAGAGTCTGTCCAAAATAACTTGAGGGGAGTCAAGTGCTTCAGAAGGATCAAGCAGCTGCAGGGGCAGTGAATAATTCCTCAAACAGGTCTGGGGCGGCAGGCGGGAGTGTCACAGCGCTTGTACTCTTCTGTTGCGCAATTGCTGAGTTCGCTCTCTACCTCGATCTGGGTGTGGAGAGATTCTCTGATCTCATGCTACTTTCATTACTCAGCATAGTCTGTGTGTTCCTCCTGTTGAAGGCATTTCAACCGGAGACGCTGGTGTACCTGTACTTTGCGTTCTGGGTGATCATTCCCAAGAGTCTTTACAGGATTCCCGGCCTTATTACTGTAGAGTCTTCGACGGGGAGTAATCTTTTTCTCGTGTTTGAAGTTGTTATCCTCATAGCGCTCTGCTTGGCCTTTCTTACGAAAGGGAGGACTTTGAGCGATGCTCCAGTTTCCCGACATATGAAGCGTTTCTTCTTTATCGGATTTGCGGCTTTCATGATCTCCCTCGGCTCATCCATCGTTCTATCATTGACGTATCCAATTGATGCACTCAATGTGAACTCCTTTAAGCTGTTGAATGGCCTGATCGTTCTCTATGCATGCATGTTGTTTATCACACAGCGGCGGCAAATCGAGAGAATCCTCTACATTCTTCTGTTTGCAGGATTCGAGCTTGTTATGGAAGTAGTTCTCATCTTCTACGGCGGCCTCGACGTGCTGCCAACGCAGGCAGCTTTTCATTGGACTGGGAGGTTCAATAGCATAATCTACAACGACTACCTGATGGTGGGGAATTTTGCAGTGATTGCTCTCGCCGCAACGTTATATTTCATCTTCGCCAAAAGGACCCACCGAGTGCTTGTTCTCTTGGTTCCATTCTTGTTTTTGCTGGCAACAAGTGGATTTGAGAGAGCGGTCATGGTGTCTATGCTAATAGTGACCGCGGTCATGATTTGGTTTGCTTCTTCTCGAAGGGTGAAGGTATTTTTTGGCACATTGGTCTTTTCAACCACGCTGATACTGCTAATCTCCCCCGCTGGGATGAATCGCCAGATTGACGCCTTGGAGAATTTTCTCACGAGTGACGTGAAACCCACGCAGTACTTTTCCGGCGAAAGCATCTACTCAAGAGTTCCCAACTGGGCAAGAGGCATCGACGTGACGATCTCTTTTTTCCCTTTCGGTGTGGGACCGGGGAACAGTCCTTTCTTTTTAAGTAATACATCTGTGCATGAGTACTTCGGCAGCGTTGATATTCTTGGTTCGCTGGAGAATGCCAAAGTATACGCTGATTTCAAGGACACGGGGGTTGGAACTCAGGCCCATAACCTCTATATCACTTTGTCCGAAGAATTTGGCCTCATGGGAATCGTAATGCAGGGATATTTCGTGTATCTGATTCTTGGCGGTATCGCCCATTATGGTCGCTTTAAGGGTCCCGATGGAAAGCAGGGGACGGAGTACTTCATGAAGTTGTCCTCCTATGCGGTCCTTGCGGGTTTTGGGTTTTACTATATAGTGCAGAATTCTCCCTATATTCTCTTTGTGCCGCTATTCTTTTGCCACGTTGGTCTCTTGCCGACTTCGAATGACATGGTCAATTCGAATAGCGCACGGGGGGAAAGAGGACCCAACGATAAACGTGCACCTGTCATGCACTGACTCTTCATTTTGAGCAGCGCCCGAAATCAAATGTGCTGAATTGGCATCGTAAATGATGGGCGGCAATGAGAGTCGGAAAAGACAATCGTCAAAGCTAGTCCGCAAACAGCATGAAGAGCGGGAATGACGTTGATGCGTGGGTGGCCGGTCAAACGTTGTGGCAACTCACAAGTGATCTCGTGGTATTTTTCGGACCAACTCGAATGTGCCACGGTTTGCGAACAGGCCAAACCGAGCACATGAGGAGTGCAGGAGAAGATCCGGTGAGTTGCGTCACATGGCGCGGTATCTTACCATTCGCAGAACAGCGAGTGTTGTTGCATCAACGCTTGCGAGTCGCCGCGTAGCGAAGTCGCGTCCGAGAGAATGCAACTAATAAACATCTGATGCCATATGAATAATGTCTCAATTGGTACATGGATTACGCTCAATCACCCTTCGATCGCAGAGATTTTGGCAGATGCCGGTTTTGACTGGCTCTGTGTGGATATGGAGCATTCTGTCACAGATTACTTCGAAGCTCAGCAGTTGATAGCTGCTATTCAAAGCAAAGGGAGACAGGCGTTTGTCAGAGTAGGTGAAAATAATCCACTCATCATCAAGAGGGTGCTTGATGCAGGAGCAGATGGTATCATCGTCCCTTCCGTGAACTCCAGGGACGAAGCGCTGAAGGCCGTCCAGTCTGTGAAGTATCCCCCACATGGGAAGCGTGGTGTTGGCCTCGCGAGGGCACAATCGTATGGTTTTGACTTCGAGAATTATCGAGACAACAAGGCGAGTCGGATCAAGCTGATCGTTCAGATCGAACACATCGATGCCATACGTCAACTGAGCCAGATCATCGAGCTCGAAGGAATCGACGGAACGTTCATCGGTCCGTACGATCTCTCAGGATCTCTTGGCAAGCCGGGTGCCTACGCCGATGATGAAGTGCAGAAGGCTCTTGAGGAATACGAGGCCGTTGCCCGCCAGTACGACAAGCTGATCGGATACCATGTCATCGAACCGAACTACCAACGGGTGGTGGACAAAGTGAAGCATGGCTACAACTTCCTCGCGTTCAGCGTCGACATCCTTTTCCTGGGAACCATTGCACGACAGCAACTGAATCTGCTGAAATCAACCGCGGAACATGGGTCCGGGGGTGTCTGATATGAAAATCATAGGGATAATACCTGCCAGGCTTGCATCATCGCGCTTCCCAAACAAACCGATGACGGATATTTTCGGGATGCCAATGATCGGTCATGTTTACCACAGAAGCAAGCTCTGCTCAAAACTGGACGACCTCTACGTGGCGACCTGCGATGTCGAGATAAGGGATTACATCGAGTCGATTGGAGGAAAAGTTGTAGTGACCTCTGACAAGCATCATCGGGCGTCGGAGAGGACGGCAGAGGCAATCCAGAACATCGAGATGTCATCAGGCGAGGCCTTCGATTTTGTGGCAATGATCCAGGGCGATCTTCCGTCGATCACTCCCGATGTTATCGGTCAACTGATTGCCCCGCTTGAAGACGATCCGGGTCTGAAGGTTGTTGACATGATTTCACAGATCCAGAATGAGGAGGAATTCGAGAATCCGAACAACGTGAAGGTGGTCATGGATCTCAATGACTGTGCCATGTACTATTCGAGGGAGCCAATACCTTCGCGAAAAAAATATGACGGCAGCGTTCCGATGTGGCGGCAACCAGGACTCATTCTGTTCGAGAAAACAACGCTTCTGAACTACGTTGCACTACGCCCGACCCCCCTGGAAATTATAGAATCGGTGGACATGAACCGGCTTCTCGAGCATGGGATCAAAATAAAGTTTGCACGAACTGCGTTCACGTTTCTCTCCATCGATGTTCCGGAAGATAAAGACCGTGTCTTCGCGCAAATGAAAGACGATCCATATTTCGTTCGCTATTTGGGAAACGCATGAAAGAGAGAGAGATTCGCAGCAGCGAGACTCATAAGAAATACCTTGAACTGGTGAGGGCTGACGCCGAGAAGATTTTCAGAGACAAGTCCACTTTCCAGCATTTGCCCTGTCCTGCGTGCGGGGAAGATCGGAGCGTAGTTCGATTTGTAAAGCACGAGTTCCACTATGTTCAATGCCCGGCGTGCCATTCACTCTACAACAACCCGCGCCCGCTGTACAGCGAAATCCAGAAACTCTACAGAGATTCTCCATCCACGAAATACTGGGTGGAGGAGTTCTTCATGCCGTTTGTCGAAGCGCGCAGGGAAAAGATCTTCAGGCCGAGAGCGGAGTACATCGCGAAGACGTTTCCCCAATTTGAGCACGAGGCAATCGGAGACATCGGTGCGGGATTCGGCTTGTTCCTCGAAGAACTTCGGAACATCTGGGGGAAAGCCGCTCTGCGGGCTATAGAGCCGTCGGAAGACATGGCCCGCATTTGCCGGTCGAAGGGACTGGTCGTGCTCGAATCGATGGTGGAAGATCTGGAAGAACGAAATGAGCCATTCGACTTGCTCACGTCGTTTGAGCTTCTGGAGCACCTCCACGATCCCGTCTCGTTCGTGCGCAAGGTAAATGCTCTCCTCAAGAGGGGGGGGATCTTTCAGCTTACCACACTTAACGGTCTCGGATTTGACATTCAGATTTTGTGGGAGAAATCCAAGAGTATTTCACCACCCCACCATCTGAACTTTTTCAATCCCTATTCGATTTCATTGCTGCTGAAACGATGCGGATTTGAGGTCCTTGAAGTGGCTACTCCGGGAAAACTGGATTGGGACATTGTTGAGAGTTCGGTGCAGGATGGAGACGCGGTAATCGGGAGATTCTTCGAGACCGTTCGCACATTTGGCTCGGAAGTGTCCAAACAGAGATTGCAGGAGTGGATCGCTGAATTCAATTTCAGTTCACATATGCGAGTGATCGCCAGAAGAATATGAGAAGGCTGAAGGTTGGCATTGCCGGTTACGGTGTCGTTGGACGTCGTCGCAGGATGTTTATCGATCAAAACCCGCATTTCGAAACCGTCGCGGTGAGCGATATCCGGATTGAGAAAGAACATCGAGATCCTGATGGCGTTATGAATTATCCGAACTATGACCTCCTGCTGAACCACGACCTGAATGTCGTATTCATTTGTCTTCCCAACTATCTGGCGGCGGATGCGACAATGAAAGGACTGACAAGAGGCCTGCATGTCTTCTGTGAAAAACCTCCTGGCAGAGATTTGAACGACGTGATCGAAGTGCGAAAGGTGGAACAACGGAATCCAAAGCTGAAGCTGAAATATGGATTCAATCATCGATATCACGATTCATTCATGGAGGCGAGCAAAATAGTACGCTCGAATGTGTACGGCACGATCCTAAATATCCGAGGCATTTATGGAAAGAGCAGGATTATTCCATTCAGCGGGGGGTGGCGATCCGAAAGGAAGCTCGCAGGAGGTGGTATCCTTCTGGACCAGGGCATTCACATGCTCGATATGATAAGGAATCTGGCCGGAGATTTCGAAGAAGTGTACAGTTGTGTGTCAAACAGTTACTGGGGACGAGATGTCGAGGACAATGCGTACGCATTGATGCGCAACAAAAAGGGTTGCGTCGCGATGGTTCATTCGACAGCCACGCAGTGGCAGCATAGGTTCCGGCTCGAAGTGACGCTCGAAGAAGCGATCCTCGAGTTGACCGGCATCCTTTCGGGGTCCAAAAGCTATGGAGAAGAAAAACTCAGAATTATCCCCCGAGATGATGAATCCGACAATGGCGCGTTCGCCGAGACATCCAAATCGTTTCTCGATGACCATTCCTGGAAGAGAGAGATCGACGAATTTGCTCACATTATCATCAAGAACAAGAAGGTAGAGAACGGTAACAGCCTCGACGCGTACAAGGTTATGGAGCTCGTCCAGAGGATCTATTGCGCTGATAAGCAGTGGAAAGAAAAATATAACATAATGCTTCCCTAAGTCGGAGAACCCTGAGAACCGGATGAACAATATCGAATCGCTGTACCAACGCAGCCAGAACCTGGCAGAATTTGCCGAAAGGTATGTGGAGTACCTCTCTTCGGTCCTCCGCTCGCTCGATTTCGCGGTTATGAAAGAACTGGAGAACATGCTGGAATCCGCCAGAAACAGTCAGTCTACGATTTTCGTTGCCGGCAATGGGGGATCGGCCACAACGGCTTCTTCCATGGCGAATGATCTGGGCTTTGACATTGTGAAAAAGGCAAACACGGACATTCCTTTCAAAGTGTTGTCTCTGACGGACAATAATTCCGTGGTGACGGCCATCTCCAACGATGTGGGCTATGAAAATGTTTTTGTCAATCAGCTGAAAGTGCATTATCGCACCGGGGACATCCTGATCGTGATTTCAGCGAGTGGCAATTCTCCGAATCTGATCAGAGCCGTAGAATGGGTGAAGGGGCGGCGGGGCAAATCGGTCGCTTTGGTGGGTTTTGACGGGGGAAAGCTTAAACAGTTGTGCGACGTGTCGCTGCATTTCCAGTCGGAAAAAGGGGAATATGGTCCGGTGGAAGATGCGCACCTGGCCCTTAATCACATTCTCGCGCACTGGTTCCAAAACAAACTGAAGCGAACACATCACACGGAATAGCCCATGCGATCAACATTTGATCATATCGAAGTTCACGTAGCCGACATCAATCGTTACTGTGATTTCCTGACAACTGTTTTTGAAGGTGGTGACTACGAGGTCATATCCCAGAGCGGTACTTCGATGTTCAGGAGCCCTGAAGGAATACACATCGAAGTGAAGAAGCGGAAATCCGAGAATGCTCCGGTCGAAGCAGGATTCTGCAACCCGTGCCTCCGGAGGTCTGAGGTCCAGAACTTCATCGCAACGCTCGGGTTTGGAATCAAGAAACAACTGCAGACTCCGGAAGGGCCTGTGTACTTCTTTGAAGATCATGAGGGCGTGACTTGGCACATCAAGGAAAGAAATAGATAATTCGGAGATGGTATGATAGGTGATAGAAAGATACTGATCGGACCTTCCTCTTTCGGGGAAAAAGACAGGTCACCAATCGACCTGCTCGAACGATCAGGGTTCCGTGTCGTTGATAATCCATACAAGAGAAAACTCACCAAGGCCGAGCTTGCGCAACTCCTTGATGAGGATGTCGTGGGACTTATCGCGGGCCTTGAGACGCTCGACAGGGAAGTTCTGTCAAAATCAAAGCTGAAGTGTATTTCGCGGGTCGGATCTGGGATCTCGAATATCGATCTCGCCGCGGCGAGAGAACTCAACATCGCTGTCAGGAGCACACCCGATGGGCCAACACAAGCTGTCGCAGAGCTGACGATCGGAACACTCCTGAGCTTGTTGCGATTCATCCCTCAGATGAATGACGCACTACATCAAGGCGAATGGTCGAAGCAAATCGGCTCACAGCTTCAAGCCAAGAAATGTCTGGTCATCGGATTGGGAAGAATTGGAAGGAGAGTGGCCGGGCTGCTGAGCGCTTTCGGGGCTGAGATCCTCGTCTATGATCCGTTTGTGGACACAGGTTCCGGATATTCGAAGGTTGCCTCGCTTCATGAAGGATTGAGACAGGCGGATATCGTCACGCTCCACCACAGCGGGGAGGGTTGTATTCTGGGAACAAGCGAGCTTGAATTGATGAAGGAGGGGAGTATCCTCCTCAACGCATCACGCGGGAGCGCCGTCGATGAAGCCGCGCTTGTGACCTCTCTCTCCGAGAAGAGAATCCGAGGTGCGTGGCTCGATACCTTTTCAGAGGAACCCTATCGTGGACCTTTGGCGAAATTCTCCAATGTGATCCTGACACCTCATGTCGGTTCCTACACGCTTGAGTGCAGAAAAGCGATGGAGATGGATTCCGTAACGAATCTGCTGTCCGTCATTGGGTGACGCAGGACCTTCATTACGAATTTTCCAGTCAATGCAACGAGGGAAACCTTGGATCTAACTTTTGATGGACAGACCGCTCTGGTAACGGGGGGGACGCGCGGCATAGGGCTCCAGATTGCCAAGGATTTGCAGTCAGCCGGTGCTCACGTTGTTGTCACGGGAACGAGCCCGCGCTCCTTTGAACGGATTCGTTCCCATTTCAATCCTGACAAATCTCCCGTGGAGTTCTTTTCGGTAGATTTCAGTGACAGCGAATCCACTACAATTTTTCTCTCATGTGTCGACCGAATTGAACGTATTGATGTTCTGGTGAACAACGCGGGGATCAACCGCATCAATCCCGTCGACAAGGTGGAGATGAAGGATTGGGATGATCTGGCCGCCGTGAATCTCAAAGCCCCAATCATGCTCACGCGCGTCGTGAGCCGGAAGATGAGGCAGCAACAATATGGGAGAATTGTCAACATCGGGTCGATTTTTGGAGTGATCAGCAAAGCCAAAAGGGCGCTCTATTCTGCGACAAAACATGGACTCCATGGGCTGACCATCGCCAGCGCGCTCGACCTGGCCCCAGATGGCATCCTCGTAAATACTGTCTCCCCTGGTTTTGTTCTGACTGAGTTGACGAAGTCGATCCTGAGTGACAAAGAGATAGGAGAGCTGACGGCACAGGTGCCGGTGGGCAGATTTGCGCAGCCAGAGGATATCTCTGCAGTTGTGCTGTTCCTGTGTAGTTCAAAAAATCGCTATGTCACGTCTCAGAACATAGTTGTCGATGGAGGTTTTCTCAATGTCTGACGAGCTCCTGGTGCGTTCCAGGATTCAGAATTACTCGGTTCAGTTTGTCAACGACGTGTTTCAAATTCTCCTGGAAGAAAAAGGGAAGCCTTCCTTCCTGATCGTTGACAGTGTGGTCCATAGTCTGTTTCGAGAGAAATTTGACGGGGTCATCGATCCTGACCGGCATCTTTTGCTCGAAGCGAACGAGCTTCACAAAACGTATGAGTATTGCGGGACGATCATCCAACAGCTGCTGAAGAAAAATGTCAGAAAGAACGTCAAAATTGTGGCCATAGGTGGCGGCGTTGTCCAGGATGTTGCCGCATTCTGTGCCTCGATCATGTTTCGTGGACTTGAGTGGGTGTTTGTACCCACTACTCTGCTGGCTCAGGCAGACAGCTGTATTGGCGGAAAGACATCGATCAATTTCGGAGAAGTGAAAAACACCATTGGCAATTTCTACCCGCCTTCGGTAATCCACATTGACCTGAGGTTCTTGGATGCTTTGCCGGAAGATGACATCAAGTCTGGTATCGGAGAGATCCTTCACTTCTATTACTATGCCAATAGCAGATTCATAGGGGAGCTGTATGCTGAGTACGCGAAGCTGCTAGCTGATCGTTCCCTTCTCAAGCCACACATTCTGGAGAGTCTGAGCATCAAGAAGTCGGTGATCGAGGTTGACGAGTTCGATAAGGGCGAAAGAAACAAGTTCAACTTTGGGCATACCTTTGGTCATGCCCTCGAGTCTGTGACGAATTATGGTATAAAGCATGGTCAGGCCGTCACGGTTGGGATGGACATCGCAAACATGATCTCTTACAACTCTGGCTTGCTGGATAGGCGAACTTACCAGGAGCTCAAATCTCAGTTGAAGACGAATTTCCCTAGCTACCAGCTTTCAGGGATTGACATTGATACATATGTCAAGTTCCTCTCGAAAGACAAAAAGAACGTTGATGAGCAACTGGTGTGCATCCTCTCCGAAGGTCCCGGGAAATTGACAAAAAAGAAAATTCCCATGGATGCAAGTTTCAAAGAGCTCATCGCTTCGTATTTCAGGAATGCGTGAGCGTGCATGCGCCTCTCAACATGAAGGGGCAAGGACAAGCATCATCTGGGAAGATCTTCGTCTCAAGTGTGGAAGCGCAGATTCGGACTGATATTTCACCATTCTCGTGTGTCCAAAGCCCATGGCTTCTGATTCACCTCGATTGATCCTGTACCATGTTTCTGAGGTGCATGCAATCAGCGCACAACAGCGTGGGTTGGAGTGGCTCTTCCTGGGGAGAGACTATCGCGGGAAGCGTGAGTGGGAGCGAAACCTGGGAGCTGAGAGGCGGCTGAACTACAAGAGACACCTCACGAAGGTGTCCTATGAGCTGCGCAACGAGTATATTGGCTGGATCTCTGAACTTGGTCGCCCCTTCTGGAATCAATGGGAGTGGTGGATCAGCAGGCTTGCCACAAGAAGTAACGCAATAAGCCCATTGTATTTGTATGTCTGTTACCTGGAAATACTCCGATCCGTTCTGACAAACCGTGGGGAAGACCTGGTTGTAGTCTCTGAGAGCTGGGAACTCTTGGAGAGCATTGAAAACACCTTTTCCGATGTCGTCGTATGTGTGAAGCCCAATCCCGTTCGAAAATCGGTCTACGGGAAGGTGCATGTAACAAAACATGCTTGCATGTTCTGTTTGTCGTGGTCCAAGTTCATTCTCCTGACATCCTTGGAACTCGTGCTGGCTCGATTATCAAGGTCAGGTCGCGTGAACGAGACGCCGTTTCGCAACAACCACGCGGTGATCCATACGTGTATAGATGATTTTGCCGCCGAGACAGCGGCCGAATTCAAGGATAGATATTATCCCGGATTGAAGGAGTATCTCGAATCGGCGGGCATTGCTGTCTCGACCTTGATCTGGCTCTGCAATGTCAAGCTGGCAAGGAAGTACGCTCTGTTCAAGTGGTTTAGAGCTAGAAGCGAGTCGTTCCTCATCCCACACGACTACATGAGCATTTTTGATTTGCTTAAGGTCTTCGAGACTATCGTTAAGAGTGGCAATTTCGCTCTGAACTCGGCCGTCAAATTCCGTGGACTTGACATTTCTCCTTTGGTCCAGAATGAACAGCGTCTTCAGCGGAGGAATACCGGGGGCGCATATTTCGTGCTGCAAAAGTTCATGATTCGAAGGTGGCGAGAGATCGGCTACTCACTTGCCTTATACTTTGATACGTGGGAATTGAAACACTGTGAGGTGCCAGCCATCCATGCAATCCGTGAGAACTTCCCCAGTTGCAGGGTCGCATCCTATCAGCATGGGGCGTTGGTGCCAAAGCTTCTCTTCGCAAACTATAAGACTACGAGTGAAGAATTCAGTCATGCGATTCACGGAGACTTCCTCATAGCGAATAGCGGAGCCACGAAGAGGTATTTGACTTCAGAGGGTTTTCCTGAAACGAGTATTACTGTTGGTCCCGCACTGAGATATGCGTATCTGCAAGGGAAAACTCATGGCCGACCGAAATCAGCGAACAAGGTCGTGTTGGTTTGCCTTCCGATGATGACGAGTACAGCTGAGGAGATCATGGAGACGGTTCACGCAGCCTCGCTGGCATCGATAGAGGGCTTGACCATGTATGTCAAGTTTCATCCGATGATGAACACCGAAGAACTGCTGAGGCGGCTGTCTTTCCGCTGGCCTTCCAGTTATCACATCGCGTCCGGCACGATGGGAGAATGGTTGGCAAAATCAGACTGTGTCGTTGTGGCAGAAAGCGCGACCATGGTCGAGTCGGTCTATTTCACCATACCGACAATAGTTCTGCGCAAAGAAACCGACATCGACATCCTTCCTCTCGACATGATCTCAGATCTTGAGGATGAACGCACGTGCGAATTTGTGGTAGGTCCCAGTGAGCTACGGGAATCTGTTGTCAGGATCATGAGAGGCCGACCTCATGACACACACACGAATGTGTGTGACTTTTTTGAGTTCTCTTTTGATTCACTGAGCGAGAAGCTAGTGCTGGTTCTAAAAAGTAATCTTGTACTTTAGAGTTAAATTTTGCAGATTTGAGGGAACCGGAAAGAAAGGGACCCTCAATGAGCTTGTATGTTCGTTCTTTGACAAATCGAGAAGGCAACCACATCCAACGGATTCTGCGTCACGGCAAGAGTCGAATGCCGTG
>Ga0233425_10003570_pt1 | contig 27954 bp, 22 predicted proteins | sample Watercolumn_Towu_2_FD_181712 | JGI IMG/M metagenome (GOLD analysis project Ga0233425, IMG submission 181712) | Freshwater microbial communities from Lake Towuti, South Sulawesi, Indonesia - Watercolumn_Towuti2014_140_MG | ecosystem: Environmental > Aquatic > Freshwater > Lake | place...
CTCAACTACAATTACCGTATTTCCGGCATCGCGTATGGCAGTCAGACTTTCAAGCAGCTTCCTGCAGTCCCTGGGATGCATACCTATGCTCGGTTCATCAAGGATGTACAGGACACCGGTCAGGGAAGAGCCGAGTTGGGTTGCAAGCCTTATTCTCTGGGCCTCACCCCCTGAAAGAGTCAGGGAAGAACGGTCTAATGTCAGATAGTCAAGGCCTACCTGCGATATAAAGGAAAGCCTGTCTTTTACTTCTTTCAAAATACGCGATGCAATAGCCTGTTCTCTTTCAGTTAGCTTCAGGCCGGCAAGATAAGAAAAGGATTCCCTAACTGTCATCCGCACGAACTCACCAATATTAAGGTCCTGTATCTTTATGCTGAGAGCTTCTTTCCGCAATCTCATGCCATTACAGAAACGGCAGGGGATGGTTTCTTCCATCTCAGCAGAATCTTCCGCGATATTCTCAAAACCGAGTCCGCTGCAGTCAGGACAGGCCCCCTGCCTGCTGTTAAAAGAAAAGAACATGGGATTGATATCAGGATAGCTGATTCCGCATTGCGGACAAACCGACGTTCTTGAAAAAAGGATATCCCTGTCCCCCTCGATCAGATTGATAACCACCGTACCAGAATAGCCGAGCGCCGATTCGATTGCTTCTTTCAGCTGCCGTTCAATTCCGGGTTTTATGATAAACCTGTCGATAACAATCTCGATAGTGTGACGTTGATGCTTTTTCAGGCTGATGTCATGGGTAAGATCAATCATTTTTCCGTCAATCCGGGCACGGATAAATCCTTCGCGCCGCATGTCCTGGAGTTCCTTTCTGTACTCACCCTTTCTATCCCTGACAATCGGTGACAGTATTTGCAGCTTTCTTCCCATAGGAAGGGCCATTACGGAATTAATGATATCAGCAGCATCCTGCTTCGAGACCGGCAACCCGCAATTGTAACAGTAAGGCTTTCCGATGCGGGTATAAAGAACCCGCATATAATCATAAATCTCCGTTATCGTTCCCACTGTTGAGCGCGGGCTTTTGTTCACGGTCTTCTGATCAATGGCAATTGAAGGAGAAAGCCCGCCGATGAAATCAATGTCCGGTTTACGCAACTGCTCAAGGAATTGACGCGCATAGGCAGAGAGACTTTCGACATAGCGTCTCTGTCCTTCGGCATAAATCGTATCGATTGCCAGGGAAGACTTGCCTGATCCAGAGGGACCGGTTATTACCGTAATCGCATCCCTTGGAATTCTGAGGGTAATATCACGGAGATTATGCTCTCTGGCGCCTTTTATGATTATTGATTCCTGCATGACATATGAATCCGGATTTTGATTTTCAGGCTTTAGAATCCCCTTTCTTTATGCAGCTCAGGCTCTGATAAGCCGCATATTTTTCGTGTTTGCCAATCTTGCACCGTTAACCGCAAAAATTGACAAAGTCAGTCTATTATTTTACATTAAAACTAAATTCCGAAAAGGAGGGCACTTTGCTCCAGTTGATAGAAGACATCAGTCCAACGAAGAAACGTCTCACTATAGAGGTACCGGCAGAGATTATTGAACAGGAAACAAAAAATTCCTTTGAACGGTTAAGACAGAAGGCAAGCATCCCCGGCTTCAGACCCGGAAAGACACCCCTCAGCCTTCTGGAGAAACGTTTTGGCAAAGAAGTACAGGCAGAAGTACTTGAAAAGATCGTTCCGGAATATTACGGAATGGCTCTGCGCGAGGCAGACCTGCAGCCCCTCACTCCTCCGGAGCTTGAAGGAGCGCCCGAAGTAAAAAAGAACACCCCGTTTCTTTTTACCTTCACCGTTGAAGTTTTGCCGAAAATTGAAAATCTCCAGTATGATAACCTCACTGCGCTGGACATCACGGTAACTGTTGAAGAAGCAGATATTGATGAGGCACTAAAGAAAATCGCCGAGGAGAAAGCCACTTTTGAAGCTGCCGAAAAAGAGATAGAGACAGACGATATGGTTTCGTTTGATTACCTCGACTGTGAAGTGATAGGCAGTCCGACTTCTTCCGATGTTAAAGAGCAGGTTGAAAAACTGGGGAACGAGATATTCCCGCCGGATATCTTCGAAAAAACCATAGGGAAAAAGAAAGGTGATGTGATAGAGTTCACAAAAACATTTGACAGCAGTATGGATACAAAGGAACTCGCAGACAAAACACTGAATATAAAGGTTACAGTAAGTGAGGTAAAACGGAAAATTCTTCCTTCCATTGATGAAGATTTCGCTAAAGATGTAGGGTTGCAGAGTATGTCAGAACTCAGGGAACGCCTGAAAGAGAACATTCTCCGATTAAAGAAAGAACAGGTTGCAAAGCTTCAGAAGGGGCAGCTTTTGAACAAACTTATCGAGTCGCATACGATTGAGGTTCCTGAAACACTGCTGCAGCGCGAACTTGAATCTGTTGTCATGCATGAAACCCTGTCGCAGGAGGAGAATCAGAAAAAGACTCCGGGAACTGATTCCGCAGCACCGGAACAGGCAGATGTGGAATCAAAAAATATCCAGGAAGAAATGAAACAAAAAGCGCTTAAGAATGTCAGGGCGTCACTTATCGTGGGCGCTATAGGACAAAAAGAAGGCATCACAGTCTCTGACGAGGAGGCAAATGAACGCATACTGCTCCTCGCAAAAAGGATCTCAGCCAATCCGGAAGCGGTAAAAAGCTACTATACAGCAAAAGACGGCTCACTTGGCGCGTTAAAGCAGTCCATATTTGAAGACAAGGTAATGGATTTGCTCCTGTCACGGGCTGTCCTTGAGAAGGGGGCAACAGAATGAGTATCATCCCGATTGTAATAGAACAGACCGGGCGCAGCGAGCGCGCATATGATATCTACTCAAGGCTTCTGAAAGACAGAATCATATTTGTCGGAACTGTGATAGATGATCAGATTGCAAATATCGTCATCGCTCAACTCCTGTTCCTGCAGACAGAGGACCCGGAAAAGGATATTCACATCTATATTAATTCGCCTGGCGGCATTGTCTCATCCGGCCTCGCAATTTACGACACAATGCAGTATGTCAAACCCAATATAGCCACATACTGTATTGGGCAGGCAGCAAGCATGGGCGCCCTTCTCCTCGCTTCAGGCACTCATGGGAAACGATATGCGCTTCCCCATTCAAGGATCATGCTTCACCAGCCCATGGGCGGGTTTCACGGCCAGGCCACAGATATAGAAATTCATGCCCGTGAAATCCTGAAGATGAAAGACACACTGAATTCGATAATAGCCCGGCACACGTCACAATCGCTGGAAAAAATACAGGCAGATACCGACAGGGATTTCTTTATGTCCGGAGCAGAAGCCAGGGAATACGGTGTTGTCGATGAGGTAATCAGCACAGTTAAAAGCCCGGCAAAGAAATAACTTCCAGGAGGATATATGGCAAAAAAAGATGAAAATCTACCCAAGTGTTCCTTCTGCGGCAAGGGGCATAATGAAGTAAAAAAACTTATTGCGGGGCCGTCTGTTTTTATCTGCAATGAATGTATTGGATTATGCAACGAGATTATAGCTGACGCTCTCCAATCAGACGCTGAAAGGCCTCCGCTTCCTAATTTACCTGCACCAAAAGAAATCAACCAGTTCCTTAATGACTATGTCATCGCCCAGGAAAGGGCAAAAAAAATACTTTCCGTCGCCGTCCATAACCATTACAAGCGCATCTATTCTCCCGGTCCGTCGGACGTTGAACTCCAGAAGAGCAACATACTACTCATAGGGCCGACAGGAACCGGCAAAACCCTCTTCGCGCAGACTCTTGCGAAGATGCTTGATGTGCCGTTTTCAATTGCCGACGCCACAACCCTTACCGAAGCAGGATATGTCGGTGAGGATGTGGAAAATATCATTCTCAGGCTTCTGCAGGCAGCGGATTATGATGTTGAGAAGGCTCAGCGCGGGATAGTTTATATTGACGAAATTGACAAGATAAGCAGAAAATCGGAAAACCCGTCCATTACACGGGATGTGTCAGGAGAAGGGGTTCAGCAGGCGCTCCTCAAGATCATCGAAGGGACTATGGCAAACATACCGCCGCAGGGCGGGAGGAAGCATCCGCAGCAGGAGTTTATCCAGATTGATACAACAAAAATCCTTTTTATATGCGGCGGCGGCTTTATCGGCCTGGATAGCATCATAGAACAGAGGACAGGCCAGAAAATCGTTGGGTTCGGATCTGATCTCATACTCAAAAAGGACCGGAAAATCGGGGAAACTCTTGGACTTGTTGAACCCGAAGACCTGATTAAATTCGGATTAATACCAGAACTGGTGGGCAGGCTTCCTGTTGTCGCGACACTTGATGAACTGAATGAAGCGGCGCTGGTCAAGATATTGACCGAGCCAAAGAACGCACTAATCAAGCAGTATCAGAAGCTGCTTTCCTTCGACAATGTAAGGCTTCGATTCACTGAGGGAGCTCTTCAGGGAATCGCAAAAAAAGCAATAAGGCGAAAGACAGGCGCGCGCGGACTCCGGGCAGTTCTTGAGGATATAATGCTGGATATAATGTATGAAATTCCTTCACAGACAGGCATCAGGGAATGTGTGATAAGCGAGGACACTGTATTGAAAAATGAAAAACCCCTCCTCGTATATGAAAGGGCTGAATCAGCGTAGGACAGGACAGGCAGGTTAAGCATGTAAAAGAAAAAGGCCTTTGTCTCAGGTAACTTTTGTCCTGCCTGAGGCAACGGCCTTTTCCATGGCGGTTTTAACAGTTTCTCGCAGGCCGCTGTCAGCTACTCCCGAGACAGTTTCTTCTATATATTTCATCTCCAGGGAAGTGAGTTTTCTGTTTTCCATTTTCTGTTTCGCGCTGACCTCTGCCTTAACCTTTCCAATCCGGAATCTGACTTCACGAACTCCGAACTGCTTGAGTTTTTTTATGATATCCCGCTTGCAGAAATTCAGTTCATTAAGCCATATTGGAGAATCAACATGCAAAAGCATCTCTCCCTGAGAAAATTTATAAGGTATCATATGGTCTGCAAGAGGCTTGCCAAACAGGGATTGCCAGTCTTTGAGTATTCCTGCAAGCTTTACATCTTCTTCGATTCCAAGCTCCCTGATAAGAGGGCCGAGCAAAGAACCGGCCTTCTTCACTATACTACCTTCTTGACCTTTCCGGAACGAAGGCAGCTTGCGCATACTGATACTTTCTTAACACCTTTCTGCGTAACTATCCGAATCCTCTGGAGGTTTGGAAGTATCCATTTTTTAGTTCTGTTATTTGCATGACTAACATTATTGCCTGTTACCCTTTTCTTTCCGCATACAAAACAAATCGCCATCCTGTTCACCTCCTCTGCGATATGGGTATTTTTCCTGAACAATGAACGATTCACGGGAACTCACTCATTGCAATAAAAAGTTTTTTATGATAACATTTTAAAACTATTGTTACAAGCGTCTGAACTACAGAGGTCCGACAATTAATGCCAAAAACCAGAATTTATGAACTCGCAAAGCAGCTGGGCGTAACGAGCAAAATTATAATTATTGAACTTTCAAGGCTCGGAATCGCCGGGAAAACACATTCATCGAGTCTTGAACCCGAGACTGTGAAAGCCATTGAGAAGAGCATCCTCAGCAGAACCCCGGAACAGGTTAAAAAGATGCTTGACGAAGAGGCCCCGGCATCAAAATCTGAAGCATCCCCGCCGGTTGCAGAGGAACCTCGGCAGGAGGCCGCTGAAACAGCAATACCGCCGGCTGAAGAAAAGGCCGTTATCAGGACAGCGGTTGACGAAGAGGAACTAAAGGTACCTGACAGATTCAAAAAAGAGATAGAAGTTGAAAAGGTCGAGAAGTTCAAGGCAAAACCTGCAATGAACCGGGCTTTTCAGACAATCAAGAAAATCGAACCGAAACGGTGGTTTGACCCTAAATCCGGACGGAAGTTTGAAAAAGTAAGGCCAGGCAGGATTGAAGAGAAAAAACCTTTCGTCCAGGCGGCTGTAATACAGCGGAAAAAAACCATAAAACTCCGTGAAGGAGCAACAGTAAAGGAATTCGCGGAGCTTATAAGCGTCAAACTCCCCGATGTCATAAAGAAATTCATGGAACTCGGATATATGCCGACTATCAATCAGCCGGTTGACTCAGATGCCGCGCTGCTGGTTGCCGAAAGCTTTGATGTAAAGCTTGAACTCACTTCAATAGAGGAAGATACAGAACTTGTCAAGGCCCCTGACGATGTCACAAAGATGTTGCCGCGTCCACCGGTAATAACCATAATGGGGCATGTTGACCACGGCAAAACTTCTCTTCTCGACGCAATCAGAAAAACAAAAGTCACAGAAACCGAGGCAGGCGGTATCACACAGCATATAGGCGCATACAAGATAAATCTTAAGGGAAAGGATATTGTCTTTCTCGATACGCCCGGGCATGAGGCTTTTACCTCAATGCGGGCAAGAGGAGCAAAGGTAACTGATATTGTTGTGCTGGTTGTTGCCGCTGATGACGGTGTCATGCCGCAGACTATTGAGGCAATCAATCATGCAAAAGCAGCAAACGTACCCATTGTTGTTGCGATAAACAAAATCGACAAACCCGAGGCAAATCCCTCAAGGGTAAAAAACGAACTTTCAGAGCAGGGAATTATCTCTGAAGAATGGGGGGGACAGAACATCTTTGTCGAGGTTTCCGCCAAACAGAGAATTGGCATAGAGACACTGCTCGAAATGATTCTTCTTCAGGCAGATATAATGGAACTCAAGGCAAACCCGGATATCAACGCGCGCGGAACTATAATAGAGGCAAAACTCGATAAAGGGAGGGGGCCTGTAGCAACCGTACTCGTTCAGTCAGGCAACCTTAAAACAGGGGACTCCTTTCTTGCCGGATACCACGCCGGCAGAATCCGCGCGCTGATTGACGACACAGGGAAACGGATAAATGAAGCCGGGCCTTCAACTCCTGTTGAGGTAATCGGGTTTCCCGAGGTGCCCGTTGCAGGGGATATCTTTGTAACCGTTGAAGATGAAAAACGGGCACGTCAGATAGCCCTTTCACGCCAGCAGAAACAGCGGATTGTTGATATGGCACGATCTTCAAAACTGACACTTGATGAACTCTACGCAAAAATAAAAGAAGGGGAAATCAAGGAACTGAACATCATTATAAAAGGAGATGTCCAGGGATCGGTTGAGGCACTGAAGGATGCACTTGAAAACATCACGCATCCCCAGGTTAAGGTAAAAGTCATCCACTCCTCCGCAGGTGGAATTAATGAGTCTGACGTAATGCTCGCTGCGGCATCGGATGCTATCATCATCGGCTTTAATGTACGTCCTGAGCTTAACGCATCTCATTCAGCCGAAAAGGAAGGCGTTGATATCAGGCTATACGATGTCATATATAATGCAATAGAGGATGTCAGGAAAGCCCTTGAGGGACTCCTTGAACCCACCCTTAAGGAAAAGATACTCGGACGAGCAGAGGTCAGACAGACTTATCCCATCTCCAGAATTGGGACCGTTGCGGGTTGTTATGTACTTGAAGGAACAATAAGCCGGGCAAGCGAAGGCATGCGGGTCATCAGAGACAGCATTGTCATCTACGACGGCAAAATAGGATCTCTCAAACGGTTCAAGGAAGATACAAGGGATGTTCAGGCAGGATATGAGTGCGGGATTATGGTAGAGAACTTTAATGATATCAAGGTCGGGGACATCCTCGAAAACTATATCATCGAGAAAATAGCAACAAAACTCTGATTATTCCGATTCTGACCAATAACTGCAAGTAGTTTCTGTCACCAATTCGACAGAATAGTATAATGTCCAATTTATGTCATTTGTTATACAGGAATCAATAATTATACAATTCCATGCTTCCATATAAACGTTCACAAAGAGTCGGCGACCTCCTCAGAGAGGAGATATCCGATATTATCTTCCATAAACTGAAAGACCCGAGGATCGGCTTTATCACAGTTACCGGGGTTGACATGACAGACGATCTCAAGCTTGCCCGTGTATTCATCAGTGTCCTGAAGGAAGAGGAAAAGGAAACAACCCTCGATATCTTCAATTCCGCGAAGGCATTTATACGTTCGGAACTCTCAAAAAGGCTGAGATTGAAATTTATACCTCACCTTGAGTTCCGATCCGATTCCTCCATAGAATACGGGAACAGGATTGAACAGCTCCTTGACGAAATAAAGAAAAAGAGTGAAGGCTCCTGAAAATCTCATATCTTTCCTGAAAAAAGAAAACCGGTTTTTTATTGCCACTCATATCAATCCGGATGGCGATGCATTCGGTTCCGCGATTGCCCTTTCCCTGGCCCTGGAATCAGCAGGCAAACAAACCATAGTCTTTGACCGCGACACAGTACCTGACCTTTATCAGTTTCTTCCAGAAAATACCCGGATAACACATACTGTCGCTGTCGATGATCCTTCCATATGGAACCTCATACTTCTTGACTGTAACACTCCTGACCGTGCCGGTATCGAGGGATTTTCATTCAGGTCCTCAGCAGTGATCGACCACCATGAGACCGCAAATAATTACGGAGATATACAATGGATCGAGCCGGATGCCGCAGCAACAGGTCTTATGCTCTTTTATCTCCTCAGGGAACTTGGCATACCGCTTACAAAGGAAATCGCTACAAACCTCTATTGTGCGATCGCGGTTGACACCGGAACTTTCAGATACAGTAACACGACTGCCGATGTGCTGAAAGTCGGGGCTGAACTTGTTCAGGCAGGCGCAAACCCGTCAATCATATCGAACAACCTGTATGAAACATGGTCTGAAGGGAGATTTCAGCTGCTTGTCGATGTATTAAACACGCTTGAAATACGCGACACCACTGCGTTTGTTTTCGTCACACGGGAAATGTTAAGAAAAACCGGGGCAGCTCCGGCAGATGCTGAAAACTTCGTGGGGTTCCCAAGGATGATGAAGGACATCCGGTTATCCGTTCTTTTCAGGGAAATTGAAGAAAACTTCTGGAAGGTCAGTCTGCGCGCAAAGGGAGATATCAACGTTGCAAGGATCGCCGCGCTCTTTGGTGGAGGAGGACATGAGAACGCCGCCGGATACCGTACAAAAACAACACTCTCTTCAGCTATGGACAAACTGCTTCAGGCTATCCCCCGAAAAGCCACCGTTTAAAATTCCAGAAATGGATCAATTTGTTTGAAAAAGCTGTCTGATCCACCTGTATCGCAAGTTCCCGGAGTTCATTTTTTGTCTTTTCTATCTCACGGTCCTGGGACCTTTCAAGCCCGCCGTCTGCTATAAAATGCTGCATTTTATTAAGTTCGCCCGCATCAAGCCATACGCCATGAACGCTGCATTCATCAATAATTACTCCTGATATACGTGCAAAATTTTTTCTGTTCATGAGCTTGCCGCAACGCACACACGGGATATACCCGCAGTTGTCATTTGCAGGTGCCAGGAGATATTCCTGTTTACTGATCTCTTTACCTATCCTGCCATACACCTCCGCCTCCCGTGTTGCTCTGTGAAATTCATCCCGGTCAAGCCACATACCACCGCACGAGGGACAGATATCATACGTTTCACTGTCAACCATATTGATATCGAGATTCTTCGCGCATCGGGGACATTGAGGTATCTTTATTTCAACCAGGTTTATTTGATGTCCGCCGCACAGGGGGCAAACCCTGTATTGCTTATTGATATTTTTGCCGCAATGGCTGCATGGTTTCTTTTCTATCATCAAAAAAGTGCCTTTTTCTATTATATGATACACAATATTATGGGTCTTCGTGTAAGTGAGTGGGTGAAATACTCTTTGAAAAGTATACTTATAGATATCCCCCCTTTAGAAAAGGGGGGTGAGGGGGGATTTGAAAACCTCTGTAATGTTGATATGCTTCCATACAATATAAGTCTGAAAGAACTATCGGGAAACTTACTAATAAAACCATAAGAAAGTCACATTATTTAAAAAATCCCTCCTGACCTCCCTTTGCCAAAGGGAGGCAATATCCCCCTCTTTGCCAAAGAGTGGTAAATGAAGAAGATTGCCCCGCTCGATTACGCGAAGAACCAATATTATTAAGGGAAATTCCAAATCTGCCGATTTTCCGGATATTTGCACATTATTTAAGTTGCTGTATCCTGCATCACAAATTGCAGTGCAAATTTCAGGTAGAATATCATGATGAATATCATCGTCAATCTGAATAAGCCACGGTATATCTCATCACACTCTGCAGTGTCAAAAGTCAAGCGGTTATTTGGCGCAAAAAAAGCCGGGCATGCCGGAACGCTTGACCCTGTTGCAACAGGCGTTTTGCTTGTCTGCCTGAATGAAGCAACAAAAATTACCGGATTTCTGTCAACCCTTGAAAAAGAATACCGGGTAAGATTAAAACTTGGGGAGAGAACAGACACCTATGACGGCACCGGCAAGGTAGTTGAAACACTTAATGTCCCACAATTGAACGAAGCGGATATCCTTGATATACTGCCCGGGTTCACAGGTGAAATACAGCAGACACCTCCGGCTTATTCAGCAGTCAAGATTTCCGGAAAACCCTCTTACAAGCTTGCAAGAAAAGGCTTAGAAGTCATACTACAGCCCAAAACCGTATACATTACATCTCTTGAGCTTCTGGGTTTTCATTCTCCATATATTGATTTGCACGTATCATGTTCAAAAGGAACTTATATCCGTTCCATTTGTAATGATATTGGAATTGCGCTGAAAACAGGTGCGCATATGATATCTCTTGAGCGCACACGCGTGGGAGATTTCAGAATTGATGCATCAGCAACCTTGCAGGAACTTGAACAGAACAAATCCGGAATTTACACAATTGACTCAGCGCTTAATCATATGAAAGAGTTAATCCTCGATGAAAACCTGTTCCGCAAAACACGCAATGGCGTTCCAATCGAAGTTCAGGACAGCGAAATATTATTGCAAACAGACGACTATATTAAACTGAAAGACCCGACTGAAAACATCTTTGGAATCGGCAGATTTGACGGTCGCAGAATCCTGATTGAGAGGATATTAAACTAATTTCTCAAGTTTCAAAGTAAATCTTCCGATAATAAATAAAAAAAACACTTGACAAGCAAGGAGATATTTGTAATTATAAGCTATGTTTTGGGGCAATAGAGGCACCATCGGGCTGGACATAGGGTCAAGCTTTATCAAGGTGGCCCAACTCAAAGACACTAAAGGGAGCTATGAACTCGAGCTCTTTGATATGCTGTCATTACCCCAGGAACTGATAGTTGAAGGTTCAATTATTGACTCCTTCCGGCTCACCGACTCGCTTAAAGAACTCATCAGAAAAGCAAACATCAAGACAAAAGACGCTGTAATCGGAATAGCCGGACACTCCTCCGTCATTATTAAAAGGATATCGCTTCCCGAGATGTCAGAGGAAGAACTGACGGAATCCATCAAATTTGAGGCTGAGCAATATGTCCCCTTCGACATCGAAGATGTCATTCTTGACTTCCAGATACTTGGCGCCAAAGAGGAAGCAGGACAGATGGATGTTATTCTCGTAGCTGTCAAAAAAGATGTCGTCAACGAGTATATCTCTGTTGTAAAGGAAGCGGGATTAAATCCCGTTGTCGTGGATGTTAACTCTTTCGCGCTCGAAAACATTTATGAGGTTAACTATGAAATAGAGCACGACAAGCATGTGGCAATTGTCAACATCGGGGCTAATACCATTAACATCAATATACTTAAGGGCGGCATATCGGTTTTCACCCGTGACAGCGCAGTCGGCAGCAACATTCACACTGAAGCCCTCCAGAGAGAATTCAATCTCACGTATGAAAACGCTGAAAGGCTCAAAAAAGGCGATCCAATAGAGAACGCGACACCGGAAGATGCCTTTTCTGTCATCGAATCCACATCAGAGGATATTATCGGCGAGGTTAACCGTTCATTTGAGTATTTCAGGAGCACCACATCACAGGCTGACATCAACGAAGTAATACTGAGCGGCGGCTGCATACTTATAAGGGACTTCCCCAAGTTTTTCGTCGACAGGGTCGGAATTGAGACAAAGGTTATCGAACCCTTCAGGAATATCAGGATACCAAAACGTTTTGACACGGCATATATCGATGAGATAGCGCCTATTGCTGCCGTGGCAACAGGATTGGCCTTACGGAGGACTGGTGACAGATGATTAAGGTTAACCTGCTGCCGGTTACAAGAAAAAAGAAAAAGAAGGCGAAGCCGCTGCCTTCCTTCATCATTACCATGACCATAACAACAGTTCTCACAGGTATAATCATGGCCTATCTTGTGTACTACTTCAATTCAAAACTTGCCGCAGGCAAGGCCCTTTTTGCTGCCAATGAAAGGAAAATAGCTGAACTGAAAGAAAAAATTGCGGCAGTAGATAACTTCGAGCAACTGAACAGGAGCATCCAGCAGAAAAAAGACATTATCGAGCAACTCAGGAAAAACCAGAGCATCCCTGTAAAACTTGTTGATGAAATGAGCAATCTTCTGCCGAAGGGTGTCTGGCTTCAGACAATGTCTGTAACCGGCCAGGCTATTGATGTTGAAGGGTTTGCGTTTACGAACTCGGAAATCGTCTCTTTCGTGGATAATATAAAGACCTCAAAGGTATTCTCTGACGCCAATCTGCAGGAATCAAAAAGCACAAACATAGAAAGTATTCAACTGTATAATTTTAAACTTACCTGCAAGATGAAGAGCTGAGCATGGCCATAAAACTTAATATAAATTTGAAAGATATACCGCCTTACGCAAAATGGATACTGACCTTTCTTCCGGCAGTTCTTATTATTGTCCTTGTCTTTTTCCTGATAATCAGTCCAACACACAAGGAAATCAAGGCACTCGATGCCAAAATTGCCGTTCAGGAAAGTGAAATTGCCAAGAGCCAGGCAAAGGCTGACCGGCTCGCTGAGCTGACATTGGAAAATGAGAGACTCAGACAGCGTCTCAATGAACTGAAGGAACAGCTTCCCGAGGAAAAAGAGGTCTCAGGACTTCTCAGGCAGGTCTCCGACCTGGGCATTAAATCAGGGCTTCAGGTGCATTTCTGGAAACCTGAAGAAAAAAAGACGCACGAAAGCGGAATTGTCTATGAAATACCGGTTACAGTTGAACTCTCCGGCAGTTATCATAATCTCGGATATTTTTTCAGCAGCCTGACCAAATTAAACCGGATAATAAACCTTTCCAACATCAGACTCGGTGATCCTAAAATGGAAAAGGAACAGGCGATGCTCAAGATATCTTTTATTGCAACAACTTTTTCGGCAATCCCCGAGTCGGAGATTGCCCCGAAACCCGCGGGAGCACAGCAAGGCACATGAAAATAACATGTATTATAATTATCTTCATCCTAATGCTTCCTCTGGCAGGCTGCGACAAGTCACAGCCTGTTAAAAAACCCTTACCAGAACAGGTCAAACCGGCAGAACCTGTAAAAAAAGCAGAACCCGCGCCGGAAGTGAAACCAGTTGATCAGGATATTTACTCATATGAAGTAAGAGGACGACGCGATCCCTTCCTTTCAATCGTTGCGGTTACAAAACAAAAACCCACAAAAAAGAAAGGGGCAAGTCCGGTTGAAAGTTACGGGGTTGACGTAATAGACCTGCTTGCAATTGCCTGGGATAAAAACAAACGGTATGCCATGGTCAGGCTTCCGGATAAAAAGTCATATACGGTTATTGAAGGAATGACCCTGGGTCTTCACAACGGAAAAGTGCAGCAGATAACAAAGGATACCCTTTTAATAAGGGAATATGTCAAGGATTATAAGGGTGATATTAAACCAATAGATACAGTTTTGAAACTCCGCAGGGAGGAGGGGGAATGAAAATAAAGGCAAAAATCAGAGAGCAAAAGGTAAAATTGAAAGGGTTGTTCTTTACAATAGGTATTATAATTTCATTTCTTGCGCTCGGCTGTGCAACGACCGGGACTGTCAGTCAGTCTTCTCCGTCAAAAGGAGTACCAGTTCTGACAAAAATTGACGTGCAGGACTATGCGCTCACAATTACAGCCGGTAAACCATTTACCTATGCTATCTACAGGGCAGGAGACCCTTATAAAATGGTTGTTGATATTCCTGATATGAGTATTGGAGCATTCAACACCAGAATTATCTCCGATAAGGCAGGAATAACCGAGGTACTTCCCTCCCAGGTTACCTCACCTGCTTTCATGGCGCGGCTGGAAATACTGCTCCAAACCCCTTCTTTGGCTGAAACAGAATTCAGGAATACTTCCCTTGTCGTCAGGGTAAAAAAGGAAGATGCCCCGAAGTACGTACAGGAAGAGACAAAAGAAGCCCTGGAAACAAAAGAACTGGATGAAGATCTGGCAAAGGCAGAAGATCCGCCTGTCATCGCACAAACTGCGCAGCATAATCAATCAACTCAGCCGGCAACTGCCGCGACTGCAAAGGCTACAGAAATCAACGAAATCCTTCTTGATAAATCTTCCGGCAGTATAAGAGTAACCATCAAAGGCAATGGCGCCATGGTTCCAAGCGTATTCCCGCTTGAAAATCGTATTGTCATGGATATCCCTGATGTCGTCATGAACACTTCAATCCCGGCGTCAGTTATCTCCCCGCTTAAGGGAATCCGTTCAGCCAAATATAAAGATAAGGTTCGCCTGGTCTTTGATTTGAAAAAACCAGCCGAATTTGATGTAACAGCTTCAGGCAGCTCGGTTGTTATGGTATTGCAAAAGAGCGGGAAAGAGCCTTTGGAAGCTGAAGCAGCCCAGAAACGTTCACAGAAATCCGAAGATATGCAGGCCGCAGCGGAAACCAAATCTCCGGACAAGGCAGAGATTACCGATATTATCTCTTCAATTTCAGAAGGGAGATATACCGGAAAAAAGATATCCCTTGATTTCCAGGATACTGACATCATCCCGATATTCCGTCTGCTTGCAGACATCAGCGGCTACAATATCATAGTCAGCCCTGAAGTAAAGGGAAAGCTGACCATGAAACTCATCAATGTGCCATGGGATCAGGCGCTTGACCTTATGCTGAAGACAACTACCCCTCCACTTGGCAAAGCAGTTGAAGGAAACATTATCCGGATTGCTCCTCACTCTGTCTTCACACAGGAGAGCGAAGAAACTGCCAAGGCCTCAGAGGCGGCAATCAAGGCAGAGCACCTTGACACACGAATTTTCCCTATCAGCTATGCAAAAGTTCTTGATGTCGAGAAGTCCATAAAAGACTCAAAAATGCTTTCTCCCAGAGGCAATATCAGCTATGATGAGAGAACAACTTCTCTTGTGATTAATGACGTCCCCTCGGTATTCCCGAGAATAGAGGGACTCCTTGCAAACCTTGACAAGCCGACCCCTCAGGTGATGATCGAAGCAAGGATTATCGAAGTCAACACCTCAGACGTCAAGGACCTTGGTATTCAATGGGGATTCAACTACAGAACGCCCAACAACCTCTTCAACTTCGGCGGAATGAGAGGCCTTAACACTGGGGCCACGACAGGCGGCAAATACCTTGTTGACTTTCCCGCCGGCGCAAGCCCGGGTTCCGGTACCGGCTTCAACTTTGGAATCCTGAATGCCGCGAAGACCATGGGGTTAGACCTTCAGATTTCAGCGCTCCAGTCAATCGGCAAAGGGAAGATCGTCTCAAATCCAAGGATAATGACTGTTGACAATGGGAAGGCATTCATCTCTCAGGGTGACAGTATTCCCATAAGGAAACTCACACCTGAAGGCACCATATCAACAGAATTCAAGGACTTCGCCCTGAGCCTGACAGTATCTCCCCATATTACACCTGACAATTCCGTATCCATGGGCATTGAAGCCAGGAAGGAAGAGCCCGACTGGACAAGGGTGTCACTTGAAGGAACTCCGGCTTCAAAAAAGAGAGAGGCTAACACGAATGTTATTATAAGAGACGGCGAAACCATAGTTATCGGTGGTGTTTTCAAAACCAGCAAACAGGATACCAACACCGGTGTCCCGGGTCTGATGAACATTCCGATCATCGGATGGCTGTTCAAAAACAATAAAATGACGGAAGATACCAGCGAGATGCTCATTTTCATAACACCAAGAATTGTCCATAAACCGGAATAGGATTATTCAAAAAGCATAGAGGAGGAAACATGAAGAAATACATCGGAATACTGATATTCTTGATATCCATATGGGGATGCGGAGGCTCTGTGAGTGCACCCCCTGGTTCAACTATCACAATGTCACCCGCTGAAATAACGGTAAACGATGGGGGACTTACTGCGTGGCATACTCAGTATTTCACTATATATGTCAAAGACTCCCTTGGAAGTCCGCTCGGGAATGTAAAATTATCAATATCATACCCATGGGCGGTTCCTGATTCCTATGGTCTGGTACAGTTCTATAACGGCAGCACACCTGTGAATTCACCTTTTGATGTGGAAACTGATGATTTCGGGACATATGTCCTCAGGGTCGATTATCAGGCAGGGGGGCTGGATTACAAGGGCGATATCGAAATTCGTTCAGGCGCAGCCTTTACAAAGGCTGCATTTACGGTTGAAAGTTAGTAATTATAATCACAGTCTTTCTATTGGAATACTGTACAATTTTATTATTAACAGTCTCATAATTGAATGCATATTTATTATAAAATCTACTCTACTTCTATTTGCAAAAGAGTGGCATTGTTTCTCCCTTTGGCAAAGGGAGGGGTAGGAGGGATTTTATAAATCCAATGTTGTTAATACATGCAAATCTCCCCCCTGTGCCCTCTTTTCCTGAAGGAGGGAGAATAATACAGCATCTTTCCCGAACAGGTGATATACCCTGAAACCTTTCTTTTGTCAGAGGAAAGGGTTCAGGGTTTTATAACAAAAAAGGGTATTTCCCTGTTCATGAATGATTTCATGAGCTTGACCACACTGATCACCACTCCAGGCAATGTCCCTCATGAAAAAGATGGGACAGGGAGGAAATCCGCAAGGGTTTCTTTTTTTCATCAGGTGCTATAGAAATAATTGGAAATAACGATTTTTTGAAGGAGGGTTCACGATGAGAGTTGTAAAAAGTATTCTGTCCCTTTTCCTGATAATCGGACTTTTTATCAGTTGTTCGGGTGATTCCCCGAAATCGGTTCCTAAGGGAACTGTTCTTGACTCCGAGACAACAGCAGACGGCAAACTGCGTACGGCAAAACTCGAAGGCTCTGAAATCGTTGTTTCCAATGCCGCGGCAGATCAGCAGAACCCTCACGTTATCTACCTTCCCGATAAAAACCTATGGTTTTCTGTCTATGAAGACTGGAGCAATGCCACAACAAATGCTGATATTAAAGGTAAATTCATCAAAAGCGACGGCACCATCTGCGGCAGTGAAATAACCATATCAAACGCATCTGGCAATCAGACAGTTCCATTGGCAGCATACAGGGATAGGGAACTTCTTTCTGTTCCAACCGGAAATGATACAATTTTAATTGCTTGGCAGGATACAAGAGGGAATATTAGTAGCGGATATGTTTATCACAGGGATATAAATGTAACCAGTATAAATACGACTAACTGCTCGGGTTATGTTTTAGGAAGTGAACGCGCCGTTCAATATAACCAGATTACGAAATACGAGTGGGCAATAAAAAACATCGGGACAGGAAATGGTTCAACAACAACATTCAGTGGAATATTAAATAGCCCTGTTTCTAATGGCACAGTAATTGTTACGGATGGAACTGAAACATTTTCTGATTATGGAAACAGTATCCTTATTGGTAGCCAAGGTGGATTAGGAACTATAAACTATAATACTGGAGCGATATCAATAACATTCAATTCGGCACCCGGGGTTGGGATAAGTATTAATCCTGTCTATATATATACCAAGAGTGTAAATGATCAGCTTCTCTCACGTAAATCCCCAAAGATAAGCTATGACCCAGCAAGAGACAAGTTCTGGCTTGTATGGACAGAATCAAGAAGTATTATAAACAAATTATCTCAGGTCTGTTTCGGTTTAGCTGTTGCTGACTGGGAATTTGGCGATACCTCCTTCCCTGGCTATGTAATGCTTAATGGTTCTTCACTTGCAGAACTTCAGAACAGTCTTGGAATAAATGGAGCAGACATAATAAGAAACGGGGTCACAAGAACAAACAGGTTGATTGCTCAATATCAAGGGGCACTCACCGAAACTTATGAGCATGAATACTTTATTGATAACAACAACATAACCACATCCAGCGACACAACGTCACCTGAGACTTTCATGGTATGGGAAGGCGTTAGACAAAAAGGCACACTTACATGCTCATGTGAAGATACAAATAATAATAAAGCTTGTGATTCAAGTGAAATCATAACATCTTCTTTCAAAACAGAAAATTATGATGATGGTCATACTCACATTTACGGTCTTTTTGATAAAGAGATCCAGGCAGCGGTTATATATTCCAAAAGGATAGATACCACAAACACATCAACTGCCTATTATCCTGCTATTGCCTTTGACCCCATAACAAAACGATTTCTGATTGCATGGGAAGACATGAGGGATACTTTAACCAAAAAGGTATGGGGACAGTTGTTATACTCCGGAGGCGGTCTTTACAACATTAACTTTATCATCAGCTATCAGGATACCAACGGAGATGGGAAGCAGGACGCGAATGTTGCCGGTTCAAAGCAGACAAAACCTTTCATTTCCTATGACTCTGTCAACCAGAGATATTTCGTCATCTGGCAGGACGGCAGAAACGGATCCATTTCACTTGAAAACCTTGATGTTTACGGACAGTATGTAGACGCGGAAGGCAGCTTGAGAGGTTCCAACTACTCAATTTCAATCGCCCCTGCAAACCAGTACAACCCGGTTATCGCGTACAACACTCAAATCAACCAGTTCCTTGCAATCTGGAAAGACGCGAGAAATTATACTACCACTGCTTCGGACATTTACGGCCAGAGATTCTCCCTGGGGCAGTCGCAACTGACGCTCCTTAAAACAGACAATACTCCTCTGTCCCCTCCCCTTCTTGATTTCAGTTCAGTAAGGGTCGGCCAGAGCAAGCTCATGTCGTTCAAGGTTAGAAACACCGGCGATATCAAATTGAAGATTGATTGTCTTACGTCCGTAGCACTTCCCTTTGAGCACGGTTTTTTGAACACCGAGCTTCAGACATGTGAAGGCACCTACGCTCCGGGAACATACCTTGAAATGGTTCCGGGTGCTGAACAGATATTCTCAGTAAGTTTTAAACCTACAGCACAACAGGTTTATATTTCGAGTTTCACAATTTACTCGGATGGCGAAATCAAGACAGTAAACCTTCAGGGTTCAGGCGTTTCTCCGGATATTGACGTAACAAAGCCCGGCGGTATCAGCTTTGTCAGTGTTGTCGGAGAAACAAAAGAGGACACCTTTACAATCTCAAATGTGGGTAATGATACCCTCAACATCAACTCCATCACAACCAGTTCACCATTCTCAATCGTTGGAGTCACACTGCCGCTGACCCTCGGAACAGGAGAGTCTAAGACTGTAACCGTACGGTTCTCTTCCGCCGCTGCCGGAACATTCAACGGGAATATCAGCATTACATCGGATGATCCCGACGAGTCCATGATTAATATACCGCTAACCGGCACTACTACGAATCCCCTTTCTATAACCACATCAAGTCTCCTAGATGCAATCAATGGATTCGCGTACAGCCAGACGGTTAGCGCCTCAGGCGGCAAGACTCCTTACGCATGGTCTTTAACTGGCGGCAGCCTGCCGGCAGGCTTAAATCTCAATGCCTCAGGTATAATCAGCGGGACACCGACAGCAACCGGCACATTCCTCTTTACTGTACAGGTTAAAGACGCAAACAACTTCACTGCCGGTCAAACACTTTCAATTACAGTCAACCCTGCTGTCCTGTCCATTACAACAACCGGCCTGAAACCATGGACAATCAGCACCGCAGGATATAGTGAAACCCTTACCGCGGTTAGCGGAACCGCTCCCTATACATGGAGCGTCACTTCCGGAAGTCTGCCCGCAGGTCTGAATCTCAATGCAGGCACAGGAGTAATAAGTGGGACGCCGACTGCTGCCGGGAGTTATACCTTCACTGTCAGAGTCACAGATGCTGTGCCGTCACAGACGTCAAAGCAGTTTACCATCATCATTAATCCGGCACCTGTGGTTATTACCACAAGCCTTCCTTCTGCTGTAATCGGCTCTGCATATAACACTTCCGTTTTAGTTGCTGGCGGAACCTCACCGTTGACATGGACTGTTTCAGGTTCATTGCCTCCTGGAATTACACTTACCGCATCCACAGGCCAGTTGACCGGAACACCAACAGCATCAGGGTCTTACACATTCACTGTTCAGGTATCGGATGCCTCGGGGGCAAGTGCCACCAGATCTTTCACTATGACTGTCCAGGATAATTTAAACATAACTACTATAAGCCTTCCTGACAGCACAAAAGGGGCAACATATTATCAGGCACTTGCAGCAACTGGCGGCAGAACACCTTACACCTGGGCAATTACAGAAGGGGCACTTCCAGATGGACTCTCACTTCATACTGCAAAAGGAGTTATAGAAGGAACGCCCATAAATCATGCAACCTTCAGCTTTACAGTCGAGGTCTCAGATGCTGATGGGAGATCAGATTCAAAAACATTAACAATTACTGTCTATCCTTCTCTGAGCATCACCACCACAGGACTTAAGCCCTGGACAAAAGACAGAGCTGGTTATTCAGAAACCTTAACTGCAACAGGCGGTAAAACTCCTTACGCATGGAGCGTTTCAGCAGGAAGCCTGCCGAACGGGTTGAGTCTTAATGCAAACACGGGAGTGCTGAGCGGAACTCCCAACCTGGAGGGCACATACACCTTTACCATAAAGGCAACTGATGCCAATGGGGCAGAGGGCACCACTGAATTCACACTGACTGTCAACCCACTGCTCACCATCCCGACAGCGAGCCTTGCAAACGGTACAGTTGGGGCTCTGTATACTTCTATAGTAACTGCATCCGGCGGCACGACTCCGCTGACATGGTCAGTCAGCGCAGGAACGTTGCCCGCAGGGCTGGCTCTTGATCCGGCAACTGGCATCATCAGCGGAGCGCCGACAACCGCAGGGACTTCAACGTTTACCATATCAATAACCGATGCCTCCGGCGCAAACAAAACAAAACAACTTACGATAGAAATTGTTGCCGTCCTGGGTATCACGACAACAACGCTTGCGGATGCAACAGTCGGAGCCGCTTATACCCAGACTATCGCTTTAACAGGCGGAAAATCTCCTTATACCTGGTCAACAACTCAGGGCTCACTGCCTTCGGGTATGACTCTTGATACAGCTACCGGCATTCTATCGGGCAACCCAACTTCACCTGGAACATTTGCCTTTACTGTTCAGGCAACTGATGTTGACGCGAGAACCGCAACAAAAACCTTGTCTGTTATTGTGTATACCCCGCTTGGCATCACAACCGCAGGACTCAAACCCTGGACAAAGGACAGGGCCGGTTATTCAGAAACCATAGCCGCAACAGGCGGCAAAACTCCTTACGCGTGGAGCGTTTCAGCAGGCAGTCTGCCCAACGGGTTAAGTCTCAATGCGAACACGGGAGTGTTGAGCGGCACACCCAACCTGGCAGGCAGTTATACCTTTACCATCCGGGCAACAGATGCCAACGGGGCAGTCAACACAAATGAATTCACTGTAACGATATCTCCGGCGCTTTCAATCACTACAACAAGCCTTGCAAGCGGCAACATCGGGTCCCTGTATAGTCAGCAGGTAATTAATACCGGCGGAACAGCACCGATGACATGGGCTATCACTGCCGGAACACTGCCTGCGGGACTGACACTTGACGCGGCAACAGGAATCATCAGCGGAAATCCAACAACACCAGGCACATCAACATTCACTGTTCAGGTAACGGACGCCTCCGGTGCAAACACAACCAAACAACTCAGCATTGAAATTGTCGCCGCACTGAATATCAGCACTACAACCCTTGCGGACGCTACAGTCGGAGCCGGTTACGCCCAGACAATCGCAGCCACAGGCGGGAAATCTCCATATTTCTGGGAGACAACAGGCACTATCATCTCATCATATGGATTGTCTATCTCGCCCTCTACGGGAATTATCTCGGGGACACCGAATGCGTCAGGCACTATTACTTTTGTCGTCAAGGTAACCGATGCCAACGCTAAGGTTGCCTTAAAAACACTATCCATAACTGTTTTCTCTCCTCTCAGCATCACCACCACCGGTCTTAAACCCTGGACAAAAGACAATGCGGGTTATTCTGAAACTATAACTGCAACAGGAGGCAAAACTCCTTACGCGTGGAGTGTTTCAGAAGGCAGTCTGCCTAACGGATTGAGTCTTAATGCAAACACGGGAGTGCTGAGCGGAACTCCCAACCTTGCAGGCAGTTATGCATTTAAAATTAAAGCAGCAGATGCAAACGGAGCAACCGCATCGCAGAGCTTTACTGTTGTCATTAACCCTGCCATGACTATTACAACCGCAAGCCTGTCTACCGTAACAGTTGGCTCCGCGTACAACCAGCAGGTCAGCGTAACCGGCGGGACATCACCTCTGACCTGGAGCATAAGCGCAGGAGCACTTCCTGTTGGGCTGACACTTGACAGGGCAACCGGCGTCATCAGCGGCACACCAACAACCGCAGGGACATCATTACCCACTGTGCGTATAGCGGATGCTTCAGGGGCAAGCATAACAAAGAGCTACTCTCTTACTGTTTACGCGGCTCCGAATATCAGTGTAACCCCTGCTGCCTTTGCGTTCGGAAGCGTAGGCAACAGCATGACAAAGGACATTCCTGTTACCCTCTCCAATTCCGGAGGAACTTCACTCAATATCAGCAGCATAGTCATTGAAGGGACAGGGTTCAGCCTTGTAAATGCGCCTTCCACGCCGGCTGCCATAAGCAATGGTTCTTCTCTGTTGTTTGCCGTAAGGTTTTCACCTTCTCTAAACGGCTCATACAGCGGCAAATTGACAATCCTGAGCAATGACCCGGACAGCGGCACACTGGTCTATAATCTCACAGGGACCGGGGTTAATCCTCCGGATATCAGTGTAAACGTCGGGACAGCGGATTTCGGAACAATGCCGGTCAATACCGTAAAACAAACAACTATAACCATTCGCAATGACGTATCAGCCGGCCAGGGAGACCTGATAATCAACTCCTTTGCCCTTTCAGGCGCCGGGTTCAACTTTGCCACGCCTCCGGTATACCCGCAGACAATTGCACCAGGTGCCACGGCAAATATAACCATATCGTTCAGTGCCGGAACAGCAGGAATCTATACTGGAACACTGAAGATACTTTCAAATGATCCTGACGAGGCGGAAGTTACCGTTAACCTTCAGGCCACTGTCCAGCAGCCTCCCGATATCACGGTGAGTACGGCAACCCTTTCGTTTGGAAGCGTTTTGACCAATGGAAGCAAGACACTTGATTTGAGCATCAGTAATTCAGGGGACAGTGACCTTGTAGTTTCCAACATCGCAATTACCGGAACCGTGTTTACCTTTGCTACTGCGCCATCACTGCCAATGACCATTGCAAAAGGCAACACCGGCACGGTTACCATCAAGTTCATGCCGGTATCCGCTCAGGTATATAATGGAACTGTTACTGTTACAAGCAATGACCCTGATTCACCAACCACAACCGTTAACCTTACAGGCACCGGAATCAGTCAGCCTGAGATAGATATAACACCGGTAAGCCTTACGTTCGGAAATGTCTCTACCAGTACCACACTGGACAAGACGGTAAGCATAAGGAACACTGGAACCGCTAACCTGACACTGACATCGGCGCTTACTATTACAGGAAGCACCGCGTTTACGATCGTTGCACAACCCGCGACACCAATCACTCCGGGTGGAAGCGTGAATGTTACCATCAGGTTCTCCCCGACAGCCGTGTTTGAATACAGCGGGTATCTCAGGGTTCAATCCAACGATTCAGATGAGCCTGATTTAAGCATTCCGCTGAGCGGCACCGGAACAACCCAGTCCACAAGCACCAGCGGAGGCGGTACAATTTCAAGCTCTGGAGGAGGTGGACCATGCTTTATAGCCACAGCAGCCTATGGCAGCTACCTTGACCCGCATGTATCGGTATTGCGTGCATTCAGGGACAAATATCTACTGACAAATCAGGCAGGCAGGGCGTTTGTAGATTTCTACTACAGAACTTCACCACCTGTTGCTGACTATATCAGACAGCATGAATCCCTGAGAACTGTAACCAGATGGGCGCTTACTCCTGTAGTCTATGTAATCCAGTATCCTTTTGCCCTGGGGATTTTCGCGGTAATAGGAGTCATCACAGGGATCAGGAGAAAAAGAACAGAGCACAAATAGATATAAGATTTAAACAAAAAAGGGGGCAGGCATAAAGCCTGTCCCCTTTTTTGTGGGTAAACTTAGTGCTTTTTTATACCTTCCTTCAGGGTAATGGCATATTTGTCATGCTTGAACGGCTGCACCTCCGGAAATTTCGAATAGAGCCATCCCATGAATATCTCTTTTTCATCTTCATGGACAGTAACCTGCACAGCGGGATTGTTCGGGTCATTGGAGGCAGAAGTAATCGTCAGCCCCTCCATCTTGTAATCCGGTAAAAACTCTCCGACTTTTATCTTCAGATTTGTTTTCGGTACCGCGTTTTCTCCGTTGAGCTTTATGGTAATCTCCTCTGACTTGTTTGCACTCTTGTCCCTTACCGTAATCCTTACCCCGTCCCATTTTCCCTTAACAGCATCCGGCACAACAATTTGCGGACCTGCCTTGAGATCTTCAGGCATGCCCTTTTTCGCCTGCTCCTTTTTCTTGCAGGCAGAAACAGATGCCAGAAGGAACAGACACACAATCACCGACAATAAACGTTTTCCCATCACAATTCTCCTCCTTTAATATAGAACTTCATATTTACCTTGGCATATCGCTGCCTCGTGAATCATAAATCATTTTTCATGCAATTTCAAATAGTAAGGTGGGCATAATAGTTACCATATTCTGAGTGGTGTCAATCCCGCAGAGCTCGAGCGGGAATCAATTAGTTTTAAGTCTTTTAATGCCCGGCTGAGAACCACGGGCATGACAGATAAATATGCTAAGATACCTTATTCTCTATTTATTCCAAGGAACGCTTTGAAATACGGTTTCTCAATGATAAAAATTATCTTTTTGATACTGACCATGTTTTCCGCATACAGCTTCATCATTGTCAATGCCGCCACGGCAGAGATTTATAAATACAGGGACAGGCACGGCACCGAATGCTTTACTGATAATTTTGAAGCAATTCCGCAGGAATACCGCAGGAATGCCGTTATTGACAGAAGCAGTCCCGGACAGGAATCCGGCCTCCATAAGCAACAGCAGGGGCAGCCATCGGCAGCTTCAACACAAAAAGGCAATTTCATTAAGTCAGCAAAACGTCTTGCAGGCAGCCGTCTTTTTCAATCAATCGTTCTTTCTGTCTGCTTTGTGCTGCTTATGTATCTTGCAGGGATGGTGGGAAAACGACTTGACCGGAGGCGGGTTTTTTCACTTCTTAAAGCCCTTCTCACCTGCCTTTTATTTGTCTATTTCTTTTATGCCTATTCAACTGAGGTCAATGGTTTATTTGACAAAGTCAGGAACCGGGTTTCCGATATGAAACGTCTCACTGATGAACGCGGAAAGGCTATAGACGAAATCACTGAACCCGGCAAAAAGCTTCCCTGAGAGTTTCTATTTTGCATTGCAAATAAGTTAGAATACATTTTGCTGTGAGAATTCTCCCTTACAACGAACAACTAATATATGCGGACTGAAAGAAAGGATTACATCGCAAAGATGCCGGACAGAAAAGGATATTTCGGAATATATGGAGGCCGGTTTGTTCCGGAGACTCTTATTCCCGCTCTTGATGAACTTGAGGAAGCCTACCTGAAATCAAAGCGCGATTCTGAATTCCAGAATGAACTGAGGCATCTTCAGAAGACATTCATCGGAAGGCCAACTCCTCTGTATTTCGCGCAAAGACTTACAGAGCATCTTGGAGGAGCGAAAATTTATCTGAAGCGCGAAGACCTTGCTCACACAGGGGCACATAAAATAAACAACGCCCTCGGGCAGTCCCTTCTGGCAAAAAAGATGGGCAAAAAGCGCGTAATCGCTGAAACCGGGGCCGGGCAGCATGGGGTCGCAACCGCAACAGGAGCTGCATTTGCAGGCCTTGAATGCGAGATTTATATGGGCACCGACGATATGAACCGTCAGTCGCTCAATGTATTCCGCATGAGACTCCTTGGAGCCAAAGTCACAGAAGTGCCAACAGGGTCAAGGACTTTGAAAGACGCCATCAATGAGGCCCTGCGTGATTGGACCACAAACGTTCGAACAACACATTATATCCTTGGAACGGTTTTCGGTCCTCATCCATTTCCGGTAATGGTAAGGGATTTTCAATCTGTCATAGGCAAAGAAGCAAAAAAACAGATAATTGAGGCCGAAGGCAGACTGCCGGATTACCTTATTGCCTGTGTTGGAGGAGGAAGCAATTCAATCGGACTTTTTCATGAATTTCTTGCCGGGAATTCAGCCCATGACGCTCAGCATATAAAAATGATCGGTGTTGAAGCAGGCGGCAGGGGAATTGAGACTGGAGAGCATGCCGCCCGTTTTGCCAGCGGGTCCATTGGCGTTTTCCAGGGATGCAAGAGCTATCTGCTTCAGGACGAAGACGGTAACGTACTTGGGACACATTCCGTTTCCGCAGGCCTCGATTACGCCTCCATAGGTCCTGAACATCCGTATCTCAGGGATAAAGGCCGGATTAATTATACGTATGCAACTGACATTGAAGCACTATCTGCTTTTGAGCTTCTGTCAAGATCAGAAGGCATTATCCCCGCGCTTGAATCCGCACACGCCATTGCAGAGGCAGTCAAACTCGCGCCTTCCCTTTCAAAAGATGCTGTAATTATCGTGAACCTGTCAGGACGCGGCGACAAGGACGTACAGCACGTAGCCCGTATTCAGGGGATAGAGCTATGATCTCACGAATCAGCAGAACATTTAACCAGTTACGGAAAGAAGGGAAGAAGGCTTTCATCCCTTATATAATGGCAGGTGACCCTTCTCTTGAGATGACGCGCGATATTGTGCTTCTGTTTGAAAAATGCGGGGCTGATATCGTTGAGCTTGGCGTGCCTTTTTCAGACCCGCTTGCGGATGGACCTACCATCCAGCAGGCAGCCGAGCGCGCGAGGATGAACGGAGTTACACTGAGGGAAGTCATTGAGTTCGTCAGGGAAATACGCAGGGAGACTGATATCCCTCTTATACTAATGACCTATTATAATCCGGTATTCATTTATGGATTGGAAAATTTTGTCCGCAATGCTGTTGAAGCAGGAGTTGACGGTGTTATTATACCTGACCTGCCCCCTGAAGAAGGAACTGACCTTTTGCGTATTTCAAGAGAGAATCCGCTGGACATTATCTTCCTCCTTGCTCCGACCTCAACTATCAAGAGGATAAAAACAGTAGCAAAGAAAGCCGGCGGTTTTATATACTATGTCTCTGTAACAGGTATAACCGGCGGCCATCTGATGCTCGACGGGTCTATTGAAGACAGCATTAGGCGCATCAGACAGCAGACCACAAAACCCGTTGCTGTCGGTTTTGGAATATCGACACCCGAGGAGGCAGCAGAAGTTGCGCGAATATCTGATGGTGTGATTGTCGGAAGTGCAATAATAAAACAACTGCATAATTCATATAAAAATCTTGACGGATATCTTACAAGTCTCCGGGAGGCCATAAAGTGAGCGAAATCCTTGAAAAAAAAGTCGCACAGTTAAATACCCTGATGGAACTTTCTTCAC
>Ga0233425_10003571_pt1 | contig 27949 bp, 25 predicted proteins | sample Watercolumn_Towu_2_FD_181712 | JGI IMG/M metagenome (GOLD analysis project Ga0233425, IMG submission 181712) | Freshwater microbial communities from Lake Towuti, South Sulawesi, Indonesia - Watercolumn_Towuti2014_140_MG | ecosystem: Environmental > Aquatic > Freshwater > Lake | place...
ATGCCTGTCAATTTATACCAGATTCAGGTGAAATTCCGGGACGAAATCAGGCCCAGATATGGAATTTTAAGGGCAAGAGAGTTCGTTATGAAGGATGCTTACAGTTTTTCCTCAAACGAGGAGGAACTCAATGAAATATACGTGAAAATGTATGACTGTTATTCAAATATTTTAAAAAGGCTCGGCCTCAAATTTTTTGCAGTTGAAGCTGATACCGGATTGATTGGCGGGAAGTTTTCACATGAATTTATCATTCTTGCCAGTAACGGTGAGGACAGAATTGCATACTGTCCAAACTGCCACTATTCTGCCAATTATGAAATGGCGGGTTTTGCTCCGGCCGGTATAGAAAAAACTGAAAAAAGCGTACCCGGCGACAGTCAGTCTGGTTCAGGTTCGGTGCTTTTACAGGTTCACACGCCTGATGCTGCAACCATAAAATCGCTGTCAGATTTCCTCAAAGTAAAACCTGAGAAAATTATCAAAACCATGGTTCTTGAGAATTCAGGCTCTCTGTTTGCGGTTCTTTTAAGAGGGGACAGAGAACTTAATACTGCAAAAGTTGAGAAATTTATTGGCATGCCTCTCAACCTTGTCGAACATTCCGATAAAAAAAGCAATCTGATTATGGGATTTATCGGTCCTTCCGGGCTTGACGCTTCAGTAAAAATACTGGCTGATAATTCTCTCAAAGGATGCATGGACATGGTTATAGGCGCAAACAAAAAGGACTATCATTTTACGGGCGCAAATATCGGCAGGGACTTTGAAGTCGGTCATTGGGGAGACTTCTCTTTCCCTGAAGAAGGGGATCTCTGTTTTAAATGCGGAAAACCCCTCGAATTTGAAAAAGGAATAGAAATCGGTCATATTTTCAAGCTTGGAACCAGGTACAGCCAAAAAATGAATGCCGTTTTTCTTGACAGCAACGGAAATTTAAAGCCCATTATTATGGGCTGCTATGGTATCGGGGTAAGCAGAATTATTTCTGCTGCAATTGAGCAGCTTTCTGATGACAGGGGAATAGTATGGCCGGTTTCAATTGCTCCTTTCACAGTTAACCTGATAGCAATAAATGTCGAGGATCCCAGGGTTAAAAACTCGGCGGACAGCATCTACGAAGAAATGAAAAATAATGGAATTGAAGTTATTTACGATGACCGTAACGTAAGGGCCGGAGTAAAATTTAAAGACTCAGATCTTCTTGGGATACCTATAAAACTGATTGTTGGAAAGAAGTACGCAGAAAATAAAAAAGTGGAAATAGAACTCAGAAAAAGCGGAGAAAAGTTCGAACTTGACCTGGCTTCTGCACTGAATTTCATCAGCGGATACTCCGGGAAAAATCTTTTTTAATATACATAATATCCTGTATTTTTTTTATAATTTGCCATGACCGGTCTTGAATCAACAACAATTAAGGGAACCGTTCAAAAAATAATATATAAAAATCCCGAAAATGACTATATTGTCGTTAAACTCCTTTGTGAAAATAACAGCAGCAGTATTACCGCAACAGGATATTCTCTCAATCTCAGCCCCGGGGAGAATATAATTGTTAAAGGTGTTTGGAAAGAGAATAAAAAATACGGACCTCAGCTTGAAATTGAAAACCTGGAAACTCTGATGCCGGAATCTCCGGAGGGCATAGAAAAATACCTTGGTTCAGGCCTCATAAAAGGAATCGGCCCCGTAACAGCAAAAAAAATAGTAGCAAATTTCGGATTGGATTCTTTAACTGTCCTGGACCATGAACCTGATAAACTTGGGGAGATAGAAGGGCTCGGATTAAAAAAAATACAGGTAATCAAAAATGAATGGCAGAAACAGAAATATGTCAGGGAGATAATGATTATAATGCAGTCCCACGGAATCAGCAATAATTGCGCCTTAAAAATCTACGGAAAATATGAAACGGAATCTGCACACATTTTAAAAACAAATCCTTACAGACTTATAGAGGATATTACAGGCATCGGTTTTAAAACTGCAGACATCATTGCGGATAAATTCGGAATAGAGAAGAATTCTTCTTTCCGAATAAGATCAGGAATAATATTTCTTTTAAATGAACTTACTGATTCCGGCCATTGCTATTATCCATATGAAGACTTCACTGACATGGCTGTAAATCTTCTTGATGTTGAACGCCAGGCAGTTATCAGATCCCTTGAAGAGCTTGAAACTGCTGAAAAAATTCACCTGGACAACCGGAACGGAAAAATATATCTGAAAAGCATCTTTGAAGATGAAATATTTGTTGCAAAAAAATTAAAGAATTTACGGGATTGCAGCAAAAATGAGCCCGTTGCCGGAATGCCCGTTATTAATTCGGACCCCGGATATTATGCAATGGAAACCATCAGAAAAATTACCGGGAAAAACGACATTGAGCTTGATGAAATACAGCTTGATGCGGTCAAAAAATCAATTGAAGAAAATGTCCTGGTAATAACAGGCAGCCCTGGAACAGGCAAAAGCACAATACTCAAAATAATAATAAAATTCTTCACCGAATTGAAATATGCAGTTATGCTTGCTGCTCCCACCGGCAGAGCTGCAAAAAGACTGTCGGAGGCAAGTGGTTCTGAGGCCAAAACCATTCACAGACTGTTAAAGTATCAGCCCAAACTCAACAAATTTCTGAAAAACGAGCATGACACGCTCGATGCGGACCTTGTTATCATAGATGAGTCCTCAATGATAGATATAAGACTGTTCAGATCATTGCTTGCTGCGCTCAGAAAAAATACAAGGCTCATTATTGTTGGAGATGCCGACCAGCTCCCTGCTGTGGGTCCCGGAAATGTACTCAGGGATATTATAGGCTCCGGCGCATTCAAAGTGGTAAAACTTGAAAAGATTTACAGACAGGAGGGCCAGAGCAAGATAGTCTACAATGCCTTAAGAATAAAATCCGGGCTGTTCCCTGCAATCAGAAACTCTGATTTTAAAGATTTTTATTTCATAGAAAAAGTGGAACCCGAACAGGTTGTAGAGACAATTATAGACCTTATCACCGAAAGAATCCCCTCAAGTTTCAATTACGACCCGGTAAAAGACATACAGGTTATAGTTCCTACAAACAAGGGCATAGTGGGTTCAAATAATTTAAACTTCAGGATACAGGAGCGTTTAAACAAATCCGATGTTGCATTCAGCCGGGGTGCCACCCAACTAAAAACAAATGACAAGGTAATCCAGCTTAAAAACAATTACGAGAAGGAAGTTTTTAACGGTGACATAGGTTATATTGAAAGCATGGATCTTGAAATGAAGGAACTATGCGTAAATTTTGACGGTAAAATTGTGACATATGATTTTTATGATACAGATCAGATTAACCTTTCTTATGCAATCTCAATTCACAAGTCCCAGGGATCTGAATTCAAATGCGTCATAATTCCCATTCTCACATCACATTTTATGCTGCTCCAAAGAAATCTTCTGTACACAGCAGTAACCAGAGCCAGAGACCTTGCGGTGCTTATAGGAAGTAAAAAAGCCATCGGAATCGCTGTCAGTAAAAACATTGTGGAGAACAGGTTTACAAGCTTAAAAGAACTTCTCTTTTGATCATCAGCCGCACAAGGAAACAGCTGAAACCGGTTTTCTCCAGAATTTATCCTGACCTGCTGACCCATTTTTTATTGCAAAATTCCCGATACTGACAGACGACAATTTCCTGTTGACTAAAGTTTGCAGGATATATAAAATAATAAACATAGATTATAGTAATAATTATTGGCTGATTTATAAAAACTTTGTACTTAATTTTATAAACTTTACGGTTTTGTTAATTTTTTAAAGATATTAACGTTATCAAGTATTTGCAATGAGGTTGGAATTATTGGCAGGTTTTTTAATTTTTTATGCTGGTAAGTTTAAAAGATTGTTCAACCGGTTGATAATTTAATAAAATTTAATAGCAATATAAGTCGTTAAACTTAATATAAAATTATAAGTACAGATATTTATAAATCGGGCAGTGATGTCCGATTTTTTTATTGAGAGGATGGTTAATGTGTTGCTTGTAGTATTAAAGTATCTTGGAATAGGCGCCGCTATTGTCATTGCCGGATTTTTTATTGGTTATTTTTACAGAAAGGTTCTTGTTGACAACAGGTTGAATTCCGCTGAAAGCATTGCAAGAAGAATAATGGAAGACGCAAAGAAAGAGGCTTCTTCGGTTAAAAAGGAAGCCATTATGGAAGGCAAGGAGGAAATTGCAAACCTCAAGACTAAAAACGACGAGGAAATTAAGCGTCACAGGTTCGAAATACAGAAAATTGAGAACAGAATCCTTTCAAAGGAAGAGTCCCTTGATAAAAAGTCTTTTTATCTGGAAAAAAAAGAACAGACAATAAACTCCAGGGAAAAAGATATTGAAGAAATAAAAACAAAACTGGATGAGACCTTAAAAAAAGAAATTTTAAGGCTTGAAGCTATTGCCGAGCTCACCAGAGAAGAGGCGAGGGCAATCCTTGCAAAAAAAATGGAAGAAGAAGCAAGGCTGGAGGCCGCAAAAGAAATCAAGAAAATCGAACAGAGAACAAAAGAGGATTCTGATAAAATTGCCAAAAAGATAATCACTCAGGCAATCCAGAGATGCGCAATTGAACATACAAGCGAAACAACCGTGTCGGTTGTGAATCTTCCCAATGATGAAATGAAGGGAAGGATAATAGGGCGCGAGGGCCGGAACATCAGAGTTTTTGAAAACCTGACAGGTATAAATATAATAGTGGATGATACTCCAGAGGCGGTCATTCTTTCATCTTTTGACCCTGTCAGAAGGGAAATCGCAAGAGTAACTCTGGAAAACCTTATAATGGATGGAAGGATTCATCCGGCACGAATCGAGGAAATGTTTGAAAAGGCAAGCAAGCTTATAAACAACGAAATAAAAATGGAAGGTGAGCAGGCCGTATTTGACACGGGCATCTCTGATGTCAACCCCGGAATAGTGAAGGTACTTGGAAGGCTGAAATACAGGACAAGCTACGGACAGAATGTACTTCTTCATTCCAAAGAGGTTGCTTATGTTGCCGGGATAATTGCAGCTGAGCTGGGGCTAAGTGTTAAAAAAGCAAAAAGAGCCGGACTTCTTCATGACATTGGAAAGGCTCTGACACATGATATTGAAGGCTCCCATGCATTGATAGGAGCCGAACTTGCACGAAGGCTGCATGAAGATGAAGAAATTGTGCATTCCATCGAATCGCACCATAATGAAGTGGAGGCAACAACATTTCTTGATGTCATAGTTCAGGCCGCTGATACCATATCCGGTTCCAGACCGGGAGCAAGAAGGGAGACTCTTGAAAGCTACATTAAGCGTCTGGAAAGCCTTGAAAAAATTGCCACAGAATTTTCAGGAATTGAAAAAGCATTTGCAATTCAGGCTGGCAGAGAAGTGCGCGTTATGGTAAAACCTGATGAAATAAATGATGATCTTGCGTGTGTGATAGCCAAAGATATAGCTAAAAAAATAGAAGGTGAAATGGAATATCCAGGCCAGATTAAAGTTACGGTTATCAGGGAAAGCCGTGCAGTGGAATATGCGAAATGACAGCAGCTTAGACTTTAATAAATTTTTTAATGATTTAAATCTTTCAGGCACTTTTAAAATTGAAGAGGATCTCGGCAATGGTTTTGTTCGTCTGAAAATTTCAGAGTCTGACCGTAGACAGGCACTTCAGGATATCAGGTGCGTGGAGGACATAATAATAGAACTCCTGAGAAACAGCCGTGATGCAGGTGCTGAAAATATATTTATAGCCACCAAAAAAATCAGGGACAGATACCGTAAAATATATGTAATTGACGACGGAAAAGGTATCCCTGAGAAGTTTCACAATCTGATTTTCCAGTCCAGAGTAACATCCAAGCTTGAAGACGGTATTAAGGATCAGTATGGTTTTCACGGAAGAGGGATGGCTCTTTTTTCCATAAAGCTGAACGCAGACAGGACGCTTATTGTTTTTTCAGCAATGGGGCAGGGCACCAGCATAAGTACAGGAGTGGACCTTGAAAAAATTCCTGAGAAAAAGGACCAGTCACTTCTCCCGAAAATTACCTGTGATGAAAACGGCCCGGTCCTGACCGGGGGAACCGGCAATATAATAAAAACCCTGCTTGAATTTTCATTACAGAATCCCAAAATAAACCTTTTCTACGGCAGCCCGACTCAGATAATTTCAACAATGATAAAAAATTTGACTGATTCACAAATGTCTGACATTAAAAACCCGGCAGGTCTGAAATTCGATGATTTTTCCGATACCGAAAAATATTTCAGTGAACATAAAGTTAAAGTCTGCCGGATGCCTTATTTTGCAGCTACCCCGGCTGTTCTTGATAATATACTTTTAAGATATTTTGACATGTCTGTTTCTCTCCGGGGACTTCAAAGAATTATCTACAATGAGATAGATCCTGTAAAACCTCTCAATAATTATTTCGATATCCTGAGCGGTACCGGTAAAACTTCTGTAACCGGGAATAAAATAACAAAAAAAAATCCGGTCAGTTTTAAACAGGTGGACCTTAAAATGCATGATGAAAATAAATTGGCCGGCAGGTTTAAAGATGGAGAAATAAGTTATATAATAAATGTTTTAAGAAATGAAATTTTAAAAATATCTGACAGGCATTTTATTGTGCCGTCTGATCATATAGAAGTAAAAAAATTAAATAACAGACTGGATATAAGTATTTTTTTTGAACAAAAAAAATAAAGTATGCAGTAAATTATTAAAAACACAATTGAAGCATTTTGATGCAGATCTGAAGCAAAACAATGAAGCTTTTAAAAGTATCTTCCCAGTCAAAACCAAATTCGGTAGCAGGGGCGATTGCAGGAATAATAAGGACAGATGGAAAGGTTCAAATTCAGACCATCGGTGCAGGTGCCCTTAACCAGACAATAAAGGGTATTGCAATAGCAAGGGGGTATATAGCGCCAACGGGCCAGGAACTGGTATGTATCCCTTTTTTTAAGGATATTGAAGTTAATGGACAGATCAAAACTGCTATTGTCATAAATGTTGAATTGAGATAAAACAGTCTAACGGTAGATCAGAAATATTTTCCGCTTAAAAACTTTTTTTAAATGGAACTTCAAATCAAAACAAAAACAAAAAGCTGTGCCGGATATTATTATATTGAAACATTCGGCTGCCAGATGAACGAGTTTGACAGTGAAAGATTAAGTTTTATTCTTGAAAATTTAAATTATCTGAAAACAGGCAGAGCCGAAGATGCTGATTTAATCGTTATAAATACATGTGCCGTGCGGAAAAAAGCCGAAAACAGACTATTTGGCCATATCGGCAATCTTAAGGCTTTAAAGCTGATAAACCCTGACCTTATAATATGTATAGGGGGTTGTGCGGCGGCAAGTCTTAGAGAGAAAATAATTGAAAAATTTCCTTTTGTTGATATTGTTTTTGGAACAAAAAACCTTGACGCTCTTCCTGACCTGATAAACAGGAAAAAAAGATTATCAGACGGAATCTGCAGCATCGAAAATTCCGGAGATATTCCGCACGATTTTTATAGCTTTAAAAGACGCTTCGGCTTCAAAGCTTTTTTACCAGTTATGGTAGGATGCAATAATCACTGTTCGTATTGCATTGTTCCACATGTGAGGGGCAGCGAAGTTTCGGTAAAACCTGAAAAAATAATAGAAGCCGCAAAAATGCTTTCCAACTCCGGCACAGTTGAAATAACGCTTCTCGGTCAGAACGTCAATTCTTACGGCAATGATTTCAATGAATCAGAAAAAATTACATTTGCTCAACTCCTGGATAAAATATCCGCAATTGAAGGATTGAAGCGAATCAGGTTCATGACATCACACCCGAAGGATTTTTCGGATGAACTTATAGAGATAATAGGAAAGCATAAAAATCTGGCAAAACATATTCATCTGCCCCTGCAGGCCGGTTCCGACAGGATTTTGGGTTTAATGAACAGAAAGTATTCGCGAAAAGATTATATAAACCTTTACAGAAAAATAAAAACAGTTCTTCCGGGATGTTCGGTTACCACAGATCTTATTGTTGGTTTTCCCGGAGAGACAGAAGATGATTTCAACCGCACCCTTGACCTTGTGGGACAACTTCGTTTTCACAGGGCTTTTACTTTTCTTTATTCTCAGCGCAAGGGAACAGCTGCTGAAAAATTGCCCGATTCTACAAAACCTGGCGAAAAAAAAGCCTGGTTTTCCAGACTGACGGAACTGCAGAACGGGATATCGCTTGAAGAAAACAAAAAATCAGTCGGTAAAATCTTTGAAGTTCTGGTTGAAGGTTCTGCAGGTAAAAACAACGGGCTGCTTGAGGGCAGGCTTGAGAACAATACTGTTGTAAACTTCGAAGGCCGCAGGGAGCTTGCGGGAAAATTTATAAATGTGGAAATAACTGATGCAAGATCATTCTATCTCGAAGGAAAAATTGCAGGAGATAACCGGTAAAATCCTTCAGACTAAAAAAAATATTACAACATTACAAACCCTGTCACATTCAGCTTTGATGCAAAAAAAAGTTATCGTGATATGCGGCCCCACATGTGCAGGAAAAAGCAGGATCGCTCTTATTCTGGCAAAGATTTTAAATACGGATATTATTTCAATTGATTCCATGCAGGTCTATAGAAAAATGAATATAGGAACAGACAAATATGAGACATCTTCTCTCGGAATTAAGCAATATATGACGGATCTGTTCGAGCCGGATCATAATTTAACTGTTGTTGAATTCAGAAATACATGCCGGAATATACTAAAAAATGATTTTTTTGAGAAAAACAAGATACCGGTTCTGACCGGCGGTTCAGGCCTTTACATGAGGGCAGTTCTTGATGATCTGGAATTTTCAGCAGCAGCAAAAGAAATCTCTGCCAAAGAATTTAAGAACGGTCCTTCAGCTGATTACGAAGAATTATATGAAAATTTAAAAAAGACAGATCCTGAATATGCCCGAAAGATAAGCAGAAATGACCACAGAAGAATTAAAAGAGCACTTGATGTTTACGGTAAAACCGGTGAAGTCTTTTCCAGTTTTCAGACAACCTGGAACGAAAGAAGATCAGTATATGACTGCACATTTATTGGTATAAATATGGAGAAAAAAATTCTTCACTCCTGTATTGAAAACAGGGTGGAGCAGATGTTTTCCAGGGGCCTTGTCGGGGAAGTCGAAAACCTGATACATTCGGGTTACCGGGACTGCAGCAGTCTTTTACAGGCCGTTGGCTATAAAGAAGTTGTAAAGCATTTAAAAAAAGAAATTTCACTGGAAGAATGCAAAGAAGAAATCATAAAAAACACAAAGAAACTTGCAAAGAAACAGCTGACATGGTTTCGTGCCGATCCGAGAATACAATGGATTATAACCGATAATTATGATAACATTTTTAATTTAATTGAGGCTATTATAAACCTGATTATAAAAGATCTGGATAATGAGAAGATTTAACTTTACAAAAATGCATGGACAGGGCAATGACTTCATAATTGTTGATTCAACAATCAATGATATTAGCATTGAACCAGCCGGCATTGCCGCTCTTTGCGACAGGCACTTTGGAATCGGAGCAGATGGCCTGATAATCGTAAAAAAAAGTGAAAATGCTGACTTTTTTATGGATTATTACAACAATGACGGAAGCAGTGCGGAAATGTGCGGAAATGGAATCAGGTGTATGGCAGCTTTTATCATTGACAGCAATTTATCCCGGTCAGATATTTTAAATATTGAAACAAGAGCAGGCGTCAAAAAGATTGAAATAAACTTCACCGGGAATTCAGGTATAAATGCTTCCGGTAAACCCTGTGCGAAAGCATTTTCAGGGGGAAAAACAATATCTGCAATAAAAGTTAATATGGGAAGACCCTCATTTGAACCTGAAGAAATACCTGTAAATATGGGCACCTTCCAAGCCGGAAAAACGGTAAAGATTGTAAATTATCCCTTAAATTCAGGTGAAATTCATTTTAATGTGAATGCCGTTTCAATGGGTAATCCGCATTGTGTCATATTCCTTGACGAAAAATATGATCTTGATAAAATTCCTATTCAGTTATGGGGCCCTGCTTTCGAAACAAATGGATTTTTTCCAAAAAAAGCAAATGTTGAATTTGTAAAAATAACCGGAAATGATTCCATGGAGATGCGTGTCTGGGAGCGCGGGGCAGGTGAAACCCTTGCCTGCGGAACCGGTGCCTGTGCAAGTGCGGCCTGTGCAATTGACCAGGGCAGGATCAAAGAAGGCAAAGTGAATGTTAAACTTCCCGGAGGAGCACTGGTAATTTACTGGGATAAAAAATCAGATATATTTCTCGAAGGGAGCGCAAGCTTTGTTTTTACGGGGACAATTTATATCTGAGATTATTTTTCATTCAGTGAACTTTCAATAAGTATTTTTTATTTAATGTTTTTTCTTTTGAAAAACCGGATGACAGAGGAGTAATATGTTTATCGAAGAAGCTGACAGGTTGAAATCATTGCCGCCTTATCTCTTCGCAGAAATTGACAGAATAATCAGTGAAAAAAAAGCAAGAGGTGAAGACGTAATAAGCCTTGGAATAGGTGACCCCGACATTGCCACACCTGGTGAAATTATTGAAGAGCTGAGCCTGCAGGCAAAAAATCCCGATAATCACAGATACCCGCCCAATTACGGACTGGCAGCTTTTAAAGAGGCTGCTGCAGATTATTATTTAAAAAGGTTCAATGTGTTGCTTGACCCTGAAAAAGAAATACTTCCCATCCTCGGCTCCAAGGAGGGTATTGCAAATATTGCCTATTCTTTCATTAACCCCGGCGATATTGCACTTGTACCTGATCCGGGTTATCTTGTTTATAAAATCGGCACAATGTTTGCGGGGGGAACATGCTGCACCATGCCTCTTTATGAAGATAATGGTTTTCTTGCCGATTTTGACCAAATTGACAGAAATATTGCAGTCAAGGCCAAACTGATGCACCTGAATTACCCGAATAACCCGACTTCAGCGTACTGCAGTATTGATTATTTCGATAAAGCGGTGGATTTTGCCCTGAAAAATAAGGTCCTTGTCTGCCATGACAATGCTTATTGCGAGGTTTATTTTGACGAAACCTCCAAGCCGGCAAGTTTTCTGAAAGCAGATGGCGCAAAAGAAACGGGGATCGAATTCAATTCACTGTCCAAAACTTTCAATATGACCGGCTGGAGAATAGGTTTTGCTGCAGGTAACAGCAGCATCATCAGCTCCTTTGGAAAATATAAAACCAATGTTGATTCGGGAGTTTTTAATGCAATCCAGTATGCGGGAGCAGCAGCTTTAAAAAACCTTGACAGATTTGTTGGAAAGAACATTGAAATTTATTCAGGAAGAAGGGCCAGAATATTTGAAGTTTTCGATAAACTGGGCCTTGATTATTTTAAGTCAGATGCAACAATATATATCTGGGCAAAGGTGCCGAAGGGTTATACTTCAAAATCCTTCTCTGAACATCTTTTAAACAGCGCCAATGTTGTTGTAACTCCGGGAAGTGCCTTTGGAACACATGGCGAAGGTTACTACAGAATTTCCATCACCTTAAGTGACCAGAGGCTCGAAGAAGCTCTTGACAGGATAAAAAAAGTCTTATAAAGCGTGGAAAAAGCATTATTAATTTTTATCAGAATAAAACATCCTGTAAGCAGGGAAAAAAGATTCCCGGTATTAGACGGTTCGAATCTAGAAAACCTTGTCAACGAAAAAAAGTCAGATAATTCAGCGATAAACGGTGATGAAGAGGTAGAGGAACTGAAAAACCTCACCTGCAGTGCAGGCGCATTTGTTAAAGATATAATAATCCACAAACAAAGCACTATAAACCCGAAGTATTTTGTAAGCTCGGGTATATTAAATGAGATTAAAACAGGAATTTCTGCCGGCAGCATTGATCTGGTAATATTCGGAAATGACTTAAGTTCCGCACAGCAAAGCAACCTTGAAAGGTTCCTTAACATAAAGGTAATTGACAGGACGGCTTTAATACTTGATATTTTTGCGCAGAGGGCAAGAAGCAGTGAAGGAAAGCTTCAGGTTGAACTTGCGCAGTTGAATTATATTCTGCCGAGATTGAGAGGCAAGGGGACACAACTTTCAAGACTGGGTGGAGGAATCGGTACCAGGGGGCCTGGTGAGCAAAAGCTTGAAGTTGACAGAAGAGAGATTAGAAAACGCATCAGCCAGCTTGAAAACCGGATTAATGTTATATCCGTACAGCGGGAAGTACAGAGAAAACTCAGGCAGGAAAAAAAAATATTTCAGATTTCACTTGTCGGTTACACTAACAGCGGTAAGTCAACACTTCTTAATGCTCTCACAAATTCAGATGTGGTTGTTAAGGATATGCTCTTTTCCACCCTTGATTCGACAACGCGAAGAATAAAAATACCGGAAATTGATGAAATTTTAATCAGTGACACTGTCGGATTTATAGAAAAACTTCCTGCACAGCTTGTATCTGCATTTAAATCCACCCTTGAGGAAGTTATAAAGTCTGATCTTCTCCTGCTTGTTGTTGACAGCAGCAATACCGGTTACGGTAATCACATAAAAAGTGTGCTTAAAATCCTGAAGGATATAAAAGTCAGCAGGAAACCAATCATTATTGTCTTCAATAAAACGGACAAAATTGATGAAAAATTATTCATCCGTCTGACAAACAGGTACAGGAATGCAGCTTTTATCTCGGCGCTGAAGAAATCAGGATTGACAGAGCTTTATGCAAAAATAAAAAAAATTGTCGATAAAAACAGACTTGAAGTCAGGGTAAAAATTCCATACGGTGAAAAGGACACAGTATCATTTATTTTCAATAATTGTAAAATCCTTCAGAAAGACTATCTTGAAGATTCTATAATCTTTCTGATAAACGTTGACAGGCACCTTTCAAAACGAATTTCGAAATTTATTATATATGATGGTGAAAAAGACCTTTAAAAATATTTCCTGATAATACCGATAACTCTTCCTAAAACCTTTAGGGTTTTCACCTCGATTGGTTTCATGTGATCATTTTCGGGCATCAGCTTTATGCTTTTCTCTTTTTTAAAAAATCTTTTTATAGTGGCTTCATCCTCAATCAGGGCCGCAATAATTTCACCGTTCATAGCCGTATCCTGCTTTTTTATGACAGCATAATCCTTATCAAATATTCCCGCGTTTATCATGCTGTCGCCCTTGACCCTCAGAATAAAAACCTGTTCATTGCTTTTTAAGAAATCAGATGTAAGGGGGAAAAAATCTTCAATATTTTCTGTTGCCAGTATCGGGCTGCCTGCGGCAATCTGCCCCAGGACAGGAACCATGACAATATTGCTGTTATCTGCAGAATTTTCTTCTCTTCCATGGGCGCCATAACTGAATTCCATCCCGGGATCATTCTGAAATTCATTTGAAGCATAACTTCTTAACAGGGAATAATTGACCTCAATTGCCCTTGGTTTTAACGGATTTCTTCTTATAAATCCCAGCTCTTCAAGTTTTTTCAGGTGGGCATGTATGGTTGCGGATGATTTAAGTGAAATCTCTTCTGCAATTTCCCGCACGGTGGGGGGATAGCCAAGTTTTTCGACCTTGCTGATGATATACTTTAAAATTTCTTTCTGTCTTTCCGAAATTTTATTGCTTTTTTTCTTCATGCTAAGATAATAACATAAAAGCGAACTAATTACAAACATCAGTTCGCTTTTTTAAAATTTATAAAATTTCAAATAATATTAATATTTTATTTTTCTTCTTTTTTTATCCAGGTCATCATTTTTCTTAACTCTTTACCGACAATTTCGATCGGATGATTTTCCTCCATTTTTTTAATTGCATTATAAACGGGCCTGCCTGCCTGGTTTTCAAGGATCCAGTCTCGTGCAAATTCACCGGATTGTACATCTTTTAAAATATTTTTCATTGCTTTTCTGGTTTCCTCAGTTATTATTTTTTTGCCTATAACCATGTCACCGTATTCTGCAGTGTCGCTGATTGAATACCTCATCCAGCTTATTCCGCCTTCATAAATCAAATCGACGATTAGCTTCAGCTCACTAAGAACCTCAAAATAGGCAATTTCAGGCTGATATCCGGCTTCAATAAGAGTGTCAAAACCGGCCCTTATAAGTTCTGTTGTGCCGCCGCACAAAACGGCCTGCTCACCAAAAAGATCGGTCTCCGTCTCCTCTTTAAATGTAGTGGTAATTATACCGACCCTGCCTGCGCCAATTGCCTTTGCATAGGCCAGAGCGATATTTTTTGCTTTTCCGGAAAAATCCTGTTCAACGGCAATTATGGCAGGGACACCGCTTTTTTCAGCATACATTCTCCTGACTATGTGGCCGGGTCCTTTTGGTGCAATCATAATTACATCAACGTTGTTTTTTGGAACTATCTGGCTGAAATGAATATTAAATCCATGGGCAAAACAAAGTACGTTGCCCTCATCCAGATTTTTTTCGATATCCCTGTAGTAGATTTCCTTCTGAAGCTGATCAGGAAGAAGAATCATAATGATATCTGCCATTTTTGCAGCTTTATCGGCACTGTATACTTCAAACCCCTTTTCTTTTGCTGCAATCCAGGGTTTGCTTCCTTCAAGTTCACCTATTATTACATCCATTCCGCTGTCTCTTAAATTCTGTGAATGCGCATGCCCCTGGCTCCCGTAACCTATTATGGCTATTTTCCTGCCTTTCAGGATATCCATACTGATGTTTCCGTCATAGTTGATTTCAGCCATTTTTCCTCCTGCTTTAATTTTTAATTTTTAATAATAAATAGAAAATCTGCGGATATTTTAGCAAATTAACGGCTAAAATTATACAGTCATTTTCGAATCAGAATATTTCCTCTATATCATAATCCGGGCTTCCCAGTTTTCTTTTTATCAGAAAATCAAGTTGTGAATATGGATCTTTGCCCCATACACGCTCAAACATATGTGCGCCCTCCCTTAGGCTCCAGCCGTCAGGAACCGAATTTGGAAGCACTTTCGAATCCTTTATCATGTCAAGAGAAGCTTTCTCCACAGCGACAATATCATCAGACGAAAGTATGCCTGCATCAGATACAAGAGGGGAGGTGGACATCCCCCAGCAGTCACATAAAAATGTGATGTTAAGCAAGAAATTAATATGATAAATATTTTCAGGTTTAAAAGTTTTCAACACTTCTCCGGTGGAAATTGCCATTCCTTCCTGGAAATATGTATAATTTTTTGATGAAAGCGACAGTGCTTTTTCGGGGCATATTTCAATGCAATGCATGCAGTAGGTGCAGTGGTGAGACGAGACCTCATAAATATTATTTTTATCGAATTTATTTGCATTGTACCTGCATTCATTTATACACTTTTTACAGATTTTACAGAGGTCCTTGTTCCATAATATTCCGCTTCCTCCTGTATTTAAGGCATGCAGATCCTGCCTGGTTTTTGCAGTTACACAACCCATCGCCAGATTCTTTACCGCACCCCCGAAGCTGCTCATGCCGTGTCCCTTGAAATGAGAAAGATTGATAAGTACATCGGCATCATGGATATGTCCTGCAACCTGTATCTCTTTCAGACCCCTGAAATCAACCTTTTTTGAATAATAATATTTGTCAAACACTCCCGCCACCGGATAAACCGGGGCGCCAACAGCCTCTTCGGAATAACCCCTGTTTTGCGATTGTCTTGTTCCATGGTTCCTGTGCTTTAATAAGAACAGGTCAGTTATAAAGACCTCGCCCCCGCACAGTACTATTTTATCTACAAGGATCCTGACAAAAAGAGGGTGGACCGTCGTGTATCCGATGCCTCCTCCCAGATGCATTTTAAGCGCGACTGTTTTATTTTTCACCATTTTTTTTAATGGCAGTGATGACAGAAGCCTTTTGAATTTTGCAGGAAGTGTTGCGTCCGGATCAATTGATTTAAAAGAGACTGAGGCAAATTTTACAATTGATTTATTCAACTTCTAAAACCCTTTTCTTTCAGATTTTCTATCTTTCTTTATGCTTATAAGTATTAAAAATATTATAAGGAAAACAGAAAAAATTGCACTTGGAAGCGATGCCTTTTCACCAAATAACGATAATGCTGCCGCTGCGGAAAAACCGCTGTTTTTTATTACTGCCGCCAGGATAAAACTCTTTCTGAGCTTATCCTGAATTTTTGCCCTTTTCAGCAACAGGGCAGTGAGGGCCCACATCAGGGAAATTGTGATCAGTGATATCAGCGAGATTATTCCCAGAGATTTAAAATCTTTAAAAATGACACTTTTATTTAAATATATCACTGCAAAGATTACAATAAAGAGGCCCCAGTTTACGATGGCGCCGCGCCACCTGATAATATACTTTTCCATCCTGAATTTTACAAGAATTTGTGCAATTATCATTGGAGCGACAATCAGTTCAGCAAATATCAGTATAAGCTGCCCGAAATTGACAAATTCCCTCCCAATGAAAATAAGGCTGCACAATGGTATAAGAATAAGAGAAGCTATATAAGCTCCCACCATTCCGAAAATGGAAAATTTTTCATCGGCACCTGTAATATATGCAAAGGGCGCTATGGCAACACCGGGCGGGGCAGTGGCAAGCACCACAAAACCTGTCTGGAGCATTTTGTCGTCTATTAAAAAATAAACCATGACAAGCATGAAAATGCTGAAAATCAGAAAATTAAACAGCAGGGTATAGAGAGTGGGGATAATTACTTTTTTAACGGATGCAAATTCTCTGACAGAAACCTGCGTCATTGATATGACCATTACAATTGCAAGAGCCGGAATGGTAAGGTGCTTTATCCATGTGCCTATATTGCCAACAGTGAGACCCAGAACAATCGCAAGTGGTAATAAAAAATTCCTGTGTGTAACTATTCTTATAATCTTTGCCATTTTCGACGAAAAATCTCTCAGATATCAATAAAATCAAATATATTAAAATTACTTTTTTATATCAATTAATAAATTAAAAAAAATTTCAGCAATTATATTGACACAAACATATGTTCGCATTATAATTAACAGCGAACATATGTTCTTTTTTATTTACACGCAGTAAAAGGAGAGAATCATGGTTGTATTCACAGAAAAAATAAAAAAAATTTTTATAATATTCCTGGTAATTTCAGTTTCTTTTCTGGTCATTTATGCATTATATACAAATAAGGACAGATTTTACAGCCGGAAAGCTGTAAAATATTCACTTATTACGATAGATGAAAATAACGATATCGATAAAATCATTGCCTCATATGAAGGAATGGATGACAGGAACAATATCGTCAGCCAGATCAAAAAAATAAACAGACTGAGCAGCCTTAGCAATGAAACTGTTTACGGCAAAACCATATATGTGCCGATGTATGAAAGCAACTGACAAATTATTTTAATTATCCTGCAATTATTATACTATATAGGCAGTTTGCCAATTTATTATTTTTATAATTTTTTTATTTATTTCCCGATAAAATTATTAATTACTTCCATTAAGAATTATGCTTGAAGTTAAGGTTAAACGTATAGATAAGGGTCTTCCTGTGCCTTACTATTCACATAAAGGAGATGCAGGAATTGACCTTTACAGTGCAATTGACTGTGAACTGGAGCCATTTGAGCGTAAATTAATACCTCTTGGCATTAAATTATCCATTCCGGAAGGATATGCGGGATTCGTTCAGCCAAGATCAGGGCTTGCCATAAAACATGGAGTGGCCCTTGTAAACAGTCCAGGACTTATAGATTCGGGATACCGTGGTGAATTAAATGTTATTCTTATAAATCTTGACAGTAAAAACACCTTTACAGTCAAAAGAAAAGATAAAATCTGCCAGCTTGTAATAAAGAAAGTGGAAACTGTAAAATTCCTGGAAGTTGAAGATCTTGATTCAACTGACCGCGGTGAGTGCGGTTTCGGAAGCACCGGCATTTAAGTTCCTTAAAATTCTTTAATTCTTGCACTAATACTTTGTTTTTGTTATAATTTCAACTGCCGATAATTAATATTATGTAAACTAAGTCCGGTTAAATTCGAATCCTTCAAATTATTGATTCACACCGTTAAACATCTGGTAAAATAAGGGTCCCCTATTTTAAGTTGCATGTCTGTAAGGATACAGGAAAATCACTTGTTGATTTTTTTGCTGAAAATAAGATTGTGAAAGTCTTTTTTGTAAAACAGCTTTATATTAATATCAGGATAGAGCTCCTTTAATTTTTTCAATTTCCTGTTTTTCTTTGTCACAAGCTTCTGGTTGAGAGTCGTAAGCTCTATATAAAGATCAAAATCGGGCAGATAAAAATCTGGCGTAAAGCTTAAAAGCACATTCCCCTCCCCGTCCATTTCAATGGGGAACGTTTTTGGCTCATAAAACCATGAAATATCATAAAAATCCAGTATTTTTGCAAATTCAAGCTCGCTGCTGTGGGCAAAATTGATGTTCCTGTAGCGGAACTGAGGGCTGCTTTTAAGTTTTTTCATTTATTAAAATCTTCTGGAGTGACATGGTCAAGAAAATCCCGGAATTTTTCGACTTCATCCTCAATGGACTGTATTTCGATGCCGGCCTGTTTAAGTACATGTTCATTTGAATAAATACTGCATTTTTCCCTCACAGCAATTGCAATTGCATCAGAGGGTCTTGAATCAATCCGGATATTTTTATCTGAATATTTAAGATTTAAATAAGCATAAAATGTGTTATCTTTTATATCACAGACTTCTATGCTCTCAACTTTGATTTCCATGTCCTTTAATATATTAACGATAAGGTCATGAGTCATCGGTCTTGGTGTTTTTATTTTTGAAATTTCAAGGGCAATTGCGCTTGCCTCAAAGGCACCTACCCATATGGGAAGATATCTGTTTCCTTTTTTTTCCTTCAGAAGGAGGATGGGTCTTTGTGAGGGAAATTCTATCCTGACCCCTTCAAGCTTCATTTCAACAGATTCTTTGCCGTTATGATTTAAGCTTTCGTTTTCCATATAAACACTGGCCTGAGTAAACCTTAAATACATTATTTACAGTTTATATTATAGCATGATTTTACAAATTACTTGCCTGTGTATCTGCAGTATACTCAATTTCTTTTTTTACTATTTCCAGGTTCAGCCTGTATATGGAATCAAGGTTTCTGAATTTCTGCTTGTAATCAAGACCATAACCGACAACAAAATCATCGCCTATTGTAAATCCGGTATATTTTATCCTGATGTCTGCAATTCTCTTGACATTTCTGTCAAGCAGTGTGCATATTTCAATACTTGCCGGATACCTTGATTTCAGGTTTCTCAAAAGATAGGCCACAGTGAGACCGGTATCTATAATATCCTCAACAATGATTATATCCTTATTTTCAACAGGCTCTTCAAGGTCTTTTGTTATTTTCACTACCCCTGTTGTTTTATCCTGCGGGGAACTTTTATAAGTTGATATGCCGATGAAATCTATACTCAGCTCAAGATCGATATGTTTAATCAGATCAGTTAAGAAAACCGTACCGCCGCGAAGAACGGTTATGATTATCGGGTCCCTGTCCTTATAATCGCCGGTGATTTCTCTTCCAAGCTCAGCAACCCTTTTGCTGATTGCCGAGCTTGAAAATAACTCTCTTCCAAGTACACTGCTTTTACGAATACCGGAAAGACCACTCTCCTGCAGTTCCATTTATCTTGTCAACTTTTTTTTAATTAAAGTAAATAAAATTAAAATCAGTAATCAACCATGCCGACGTTCTGCACCATCAGAACCCAGGTCTGGCCAATATTTACAAGCATATTATTGCCTGATGCATCTTTTAATTCAAAAGAATCAAGAGCGCTTGTCCTGCCCCAGGTTCCTTCTACAACTTTCCCGTCAAGAAAATACAGTGCGTCCCCACCCTGGGTGGTTCTCACTATCATGTGACCCTCGGCATCCCCTGATTCTCTTATATCGGTAAACAGTACGATCACATTATTAACGGTGACCTGCTTTCCTGTCTCTCTGTCAGTTGATGGCTGTCCGCCGCAGCTTCTGAGATAGGTGTTGGTCTGGCTGTCATAAAGAAAATTCACTTTATAACTGGTGCTGGATATATCAATGGTGATGTCGCTTATATCTCCCCTGTCCCCTTCGGGCGCTTCATTTTTAAAATGAAATGGTGACTGCCCCCAGTCTGTTTTATACCCGAGTTCCTCTGCTATTTCTCTCATTCTCTCGGGCCTTACATATGCATTGTGAGGTCTTTGCCTTGTTCCATCCCTGATTGCATCCTGGTTCTCCCCTGCTTCCCACGGGTCGACAAAATTGCTTGTAATTGAAGATGCGCCGCTTGTGTCACCGTTTGGAGAAAGATAATCAAGACCAAGCTTTTCAATGGTTATATAAAAAGTGGGGTGTGTCCCCCAGAATACATAAATAGGATCAAAACTTGCAGCAATTTCTGCATAATATGGCCTTGCGCTCCTTACCGGACCTATCATTTCCGGGCTATAAGATGAGAAAACAGTCACAAACCTTGTTATTCCATGTTCATCAACAACTTCAAAAACAACATCTGCAGATGTCATTCCGGACTGCGGTCTTGCATCTGGAGTATTTTCAACCATTATTGCAAGTGGTCTCAAATTAAGAATTTTATCAGAAAGCGCAAGCCCGCTTAAAGGATTTATTTCCCCGGTTATCTCTTCGGAACTTGCCGTTTCTTCGGTTTCAACTGCAGTTTCTTCTGTACTCTGACCGGTTTCTTCCGCTGCTGATGTTTCCCCAGATTCCTGTTCAGTCTGGGTTGTTTCGGTCGTTGCAGTTGCAAGTTTGCATGATGAGAGCATCATGGCAGCAAAAACAACAATCGCCATCAGGACGATAAAAAAAATCTTCAGGTATTTTTTTGGATTTTTTTTCAAAATTCCGAACCTCCTGTTTTTGAGTTTTTTTATTTGTTTTTTTCTCTTTTAAGTAAATTCCTAACTATTATAAGTATAAAAATTAAAAAGTAAAATGATATCAAAAAAATCAATATATATTTAACTCTTGCATTATTCTCCTTCACAAGCGCCACAGTTATTTTTACGCTGTCTATGTCCTCCCTTAAAACAAGATTTACATCTTTTTTTAAATTTTCATTTACAGTTGCCGTCAATTTGCCTGTAACATAATTCCTCCCGGAAGGAAGGTCGACTGGCATAAGAGGCAAATATACCATATCACCGGGGCTTACGGATTGTTTCAGGTTATCGGAAATAACAATTTCATCATCCACATTTGTAAGATTTATAAAATCCTCTTCAGGATAAACATAACTGTAAAGCGATGAGAACAGCCCGTAATTGTCATTTTTTGTCTGGTGGGAGATTTCAATTAATTTGTACTCTTTATCCGAATCAATAATTTTTTTGTGAGTAAAATTGTCATTTGCCCAGTTTATAAGATTCAATGCGTCTGACTCTCTGCTGCCTTCAGAACTGTTTAAAATAACGGTTATAAGCTTTAATCCCTGTCTCTCGGAATAAAGAACAAGGCAGTATCCTGCATTATTGGTAAAACCGGTTTTTATTCCCTTTATATAATCAAAAAACAGCAAAACATTTGTATTGAATATATCCACCGGTTCCCCGCTTATATTTATTATATCCAGATCGGTACTTACAATATTTTTAAATATTTCATTACCCATACAGTACCTGGCGATCAGCGCAAGGTCCATTGCTGTTGTTTTATGCTCAGGGCTGTCAGAGTCAAGCCCGTTTGTATTTTGAAACGACGAATCGTTTGCCCCAATCTGAAGTGCTTTGCGGTTCATGAGCTTCACAAACTCAGCTTCGCTCCCCGAGACAAATTCTGCAAGGGCAATTGTTGCATTGTTATGCGAAGATATCAGGGCTGCTTTTAGAAGGTCCCTTGCAGAGATACTATCGCCATATTTAAGCGTGAAAAAAGAATTGTTCCTGCCTGCCGCATTTGCAGATATTTTAACCATCTCGCTGTAATCCCTGATTTCTTCAATTGCAGTAATAGCAGTCAGTATTTTGGTGGTGCTTGCAGGGTAAAGCTTCTGCCGTGCATTTTTTTCAAAAAGAATCTCGCCACTGTCGTATTCCATTATCAGTGCCGCCTGGGCCGATATCTGTGGGGATTTGTTTACACTGCCGTCATCTGCATAAATGCTTCTGGTGACAGTTAAAAGCAAAAGAAAAACAAAAATTGCTACAGTTGCTGTAAGGATTAAAACCTTTTTAGTTTTTATCATTTACACCTTAACCGTAAATACCCCAGAAAACATTTTAACAGCAGATGTAATTTTAATAAAAACTGTTTTTATTTATGTGTTTCCAGGAATTTTTTATTTTCTTTTTTAAACAGTTTCTCATTAAATTCCAGGAAAGAATTTTCAAGCCTGAAAAGGAGCTTTGAAGCCTTCCTGTAAGAGTCCTTTTTCCTTATCATGATATACGGGTAAACTATCTGCTGGAGAAAACTCGAGTGCCTTATGGCGCTGTTTTCAAAAAGTTTTAAATTTTTTGGCAAAATCCCGAAACCTGAAAGTTCGGCGGCAATTCTTAAAATCTCAATGTCTGCCCCTTCAATGCAGGATTTGCCCCCTTCGTCTATTAAACTTATAAAACCTTCTTTTAGCATCTCATTTAAAAAATCCCTGCTGACCTTAAATTTCTGGCAGGCCTCATCTGCAGTCATTCTTCTTAAACCGATCTGGTCATTTTTCTTTTGAAGGTCTGACTGCAGCAGTTTCAGATTTTCGGTACCACTTTTATCTTTTTCCATGTTTCCAAAATTTATTGTTTCCAGTCTTTCCTTTATTATCTCCAGCGGCAGGAAAAAATCCCTCTGCATCTTCAGCACCGCATCAATTTTTCTGACGTCATTCTTAAAATATATCCTGTATCTGTTATCGGCCCTTCCGGGTATAACCAGTCCCCTGGCCTCCAGAAACCGCAGCTTACTGCTTGTAAGATCCGGGTAGAATTTTCTGAATTTTCTTACAAGCTCACCAATTGTTAAATAGGATTTTCTTTTATCTTTCATTCTTTTTAATTAGCTTTTTTAATTAAAAAGAAAAAAACAGAAAAATATATTTTCCTATCTGGATTTTATCACCTTTTTTTAACAGAACAGCCTCATTTATTATTTCGCCGTTTAAGTAAGTTCCGTTAAGGCTCTCAAGATCCTTTATCAAAAATCCGTCAGGGATTTTTTCAATCAGTGCATGTTGCCTTGACACCGTGATATCATCCAGCAGGATATCAGAATCCGAACTTCGGCCAATGGTCAGCACATCCCTTTTTATCAAAAACTTTTCACCTATGCTTGGACCTTTAAGTTCAATAAGGCCGGCACTTCCCTTTCTTATTTTTCTCAGCTCTTCAATAATTACCGGAGAAATTTCTCCGGCCGCATCTATATCCTGTCCGGTAAGGGACGCCGTTTTATTTTCTTCTCTGTCGTTTTTATCTTCTGTCATATTTTTATGAGGCAAAATTATTATTAAATATGCGCAATATTTTCAATTGCCTCTCTTGCATATTGCTGCAGGTTTAAAAAGCTCTCCTTATGTCTGGCTTCAATATAGCATCTTATAAGCGGTTCTGTGCCAGATGCTCTAACCAGTATCCAGCTCCTATCCCTGAATAAGACTTTTGCTCCGTCCATATCAGAAATTTCTTCAACTTTTAATCCGTCAGCATCTCTGCTGTCGTGGTTGAGAAAATATTCAATAACTTCTTTTTTATTATCAGGATTTATTTCAATATCCAGTCTGGCATTGTAAAAATGCCCGTATTTTTCATAAATTTCATTCAGATACTGCCCCAGAAGCATACCATTTTTATATTTCTTTAAATACGCCTGAATTTCTATGAGCAACAGTCCGGCAAGGAGCCCGTCTTTTTCCGGGATATGGCCCTTAATGCTCAGGCCTCCGCTCTCCTCTCCCCCTACCAGAACATTTCCCCCAAGCATTTCTTTTGCAATATATTTAAATCCCACAGGCGTTTCAATCACTTCCATGCCGGCTCCACTTCCTATTTCATCAATCAGATGAGTTGTGGCCACTGTTCTTACTGCAACATCAGTTGACAGATTTCTTTTTTTCTCAATAAAATAATAAAGAATCAGGGAAATTGCATTATTCGGACTGATATAATAACCATTGCCGTCAATTGCCCCGAAGCGGTCAGCATCACCATCCAGGGCTATCCCAATCTCGGCTTTTTCTGCCAGAATTTTCTGTTTAAAAACACCGAGATTTTTTTCAGACGGATCCGGAAGCTTTCCGCCAAAAAGAGTATCACGGTTGCTGTTGTACAATTTAAACCCGTCAGAAAAATATCCTCTTAAAATCTCCGGGAAAATTTCCCCTGCCGCCCCGTTCATCGTGTCAACAGCAATCAAAGGTTTTGATTTTATTATAAGGTCCGTATCTATAAGTCCGGCAAGCTTTTCCTTATAATTTGAAAAGTCACTGACCCTTGTTATATTCCCATTTCCGGAACCGGCAGCCCTTAAACTTCCGGAAACCCTGCCACCGGAGAAACCGTATCCCTGCGCAATGTAGTCTGAGCCTTTTTTTTCATTTAATATCCCGGTTAAGTGTTTTTCAATTTCACGGGTTGTCTCATCCTGAGCAGGGCCGCCATAGCTGCTTATGAACTTTATCCCGTTGTATTTCGCAGGGTTATGGCTTGCTGTTATCATTATTGAACCGTCCAGTCCCATATCAACAGACATGAAAGCTGTAACTGGTGTCGGAACGGAAACCGATGAAAGAAAGGTTTTAATATCCTGCTCTGAGACCACTCCAGCACATAACGCCGCAAAATCTTCAGATAAAAAACGGTTGTCATAGCCTATGAACAGGCCCCTTCCGGCCTGGTTATTTTTTTTCAGGTACCTGCAAATTGATTCAGCAACAATCCTCAGGTTTGAGAAGGTGAAATCTTCAGCGATTATTGCTCTCCATCCGTCAGTGCCAAATTTTATTTTTTCAGTTTCCATATATTTTTCTGGTCGGGATGAGAGGATTCGAACCTCCGACCCCCAGTACCCCATACTGGTGCGCTAATCCAAGCTGCGCCACATCCCGATTATAAATTCAGCCTGAGCAAAACTTTAAATACGGCGGTCTTGTATCTTAAAAATAATTTTAAGATAATAATTTTTTTAAGTAAAGCTTAACTGTGAAGTTTAACTGAAAAGTTATAGATTGCTACTTGAATTTAAAAAAGATTGGAGTGCCGATAAATCCGAATTCCTGCCTTATATTATTTTCTATGTATTTTATAATGTTTGGTTTTTTTGTTATGTTCATGTTGGAAAAAACAAGAAATCCCGGTGGAGATGTTTTTATCTGCCTCATAAATTTAATTTTAAACATTTTTCCTTTGATATAAATCGGGGAACTTCCCTCAATACCCTTAAAATAATTGGTGAGCCTGCTTTCAGGTATCTGCCTGTTTCTTTCCCCGATAAGATAATCTATCATTTTAAAAACTTCTTCGGTATTTTTCTGCTTCAATGCGGAAATTTTTAAAAAAGGAATGAAACTTAAATATTCAAGCTCCACATTCAGCTTTTCTGCAAGTTCCGATACTTTGCCGCTGCCTGCAATATCAATTTTATTAAAAACCGCACAGACGCTTTTTCCTTTTTTAAGACATTTTTCAATTATTTTCCTGTCCTGATTGCTGATGTCTTTTGTGCTGTCAATAAGCACAAGGCAGACATCGGAACTTTCAATGCTTTTCATTGTCCTGATTTTACTGTAAAACTCTAGCGCTTCTTCCCTTACCTTATCTCTTTTTAAACCTGCAGTGTCTATGAAAACATATTTCTTTTCTCCGACAGTTACCAGGCTGTCAATACTGTCCCTGGTTGTTCCTTCAATCTCGTCAACAATAACCCTTTCTTCCCTTATAATATTATTGAAAAGCGTAGATTTACCTGAATTCGGCTGGCCAAGTATCGCGATCGTCGGTATTTTTTCTTTTTCATCTTCACTGGGGCCTGAGCAATACTGGCTGCCGGTATCCAGCTCCTTTATCCTGCTGACAATTTCATCCAGGAGCTCTGTTATATTTATTCCATGGATTGCGGAAACCATAACAGGGTATCCGTACCCAAGCACAAGATAATCCTCGGTAAAATATGAATCCTGATTTGCTGAAGTATCGTCCCATTTGTTGCCGGCAAATATTACAGGTTTTTTTGTTTTTCTCAATATCTGAGCGATTTCAGTGTCAGGCGCGGACAACGGGCTCTTAATGTCAACAACAAAAATTATTATACCAGACTCTTCTATTGCTTTTTTGGCCTGGTCAAAAATCTGCAAAGAGAGCCTCTGCTTATCTTTTATGTCAATTCCACCGGTATCCACTATATTGAAAGCAAAGCCATCCCAATCTGTTTTGTATACCTTCCTGTCCCTTGTTATCATGGGTTCGTGGTGAACTATCGCTTCAGAATGGGCGCAAAGCCTGTTAATTAAAGTGGACTTTCCCACATTGGGCCTACCAATTATGGCAATTTTAGGTGTTCTTTTCATTTCATTTATAAAGACTGCATATAAATCATTTTAAACAAAGAAGGCTTTCGGCAAAAGATTTGCCGTCTTCGGGAACAATTTTTATATTTCCACAAAACCCCAAAATGTCTTCCGGTGAATAATCATCCAGAGTTTTGCTATTATAATTAAAAATACACCCAGGAACAAGTATATCATCATATGCAGTTGAATTAACCTTTTTTAAGCAATTTAAAATATCCTGTCCGGAAAGCAGCCCCGTAACTTTTACATTACCGCCTAAAAACTCATTTTTTACAGCCATCAGCCTGTACCCGGCAGGTTTCTGTAAACCGAGGGCCGCCAGAAAATCATCTGCGGCATTAAATGCCTGCTCCAGAACCTTTATTCCGTATTCCGAGGTTATGATAAGTTTTTTTCTTTTATTTGCAGATTGAATTTGCAAAGAAATGGCACCCGGTTTTGTTTTTTTTAATTTCAGAAAAATGTCATTTAAAAAATCCCTTGATTTGCCTATCCCGTTCTGTATTTGCAGAAATTTCCCGTATGCAGCATATCCCGGCAGGGGTCTTCCTGAAATTATATAAAATTCATCCGACAGAAAAATTTTTCCGGTTGCATTATTTTTTTCATATGAATTTTTAAAATCTTCAATAAAGTCGATAAGCCCCGAACAGGAAGATCTTCTGTATGATCTCAGCAGAGAATTTTTGCTGTATTTTGTAATGCCAACGGGCACAATGCCAACGGAAAGGACATTTTTAAAATCATTTATCAGAATTTCAAGAGAGTTCACAAGGTCAGCCCCGTCATTTATTCCAGGACAAAGAACTATCTGCACATTTGTCCTTATTTTATTATCATCAAGCTCTTTGAAGCGGGCCGGTGCTTTATCATCTTTTATGCCGCAGAAAAGAATCTTTCTTATTTCGGGATTAAAGCTGTGAATTGATACGTGCAGGGGCTCTATTTTAAATTTTATTATTTTTTTTATATCATTTTCCGAAAGGTTTGTCAGCGTAATAAAATTTCCGTGCGAATAGGATTCAAGATAATCGTCATCTTTTATATAAAGGGAATGCCTTAAGCCGGGCGGCAACTGGTTAATAAAACAGAATATACAATTATTCCTGCATCTTTTCAAAACTTTTAGTTTTTATAAATTTTCAAGAAAATTTTTAACATCAGTTATATCTCCTTGCGGAGTTGAAGCTCCGCCTGTTACGCCTATCTTTTTCTTTCCAGTAAGCCATCCGGGTTCTATTTCAGTGTAATTTTCGACATGAAAAGTGTCCTCATTATACTCTCTTGAAATGTCGGCAAGATGCGTTGTATTTGCACTGTTTCTGCTGCCCACTACTATGACCGCATCCATGCTGCGTGCAAATCTCCTTGCCTCATCCTGCCTT
>Ga0233425_10003572_pt1 | contig 27945 bp, 17 predicted proteins | sample Watercolumn_Towu_2_FD_181712 | JGI IMG/M metagenome (GOLD analysis project Ga0233425, IMG submission 181712) | Freshwater microbial communities from Lake Towuti, South Sulawesi, Indonesia - Watercolumn_Towuti2014_140_MG | ecosystem: Environmental > Aquatic > Freshwater > Lake | place...
CGGAACCGGCGTTGGTTGCCCGGCGTGCGATAGTGCGCCAACAGGCCCCGGTTCGTGTACCGGCGCACGGTGGTTGGGCAGACGTCGAGGACCTTCGCCGTCTCCTGCAGGGAGAGGTGCGGGTCGAGGAGTCGCTCGATCAGCTCTTCTCGGGTCTCGGTGGCCGAGCGGGGTCCGCCCGCCTCCGGCGCCGGCTCAAGCCCCAGGGGCAGTTCCGGCTGACGCGCCACCGGCCGGGGCGGCCTGCGGCGAGGCGGACGACGCCGGGGCTCCGGCAGCCGCGGCTCGGGGAGCGCAACGGGCGGCGGCTCGACCGCCACGGGAGGAGCGGCAGGCTCGATGACCAGCGGCTCGGGCTCGGTAGCGTACGGGCTCAACGCCGCGTCGTCGGCCGGAGGCTCCGCGACGGCCGAGGTGGGCTCAGGCGCCAACGCGGGTGGCTCGATCGCCGTGATCGGCTGAGCCTCCCGGCGTACGGAACGCTGTCGCGCGCGCGTCCACTCGTGAGCCGACATGGCCAACTCCCGTGGTCAGGGTTACGGCAGTCAACCGGCCACCGTCGCCGACTGATGGCCGGTTCAGGGCGCCTGGGTCGCAGGCGAGAGGCGGGCGATCTCCGCACGAGCTTCAGCCATGCGGGCGTTGAACGCTTCGCGGCGGTCTGGCAGTCCCAAGTCGACGCTCACGAGGGCGTTCAGCGCCGCCTCGGCGGCCAGCGCGTACGCGAACGCGCGCTGCGTCTGCGCAGACCGACGGGCCTCCGGCGCGCCGACCTCCGCCAGCAATCCCTCGGCCTCGGTCAGGCGACTGCGTAGAGCCGTTGCCGCCGAGAAAGCCTCCTCGCGGGCCAACGACCCGCCTTCCAGGGCCGCCAGGACGGCGCCCAACCCCTCGCCGATCTGCGCCACCTCGTGGTCGGTCGCCAGCGCGATCGCGTCGTAGGTCTCGGCGCTCATCTCCCCGGCAGGCCTCTCGACCGCCAGCGCCTCCCGCGCCGCGGTGAGCGCCCGCTCGGGGTCGTCCTCGGCCAGATAGAGCTCCGCCAGCGCCAGGAGGGCGTCGCGCTTCGCCGCGCCCTGGGCCGAGACCGCAATCCGCCGCAGCGCGCGCTCCGCGTCCTCGGGCCGCCCGGCCTCGCGCGCCATTCGCGCCCAGCGTTCGTGGATTCGGCGGTCGTCGATCGCCTCGCTGGCGGCCTGCAGCAGCTTCTGTGCGCCGACCCGGCGGCCGCTCTTCTCGTAGGCCTCCGCGAGGCCCAGCACGGCATCGGCGTTCCGCGGGTCGGTGAGCAGGATCTCCCGGTAGTACGCGATGGCGTCCGCCCACAGCCCGCGCCGCGCATACAGGCGGCCTAGTTGCAGTCGAGGACGGGCCGCCGTCGGGTCGAGCTGCGCGGCGCGCCGCCAGTCCCGCTCGGCGGCCTCGGCATCGCCCGTTGCCAACGACAACTGCCCCCGCAGGTCGTAGAGCTCCGCGGTCCGGTACCCGGACGCCGCCGCCCGGTCCAGCAGGTCGATGGCCTGCTTCGCGCGGCCCTCAGCCGCCAGCGCGCGAGCCTGATCGCACGCGGTGGGCGCCGCCGGCTGCTGCGCCGACAAGGGGCCGGACAAGACGAGGCCGAGGAACAGCGCCGCAATGGCCGGCAGGCCACCCGCCGTCAGTTGCCCTGGCTGTCGCATAGCTTCCGGGCGGCGTCGCAGACGTTGGCCGCCTCGCGTTGCGTCGCGGCGCCGGGACCGCCGCGGGCGGCTTCCTCTCGGTAGCGGGCGCCGGCCTCCTCGTACTTCCGCCCGGCGGCGGCGTGGTTGCCCGTGGCGCGCAGGCGGTCGGCCTCCGCCCGCAGAGCATCCGGGCTCGGCGGCTTCGGCTGCGGAGCCGGCGTCGGACCGCCGGTCGCAGGACGCGGGCCATGTACCTGCAGCACGATGCGCCCGGACTTGCGCCCCTGCGGCGGCGGATCGGTCGGAGCCGGGGGCGTCGTCTCCTCCGGGGGCGGCGCGCCGATGGCGGCGGGAGGAGTGTCATTGCGCGGCGGACCGGTGGCGTTGTCCACCACATCCGGCGCGGTCGGCTGCGGCGGAATGGGCGGCGGTAGCTGCGGCCCTGGCCCTTGTGGCGCGGGCGGCGGGCCGGGGTCGACGGTCGGGGGCGGTGCATAGGGCGGCGTGGGCGGACGGCCATCCGCGCCGAGCGACGGCGTGGGCCCGACATGCCGCGGCAGGAACGGCGAGATGTTGTTGGCCGGGGAGATCGAGGCGACCTGCGGGCCGATCGGCCCCGGCGGCGTGCCCGTCGGGTACGGGGCCAGGCCGGCGTTGGCAAGAGCGTCGTCCAAGCGGCGCTTGGCCTCCGCGCTCTGGGGCTTCAGTCGCCAGGCCTGCTCGAACGCAGTGGCCGCCTGCTCGTACCGTCCGGCACGGCTGTGCTCGCTGCCCAACCGCATCTGCTCCTGGTAGAGCCGGTTCAGCTGCCCAGCGGGGGAGGTGCGGCTCACGATCGCCGCCGCGCCCACCGTGAAGACCAGCAACCCGGTCACCACGCCGGCCGCGATGGCGACCCACCGCCGGTGCAGGCGGACCCACCCGCGCCAGTCCTGCGGAGGCGTCGGAGGCCGCTCGTGGGGGTGTGTGAGCCGGCGGCGCGCCAGCTCGGCCTTCTCCTTGGCCTCGCCGCTGTCCGGGTCGATCTCAGCCGCCCGACGGAACTCCCGCAACGCATCGGCGTCGGCGTCCAGCGCGAGGTATGTCTCGCCGAGGACCAGGCGGCAGAGGAACGTGTTCGGCTCAACCACGGCCGCCCGCTGCGCCGCACGCAGGGCGGCGGATGCGTCCCCCGCGGCGAGTTGGTCCCGCGCTTCGATCGCCAGGCGCTCTCCCGGCGTCCAGTCCCGCTCGGGCTCCGGCGCGACCTCCGCCTCGGCGTGGGGCGCCGGCAGGCGCGCTCCGCAACGCAGGCATCGGGCCTCTGCCCCGAGGTTGCGCGTCCCACACACATCACAGACCATGCGTGCCTCCCCCTGGCGCGGATTGGCTAGCTTTCCGCGTCCATACTATGCCAGACAAACTATACCGCACAGGGGGAGGGGTGTCAATGCGCGGGCGGTAGTGGGTCAGTTTGGATTGAGCAGGCCCACGATTTCCTCAACCGTCCAGACGTGATCCGTCAGGCCCGCCGCCATTGCAGGCGTCCTCGGGTACGGGTTCTTCAGGCTCTGGTGGGGCCGCGCGAAGTTGTAGTGCATGAAGTGCAGGGCGACCGCGCAGCCGTGGTTCCAGACCTTCTTGCTGAAGGCGTTGGTAAGCCGCGTGAACCGCCGCATCGACATCCGCATGGTCAGGTTCTGGCGCTCGACGTAGCTGGTCGAGATGTGCTTCGGGTCGGGGTTGCCGATGATCGGCTCCTTGCGGGAAGCGACGCAGACCGCCGGGCTGTACCGCTTCTCGGCCTGCGATTCGTCCCCGTACACCTTGACCAGCATCGCGTAATCGACCTGAGGGCCGAAGGCGATGTCCACCGCGTCCAGGTAGACCTTCTGCCCGTCCGTCGTCAGTTGCACCTTCGTCGCCAGCCTGGAGCGCAGGTCGTTGATGAAGTCCTCCGCCGCCCTGGCCGTCCGGTTATCAACCGCCCAAGAGATCATCAGCTTCGTATCGGCGTCCAGCGCCGTCCACGTCCACACGTCCCCGCGCCCGAACTGGCCTCGTTCCTCATCCGGCAGGTTGTCCTGCTTGCACCCGACGAAGGACCATATCTCGTCGCACTGGACGCGCCTCGCGCGGATGTCCCGGATGTGCCCGCCGAGGTAGGCCATGCAAGCCTCGCCCAACTCGACTAGCAGTTTCGTGACCGTGTTCTTGGCGGCCCCGGTCATGCGGACGGTCGCGCGGATGCTGTTGCCCTCAACGAGGCACCGGACCACGGCGGCTTGACGGTCGGGAGATAGCCTATTCATACTGACCAGTATACTTGACCGTGCAAGCATTGTCAATGGGAATCTCGTTTGACCTGCAGCGCGGCTAACGCAGGAACGCGCGGCCCAGCTATCAACCGGGCCGCGCGTTCCTGTTCTGTCTCTGCAATGACTACCTTGCGGTTGACAGAGTGGCCCTCCGAGGCTCCTTGTCTCCAGTAAGGTCAGAGGGGGTGATCGGCTTCGAGTATGGTATTGATAGGCGGTAGCCCTTGCCGCGTGGCTTGCCAGCCATAGCGAGCAGCACGAGAGCCTGAGCCACCTCGTCCTTCTCTGCCGCCGGGTTGCTCTTGATCAGCTTGTCCGCATCTAGTGCCTTCTTCATTTGGCTGGACCTCCGAAACGGAACTCCCCTGGACGGTGCACAGTCAACTGCTGGTCTATCTTGCGCGTATAATCTGTCAGTAGACGATGGTAGGACCGGACGTGGTCTGCGAAATGTGGATCACACTTATCCTCCGTGAAGTCATCAACCCTCAGGTTCAGATCGCGTTGCAGGACCTCCATGGTTATGCCAGTACCATGCGCGTGCCATCGGTCTGTCTCATTGAGCTTCTTGGCGATCTGTCCGGCACGCGTTGTCCTCATCCGTCCGGTGACAGGAATCCTCTTGGTCTCAGTTTCGGTCCAGTCCTTGAACTTGTACTTCACCAACCATTCGCGCAGTAGCTGGACGGAAAGAGCCCGGTCCTGTTCATAGCTATAGAGTTCTGCTTGGTCGAAGTTCAGCAGAATCGCGATTTCTGCTGACGATGCCTGTCCGCGGTTGGCCTTTGTGAGGAGCCGGTTGTACTGCACAAGATAGCCAAGCGCGGGGATTGGCCTTCCGTCACTCGTCTGCGACTGCGGGTCGATAGGCCCTAACGTTGAGTAGTAATCCATGTGGATCGAGTCCCCGGACATCACAAGGATGGTCCCGGCGGACATGGCATGACTTGGTATGATGAACTCGACCCGCGTGTAGTTGTGCCGTAGCACGTCTACGATGCGGCGAACAGGCTCGATGTATCCCCCGAGCGTCTCCAGCATGACTAGGAGCGTCTCGCGCTTTGGGCTGCGACTCTCGACAACATCCCTTACTATGTCGTCGCACCCATACATCAGCGGACCAACATACCCCAACAGGTCGCTCTGTTTGCACTTCTCGATCGTTGTGCCTAGCTCGTCGATTTTCTGTTCGACGCATCTGTTCGCCGTGTACTCCCTCGGGTCACTCATAGTTCCGACGCTCCCATCGAGCCAGAGCAGCCCTGCGGGCAATGTCTGACCGCTCTTTGGCGGTCAGTCTGGCCGCCCTTGCCTTTCCTCCCCTGAGGCCGCCGAGGCGACCGAGAGCCACCGCATGAGGGTTCCGCTCGTCTGGTTGCGGCTCCGGGTCCTCGGAGGTCGCCTCCTGCACCACGCGGAACGCGCCTTCGTTGAGGTCCTCGGGTCCCTGCTTGTGTCTGCTTGAGCGTTTAGGCATGACCTGATATTACCATACCCAGCTTCGATAGGCAATAACCCCCTTCCTCTTTCTGAGGTTCAAACTGACCCACTACCGCGCGGGCGGACGGGGTGCATCCGTCGACCGTCGGGACGGGCAGGGCAGATACGCTGGTCTGCCCCTACAACGGCACATATGTACCTTACGCACCGGCCATCACCCTCACCGGGCGCGGATTGAGGCGGCGAGCAGTGTGCGGCGGAAGTCGGTGAGCGGCAAGTCCGGCTCCGCCTGCACGAGGTCGGCGCCGTACGGGGTGTGGCCGCCACAGCCCACGCTCAACGCGACGGTGCCGACCGGGGCGTCGTCACGCGGACGGCCGAACACATCCACCCGGCGGACTGTGCCCTCGGGGAACCGCGCCACCGCGACGCGGGGCCTGTCGAACAGCCCGTGCACGCCCTCCCAGTATTGCGCCAGCAGCCGCCCTTCGGCCGACCGATAGATGAACAGCCGGACATCCCCCGGCATGGGGATGTTCTGCTCGAGGGGGCTCGAACCCAACAGGAGCGGGCTGCAGTCGGGGTTCATCAGATCGAAGCGCCGCTCGATGGGCTGTCGTAGCTTCCACGCCCGGCCCATGTGGATCGGATAGGTGGCCGCGCAGCCGCACCAGTCCTCTCCCAAGGCGATGACCTCGACGCGCTTCGGGTCGAACGTGTACCCGCTGGCCTCCAGCTGCAACTGCAGGTCCGTGGCCCACGCCTTCGAGCGCTCCCAGGCCGCGATCTCCCCCGGGGTCAGGTCCGGGCCCCGAACGCGCTCCGCCCGCCGTCGATCGGCTTCCAGGCCGCGAACGAACTCCTCACCGAGGAGTTGGCGGTCGGCCTCCGGGTCGCCGCTCGCCCGGCACACGACACACCGGTCGCCGAAGGTCGCGCGGGCGTGCTCGATCAGGGGCGGGTCGCCGGCCATGCCGCTCGGGAGGAAGCACACGCCGGCGTCCGGGTCCGGGGTGCCGAGGAGCTCGTAGTACCTCTCCTTGAGGGGCTGCTCATACCGGTAGCACAGGTCGCAGCGCCCCGGCCACAGCTCCCACTCCGGCGTCTCGCGTCGCGGGTCGCCGGGGACGAGTTCGAGCCAGTTCAGGGCGTGCACCACGAGGTAGAGGCGGTCGAGGCGCTTGGGTGAATCGGCGGCGGGCGATGTGCCGGCGCCCAGGGCGACAGACGCCACCGCGAGACCCGGGAACGCCGTCGAACGCAGCAAGCCCGGCATGAGACGGTTCCTCAGGCCCCGGTCAGGAGTGGTCCCAGACCGGGGAGTTGGCCTTCCAGCAGGAGTCCTCGGGGAGCTCGGGCTGATCGGGCGACCAGCGCTCCTGCATCGTGCGGAAGCCGCCGAACGCCGGGCGGACGACCTCATCCCAGACGCGCTCGACATCCCCGAAGGTCTGGAGGGTGTGCGCGGGGCCCACGCGATCGTACTCCGCCAGGAGTTCGCGCGCCTTGTCGCCCAGGAACCGCACCTCGTCGGCGACCATGCGCTCCCCGACGCGCCGGTCGGACTCGCGGGCGTTGCCCCCCATGGCGAAGTGCTCCCCCGGCTCATCGGGGGGCGGAATCCGCGAGACATCGACGCACTCGGGCATGAGCGTCCAGAGCAGCGAGGTCTCCACCTTCCCGGCGTGGTCGCCGCCGCTGCGGCCATCGCCGTCGAAGCCGGGCTGATTCGCCTCCCAGTCGGGCAACCCGTACAGCCGCGTCCCGACGTGCGGCTGCAGCAGACCCAGGAGGGTCTTGAGGTCCTCCCAGTTCGGCCCATAGTGCCCGGTGAGGAAGATCGCCGCGTGGAAGCCCAGCACGTCCGCCTGCCGGAGGTGATAGCAGACGTTCCGGAAGTGCTGCCACGGGGGCAGCGCGGTCAGCCACGTCCGCTCCACCTGCCCGACGGCCCGGTGCGCCCACACGGCGTAGCCGCTGGTCTCGTGGATGTGCCACATGTCCAGCGGCGCCACGAGCCCGCCGTGCGCTCGCGCGGCCTCGCACGCGATCGCGTGGACCTTGAGCCCGTCCAACCCCACGGCATTGTGCGGCCCATGCGGCTCGCAGAGGCCGTACGGGAAGTAGACCAGCGGGCACGCGGCAAAGGCCGCTTCCAGCTGGTCCGGAAACATGCACTCCCAGCGTACCTCGCGCATATCCCACCGGGGCCGCGTGCCCGAACTCCGATTTCCGGGGTGGTTTCAGAACTCGGTGCCTGGCACTGATTCTGAAACCACCTCTCCTGTCGCGCGACGACGGGACGCCGACCCGTCAAGGGAATCGCCGGGAGGGACGCGAAGACCTCCTTCGGGGCAGGCGGTTCCGCAGCCCCGTACCGGGAGGTGCGCATGTCACGAGTGACAGGGTTGGCGGTCGGACTGGCCTGGGCCGCCGTCTCGGCGGCGCAGCCGATCGCAACGGCGATCAACGTGCGCGACTTCGGCGCCCTGGGCGATGGCCAGGCGGACGACACGGCGGCCATTCGCGCGGCGTTCGCCGAGGCCGCCAAGCGCATCATCTCCGAGCAGCCGTTCCCAGGCCGCTCCTACGTGACCTCGCTGCCCACCGTCTTCTTCCCGAACGGGAAATACGTGCTTTCCGAGCCGCTCACGCCCACCGCCAACCTCCTCGGCGAGGGCAACGCGATCCTCCATCAGCCCGACCCGGCGGTCGACATCATCGCCTGGGATTGGGCGTGGCGCTGGCGGGTCAGCGGGTTCACCTTCCTCGGCGGTCGGCATCAGCTGAGCCTCGGCAACCCCAACATCGACACGGGGCGGATCGAGATAGAGGACTGCGTCTTCCACAGCGCCTCCGGCGTCGCCGTGAACATCCACGAGGGCTCGAACTCCACGCAGCTCACCATCGACGATTGCGTGATGCTCTACTGCGACCAGGCACTCGTGAACTACTGCGACATGGCCAGGATCGCGGACACCTGGGTCACCACCTCCCCCGACATGCGCGGGAAGGCGGTCTTCGAGAACCACGGCCTGCTGCTGTTGGAGAACGTCCTGGGCGTCCCGTTGGTCACGCCCGAGAACGACCAGCGCTGGATCGATAACTACGGCGGCGTAACCTGCCGCAACGTCCGCTTCGGCGGAGAGGGCGCCGGGTTCACGGTCGCGGTGAATCGCGCGCGCTATGACTCAGAGTACCCGGTCATCCCGACCTTCCTGATCTTCGAGGCCTGCCACGTCTACGCGATGGGCAACCCGCAGCGCAAGGCGATGCTCTATCTTGAGGAGATCCCCAACCAGATCGTCGTGCGGGACTGCAACGGCTTCCCGGACCTGCCGGTGGTCATGGTGCCGGAGAGCCTCGATCTGGAGGCGTACCTTGCGGACGCGCGGCGGCGCGGGGAGGGCTGCCTGCGGTTCTCCATCGGCCCAGAGCAGGTCGAGCTGCGGCTGCGGGAGCTGCCCGAGGCCCTCCGGCCCTACGATGTGTCGCCCCGGGACGCTGGAGGGTAAGATGGCGCCGCCTGCGCTGATTCTCGCCCTGGGCACGCTCGGCCTCGCCCAGGAGCCCGTGTGGCAGACGAGCGACCTCTACGAGCGGTACGGTCGCGAGGACCGCGTCCTGCGGCCGTGGACGCCCGTTGAGGCGGACGGCCGACGGCTGTCCGTGTGGGGCCGGGACCTCCTCTGGCGGCGCGGCAGCCTCCTCCCAAGCTCCCTCACGAGCGGCGGAATCGAGCTGCTGGCGGAGCCGATCCAGCTGTGCCTCGAGTTGGATGGCGAGGTCCAAGCGGTGCCGCTGGCCGACTTCCGGGTCACCGAGCGCAAGCGCAGCCGCGTCGCCGCGATCGCGACGGGCGAGGTGCGCGGCATTCGGGCGAGCGCGGAGATGTGGCTGGAGTACGACGGCTTCCTGTGGGTCACCCTGACCCTCGCCGATGAGCACGCGGACCGCGAGGTGGACTCCCTCCGGCTCCGGTGCGCGATGCCGGCCGGGCAGGCGACGCTCTACCAGACCTTCTCCCGCCGCCATGCGGGCTGGATCGGGAATGAGCCTGTCGACCTCCCCTGGATGGCCAGCGCTCAGGAGCGGATCGCCAACTTCTACCACTGGGTCGGGACCGAGGATCGGGGCCTGGGGTTCACGTACACCTCGCTGGAGCACTGGGCGCCAACCTCCGAGGAGGCCTTCTGCACGATCCGGCGCGAGGGCGAGCGCGTCGTGTATACGGCCAACCTGATTGGGCAGCCGTCGCCGGTTACGGGGCGCGTGTTCCGGCTTGGCCTGCAGGCGACCCCCATCAAGCCCTTGCCGCCCGACTACCACTCCATGGCCAGCACGGGGCTGGACTGGCACGAGTGGGCCGCCTGGCAGGGGATGACGGGTGACGTGGACTCCGTCGTGATCTGGCCGCCGGGTCACATGCGCGGCCTCAACGACCCGTACAACCTCAACGCCGAGGCCCTGCAGCAGCAGATCGCGTACATCCACGAGCGCGGCACGGCGGCGCTGTTCACCGGCTGCCCGCAGAAGATCAGCCCGCTCTCGCAGGAGTTCGAAGCGCACCGGGCCGACTGGCTCGTCGAGCCGGAGTCTGTCCTGGACTGGGAGGGCACGCCGCACTACCAGAACTGCGGCGGCTCGGAGGTGCTGCTGAAGTGGCTCTTCTACGGCTGGGGGCCGGGGATCGTGGAGCGCTTCGGACTGGAGGGCATCTACTACGACGGCTGGCAGACCGGGCAGATCGCGTGCAGGAACGCGCGTCACGGTTGCGGCTGGACCGACGCGCAGGGCGAGCGGCACGTCACCGTGCCCGTGCTCCAGGGCCGCGCGTACAACCAGCGGATGGCCGCCTTCCTCGAGGACCGCGTCACGAGCCGCCTTGGCGTCCCCGAGACCGCCCCGGAGCGGGCCGACTTCCCGCAGTACCACTACCGCCTGCATTCGTGGGAGTTCGTGCCCTCGGTGATGGGCTTCGCGACCTCGTGGCTGACGGGGGAGTTCGCGGCCTACCCGCTTGAGGGACTGGGGACGCTCGAGCCGGAGGGGACCTTCGGTAGGTGCCTGGGCCTGGGGCTCTTCCGCAGCCGTTGCCTCTCGACGAACTGGGGCGTGCCGAACCTCTTCCATCCGGTCATGTGGGAGCACACCGAGAACCACCCGACCGACCGCCAGACCCTCATGGCCTACGCGTGGTTCCTCCCCCACGGCGTGCCGGTGGGGGAGCTCCGGTACATGAACCAGGCCACGCTCAAAGACCTCTACCGCGTCCTGCACGAGTACGAGGTCCGCCAGGCCACGTTCGTGCCCGGGTGGCGGCCGAACCCGTACCTGCGCATCGAAGGCGCGCCGCCCCCGGAGGTGATGGTGGCGACGTGGAGCCATCCCGGAGAGCGCCGGGTGTTGGCGGTGGTCTCGAACCTCCAGGCGGACCGCACCGAGGCCGTGCGGGTGAGGTGGACCGGCGCGTGGGAGCCCCTGGTGAGGGATGCGAGGACGGGCGATGCGGTGAGGGTGGAAGAGGGCGTGGTGACGGTCCAGCTGGGGCCGGAGGCGTTCGTGTTGTTGGGGATTGACGGAGGAGATTAGGGACAGGTACTCGGGAAATCGGTACCGGTACTGGTTTCCCAGCCCACTGCGGCAAGAGGCGGTGCCTGTACCCGCCCCCACTGAGGCCGGCCAACTGCATGCATCACGGCTGACAGAGCACTGATCTGGCCTACGTCTTCAGTTGGTAGCGGAAGTTGACGACGCTGACGTGCATCATCCGCCGGAGGGCGAGGTCGAGGGTGAAGGCGGACTGGTTGTGCAGCGCCTCCTCCCACCAGCGGGAGACGACGAACTCGGGGATCACCACGCTGACGCGGCCGTACTTCTCGCGCTGCTCGCGGACGTATTGCACGATCGGCTCAGTCAGGGAGCGATAGGGCGACGCAAGGCCAACCAGAGGCACGTCGCCCTCCAGCGCCTTCCACTTCTCCTGCAGCGCCTGCCAGGCGGCCTCGTCGGCAATGACATGCACGGCATGGGCCGGCACCCCGAAGCTGCGAGCGTACTCGATGGCCTCCAGCGTTCCCCGATGGAGTGAGGCGACCGGGACCACAACGAGGTGGGTGTGCTCGTGCACGGGGGGCGGCGCGCCCTCCAGCGACAACTGCTCAGCCACGGAATCGTAGTGTCGCCGAATGCGCAGGTACAGCAGAACCAAGGCGGGGATGGCGATGGCGGTGATCCACGCCCCTTGAGTGAACTTCACCACGGCCACGACGCACAACACCACAGCCGTCAGGACTGCCCCCAGACCGTTGATAGCGGCCGGGACCATCCAACCCTTGGGCCGGGTCGTCCACCAACGTCGGAGCATCCCGGACTGTGAGAGCGTGAAGCTGATGAACACGCCGATCATGTACAGCGGGATCAACTGGTGCGTCGAGCCGCCGAAGGCCAGCACCAGGCCGATCGCGAGCAGCCCCAGGATCAGGATGCCGTTCGAGAAGACGAGCCGGTCACCCAGGTTGGACAACTGCCGGGGGAGGTACCCATCGCGTGCGAGCAGGCGGGCGACGCGGGGGAAGTCCTGGTAGCAGGTGTTGGCCGCCAGCAGCAAGATGAAGAGGGTCGAGGTCTGTAGCACGTAGTAGAGCACGCCCTTCCCACACACGGCGCGCGCAACCTGGGACAGCACGGTCTCCGCCCCGGCGGTGGGCTCCTCAGGAATGACCTTGTACCAGTGGCTCAGGAACGTGATGCCCAGCAGGAACGAACCCAACAGCCCTGCGAGGATGATGAGGGTCAGCCGCGCGTGGCTGACTCGCGGTTCCTTGAAGGCCTGCACGCCGTTGCTGACCGCCTCAATCCCCGTCAGCGCCGCACACCCGGAGGCAAAGGCGCGCAGGACCAGGAAGGCCCCCAACGCGTGTGTCGTCTCCGGCACATGGGCCGGCGGCGGGAGGTCGTTGTGCTGCCCCAGCGCCACACGCACGATGCCCAACACGATCAGGCCGGCGCACGAGACGATGAAGATGTACACCGGCACCGCGATCACGCGCGCGGACTCGCGCGCGCCCCGGAGATTCAGCCAGGTGAGGATGAGGATGGCGGCTACGGATAGCCAGACCCGGTAGGGCCGCAGGACCGCGACCGCGGAGGTGAAGTTCTCAATCCCCGACGTCACGCTGACCGCGACGGTCAGCAGGTAGTCGATGAGAAGAGCGGCGGCCGCGATCAGGCCCGGGATTCGCCCGAGGTTCTGGGTCGCGACCGTGTAGGCGCCGCCGCCGTCCGGGTAGGCCTTGATGACCTGTCCGTACGACACGGCAACGATCATCACCAGCGCCGCGATGGCGACGGATATCGGCAGCCCGAACCGGAGGGCGCCCGCCCCGGCCAGGACGAGGGCCAACAGGACCTCCTGCGTCGCGTAGGCCACCGACGAGATGGCGTCGGACGCGAAGACCGGCAACCCTAACGGGATGCCCAACTTCTCATGCTCTGCCCGGTCGCTGTGCAGGGGATGCCCGAAGATGAGCCGCTTGAGCCCGCCGGCGCCCAACATGGTCGAAGTCCACCTTAGTCGCGCAACGTAGAGCCCCGCGGCGTGGGAAGCCTGCGGGGCCACGCGCATGAGTATACACTGCCCGCGCGGCCCGTCAAGAGAGGTCGCGGCGGGTGGGACGGCCGGGTGCCGTGCAAGGTTCCTGCCGCCCCGGCAGCTCCCCCTACTCCGCGCTCTGCGGATCCGGCCCCCGATCACCGAACCCGAACGGCTGCCGACCGCCCTCCAATGGCACCACGTCGGCGCCCTCGATCTGCGCCGCGACGTGCGCTCCGAAGAGAAGGAGCTGCCCCACGACATACATCCAGAGCGCAAAGACGACCACTCCCGTGAGGGCGCCGTACATCGAGTGCGGGTGCGCGGAGCGGCTGATGAAGGTGGCGAAGACCGGTTGGGCGATGCGTAGGCCCACGGTGGCCGCGAGCGCGCCGCCGGCTGCGGCGCCGGTGGTGACGTGTCGCGCGGGGATGAGCTTGTACATCAGAAAGAAGGCCAGCCAGGTGAAGGGCAGCGCGAGCAGGATCGGCAGCAGCCGCGTCGGCAGGGCCATCTGCTCGCGAGGCACCCCGGCGAGGGCCAGCCACTCCTCTGCCCGCGCCGCCGCGGAGACGAGGACCATGTAGCCCGTCAGCCCGGCGCCCGCGGCCAGCATCGTGAGGAAGCCCAGGAGCTGCCGCACCCAGAAGCCCCGGTCACGCGCATCGGGCCACAGGGCGTTCAGGGCGCGGAGGATCGTGTCGAAAAGCCGCGACGCCGCCCAAAGCAGCGCCAACGCCCCCAACCCGCCCGTGACCGCCGGATCGGGGAAGGCGAAGAGCGAATCCACCTGCTCGACGATCTCCGTCGCGCCCTCCGGCGACACCTGCCGGATCACCCGCTCCAGCTCGCCCGTGGCCGCGGAGCTGGTCCCCGCGATGTGCCGCAGGCCGCTCACGGTGATGATCCCTAGCGGCGTCAGGCAGACCACCCCGTAGAACGCAATCGCTGCCGCGATGACATTGGACCCGGAGTGCGTGTACCGAATCCAGACCTGGTAGGCAAAGCGACAGCTGCCGCGCACCGGCCAGGGCACGCGCTCGACAAGGTCGTAAACGCGGGCCTCGATTCGGCCGCGCAGCTCGGGCCACCACCCGGTTGTCGGTTCCTCGGGCATGGGGGTAGAGGGCGGTCACACCTGCAGCGGATAGCGGCCGTACTCGTGGCAGGCCTCGTAGAAGGCCAGGATGTTCTCGACGGGGGTCGCGGGCACGATCTCCGAGGAGGAGCCGATGAACAACCCCCCTCCGTGACCCGCGTCACGGAGGCACTCCCGCACAGCCCGCCGCACGTCCTCCACGGTACCCAGCGGCAGCGTCTGAGAGCAGTCGATGTTCCCCATGAGGATCAGCCGGTCGCCGTAGCGCCGCTTCAGCTCACCGATGTCGTTCCCGGCGAGAGGCTCGATGGGGTTCAGGCCGCGGATGCCGGTGCCCAGCAGGTCCTCGATGATCCCCATGATGTACCCATCCGTGTGGAAGAGGGGGAGGATGCCCGCCGGGAGGAGAAGGTCGCAGAGCCGTTTGAGCTGTGGATAGAAGAGCCGATGCATGACCTCCGGCGAGAACATTGGCCGCTGCTTGTAGGCGATGTCATCGCCGTAGAAGAAGATCGGCCCGGGCCTCATCTCCGCGAAGACCTCGGCCCGACGCACGGCGTGCTCGTTCAGGGCCTCGACGAGTCGCTCGATCTCCTCCGGACAGTCGTAAAGCGCGTAGCTGAAGAGCTCCAGCCCCATCAGCCCGTACGCCCCGTGGAAGCCGACGCCGTCGCAGGGCACCAGCAGCGTCTCCGGCGCGAACACATCCCGCGCGGCGACATGCGCGTGGACCCACTGCCACGCCTGCTCTTGGGTGAACTCGGGGACCTCGTAGGCGCGCAGGTCATCGAGGGTCTTGATGGGCTTGTCGATCCACCAACGCGACTGACCCGCGAACTCGTAGGGGGCCGGATGATCGGCGTCGCCGGGCCCGACGGGCATGTACACGCTGCGGCACAGGTCGATCCCGAGCCCATGGAAGACCTTCGCCGTCGCCTGCGTTGCGTCGGTCTCGCCGGGGGCGAACATCTGGTAGATCGGCCACGAGTCGATGAGGTCCCAGATCGGCACGCGATCGGGTTCCTGGAAGCTCGCGGCGGCCATGATCCGGCGATAGACGACCGGATCGACGACGGCCTCGGCCGGCCCTCGGTGGGCGATGGCTTGGCGCAGTTCGGCAACCTCGGGAGTCATGCGGATGTTTCTCCTCGCATGGCGGACGCTGTCCTCCGGCGAGCTCGTGCCCTATAGTGAGGCCGAAGGCGCCCCTTGTCAACTGGCGACGCGGCGGAGGGCAGGGCCTTTTCGTTGTCGTCGGACACAGCCAGGGGGCTGCCGCCAGGGACTGCCTGCCCCGCGTCGGCCGCGCTCTACTGACATGGCCCGGAGGCGCGACAATGAAAAGGCCCTGCTGCGGAGGGCGTTCCCCGGGTGTGGGCCGGGCAGACCAACGTGTCTGCCCGGCCCGTCCCGACATCCGAGGAATGCACCCCCTGCCGTTGCCTTCCGCCGGACAACCTGCTAATATCTGGTCACCTGCCAAGGGGGAGTAGCAGAGCAACTGCGGTTGCTCCGGGACGGCCAACACCACGAAGGTCCCCTTCTGGTCTCCCGACCGGTGATGCTCCGGGTGTCAGACCTTTGGCTGCACGCTAGCGCTGCGTGTGGCCCGGTCGTGGCCGCGCGCCTGGAGAGGCCCTCATGTCGTCCTTCCGGCACATCCTCCCGATCCTCGTTGCCGTGCTGTTCACGCTGCCCGGCGTGGGAGCCGCGCTCGCCCATGTCGAGCTCTCGCCGCCGCTGACGGCCCTCATGGCCGGCTCGGCGATCCTGGCCGCCTCGTTCCTGCTGCTGTGGGCGTGTGATGCGGCCCAGGCCGACGTCTCCCAGTCCATGGCCCTCGCCGCCGTGGCCCTCATCGCCGTGCTGCCCGAGTACGCCGTGAGCATGTACTTCACCTGGCAGGCGGGCCGACACCCCGAGGGCGAGCACGCGCACTATGCCCTGGCGAACATGACCGGCGCGAACCGGCTGATCATCGGGCTCGGGTGGGCGGTCATCGCCGCGATCTTCTGGTTCCGCACGCGCGGGGCGGTGGCGGTCGGGGAGGACCGCCGACTGGAGGTGCGCTTCCTGGCCGCGGCGACGCTCTACGCCTTCGTCATCCCGATCAAGGGCAGCCTGGCCTGGTACGACGGCGTGGTGCTCATCGGGATGTTCGTCTGGTACATCATCATCGCCGGCGGGCGCCCGCAGACCGACCCCGATGCCGAGGGGCCGGGGGAGTACATCGCCAAGCTGCCCAAGGTCCAGCGCCGGACGGTGACGGTGGCCCTGCTGCTGTTCTCCGCGGCGGTCATCGTCACCAACGCGGAGCACTTCTGCGAGGGGCTGGTGGCGACGGGGAAGCTCCTGCACATCAATGAGTTCTTCCTCGTCCAGTGGCTGGCGCCGATCGCGTCCGAGGCGCCCGAGTTCGTCGTAGCCACGATGTTCGCGCTCCGCGGGCGGGCCGGGCTGGCGTTGGGGAGCCTCATCTCCTCGAAGCTGAACCAGTGGACGCTGCTGGTCGGGATGATCCCCGGTGTCTACGCACTGTCCGCCAAGACGCTGGCCCATCCGATCCCGATGGACGGCCTGCAGATGGACGAGATCCTCCTCACGGCCGCGCAGTCGCTCCTGGCGGTGGTCATGTTGCTCACACTGCGGCTCTCGATCGCGCAGGCCGGGCTCCTGTTCGTGCTGTTCACCGGGCAGCTGGTGGCGCCGCCGCTCGTGCACCAACTGGCCGGGGGCGAGGTCTGGGGCCTGCACGCCGATCAGATGCACCCGCTGTTCTCGCTCTTCTACCTCATCGCCGCCGTCGCGCTCATCGCCGACCGACCCGAGCGGCTCACCGGGCTCTGGCGTCGCAGCCGCGGCTCACCCGATAGCCCGGATTGAGGCCCGTAGCAGGAACTCACCCACCTCCGCGCGAAGCCTACGAACCGGAGCCCATTACCCAGAACCCGAGACCCGGAACCGCCCCATGCTAACCGACCGCGTCTTGCAGCTGAAAGCCCGCGCCCTGCGCACGCGAATCACGGGCGACGCGAAGGCCGGGCCGATCTGGCAGGAATCGCTGGCGCAGACCGAAGGCGAGCCGCAGGTCCTCCGCGACGCCAAGGCTCTGGCCCACTACTACCGGCATCAGGATGTGACCATCCGTCCGGGCGAGCTGATCGTCGGCGCGCCGCCGGGGTTGGTGACGGACGAGGACGTCATCACCCCCGCCGTCTTCGGTCGGCGGACGTGGGAGCCCCCGGAGGGCTACTGGCCCGTGCCGGAGGAGACGCATGCCTTCTGGCGCGCGGGGATGCTCTCCCCGGCGGGCAACCACACGACCCTCGACTACGAGACGGTCTTCGCGGTCGGGTTCCGCGGCCTCATCGAGCGCATCGAGGAGCGCGTGCGCCGCCTCCTGCCGGACGAGACCGAGGCCCGCCACTTCCTCGACGCGCTTCGGCTCATCGCGGAGGGCTTCATCGACCTCAGCAACCGGTATGCGGACGAGGCCGAGCGGTTGGCCGCCATCGAGCCCGAAGCCGCCCGTGCCGCCGAGCTCCGCACGATCGCCGCCAACTGCCGCCGCGTACCCGCGCAGCCGCCCCGCACCTTCTGGGAGGCGTGCCAGTGCGCGTGGTTCTCCTTCTTCTTCCTCCCCGATGCGCCGGGGCGAGTGGACCAGTACCTCTGTCCCGCCTACCACGCCGAGGTCGAGGCCGGCACCTTCGACCGGGACCTCGCGAAGGAGCTGCTCTGCTGCCTGTGGGTGAAGTACTTCGAGTCGGTGGGAGCCACCAGCGGCGTCAGCGCCCACAACCACCTTACCCTCGGCGGCATGCGACCGGACGGTGCGGACGGGTCGAGCGAGGTGACGACGCTCTGCCTCGAGGTCGTGGAGGAGCTGGAGCTCCTGCGGCCGCAAGTCGGCGTGCGCTGGCATCGGGACCTGCCCGATGACGTCCTCCGGCAGGCCGTCCGCGCCCTGCGGTCCGGCACCGGGAGTCCCGACTTCTGCAGCGATGAGCAGATCGTGCCGGCGCTGGTGAACGTCGGCGTCGCCGTGGAGGATGCGCGCGACTTCAGCCTCTCGGGCTGCCATGAGGTGATCGTGACCGGGAAGGCCCAGATGGGCTCGGTCGAGGGCTTCGTGAACATGCCCAAGATCCTGCTCATGGCGCTGGGCCTCGAGCCCGACCTGCAGTCCGGCGTCGACCTGGCGGGCATCCGCACCTTCGAGGACCTCTGGCAGAGGCTGGAGGCGTCGATGGACCTCGTCGCCGAGGCGGCCCACCTCTCGGCGGTCGGCCGCGACCAGGCGGCGGCCGAGGCGCCGGGCGGCAACCTCGCGGCGTCGCTGGTGGTGCAGGACTGCATCGAGCGCTGCCAGGGCTACACCCAGGGCGGGGCCCGCTACAACTTCTGCAACTGGGACATCATCGGCACCGCGAACCTCGTCGATTCCCTCGTCGCCCTCCGGCGACTGGTCTTCGAGGAGCGCGAGGTCACCCTCCCCGAGTTCGCGCGAGTCCTGGCCGACGACTGGGAGGGCCACGAGCTGCTGCGCCAGCGCATTCGCAGCGAGTTCCCGCACTTCGGCAACGAGGAACCCGAGACCGACGCGCTCCTCGGGCGCTGCATCGAGCGGTTCGACGCGATCCTCAAGCGCCGGACGCCCTACCGCGGCGGCGTGTACATCCTGGGCACGACCGCCGGCGGCGAGAACATGCACATTGAGTTCGGCCGCATCACCGGCGCCACCCCCGACGGTCGCCGCGCCGGCGAGCCCGTCGCCGATTCCATCGGCGCTGCGCAGGGACGGGACCGGTCTGGCGTGACCGGGCTCCTGAACTCGGTGGCCTCGCTGCCGCATCGCCTCCTGCCCACCGCGACGACGCTCAACGTGAAGCTCGACCCGCAGCTCCTGGACCGCGAGTCCGGCGTGGAGGCCGTCGCGGCGCTCATCCGCAGTCACTTCCTGGCGGGCGGGCAGCAGCTGCAGCTCACCTTCGTGAACCGCGAGATGCTCCTCGACGCGAAGGCCCGCCCCGACCTCTACCGTAACCTGATGGTCCGTGTCGCGGGCTACAGCGCCCCCTTCACCTCCCTCTGGGAAGACATGCAGGACGAGATCATCGCCCGCACCGAACACCTTCCGGCTTAGGGGACTGGCACGAGAACTCAGCCTTGCCGAGCGCCGGGGTCCATTCATCTGTCGGCCGAGATACGTAGGGTTGATGGCGTCAGCTGGGGTGCGGATAGGCAGGGAGATCAGTACCAGTTGCCGGTTTCCGCCCGACGTCGGCGGGAACCGGCAACTGGTACTGATCTCCTGTGTGCCGGTCCCTGGACTCCGCTGCCATACAGATCACGGCTGACAGACCACTACTCTCAAGGCTGCTTCTCCTCGCACCTCACCCTCGACCGTGCGCGGTTCAGGAGGCCCGGATGCCGACGCTCGTACTAGCCGGAGGGTTCGCCTCGCTTCTCACGGCCGTTCAGGCCCAACCTGCGGCTTCGTGGTGGGACTCGCCCGACCGCGGCCGGAAGGTGGCGGAGCTGATTCCGGGCCGTCGCATCCCGCCCGTGACGGCCGAGACGCTCTTCGCGGAGTGGACTGCAGCCCAGGTGGAACGCTGGGAGCGCGACCATCCACCCCTGCCGCCCGACCAGGCCCTCGCCCAGTACGCTGCGACTGAGCCTGTCGATGCCGACCTGGCCGCCGACTTCCCGCGCCACATCTCCCCCTTTGCCCGCGTCCGGTCGGGCAACCCCGAGCCCTACCAGGCCCAGGACGCCCTCATCAGCTACTGTGTCTTCTGTGGCTCGCGGGCCTTCGCGCTGGCATACGACCCGGCGAACCCATACCACGCGACCACCGACTGCTGTCGTAAGAAGCTCTTCGGCCGCGAGGCCGACTTCCCGCCGGACTACCCTCTCCGGCCCACCGAGACCGTCCGCTTCCTGCACCTCGATGACACATGGGTGGAGGTCCCCTGTACGGTGTACCGCGATGCGGACGGGGTCGAGTGGGAGCTGTTCGTCCGCACGATCTTCGACCAGAAGCGGTGGCTGGAAGTGGGCTGCAGCCTCGTGGACCGCTTCGCCGACGAGTTCCGTAGGACGGCCGATCCGGTCTACCCGCACAAGATCGCCGTCCTCCTCGACCTTGCCGCCGACACGTACTACGGCCTGCCGCTGTGTGACAAGAACGAGCTCGCCGACGGAAAGGACGGGCAGCCCCTGACGCGCGCAGAGTGGGAGGCGGTTCCGCGACCTGCCATCTTCGAGATCAGCTACTTGGGCCCGTGGAGCCGCCGCCTGCCCCTCGGCAGTCGAGGTTGGCTGAACATGATGGACGAGCAGATCTGGGTCGAGCCATTTGCCCTCGCCCGCCATCACCCGGCTTTCCGCCAATACTCGCAGCAGAAGTACGGCGACCCCGACGCTCTCGACCGCAAAGTGCGTGACAAGCTGCTGCGTGAGCTCTCGCTCATGTTCAAGAGCGTCTTCTCGCAGAAGCTCCTGACGAACTACCAGGAGGCCAACTACGTGGGGATGTGGTTGCTGGGCGTGCTGCTCGGCGATGAGGAGCTGATCGACTTCGCCGGCCCGGCCCAGGAAACCACCCTCTATAACCACAGCTACCAGGACGGGCTGAACGGCGAGGGCGCCCCCAACTACATGGCGATGCCCGGCGGCTACTTCTACCCCTACCTCCGGGACCCGGAGGGCTGGCTGCGCTTCTACCCGCGCTTCCTGGAGGATCACCCGTTCTACTTCACCGCCGACGCGGAGCTTCGGAAGCTCTCCACCGTGCGCGGTGTGCAACTCGAGTTCGGCGACCAGCACGAGCATGCGTTCCCGGTCGGCTTCCTCACCGACCCTGCCGCCGTCCGCGCCAACGAGCAGCTCGGCAGCCGCAACTGGGCAGGCTACGGGGTCGGCGTCCTGCGCGTCGGCGGACCGGGCCACCGTCAGGAGGTCGGCCTCGGCTACACCCGAGCCACACTGCACAATGCCCAGGACGCGCTCAGCCTGGAGTGCTGGGTCGACGGGGTCCCCGTGATGCGTCGCGGCGGCTACGCGGCCCACTGGTCGAACGCGCACCTCCAGTGGGAACGTCCGGAGTTCGCCGCCCTGAAGGGCATGGACTACCCCCATGAGATCGCTGAAGGCGCCGAGGGCTTCTCCGGTTGGTCGTGGGTCTACGCTCACAGCCCCCTCTGCCAGAACGGGGTGACGGTGGACGGCGTCGCAACGGGGAAGGGTTGGGGGGACAACCGGGGGTACGGCGAGGTCATCACCTTCAAGGGCGGCGAGACGGCCGGCGAGCCCGGCTCGGGGTTCCAGGTGCTGGATGTGCGCGACCACTACTCCTGGGCGCGGATGGGCAAGGACGTGACCGACTTCCGACGTACGCTGATCGGCGTCGAGGGTCCGGACGGCCGCCCGTACGCGGTCGACCTCCTCAGGCTCACCGGCGGCGAGCGGCACGCACTCTACAACAGCGCTTGGGCCGAGCGCGTCGAGGCCCGCTTGCCCGCGGCCCAGGCCGAGGCCGAGAACCTCGCCCAAGTCCTGCTCACGGCCGACGGGCCCTCCGCGGGCCCCGAGCACGAACACTTCCGCCACGTCCGCAACGTGGAGCGCCTCGCCTCCCCCGCCGAGCCCTGGGACCTCACCTGGAAGACCGACGTGGCCGCCTTCGCCCCGCGCGACCCCGGCAGCCAGGCCTTCCGGCGCCCGCTGCCCGAGGAGGTGGGCCGCGTGCGACTTCGCATGGTCGGCCTCCCACACACGGAGGGCCGCACCGAACTCCTTCGTGCCCGGGGCCCCTGGATCGGTTGGCTGCGCCAGCCCCTCCCCAACGGGCGGCGCGTCGACGGCAACGTCGCCTTCCTCGATGCGCGCGACTTCCTCGTCGAGTCCCGCGCTGCCGAGGCGGGACAACCTCTCAGCAGCCTCTTCATCCACATCCTCGAGGGCTATCGCGAGGGCGAGGAGTCGGCCATCCGCTCGGTCACGCCGCTGAGCGCCTCGAGCTCCGAGGGACCGGAGCGCGACATCGTAGCCCTGCGCCTCGACATGGCCGGCGGCCACACCGACACCGTCATCTACCAGTCCGAGCCGGGCTCGCTGACCCTCGCCGACGGCCTCCAAACCAACGCCCGTTACGCTCTGATCCGCCGCGATCCCGCTGGCGCCGTGATCGCCGCCGATGTCGCCCGCGGCTCATCCCTGACACTGGACGGCTTCCGCGTCGCCCTGCCGGGCGACTTCACCGGCGAGATCGTCGATGTCGTGGGCGACCTCACCGGAACGCGCGCCGAGAGCGCCCTCATCGTGAAGCCCGACCGCCCCTGGCCCGTCGGCGCGCACCTCGCGGGACGGCAGCTCCTCATCCGGCTGGAGAGCGACCTGCGGGAGCCCTGCAATGAGGGCTACCGGATCGCCGAAGTCGCCGCGCTCCCGGACGGCCTGGTCCGCGTCGACCTCCAGGACCATGCCCCCTTCGCCACGAGCTGGCATCAGGTCTCCGTGCTGCCGCCCGACCGCCCCAACGTGATCCGCACTTGGCGGCCGATGGTCGACCACGGCAACACGCCCTGGTATTGCGGGATGAAGCTCTGGTTCCCCGAGCGCGGGCGCACCTACACGATCCGGCAGGTCAACGAGGTCGGTGGGGGCTATGGGGGAGATACCGTGGAGCTGGTCGAGGACGTAGACCTCACCGGCGATGGCATCCAGGTCGGCGACTGGTACGTGATCTACGGGGTCCGGCCAGGGCTGCAGGTCACCGTTGCGAACGACTTCTCCTGGCGGAGTGAGCCCGCTCCCGAGCGCCGCCAGTTCGCGCTGCGGGCGACCGGTGACGTGACGGTGGAGTGCCCCGCCACCGCCGCCGCCCTCGACTGGCGGGCCGACGAGGGGCCGTGGCAGGCGAGTGCGGCGGGCAAGCCGACCTTCTCGGCCGAGGAGACGGGCGGCGGCATCGTGCGCCTGGTCTCCGGCAAGCCGGAGTGGTTGAGCCTGGAGGACGCCTCGGCCCCATCGCTCCTGCGCCTCGAGCTGGATGGTCGAGAGCTCAAGGAGGAGGAGGCCAAGGACCTGGGCTGGATCGAGGCGCCCCAGGCGCTCGTGCTCGAGTTGGGCGACGCCGAGAACCCCCTCGAACCTGACAGCCTCACGGTCCGTCTGAACGGCGTGCGCGTCGACACCGACGCCGCCCTCGTCTCGGCGGCGCCCGGCGACGACAGGAAGCGCCTCACGGTGCGCCTTGACCTCGCCCGCGCCCTGGCCCCCTTTGCGGCGCAGCCCCGCCGCCACCGGATCGAGGCGACCGTCGCCGACCGTTCCGTCGAGGGGCGGCGGACGACGGTGGGGGTGTCCTTCATGGTGCGGGTCGAGACCGATCCGAACGCCCTCTACCTGAGCAATCTGGAGCCCCTCTCGTCCTTCGCCCACGGCGGGCTGATCCGCGACCGGGACTATGTCGGCAACCCCGCTGAGATCACCGAGCGATTCTACCCGAAGTGCCTCACGCTCTGCCCCGAGCCCAGCCCGGAGGGCACGCACGGGGAGGTGGTCTACGCCCTGCCGGCTGACCGCGGCGCTCTGACACTCCGCTCCGACGTGGGGATCAGCTCGTCGAGCCTCGGGAACGGCAGCGCCTCATTCCTCGTGCAGGCCGGAGACTCGCCCCAGGGGCCCTGGAGGACGCTGTTTGAGTCGCCCGTCCTGCGGGGAGGCCAGGAGCCGCTGACCCTCAGCGTGCCCCTGGGCGCCGCGCCGTACCTCCGTCTCTACACCACCGACGCCGGCGACGGCATCAACAGCGACCACGCCGTCTGGGGCTCGGCGCGCCTGACGCCGTGAAAGAGGGCCCCCGCCCTGTGACCGAGAAGCGGTAGCCCGTTTCCTGTATCACGCCACGAAAGGACCGCTGGAGATGCCCAAGCTCGGAATCGGTTTCATCGGTTGTGGAGGCATCCACAACGCCCATGCGCCGCATCTGGTCGACAACGAGGAGGCGTTCATCGCCTGCGCGATGGACGTGAATGAGGACGTCGCCAAGGCTCACTGCGAGAAGTACGGGACGCCGGCTTGGACCACCGATCACCGCGAACTGCTGGCGCGCGAGGATGTGGACGCCGTCGTGGTCTGCACCCCCACCGGGTACCACAAGCAAGCGGTGCTCGACGCCGCCGCGGCGGGGAAGCACATCCTGTGCGAGAAACCGATGGCGATGACGGTCGCAGACTGCGAGGCGATGGACGAAGCGTGTCAGAAAGCAGGAGTCGTGCTGCAGATCGCCTTCGTGCGCCACTTCTGTAACGAGTGGCTGAAGCTCCGCGAGATCATCCAGTCGGGCATGATCGGGCGGCCGGTGGTCTGGCGCTCACTGAGCGGCGGATCGGGGGCGCCGACGCCATGGTTCTTCGACAAGGAGATCGGCGGCGGACCGTTCATCGACGGCGCGGTGCACAGCTACGACTGGGCGCGGTACACCTTCGGCGAGCCGACGACGGTGGTCACCGACATCCGCCGCCTGAAGGCTGAGACCACCGCCTGGGATACGGGCACCGTGATCGTGAACTTCGCGAGCGGCGATCAGCAGATCGTCTGTTGGTCATGGGGCCTGCCGGGGTTTGGGTATGGCGTGCCGGCGGATTCGGCGCACGATGTGCTCGGGCCGTTGGGCTCGATCATGTCCCCGGCCGGGAATCAGCTCAAGGTGAACCTCGCCGACGGCGAGCACGTGGTGGAGTTCGAGGCGGACGGCGGGAACGACTGGTTCGGCAAGCAGATGGCTCACTTCCTGCACTGCTGTCGCACCGGCGAGCCGCCCGTCACCGGCGCGAAGGAGGGCATCGAGGCCACCCGCATCGCCGCGGCGGCCCTCAGCGTCGGCAACCGGCCGGCCATCATCGCCCTCTGAGCCTGGAGCCACGACCTAATGGTGGACGACAACCCGCTCGAACAACGCGCGATGGAGCTCTTCCGCAGCATGGTCAACCGTCGCCTCGGACCGCTCTCCGAACTGACTGAACACAGCCTCGGTCCGGGCAAGTCGCCGTAGCGCAGCTCCCCTGCAGGGGCGGGGGTACGTCATTCCCAGGCGGTCTTAACGACGTAACGTCTGACCGTGATCGCCCGCCCATCTAGAACATCTGTTCTATGTCGTATATAGAACAGATGTTCTAGATGGGCGGGCGGCTCCCACGCACCCCCTTCCCCCTGTGCGCCCCCCGGAGACTGCCCCGCCGCCGACCGATGTCGTGCCGCGCGGCGGCGGCGCAAGGGGGAAGGAGTTCAGGAGGCAGTGACGAACCTGCCACAGAATGGACGGCCAGAGGCACGGTGTCCAGGATGAGCTTCCCCCGATTCGTCGTAACGGCGTTGAACCCCCGGTTGTCGTGCGGTGACGTTGGCAAGGCTTTCGAGCGCTTCGTGCACGATGCGCTTCTCGCCGAGCTTCCCGGCCTACGGCCCCCCCCGGCGGCGGGGAAGGACGGGGGCATCGACCTGCTGGCGGAGGACCCGTCGACGGGCCGCACCGTGGTGGCCTGCGCCCACGTAGGGAGCGATGACGAGGCCGCAGTCCGACGCAAGTGGCAGGAGACCGCAGGTCGGTTCGAGCGGCACCTTGAGGACCCGCGAGGGCCGACGACCGGGCAGGCGCAGTACGAGCCGTGGTACGAAACGGAAACGCCGATCAGCCGGTACCTCTTCGTCACGAGCGCCACGTTCGCGAACGTAGCTCAGAAAGACCGACTGGAGAAGGAGATCCGGGAGTGCTTCGGGCGCCTGGCGGGTCTGCCGCACCTCGGGCACCTGAGCGGGCTGAGGGTCGAGGTGAGGGCCTGGGGCGATCTGGAGACCGCGCTGCGGGCGAGACCGCATGTGCTGTTCCGGTGGTTTCCCAGGGAACGGCCGGCGGGCCTGGTTCCGCTGGACGAAGCCACCGAGGTGGGAGACTTCCGCCAGTATCTGACGGAGACAGGGCTGGCCTTCTACAGCCGGTCCGAGCACCTGGGGCGACACCCGGCCCCGGACGGCGTGTCGGTGGCGGATGAGCAAGCTCTCCTCGATGGGTTGGCGGATCCGAGCGCGCTTGGCCTGGTGGTGAGCGGAGCCGGGGGCGTCGGGAAGACGCGGCTGACGCTGGAGCTTGGGCGCAGGGCGCTGGAGAGCGGCTGGACCGTCCTGCGCGCGGAGCGGACGATCCGGAAGGAGACGCTGGAGGGGCTCGCCGAACGCCTGCGGCCGGACACGACGGCGTTGGTGGTGGTGGACTACGTCGAGACGCAACGCAACTTCCAGGAGTTCCTGGACACGCTGGCGGACCTGAACGACTCGTGGGAGCTACGGCTGCGGTACGTGGCGAGTTGTCGGACGAGCTACTACTGCGCCATCGCGGGAGGCAGTCGGCAGCATCATGTGGACCTCACGCCGCCCGCGGGCACCGAGGCCGAGGCGTGGGAGGAGGACTACCGCCGGCAGGTGGTCCGGCACGTGCTGCAGCACTCCGGGCTGCCGGTCGAGGCGAAGCACCTGCAGGTCTGCCGAGACATGCCGGTCCTGGCCGTGTTCCTGTCATTCCTGAACGCGAGCGGCCGGGCGGACGACTTGCGGGAGCTGCTGGAGACGCAGGAGTTCGGGCCGTGGGTGATCCGACGGGTGGAGGCGAGCTTCAGGACCCAGGAAGTGAGCCGGGATCTGGCGGTCCTCCTGGCGCAGTTGCCGTTGCCAACCGCCTCAACGGGGAAGCTAGCCCCGCCGCAGAAGGGTCTTCTGGACCGACTGGCGGCGGACGGGTGGGTGGAGAGGGAGGTGGAGGGCCGCGAGGAGCGATGGCGTGCGGCACACGACGTGCTGGCCGACCAGGTCGTGCTGGCGTACCTCGCCGGGGTGCCGCAGACAGCCGACCTCTTCACGCGCGACGTGCTGGCGGAGGGTGAGCGGCTAGGGTCGCTGAGGTCGGCGCTGTTGGCGCTGCAGCGAGTGGGCGGGGAGCCGGTACTGAGCTCGGTGGACTGGGAGACCATGCTCGGGGAGCAGATGGGGGCGAATCCGGAGGCGTGGCAGCCTGTGCGGGATGTGGTGATACGCACCTCGCTCGTGGGGCCGAACGGGGGCTTGCGGCTGCTTCAGGCACATGAGCGCGTGTGGGAGGGCGCGGAGGAGGAGACCGACTTCCAGAACGCCCTGGGTTGGTATGCCCGGGCCATGTGGCGGGCCGGCGAGAAGATGACCGACGGCCCGGAGCGGGGGGTTCTGACGCAGTGGCTGGCACGCGCGGCCCCCAGGGCGGTGCAGTCGAACTTCGTGCTCACGCACGGGTTGCGGCTGGCTCCCGCGGTTGTCCGCGACCCGGCGCTGTCGTGGATTCAGGAACGCGGGAAGCTGTTCCAGACGCACTTCCTGCTGAAAGCGTGGCTGGACGCCGGGCTGCCGCCGCTGGAGGTGAAGGCGCGGGTGGAGGAGTGGCTGCAGGCGTGGCCGCGGGCTTCGCACGGCTCCTTCGTCTACGAGGCCTGGCTGGAGGCGTCCGGAGCGGACGGCGTCGCGCTGGTGCGGGAGCACGTGTTGGCGTGGTTGGGGGCGCATGGGACGGCGCTGGAGGCGCAGTTCGTCTACAAGGCCTGGCTGGAGGCGGCCGGAGCGGACGGCGTCGCGCTGGTGCGGGAACACGTGTTAGCGTGGTTGGGGGCGCATGGGACGGCGCTGGAGGCGCAGTTCGTCTACAAGGCCTGGCTGGAGGCGTCCGGAGCGGACGGCGTCGCGCTGGTGCGGGAGCACGTGTTGGCGTGGTTGGGGGCGCATGGGACGGCGCCGGAAGCGGCGTTCGTTTACAGGGCCTGGCTG
>Ga0233425_10003573_pt1 | contig 27940 bp, 26 predicted proteins | sample Watercolumn_Towu_2_FD_181712 | JGI IMG/M metagenome (GOLD analysis project Ga0233425, IMG submission 181712) | Freshwater microbial communities from Lake Towuti, South Sulawesi, Indonesia - Watercolumn_Towuti2014_140_MG | ecosystem: Environmental > Aquatic > Freshwater > Lake | place...
AAGGCGGCGCCGAAGATGATGTTGGCGTCGGCGTCCACCTCGCCGGCGATGGCGTTGGCGGCCTCGTCGACCTCGAGCAGGGTCATGTCCATGCCGCCGGTGATGTTCACCAGCACGGCCTTGGCGCCCTTCAGCGAGGTCTCGTCCAGCAGCGGGTTGGCGATGGCGTTCTGGGCCGCCATCAGGGCGCGGTCGTCGCCCGAGGCTTCGCCGGTGCCCATCATCGCCTTGCCCATCTCGGACATCACGGCGCGCACGTCGGCGAAGTCGAGGTTGATCAGGCCCGGCAGGATCATCAGGTCGGTGATCGAGCGCACGCCCGAGTGCAGGACCTGGTCGGCCATGCCGAAGGCGTCGGCGAAGGTGGTCCGCTCGTTGGCGACGCGGAACAGGTTCTGGTTGGGGATGACGATCAGGGTGTCGACATAGCGCTGCAGCTCGGCGATGCCGGCCTCGGCCAGGCGCATGCGGTGACGGCCCTCGAAGGTGAAGGGCTTGGTGACCACGCCGACGGTCAGGATGCCGCGGTCGCGGGCGCACTTGGCGATCACCGGCGCCGCGCCGGTGCCGGTGCCGCCGCCCATGCCGCAGGTGATGAACACCATGTGGGCGCCGTCGAGGTGGCTGAAGATCTCCTCCGCGGACTCTTCGGCGGCGTTCATGCCGACTTCCGGGTGGGCGCCGGCGCCGAGCCCCTGGGTGATCGTCTCGCCCAGCTGGATGCGGCGGTCCGTCTTGGCGAACGACAGGTGCTGGGCGTCGGTGTTGGCGACGACGAACTCGACCCCTTCAAGGCCGGCGTCGATCATGTTGTTGACGGCGTTGCCGCCGGCGCCGCCGACCCCGAAGACGACGATCCGGGGCTTCAGTTCCGTGGATTGCGGACGCACCAGCGAGAGAGACATTTCGTTCCGACCTTGAATTCCGACCCTGCCCTGCAGTCACCGATGCGAAAGCCCCGCCGAATCGCATTGGTTATGAGCGCGTTAAGGAAACACCCTTCCTGCTTAAGGGAGTGTTACCGGATAGGCCGAGTCGGCCGGCGGGACACGGAAAAGATTAAGCTTTGCCAGCGATTCGGGACGCGCCCGCAGGCGCCGCCGACCGTCTGCGCAGGAGCGCGCGAACGACCGCCCGGAATCTCCTCGGCGCCGCTGCAAACCGTTGCAGAACGGAAGAATTCTTGTTTCATAGTCGAGACACATACGGTCGCGGAACCGGCCGCGCCGGAGGGGGAAATTCAATGAAACTGTCCACACTTGCGGGCGTGGCCGCCGCGGCTTTGCTGGCCGCGCTGCCGGCGCCCATCGCCGTCGCGCAATCCGCCGGGGCGCCGACGCCGCCGACCATCGAACAGCTGGCGGCCTACCCGACCTTCTCCAACTTCACCGTGTCCCCCGACGGTCGCCAGATCGCCGCGATCCAGTCGCGGGGCGAGGAGCGGGCCGTGGTCGTCTGGGACGCCGCGGACCTGAGCAAGCCGCCGCGCGTGCTCGGCTCGCGGCACATGAAGCTGCAGGGCGTCAGCTTCATCAAGAACGACATCCTGGCTGTTTCGGCCTACCAGCTGTTCGACTGGGGCTCGACCAAGACGTTCCTCGGCAAGCTCTACCTGACCAATGTGAGCCGGGGCGGCTGGAACGACCCGCTGACTTCGGTCCCCACCCGCTCGCGCAGCGAGGAGGAGCAGCTGCAGCGCTCGAGCGCGCGGGTCCTGAGCACCCTCCCCGGCGATCCGGACCACTTCCTGATGATGGTCGCGGGCGACGTCTACAAGTATAATGTCCGTACCAACCGCTCCGAGCGGATCCTGCGCTCCGGCGACCGTGTGAACGACTACGACGTCGACCTGCAGGGCGTGCCGCGGGCCCGGTCCGTGACCGGCCGCGACGGCCAGGGCTTCTACGTGGCCACGGAGTTCGGCGACGGCGCCGGCAACTGGACCGAGCACGTCCGGAACTATGTGAAGGATCGGGAAGTCTTCTCCGTCGCCGGCTTCTCGGCGGATCCGAACATCGCCTTCGTCATCTCGAACCGCGGACGGGACAAGGCGGCGATCTACGAATACAACATCGCCACGCGCCAGCTTGGCGAGATCGCCTTCTCGCACCCGCTGTTCGAGGCCACCGGCGTCTCGGTGTGGAGCATCCCCGGGGAGAATTTCGGGGAAGTCGCGTCCTTCTCGTACGCCGGCCTGCGCAACGAGAGCTTCGCGGTGATGCCCGAGCTGGAGGCGATCCGCACGGCGGTGGAGGGGACGCTCGGCATCCGCCCGACGCCGGTCGCCATCGTCGACCCGGAGAGCGGCGAGGAGCGGACGATCCCCTATAACGTCGGGCGCTACGCCCGGATCGTCACCGCGTCCGACGACCTGAACACCGTCATCATCTGGGCCGGCGGCCCGAACGATCCCGGCGCCTATTACCTTCTCAAGAACCGCACCAATCTGAGCGTCCTCGCGCGGCCGCATGAGGAGATCAATCCCGCCAGCCTCGGTGCGAGCACCGTCGTCACCGTCGAGGCGCGCGACGGCCTTCGCTTCCCCGCCTTCCTGACCCGCCCGTCCGAGGCGCTGTACGGACCGGGACCGCACCCGCTCGTCGTCCTGCCCCACGGCGGTCCGTGGTCGCGCGACGACCTTGAGTGGGACGGCTCGATGTGGCCCCAGCTGCTCGCCTCCCGCGGCTACGCGGTGATCCAGCCGCAGTTCCGCGGGTCCTCCGGCTGGGGCAAGCGGCTGTGGATGGCCGGCGACCGCGAGTGGGGCCAGAAGATGCAGGACGACCTCGACGACTCGGTGCGTTGGGCCATCCAGAACGGCGTCGCCCAGCCCGAGCGGGTGGCGATGTTCGGCTTCTCCTACGGCGGCTACGCGGCCATGGCCGCGGCGGTGCGGCCCAACGGGCTGTACAAGTGCGCCATCTCCGGGGCCGGGGTGTCCGATCTGAGCCGGATTTCGCGCGAGCTCCTGTCCAACCCCTACGCCCGGGAGGCCCAGCGCGAGACCATCGCCGGACTCAGCCCGGCCCAGGCCGCCGGATCGATCAGCATTCCCATCATGCTGTACCACGGCGAACGGGACCAGACCGCGCGGATCGAGCACTCCGAGTGGTTCGTCAATGCGGCGCGCGCGAGCGGCCAGGACGTGCAGTTCAACCGGCTGGACGACTACGGCCACGGCAACGCCTGGACCCGCGAGATCATGGCGCAGCAACTGCGCCTGATCGACGACTACTTCCGCGAGGGCTGCGCCGGCGGGCTCTGATCCCCCGGGCGGACCAACGCCACAAGGGCCTCGCTCCTCCGGGAGCGGGGCCCTTTTTCTTTGCGCCGCGGGCCTCAGCCACGGTCGCGCCCCGGCCTGCCGACCAGGCGGTCCCCGCCGCCCGTCTGCGCCCCCGGCGTCACCGTCGCCGGAGGGCGCCGCTCTCGCGCCGCCTGCAGCGCCGGGCAGCGCCGCCTCATCCGCGGCGGCGGCGATCCCTTCGTCCGGGGGCCGCACCCGCCCCGCCCGCAGGCCAGCGTCCCGGCCGCGGCGGCGCCGGCACAGCCGCAGGGCGCGTCGAGCGGCTGCGCCGGGGCCTCGGGGTGCAGGCAAAGAAAAAGGGCGGCCCTTGCGGGCCGCCCTCCAGTCAGTTCTGTCGTCCGGATCAGAAGGTCCGGCCGATCCCGAAGAACACCCGACGGCCGCGCATGTCGTAGCCGCTGAGCGCCGCGGTGCCGAGGCGGAACTCGCCGGTGTTCACCGCCGGCGGCCGCTCGTCCCACAGGTTCTGAATACCGGCCCGGAACGTCCAGTCGTTGACGCGCATGCGCACCGACGCCGTGTGGATGGTCGTGAACTCGGTATAGTACTTGTAGTAGGCGCAGTAGTTGTTGGCCGCCGAGCAGTCAGCGCTGCTGATGCCATTGGTCAGATCGGCGTAGCGCGAGTTGGCGAAGATGTGGCCGCCCGCTTCCTCGACGTCCGAACCGCGACCGATGGCGTCGATGCCGTAGAACCAGGTCAGATCGCCCTGTTGCAGGGTGAAGTTCAGGTTCCCCGCATAGGCCGGGCCGTTATAGTTGAAGGTGTCGCCGAGGTAGTCTTCCTCGACGCCGCCCAGCAGGTTGACGTGATCCTCGAGCTTCCAGGTGTGCTGGCTCTCGATGGTCAGGTCGCCGAACGGCAGCTCGTGGCTGTAGCGGAAGGCCAGGTCGATGCCGCGGCTCGTCTGCTCCGCAATGTTCACATAGCTGTTGTCGACCGTCATGATGTAGAAGTTCGTCGGGTCGCGCGTGAACAGCGAGCAGAAGTCGGTGTTTCCACGCAGGCACTGCTCGATGATGTTGTAGGCGCCGAACTGGTCCACCTGGTCGTGAATGGCGATGTCGAAGTAGTCGACCGCCACGCTCAGATCGATGAACGACGGGGTCCAGATGAAGCCGACGTTGAAGCTGTCGGCCGTTTCGGCTTCCAGGTAGCCCGCGCCGCCGATCGAGGAGACCGCCGCGCTGCTGCCGCCGACGGCGGTGTATTGCGCGGGGATGCCGAGGGCCGCGCAAGCGGTCTGGATCTCGGTGTCCACGCCGCTGTCGGTGTAGTCATAGCAGGGGTCGACAGCCGACTGACCGCTGTAGCCGACCTGGGCGCCGAGGTAGAGCTCGTACAGCGCAGGGGCGCGGAACGAGGTGCCGTGGCTGGCCCGGATGCGGTATTCCGGCGTGATCTGCCAGTTCGCCGAGATCTTGTAGGTCTCGCTCGAACCATAGCTGTCGTAGTTCGACAGGCGGCCCGAGAGGTTCAGGGTCAGGTCCTCGGCGAACGGAGCCGCGCGCAGGATCGGCAGTTCGATCTCGGCGAAGGACTCGGTGATCGCGTCCGAACCGGTCGTGCGACCCGCGGTGGAGAACAGGGCGACGTTGCGGTTGCGGGCCTGGTAGCCCGGCGTGTCGTCGATCTCTTCCTCGCGGTACTGGAAGCCGAAGGCCGCGCCCACGTCGCCGGCCGGCAGGGTGAACAGCCGGTCAGTGGTGATCACGCCTTCGATGTAGGCGTAGTCATAGGTCGTGGTGTGATCTTCCTCGAAGAACAGGAAGTTACGCTCGGCGTCCGTGAACTGGCCCAGCAGAACGCGCTGGGACATCCACGGAATGCCGCCCGGAAGATCCGCGCAGTTGAAGCCCGAGAAGTTGCCGCCCGCCGGGTTGTTGGTGCAGGCCACGCCGGGGCTGTTCAGCGCCAGCAGACGGTCCAGGTAGATGCGCGGACCGTTGTTGTAGACGGCGTCCGACAGCGAGTACTGGGCGTAGATGTCCCAGTCCCAGTCACGCCCGAAGGCCGGGGCCTGGCCCCGCAGGCCGACGACGCCACGGTAGTAGTCGATCTCCTGCGCCGAGCTCGACTCATAGGCCGTGACAGTGACGGCGTTGACCCCGAGGGTGTTGTTCGGGTTGCTGGCCGGCAGCACGTTCGCGGCGCCGAACAGGATGTTCCGCTGCGCGAAGCTCTGGAAGATCTGGGCCGCGCCGTTCTGCTCCGAGGAGCGGCGGTTGTACAGCAGCTCGGTGTAGATCTCGGCGTCCGGGCTCAGATCATACCCGCCCGTGAAGGTCAGGGTGAAGCGCTCGCTCGGGCTGATCACCGTCGCGCGGTTCCAGATGTCCGAGTCGTAGGGCCCGTAGAGGTAGGTCCCGGGATAGCCGGCGCGGCCCCAGCGGGCGAACCCCTGGCCCGCCGCGATCGCCGGCGCGTTGTTGCCCGGAACCGCGTAGTTGTAGGCGCCGCCATAACGGGAGATCGGCACCAGGTTCATCGTACCGCCGAGCGCGCTCGGGAATTGCGCCTGGATATAGCCGTTGGCGAGGTTGTAGCACTTGTAGTCGCCGGTGCGCGGGTCGATGTAGTCGAGGCGACGGCTCTGGTCCGGCGAGAACAGGTAGTCCGCAGCGCAGCCCGTGTCGTCGCGATCCTCGCGGCGCAGCGCCCACTGCTTGTAGAATTCGCCCGAGACGTTGAAGTAGCCGTTGTCGAAGGTGCGGCCCCAAGTCGCGTCGCCGCGGAGGATCTCGCCGCCGCCCTCGACCGTCTGCGTGGTCGCGATGTTGAAGGCGCCGCCGTCAAGGTTGCGCTTGGTGATGACGTTGATCACGCCGGCCACGGCGTCGGAGCCGTAGATCGACGAGGCGCCGTCCTTCAGGATGTCGAAGCGCTCGACCTGCGAGGCCGGGATGACGTTCAGGTCGAAGGCCTGGACCTGGCCGCGCGTACCGGCCGGACCGGCGCGACGGCCGTTCAGCAGGGTCAGGGTGCGCTGCGCGCCGAGGCCGCGGAGGGCGACCAGCTGGGTGCCGCCGCCGCCGGCGGTGACATAGCCCGTCAGCTGGTCGTTCCACTGGAACGAACCGGCCGCGAGGCTGGAGCCTTGCAGGGTCGCCGCGGCGTCGATGTTGCCCTTCAGCTCCTGCTGCTCGGTGGTGATCACCTGGATCGGCTGGGCGCTGGTGAACTCGTTGCGGCGAATCCGCGAGCCGGTGACCACGACATCGTCGAGGCGGGTGCCGGTCTGCTGCTGGCGCTCAGACTCTTCCGTCTGCGCCGGCTGCTGGGCGGTCGTGGTGGCGGTTTGCGCCAGGGCGGCCGACGACAGAGCCATAGCCCCTGCCAGAATGGTCGTCCCGAAAAGGTGCTTGCGCTGGAGAAGCATGGATTGGAGGCCCCCAAAACGAGAGAAAGATGGGCGCCTGAGCGCACCCATTGCCGCCAGCATTAATGGGGCCGGCGGACCGCACAAGCTTCCTGAACCTATTTTGACGCCTTCAGGTCACGAATGTTACAATCAGGACACAGTTTGGACGCGGTTCAGAGATTTTCCCGCAACCACCCCGCCGCCCGCGCGACGAGCCCGCCGGAATGGGCGCGCGGCGCGTCGGCGGCCGTGATCTGGCGCGACATCAGCTTGCGGGCGGAGACGGCCTCGCGCGGGCCGTAGGCGGCGCGCAGCAGGACGCCGGCGGCCGAGCAGAAGGCGGGCCCCGAGGCGGCGTCGGCCAGGTGGGGCGCGCGCTGGGGCTTGCCCAGCCGCACCGGACGATCGAACACCCGAACCGCCAGTTCCCGCACGCCGTTCAGCTGGCTGGCCCCGCCGGTCAGGACCAGGCCGGCGCCCGGCTCCAGCCCGACGCCGGCGTTGCGCAGGCGGTCCCGCAGCAGCTCGAGGGTCTCCTCGACGCGGGGCGCGATGACCGTCTTCAGCATGGCGCGCGGCACCACCACCGGGCCGGCCGAGGGGTCCTCGCCGCGCGGCGGCGCCTCCAGCATCTCGCGGTCCTCGTTGGCCGAGGCCATGGCCGAGCCGTGCAGGGTCTTGAGGCGCTCCGCCCCGGCGCGGGAGGTGGACAGGCCGCGGGCGATGTCGGCGGTGACGTGGTCGCCGCCGACGTTCAGCGACTCGATGTGCAGCAGGCTGCGGCCGCCCCAGACGGCCGCCGAGGTCGCCCCGCCGCCCATGTCGATGCAGACGCAGCCGAGGTCCATCTCGTCGTCCTCAAGGGCGGCGAGCGAGGAGGCCACCGGGGCCGCCACCACGCCCTGCAGGTCGAGGTGGGCCAGTTCGAGGCAGTGGCCGAGGGCGGTGAAGGCGCTTTCGGCCATGGAGACGACCAGCAGGTCGAGGCCGAGCGAATGGCCGCGCATGGCCCGGGGATCGTGCACCCCCCTCGCCCCGTCCACGGACCAGGCGATGGGCAGGACGTGGATCGGCCGCCGGTTCGGCAGGCGGATCTGGGCCAGCGCCATGCCGATGGCGCGCGCGAGGTCGGCGTCGCCGACCGGATTCTGCCCGAGCGACACCCGCGCCTGCACCCGGTGGCTGGCCATCTGGCCGATCGCCGTGGTGACCACGACGCCGGAGACCGGGGCGCCGGCGGCGCGTTCGGCGCGCTCGACGGCGTGGCCGATGGCCTGGGCCGCCTCGTCCATGTTGACGATGCCGCCGCCGCGCACGCCGCGGGACTGGACGTGGCCGGCGCCGGCCACCCGGATCGTGCGGTCGGCGTGGCGCACGCCCTCCGGCTTCATGATGAAGCAGCCGACCTTGGACTGACCCAGGTCGAGGGCCGCCACCACGGGCGCGCGGCCGGCCGCGCTGCGGGCTTCGCTGGTTCTGTCAGGCGTCCGGGCCATTCCTTCAAGCGTCTCCGGCCGACGGTCGCACCGCGACCTGATCGGGGGTTCTGAGGTCGATGCGGGCGAAGCCCAGCTCCAGCAGGCGTTCGCGCTGGTCGAGGGCGTCGAGCTGGATCAGGGCCGCCTCGGCGTCCGTGGCCGGCAGCTGGATCAGGCTGCCGTCCTTCAGGCGCAGGTCCCAGCGCCGCTCGTCGACGCGGACCAGCGCCTCCATGCGCGCCTGAAGCCGGGGCCGCTGGGCCAGCAGAGGCAGGATCTCGGCCGCCGCCTGTTCGGCCCCCTTGCCGACCACGAGCGGCAGCGCGGGATAGCGGCCGGGGTCGGCGCCGCGGATGATCTGGCCCTGGCCGTCGATCACCCAGGCGCGGCCGCCGGTCTGCCACACCGCCAGGCGGTCGTGCTCGGTGACATCGACGATCAGGGTGTCCGGCAGCAGGCGCACGACGCGGGCGGAACGGACCCAGCCGACCTGTTCGACCCGCTCGCGCACCGCGTCGAGGTCGATCGAGGTCATCGGCTGGCCGGCGGGCAGCTGGACGGCGCGCTGGATGTCGCGGGTCGCCTCGGGGCTCTCGCCCTCGATGAACACCTTCTCCAGCTTCAGGCCGAGACCGACGGCGACGCCGTCAACGCCGCGGCTGAACGAGGCGCCGATGCGCTCGGCGCGGGCGCCGGTCGCCAGCAGGGCGGCGAGAAGGAGACCACCGGCGGCGATGGAGATGACGACGGCGCGGGGCGAGAGGTCGAGACGGCCGATCGCCGCCATCTTGCCGGGGATGGCCGAAGCGTTGCGCGGCGCGCGGCCGCGGCCCTGCGGGCGGGGAGCGCCGCGTCGCGCAGGTTGACTCGCACTCTGTCGCCGACCGCCGCGAACTACCGCGGGCATGAGGCGTCCTCCACCATCCACCGGACCAGGTCTCGATACCCAATCCCGACATGGGCGGCCTGCTCGGGGGCGAGCGAGGTCGAGGTCATGCCGGGTTGGGTGTTGACCTCCAGAAGAACGAGAACGTCGTTAAGATCGTCATAACGGAAGTCGGATCGGGAAACGCCCCGGCAACCAAGAGCGGCGTGGGCGCGCTCGGCCTGGCGCAGCGCCGCCTCGAACACGTGCGGCGGCAACTCGGCCGGCAGCTTGTGGACGGATCCGCCGGGCGCGTACTTGGCCTCGTAGTCGTAGAAGCCCTTGACCGGGGTGATGTCGGTGACCGTGAGCGCGCGCGGTCCCGCCGCCTCCCCGATCACGGCGACGGCCAGCTCCTTGCCGGGGATGTAGGGCTCGACCATCACCTGCTCGCCGTAGGCCCAGTCGGCGGCGCCGACCTCGGCCTGCGGGCCGTTGGCGCCGGCGGGGACGAGGAACACGCCGACGGACGAGCCCTCGGCGTTGGGCTTGATCACATAGGGGGGTTGGAGGACGTGGCGGCGGGCGACCTCGAAGCGGTCGTAGAGACCGCCGCCGGGCACCGTCACCCCGGCCGCGCGCAGCACAGCCTTTGACTTGTCCTTGTCCATGGCGAGGGCGGAGGCCAGCACGCCGGAGTGGGTGTACGGGATCTGCAGGGTCTCGAGGATCCCCTGCACGCAGCCGTCCTCGCCCCAGACGCCGTGCAGGGCGTTGAAGGCGACGTCGGGCCGGAGGTCGGCGAGCACCCCCGCCAGGTCGCGCCCGGCGTCGACCCGGGTGACCCGGGCGACCTGCCCTTCCAGCGCGTCGGCGCAGCCCCGGCCGGAGTCGAGGGAAACCTCCCGCTCCGGCGACAGCCCGCCCATCAGGACGGCGACGTGCAGCTCGGACATGGGGCGGTTCATGAGGGGCTCCGGAACAGTCGACGGAATGCGCCGATCGTCCTTAACAGCGCGTCAACCAACGGAAGGTGCTAGGGGCTGGGATTAGGTTCTAGGGGAGTTGGAGGAAGAGCCGTCGGGACTAAACCCTAGCCCCTAGAACCTGGAACCTGGACCTGCTTCCGGCCGATGCGCCGGATCTCCCAGTCGAGCTGGATCCCCGTCTTCGCCAGCACGTCGGCGCGGACGGCCTCGCCCAGCCCCTCGATGTCGGCGGCGGTCGCCTCGCCGGGGTTGATCATGAAGTTCGAGTGCAGCTCCGAGAACCTGGCCCCGCCGCCGGTGACGGCGTGCAGCCGGCCGCGCCATCCGGCCTCGTCGACCAGCTTCCAGGAGGAATGGCCCTCGGGGTTCTTGAAGGTCGAGCCGCCGGTCTTCTCGCGGATCGGCTGCGTCTGCTCGCGCCGGGTCGTGATCTCGTCGATGCGCGCCTGCACGGCTGCGGGATCATCGGGCGTCCCGCGGAAGGTCGCCTCCAGCCAGATGATGTCGGCCGGCGCCTCCGAGTGACGGTAGGTGTAGCCGAAGTCGGCAAGGTCGTAGTCGACCCGCTCCCCCGTCCGCCGCAGGCCCCGCGCCGAGACCAGCACGTCCTTCGTCTCCGAACCGTAGCAGCCGGCGTTCATGGTCAGGGCGCCGCCGATCGTGCCCGGGATGCCGGCGTAGAACTCCAGGCCCGCGATCCCGGCCTTCGCGGAGGCCCTGGCCACCATGGAGTCCAGCGCGCCGGCGCCGGCGGTGATGGTGTCGCCCTCGGCCGTCACCTGCGCCCACGAGCGGCCGGCGAGGCGGATCACCACGCCCTCGACCCCGCCGTCGCGGACGATGACGTTGGACCCGACGCCGAGAATGGTCACCGGCACGGCCGGATCGAGCGCCCGGAGGAAGTCGGCGAGGTCGTCGGCGTCCGCCGGAATGAACAGGGCGTCGGCGGCGCCGCCGACCCGGAACCAGGTGTAAGGGCCGAGCGGCTCGTCGCGGAGCAGCTTGCCGCGGGCTGCGGGCAGGTCGATCACGCGAGCGCCTCCAGTTGCTCCGGCAGGGCGTAGGCCCACTGGGTGATGTCGCCGGCGCCGAGGCAGACGACGAGGTCGCCCGGCTTCGTCTCGGCGCGGATCACGGCCGGCAGGGCGTCGACCCCCTCCAGCGCCTGCACCGAACGATGGCCGAAGCGGCGGACGCCCTCGACCAGGGCGTCCTTGTCGACGCCTTCGATCGGAGCCTCGCCCGCCGGATAGACGTCGGCGACGATCACCGAGTCGGCGTCGGAGAAGCAGGTCGAGAACTCCTCCATCAGGTCGCGCAGGCGGGTGTAGCGGTGCGGCTGGACGACGGCGATCACGCGGCCCTCGGCCACCTGCCGGGCGGCCTTCAGCACAGCGGCGATCTCCACCGGGTGATGGCCGTAGTCGTCGACGATGCGGACGCCGTCGACGACCCCGGTGGTGGTGAAGCGGCGCTTGACCCCGCCGAAACCGGCGAGGCCGGCCCGGATCGCCTCGTCCGAGACGTCGAGCTCGCGGGCCACGGCGATGGCGGCCAGGGCGTTGGAGACGTTGTGCCAGCCCGCCATCGGCAGGTGCAGCCCGGTGATGCGGATCGGCTCCTCGAGGGCGGCGAGCCCCTGCTGCTGGATGACCACGTCGAAACGGGCGCCGTCGGGGCGCATGTCGCAGTTCTCGGCGCGGACCATGGCCTGCGGGTTGAGGCCGTAGGTCACCAGCCGCCGGTTGTCGATCGAGGCGACCAGCCGCTGCACCTCCGGATGGTCGAGACAGACGGCGGCGAAGCCGTAGAAGGGGATGTTCTCGACGAAGTCCACGAACGCCTTCCGCACCCCGTCGAAGTCGCCGTAGTGGTCGAGGTGCTCGGGGTCGATGTTGGTGACGATGGCCACCGTCGACTTGAGCCGCAGGAAGCTGCCGTCGCTCTCATCCGCCTCGACCACGATCCAGTCGCCGTCGCCGACCTTGGCGTTGGTGCCGTAGGCGTTGATGATGCCGCCGTTGACGACGGTGGGGTCGAGCCCGGCGGCGTCCAGCACCGCGGCGACCATGGAGGTGGTGGTGGTCTTGCCGTGGGTGCCGCCCACCGCGATCGAGAATTGCAGGCGCATCAGCTCGGCGAGCATCTCGGCGCGGCGGACCAGCGGAATGCGGCGCTCGCGCGCGACGACCATCTCCGGGTTCGAGGGCTTGACGGCGGTCGAGTAGACCACCGCCGACACGCTCTCGCCGACGTGGGCGGCGTCGTGGCCGATGAAGATCTTCGCCCCGAGCTTCTCCAGCCGCTCGGTGTTGGCGCTGGCCTTCGCGTCGGAGCCCTGCACCGCATAACCGATCTTGAGCATGATCTCGGCGATGCCGCTCATGCCGATGCCGCCGATGCCGACGAAGTGGACGGGGCCGATGTCAAAGGGAACGGGGCGGAGGCGTGCGATCATCGCAGCCGCTTAGCAAGGCTTGACGCCGAATGCATCACCTTGCCCCCGCCTGCCGCGGCGGGAGAGGCACAGTCCCCTATCCGCGGTCCTCGCCCACGAAGTCCTGGGCGAACTCGGGGGCGTCCTCGTCGCCGGGGAGCAGCGGAGTCTCGTCCTCGTCCGAGGCGCGGGTGGGATCGGGAACCTCGAAACCGGCGGGGATGGAGAGGTCGAGCAGGCCGGCGGCCTTCATCTCCTGCACGCCCGGAAGATCGTACAGGCTGGCCAGGCTGAAGTGTTCGAGGAAGCGGTCGGTGGTGCCGTAGGTCACCGGACGGCCGGGCGTGCGCCGCCGGCCCTTGAGCTTCACGAAGCCCATCTCCAGCAGCAGGTCGAGGGTGCCCTTCGACAGGGAGACGCCGCGCACGCTCTCGATCTCGGCCCGGGTGCAGGGCTGGTGGTAGGCGATGATGGCGAGGGTCTCGAGGGCGGCCTTCGACAGCCGCCGGGGCTCCTCGCGCTCCTCGGTCATCATGAAGCTGAGATCCGGCGCGGTGCGGAAGCGCCAGCGGTCGGCGACGCACTCCAGCTCGACGCCCCGGCCCTCGTAACGGGCGCGCAGGGCGGAGATGGCCCCGCCGACATCGGCCCCTTCCGGCAGGCGGCGGGCGATCTCCGCGGCCGACAGGGGGCCGGCCGCGGCGAACAGCAGGGCCTCGACGCGACGCTCGATCTCGGCGTGATCGGGGGCGAACTGCAGGCTCACGGCGTCAACTCCAGAGGCTGGCCCCGCCCGCGGCGCTTGAGGAAGACGTCGGCGAAGGGCTCTGCCTGTTTCACGTCCATGGCTCCCTCCTTCACCAGTTCGAGGCTCGCGGACAGGGTGGAGGCGGTGTAGCTGGCCTGCGAGGGTCCTTCAGCGCCGTGCTTCTCCGGGGCGATCCGGTCCAGCGGCGTCCACTGCTCGAGCCGGGGCAGGACCTCGCGCAGCCAGTCGCGCGCGGCCTCCAGCGCGAAGGCCTCGACCCGCTGGGTGGGATTGTAGCGACGCTGCTCCTCACGACGACGCTGCTGCACGTAGGCGGCCATCAGCTCGTACAGGCTGGCGTCGACGCGGTCCGAGGGGACGATCACCGTGGCCTCGGGGTCGCCGCGGGTGAAGACGTCGCGCTTCAGCTGGGGCCGGGACCGGAGCGCCTCGACGGCCTTTCGCATGGCCTCGAGCTTCTGCAGCCGGAAGGCAAGGGCGGCGGCCATTTCCTCGGCCGGCGGCTCGTCGCCCTTGCCCTTGTCGGTGCGCGGCAGCAGCAGGCGCGACTTCAGGTAGGCCAGCCAGGAGGCCATGACGAGGTAGTCGGCGGCCAGCGAGAAGTTGCGCCGCCGGGCCTCGTGCACGAAGGCGAGATACTGTTCCGCCAGCCGGGTGATCGACAGCTTGAGCAGGTCGACCTTCTGGGTGCGGGCCAGCGCCAGCAGGACGTGCAGCGGACCCTCGTAGCCCTCGAGATCGACCACGAAGGCGTCGCGCGCGTCGGCCTGCTCGACGGCGGAGAAGTCCAGGTTGGGCTGGAAGGCCTCGGTCATGCGGCCGCCCCGCCATGCTTCGCGGCGCCCGGGGTCATGCCTGCGCCTCCCCGACGTCCGGCCCGCGGGCGGCGTCGAGGCGGCCGCTCATCAGGGCGTCGAAGCGGGCGCGGGCCGCCAGCGGATCGAACGGCTCCGGCTCACGCACGATGCGGGCCAGGGCCGCCTCGGCCCGCTTCTTCGACCCGCCCTTCAGCCGCCCGACCCCCTCGGCCACGGCGCGCATCTCGGCGAGGTCGCCGTTGCAGTGCAGGACGACGTCGCAGCCGGCCTTGAGGGCGGCCTCGGCCCGCCCGGCCAGGGAGCCGGACAGCGCCTTCATCGACAGGTCGTCGGTCATGATCAGCCCGCCGAAACCCAGGTCGCGGCGCATCAGCTTCAGCGCCTTTCGCGAGGTGGTGGCGGGGTGTTTCGGGTCGATCGCGTCGAAGACGACGTGGGCGGTCATGGCCAGCGGCATGTCGGACAGGGCCCGGAAGGGGGCGAAGTCCCAGGCGTCGAGATGGGCGAGATCGGCGTGGACCACCGGCAGGTCGTGGTGGCTGTCGGCGAAGGCGCGGCCGTGGCCGGGCATGTGCTTGATCACCGGCAGGACGCCCCCGGCCAGCAGGCCTTCGGCGGCGGCCCGGCCGAGTTGGGCCGCCGTGGCCGGATCCCGGGCGTAGGCGCGATCGCCGATGATGTCGTGGGCGCCCGGCACCGGCACGTCGAGCACCGGCAGGCAGTCGACGGTGACGCCGGCCTCGCGCAGGTCGTGGGCGATCAGCCGGGCGCCGAGCCGCACCAGCTCGCGCGCGGCCAGCGGGTCGTTGGTCGCCTTCAGGAAGGCGTCGGCCGGCGGGTATTTCGGCCAGTGCGGCGGGCCCATGCGCTGCACCCGGCCGCCCTCCTGGTCGATCAGGACCGGCGCGTCGGTCTCGCCCAGGCAGTCGCGCATCTCGGCGGTCAGGGCGCGCAGCTGGTCCGGGCTGTCCACGTTGCGGCGGAAGACGATGAAGCCCCACGGCCGGGCGTCGGCGAAGAAGGCCCTCTCCTCCGCCGTCAGCCGATGTCCGGAGACTCCGTAGATCGCCGCCGAACGGGTCACCGGACGATGCAGTCCCCGCCCGAGGCCTTGATGGCGTTGCACAGGCCGGCGGCCTGCTCGCGGCTGAGGCCGGACACGGTGGTGCGGTAGACGGTCGAGCCGTTGGAGGCGGTGACCTCCTGGACCCGGCGGCTGGCGCCCTGGGTGAACTGCGAGTAGCGGCCGACGATGCGGTTGTACTCGCTCTCCGCGAGGTTCGGGGTCGAGAAGGCGCCGATCTGGACGCCGGCGCTGCCGCCGGCCGGTACGGGCTCGGCCTTCTTCTCCGGGGCCGGCGTGGCGGGCGTCGGGCGGGACGGAACGGGCTCCGGCGCGGCGGCGGCCGGGGCGGGACGGGGCTGCACCTCTTCCGGCGGCGGGGTGAAGGTCGGCGGCGTCGCCGGCGCCTCGGCCTCCTCGTAGACGTCGATGCCCTCGGCCGGGTCGACGGGCTGGGCGTCGACCGGCGCCTCGACCTTCATCTCGCCGACAGGCGTCCCCACCGCGGGCGGAGCGTCGTCGGACGAGCGGGGCCCGGCCCGGTAGTAGACCACGACGGCGATGATCAGCAGCAGCAGGACCGCGGCCGAAATGATCAGGGTCAGGGGCGGCGCCTTGCCGCCGCCGGCCGCCGGCCGGCGGGCGTCGTACCCCTGGCGCTCGAACGGCAGGTCGTCGTCGGTCGGCGGCGTATAGGCGCCGCGGTCGCGGCCAGGGTTCGGGCGATAGGGATCTTCGTGGGACATGGCCGCGCCTTCGAGTCGGGTCGACGGCGCGAATCGACGCGCCGGACAACCATCCTAACCGCCCCGCCCCGCCTTTCGAATCACAGATCGAGGGCGAGGTCGAGGCTGAACAGCTTGCGATGCTCCTCGATGGCGTAGCGGTCGGTCATGCCGGCGATGTAGTCGCACACCGCCCGCGCCCGCCGTCCCTCGTCCCCGGCCAGCGCCTTGCCCGACCATTCCGGCGGCAGGGTCTCCGGCTCGGCCATGAACAGCTGGAACATCTCGGCGAGGATGCGCCGGGCCTGGCTGCGCGTCCGGTTGACGCGGTAGTGGCGGTACATCCGCTCGAACAGGAACTTCCGCAGCACGCCGAGATCGGCGAGCATGACGGACGAGAAGGCCACCAGCGGGCGCTGCGCCGTGCGCACGCCCTCGGTCGAGCGGATATCGTCCGCCTCGAGCCGGCGGCCGGTCTCGGCAAGCACGTCCTCAACCATGACGCCGATCATGCGCCGCACCGCCTCGATGCGGATCATGCGCTCGTCGATCTGCGGCCAGTCGCGGCGGACTCCGTGCAGGACCGGCCCGATCAGGGGCACGTCGGCGAGATCGTCGAGGGTGAACAGGCCAGCCTGCACCCCGTCGTCGACGTCGTGGTTGTTGTAGGCGATGTCGTCGGCGATGGCGGCCGCCTGGGCCTCCAGCGAGGCGAAGGTGTCGAGGCGCAGGTCCCAGCCATGGGCGTAGTCGGCGATCGCCTGCCAGGCCGGCTCGTCGAGCCGGTGCGCGACCGGCCCGTTGTGCTTGACCACGCCCTCCACAGTCTCCCAGCTGAGGTTCAGACCGTCGTAGGCCGGGTACCGCTCTTCCAGCTTCGTCACCACGCGGAAGGTCTGGACGTTGTGGTCGAAGCCGCCCCAGGGGGCCATCTGCGCCTGCAGCTCGTCCTCGCCGGAGTGGCCGAACGGCGGGTGGCCGAGATCGTGGGCGAGCGCCACCGTCTCGGCGAGGTCCGTGTCCAGCCGCAGGGCGTGGGCGATCGACCGGGCGATCTGGGCCACCTCCAGCGAATGGGTCAGGCGCGTGCGGTAGTGGTCGCCCTCGTGGGCGACGAAGACCTGGGTCTTCTCCTTCAGGCGGCGAAAGGCGGTGGCGTGGATGATGCGGTCGCGGTCGCGCGCGAAGGCGTTGCGGGTGCGGCTGATGGGCTCCGGAACCAGCCGCCCGCGGCTGTGCTCGGGGTATTCGGCGAAGGGCGCGCGGTCGGGAAGCAACGTCGGCGGCTCACGGCTGGAGGCGGCCCTTTGCGAACGGCCGCCTCCGCCTCATATAGAGCGCCGTGAGCACCGTCCAATGAGCACTGATCTGGCCACCCCCGCATTCGAGATCGCCCCGGCCTCCGGCGGCCACGGCCTGACGCTGGCCGAAAGCGCGGCGCGGCGGCTGGCGAAGCTCGGCGCGAGCGAGGGGCGGCCGGTGATGCTGCGCGTCGCCGTCGACGGCGGCGGCTGCTCGGGCTTCCAGTACCGGTTCGAACTGGTCGAGACGGCCGCGGCGGACGACATCCGGATCGCCGCCGACGGCCAGACGGCCCTGGTCGACCCGGTCTCCCTGCCCTTCCTGAAGGGCTCGGAGATCGCCTTCGTCGACGACCTCGCCGGAGCCCAGTTCGTGGTGCGCAACCCGAACGCCGCCTCCAGCTGCGGCTGCGGGGTCAGCTTCTCGATCTGACGGCCTTCGCCGCGACCGCCCGCCGATCAGCGCCCTTCCCTCATCGGTCGCGCCTCACATCTTCTCGCCGGGCCGGCCGGCGGCCTGTCTCACCCAGTCCGCGAACCGCCCCTCGTCGACCGCATCCGCCTCGTGGATATGGAAGTAGCGGACTTCCTTCTGCTTCGAGGAGACCGGCGGCGGGGGCGTGAGGCCTGCGCCGCGAAAGAAGCTGACCTTCAGGTAGCGGTCGAAGGCGTGGACGCCGAGGAACCAGTCGTCCCTCCCCGGCGCGCCGTAGAGGGGGGAATTCCACTTCACCGCCCGGCGCACGCCCGGGACGGCGGCGCCGACCAGCGCGTCCAGACGCCGCCAGACGGGACTCTTCCAGCCGGGAACCGCGTCGATCCAGGCCTGCACCGGGCCGTCGCCCTCGCCCTTGGCGATCTGTGGATTGCCGCCGGAAAGCAGACGGACCTGCCCCGCCGACGATGTCCCGTTGGCCATGGCCGCCTCCGTGCGTCGCGGCGGATAATAGCGCGGCCGGGCGGTCGCGGCGAGGCCGCGGTTCAGGCCAGGGTTTCCTGGAAGCGCACCGGACGGCCGTGGGCGGAGCCCTGCAGTTCGCCGTCGCGCATGACGACGCGGCCCCGGACGATGGTGGCCATCGCCTTGCCGGTGCACGCCATGCCGTCGAAGGGAGTCCAGCCCGAGCGGGTGGCCATGTCCTCGTGCCGCAGGACGTGCTTCGCCTTCAGGTCGACGATGGTCAGGTCCGCGTCATAGCCCTCGGCCATGCGGCCCTTGCCGGCGATGCCGAAGACGCGGTTGGCGCCGTGGCTGGTCAGGTCGATGAAGCGATCCAGCGTCAGCCGCCCGTTGGCGACGTGGGTGAGCATCACCGGCACCAGGGTCTGCACGCCCGGCATGCCCGAGGGCGAGGCGGGATAGGGCCGGGCCTTCTCCTCGAGCGTATGCGGCGCGTGGTCCGAGCCGAGCACGTCGGCGACGCCCTGCTCAATGCCGCGCCACAGGCCGGCGATGTGCGGGGCGTTCCGGATCGGCGGGTTCATCTGGGCGAGGCCCTTGAGCCGCGCATAGGCCTCGTCGCCGTCGAGGGTCAGATGCTGGGGCGTCACCTCGACCGTGGCCACGTCCTTGTGGTGGCTGAGGAAGTCGATCTCCTCGGCGGTGGTGACGTGGAGGACGTGGATGCGGGCCCCGGTCTCCTGCGCCAGCCGCACCAAGCGGCGGGTCGACATGATGGCGCTCTCGGGGTCGCGCACCTCCGGGTGGCTGGTCCAGTCGCCGGCGCGGGCCAGCGGGCGGCGCTCGGCGAGGCGGTACTCGTCCTCGGAATGGAAGGTGGCGCGGCGCTTCACATGGCGCAGCACCTCGCGCACGCCGTCGTCGTCGGCGACCAGCAGGGTGCCGGTCGAGGCGCCCATGAACACCTTGACCCCGCAGCAGCCCGGCAGGCGCTCCAGCTCGCCGAGGAAGCGGGCGTTCTCGTGCGTGCCGCCGATGTAGAAGGCGTGGTCGGTCCACATCCGGTCGCGGGCCCGGTCCAGCTTGTCCTGCAGGGTGTCCGGGTCTGTGGTGTTGGGCTCGGTGTTCGGCATCTCGAACACGGCGGTGACGCCGCCCAGCGCCGCGGCGCGGGAGCCGGTCTCGAGGTCTTCCTTCCACTCCAGCCCCGGCTCGCGGAAGTGGACCTGGGTGTCGATGACCCCGGGCAGGACGGTCAGGCCGGCGGCGTCGAAGGTCTCGCCGGCGGAGGCGTGGGACAGGTCGCCGATGAAGGCGATGCGGCCGTCGATGACGCCGACGTCGGCGGGGCCGCGACCGGCGTGATTGGCGACCTCGCCGCCGCGAACGATCAGATCATAGGTCCGGGTCATGCCCCGGCGTTTACGCGCTCGGCCAGCAGTTTGCGAGCCGCCTTGAGGACGCGGTCGGCCGGCACCTCGTTCATGTGCTGGATGGCCTGGTTGAGGCCGGGGTCGATCTTGCGGAACTCGGCCACCGAGCGGGGCCCCCGGACGACCACCCCGCCCCAGGGCCCGCGCACGGCCTCGTCCGAGGGGCCGAAGGCGGCGACGACGGGCGCTCCGGCGGCGGCGGCCAGATGGGTCCAGATCGAGTCGCCGCCGAGGTAGAGGTCGGCGCGCTGCAGGGCCGCCACCGCCTGCAGCTTCGACAGCCGCCCCTGCAGCTCGATCGTGCGGTTGCGGGGCATGGCGAGGCGGATGGTGTGGGCGGCGTCGCGGTCGCTCTCGTCGCCGATCACCACCACCCGGCCGCCGGCCAGCGGACCGTCGGGGCCGCACAGGCTGGAGGCGAGGATGGCGTAGCGCTCCGCCGGCCAGCGCCGGCCCATCCATTCGGCGCCGGGGGCGATCGCCAGCAGCGGCGCGCCGTCGTCGGGGATGAGGCGGTCCACCGCCGCCCGGGTGGCCTCGGAGACGTGAAGCCGCGGCGGCGGGACTTCGTCGAGCTGAAGCACGCGGGCGGCGAGTTCGACCTTGTGGACGCCCGGCTCATCCTCGGCGCGGACGGCGCGCTTCTGGCGCCGGAGCTTGTCCGAGAAGCGCGTGCCGCGCATGTCGACGACGAGCCCCCACTTCGTGGCCCGGACCTGGTTCCACAGGCCGAGCCAGTCCAGCCGCCCTTCCCGCTCGAGCACGATCAGCCGGTCGAGGCGGGGGGTGTCGGCGAACAGGGGCGCGCTGGCGGGGGAGCCGACGACGGTGAAGCTCGCCTGCGGCATGGCCTCGACCAGATACGCCAGCGGCCCGGAGGACAGCACGGCGTCCTCGGGGTCGGCCTCGGCGAGGTAGAGGATGGGAAAGCGGGCCGCCATAATTGGATCGTAGACGGATTCTCGGCGGCTCAAGCCGCGCGGGGCCGCTTGGCTGTGGATGGTCCCGGCGGCGCGACACGTTGACCCCGGCGGCGGATGCGCCGAGGGATCGACGATGTCCCTTCCCCTCCTCCCCGGCCGCGAGTGCGGCGGCTGCGTCGAGTGCTGCCGGGTGATCCCGCTGGATCTGCCGGAACTGGCCAAGCCGACCGGCGAGCTGTGCGCATACTGCGTCGACGGGGCCGGGTGCCGGGTGCACGCCATCCGGCCGCAGACCTGCCGGACCTGGTTCTGCCTGTGGCGGGTGGTCGAGCTGTCCGACGACTGGCGCCCGGACCGCAGCGGGATCGTGGTGCGGCCGGACGGGATCGAGGACGGGATCATCACCCTGTTCGTGGTGCGGCGGACGGCGTTTCTCACCTCGCCGGAGCTGTTCGGCGTGGTCGCCGGCTGGCTGGCCGAGGGGATCGAGGCGGCGCTGAGCGTCCCGGGGCCGGTGGGAACCTATCCCGCCCGGGCGGTGGTCAGCGATTGGCTGCGGCCGCCGGTCGAGGCGGGGGACCCGGCGGACTTCGCGCGTCGGGTGATCCGCTCGCTGGACCGGCTGGCGCAGCATGAGTGGCAGGCGGACGGGATCACCGCGCGCTACGCGGTCGAGGGCTGAACGCTTGGTCGTCGTCGCCTGCGGTCCTATCTCCGCGACATGACCCGCATCGCCCGCCTCGACAGCCGCGCCCTGGTCCGGGTCAGCGGCCCGGACGCCCGGCCCTTCCTGCACAACCTGCTGACGCAGGACGTGGAGACGCTGGCGCCCGGCGAGCTGAGGTTCGGAGCCCTGCTGTCGCCGCCGGGGCGGCTGCTGTTCGACCTGTTCCTGTCCGGCGAGGCGGACGGGGTGCTGCTGGACGTGGCGGCCGACCGGCGCCAGGCCCTGCTGCAGCGGCTCGGCATGTACCGGTTGCGGGCGCAGGTGACGGTGGAGCCGGCCCACGCGCCGGTCCTCGCCGCCTGGGACGGGCCGGCGGAGGGCTTCGCGGCCGATCCGCGGCTGCCGGCGCTGGGCGGACGGCGGTACGGGGGCGACATCGAGGTCAACGCGACGGAAGACGACTTCCAGGCGCACCGGTTGGCCCTGGGCGTCCCGGATCCGGCGGCGGACGCCCTGGCCGACAAGACCTATCCGATCGAGGCCAATTTCGACCTGCTGAACGGGATCGACTTCGCCAAGGGCTGCTTCGTCGGACAGGAGACGACGTCGCGGATGAAGCGGCGGGGGACGATCCGCAACCGCATGCTGCCGATCGCCTTCGACGGCCCGCCGCCGCCGTTCGGCGCCGAGGTGCTCAACGGCGACCTGCGGGCGGGCGAGGTGCTGACCGGCCGCGAGGGGATGGCCATGGCCCTGCTGCGTCTGGACCGGCTCGACGGGGCGCTGACGGTCGAGGGGCGGACCGTGCAGGCGCGGCGGCCGGAGTGGCTTGCCGTCGCCGGCTGATGCTGCACTGCGGCACGAGTCATCTTGCACATGCGGCGGAAAGGGACGATCTAACCGCCGAACGTTTTGATTGAGGATGCTCCCATGTCCGATCCTGTCGTCATCTGCTCCTTCGCCCGCACGCCGATGGGCGGCTTCCAGGGCGCGCTCTCGGGCGCCAAGGCCACCGATCTGGGCGCAACGGCGGTGAAGGCGGCGGTCGAACGGGCCGGCGTCGATCCGGCGAAGGTCGAGCAGATCTTCATGGGCTGCGTCCTGCCCGCCGGCCTCGGCCAGGCCCCGGCCCGGCAGGCGGCCATCGGCGCCGGGCTCGGGCAGCACGTCGAGGCCACCACGGTCAACAAGATGTGCGGCTCGGGCCTGCAGGCCGCGATGATGGCGCACGACGCCCTGAGGGCCGGGACCGCGGACGTCATCGTGGCCGGCGGCATGGAGTCGATGACCGGCGCGCCCTACGTGATGGCCAAGCACCGCGGCGGCGCCCGCATCGGCCACGACGTGATCTCGGACAGCATGTACCTGGACGGGCTGGAGGACGCCTACACGCCCGGCAAGCTGATGGGCGCCTTCGCCGAGGAGACCGCGGCGACCTACCAGTTCACCCGCGAACAGCAGGACGAATACGCCATCGAGAGCCTGAACCGGGCCCGCAAGGCGATCGAGAGCGGCGCCTTCGACAAGGAGATCGTCCCGGTCGAGGTGAAGACCCGCAAGGGCGTGGAAGTGGTGTCGAAGGACGAGCAGCCGTTGAAGGCGGACCCGGCCAAGATTCCGACCCTGCGCCCGGCCTTCTCGAAGGACGGCACCATCACCGCCGCCAACGCCTCGTCGATATCGGACGGCGCGGCCGCCGTGGTCATGACCCGCGAGAGCGTGGCCAGGGCCCTGGGCCTGCCGATCGTGGCGCGGGTGGTCAGCCACGCGGCGCACGCGCACGAGCCGGGACTGTTCACCACCGCCCCGGTGCCGGCCATGCGCAAGGCCCTGGAGAAAGCCGGCTGGTCGGTCGACGACGTCGACCTGTGGGAGGTCAACGAGGCCTTCGCCGTGGTGGCCATGATCGCCATGCAGGAGCTGGGCATCGACCGGGCGAAGCTGAACGTGCACGGCGGCGCCACGGCGCTGGGCCACCCGATCGGCGCCTCGGGCGCCCGGGTGCTGGCCACCCTGCTGTCGGCGCTGGAAGCGCGCGGCGGCAAGAAGGGCGTGGCGTCCCTGTGCATCGGCGGCGGCGAGGCCGTGGCCATGGCGGTCGAGCTGGCCTGACGCAGCGCCCTACTCCTCCTCGGCCGCCTCCAGATCCGCGGGGTCGAAGGCGTAGTCGAGGAGATCGCCGGGGCGGCAGTCGAGGGCGGCGCAGAGGCGGGCGAGCGTCCGGAAGCGGATGCCCTTCACCTTGCCCGAGCGGAACAGGGACAGCTGCGTCTCGCTGAGGCCGACCTCGCGCGCGAGATCGCGCGCCTTCAGGCCCTTGCGGACGATCAGCTCGTCCAGGGTCACGCGAACCGGCATCAGACCATCTCGTCCAGCTCGGCCTGGACCTTGCCCGCCTGCTCGACCACGCCGCCGAGCAGGAAGAGGGCCCCGCCGATCATGCCGAGCGTCATGCCCGGCACGTCGAAGTAGGCCCAGCCGCCGGTCCCGCCCTGGATGAGACGGGAGAGGTTGGTGATTCCGAAGACGCTGAGCAGCCCCCCAAAGCCGAGCGCGAGGCCGACCCGTCGCAGGGCGCTGGCCAGCGTCGGCTGGATCAGCCGGCCTTTCGCCAGCTGGCCCATGGCCGCCCCGATCGACCAGACGGCGAACAGGTAGAAGACCGTCGGCAGGGCCCAGATCGCGCCGGCGAGCCAGCGGCCCTCCGGACCGACGTCCCCGCGCGCGGCCGTGACCGCCGGGGCGATCACGTGGATGAGGGCCAGCAGGGCGCCCACGCTGACCACCATGAAGATCGCCAGCCAGCGGAACTGGCGGCAGCGCAGGCGGAAGCGGTCGATGTCGGCGCGGCTCACGGGGGTCTCCGAATCTGTCAGTTCTTTAATCTTGACTTAAAGATGCACGCTCCGCAACTTTATGTCGGAGTTAAACGACAGGGAGACAGCGATGAGCGCGCCGGCCATAGAAACGCAGGACCTGACCCGCCGCTTCGGCCGCCGTACGGCGGTGGAGGCGGTGTCGATGACCGTGCCCGAGCGGGCGGTGTACGGCTTCCTGGGCCGCAACGGCGCGGGCAAGACGACGACGCTGAAGATGCTGCTGGGGCTGATCCGGCCGGACGCCGGGACGGCGCGGGTCGGCGGCGTCGACGTAGTGCGGGACCGGATGGGCGCGGCCCGGAAGGTGGGCGCGCTGCTGGAGGCCCACGGCTTCTACGGCAATCTCTCGGGACGCGAGAACCTGGACCTGACCCGGACGCTGCTCGGCCTGCCGAAGCGCGAGATCGACCGGGTGCTGGAAGTGGTCGAAATGACCGCCGACGCCGGCCGCCGCGTGGCCGGCTACTCGCTGGGCATGCGCCAGCGGCTGGGGCTGGCGCGGTCCATGCTGGGCGCCCCGCCGGTGCTGATCCTCGACGAGCCTACCAACGGTCTGGACCCTGACGGCATCGCCGACATGCGGCGCTTCCTGCGATCGCTGCCGGAGCGGACCGGCGCCGCCGTGCTGCTGTCCAGCCACCTGCTCGGCGAGATCGAGCAGACCGCGACGCATGTCGGCATCCTCAGCCAGGGCCGACTGGTGCTGGAGGGGGCGCTGGAGCGGCTGAAGGCCAACCTGGCGCCGGAGATCGCCTTCGCCGTCGACGATACGGTGCGGGGCGCGGCCCTGGCGACCGCCCGCGGCTTCGAGGTGGCGACCGCGGACGACGGTCTGGTCGCACGGCTGAAGCCGGGCGAGGACGCCCGGACCGCGGCGGCGGCGCTGAACCGGGCGCTGGTCGAGGCGGACGTCGCCGTCTTCTCGATCGGGGCGCGGCCGCGTTCGCTGGAAGGCATCTACCGCGAGGTCTCCGCCCCCTCCCCCGCCCCCCGACAGCCTGTCCAACCGCAGCCGGAGTTCGCCTGATGCTGGCCGTCCTCTCCGTCGAGATCCGCAAGCTCAACCGCTCGCTGGCCGCGCTTCTGGCCGTCGCGGCCCCCTCGCTGATCGCCGTCTTCGTCTTCTTCAACATGCTGCGCAGCAAGGCGCCCCAGCCCTGGGACATGTGGATGACGAGCGCCGCCGCCATCTGGGCCTTCTTCATGCTGCCGATGAGCGTGACGGCCCTGACCGCGCTGGTGGCGCACATGGAGCACGGGCCCCGGTCGTGGGACCACCTGCGCGCCCTGCCCGTCCCCCGCTGGCAGATCTACGCCGCCAAGGCCGCCTGCGTGCTGGCGCTGGTCGCGGCGATGAGCGCGGCGGTGCTGGTGCTGACCTGGGGCGCGGTGGAGCTCGCGGCGGCGATCAGGCCGCAACTGCGGCCGACCGGGGCGTTCGAACTCGCCGGCTACGCCCGGACGCTGGCGATGATGTTCGCCGCCGCCCTGCTGCTGGTCGCGGTGCAGCTGTGGACGGCCCTGCGCTTCGCCAGCTTCGTGCCGGGGCTGGCGCTCGGCATCGGCGGGACCTTCTGCGCCGTGGTGGCGACCTCAGCGAAGCAGGGCGTCGTCCTGCCGTGGCAGATGCCCGTCAACATGCTGGCCACGGAGGCCTGGCGGGTGAACACCGCCCTGGGGCTCGGAGCCGGGCTGGGCGCCGTGGCGCTGGTTCTGCTGGTCCTGCACCTGTCGCGGCGCGAGGTGCTCTAGCCCCGCGTCGAGGCTCATGAGGCGCGCCAGCGCCTCGCGGCCGGTGGTCAGCACGATCATCCGCCGACTCCTCTTCTGCGAACGATTCTCAGGTTTGCGCAGGCGCCCGTCCGTGGCAAGTCGGAAGGCGGATGGCGATCCGGGAGGAGCGACACGGATGCGTGAAGACGGAAAGCTGGACTACATCGAGCTGCCGGGCGGCGACCTGGCGGCGAGCAAGGCGTTCTACGGGGCGGCTTTTGGCTGGAGATTCCAGGACTACGGGCCGGGGTATGCGGCCTTTGACGAGGGGATCGACGGCGGGCTGGATGCCCAGCCCGAAGCGGTGCGCCAGCCCCTGCCGATCCTCTACGCCGGGGACCTCGAGGCCATGCAGGCCCGGGTCGAGGGCGCCGGCGGCGTCGTGACGAAACCGATCTTCGCCTTCCCCGGCGGCCGGCGCTTCCATTTCCGCGATCCGGCGGGGAACGAGCTGGCGGTGTGGTCGGAGACCTGACCCCGGCGCCGAAAGCCTGCGGCGACTGCGGCCTGTGCTGCAAGATCATGGGCGTGACCGCCCTCGCCAAGCCGGCGGGCAAGTGGTGCCGGCATTTCGGCAAGGCGACGGGCTGCGCCATCTACGGCGAGCGGCCGGACGACTGCCGCGCGTTCAACTGCCTCTGGCTGCTGACCGACGCCCTCGGGCCGGAGTGGAAGCCGAGCGTGGCCGGCTTCGTGCTGCACAGCGAGGCCGGCGGGACGCGGTTGATCGTCGAGTGCGACCCGGCCCGGCCGCACGACTGGCGGCGGGAGCCGTACCAGGCGGCGCTGCGACGCTGGGCCGGGGCGCCGGGGATGGAGGTCCTGGTGTTCGCCGGCCTGCGCGGCGTGCGGCTCGGCCCCGAGGACCGACCGGTCCGGCGGTCGCCGGCGCCTACTGAAGCAGCGAGCGATGCAGGTGGTAGCACTCGCAGGACGCCCGCTTCAGGGCGGGAAGGTCGACGATCCGGATGACGCCGCGGCTGTAGCGGATGGCCCCGGCCGCCTTCAGGGCCATGGCCGCAGCCGTCACCGTCGTGCGCTGGACGCCCAGCAGGGTCGCCAGATCCTCCTGGGTGAAGCGGAGTTCGTTGGTGGCGGCCCGGTCGGCGTAGACGAGGAGGAAGCGCGCCAGCCGCGACGGCGCGTCGTGCAGGGACGCACAGGCGGCCCCGTAGGCGGCCTGGGCGTGGTAGTCGTTGGAGAGGCGCAGCAGGTCGCGCCGCAGGCCGGAGCTGAGCTCCGCCTGCGCCCGTAGGATTGCCGCCGGCAGGGTGTAGACCGCGCCGGCCGACTTCACCTCCACGGCCCAGACGCAGGGGGCGTCGGCGAGGAAGGGCGGCAAACCCGAGATGCCCTCGGCCCCCATGATGAAGGTCTCGGCCGAGCGTCCGTCGCTGTAGGTGATGCTGTTGGCGAGGTAGGCGGTGGTCGGGAAGTGCACCGTCTCGACCTTCGCTCCCTGCTCGATGAGAACCTCGCCGCGCTCGACGCGGCGCTCTGACAGGTGGGGCAGAAGGGCGGCGAGATCCGCCTCGCACAGGCGGGCGATCGTCTGGTTTGCGAACATGGATTTCACTCCGGCGGCGAGGGCGGGAGTGCGCAGCGAGCGTGCCGAAATCTCTCAGCCTCCGGCAGCCAATGAGGCCGAAGGTGAACCGATAATGCGCACGCAGCCGTGACGGGTCTGACGCTTTTCGACTTAGCGCGCGGAATTCGACCCGGCGGCGGCGGCCGGCGCGGCCGCGGCGACATCGACGGACTGGGCGATCTGCTCGGCGAGGGCGCGGTCGGCGCCGTCCAGGGTCATGGTCCAGACATGGATCTCCCGGGGCGCGTCGGCGCGCTGGAACAGGTGCTCGACCGCGTGGCGGGTCCCGTCCTCCGTGGCGACGACGGTGGCGCGGCCGCCGGCCACCGTCATCTGCCCGGAGTAGATCGGAAACTGCGAGGCGGGACCGGCGTAGACCATGACGAACGACCGCTCGCCGCGGCGGATGGTGTAGATGCGGAAGTCCGGCCCGGGGCGGCCGGTGACGATCTGGAAGCCCGCCGGGAGGTCGACCGAGAACGGCAGGGCGGCGCGGGCGGCGGCGTCGAGGACGGTGACGCCCGGCGTCGGCGCCGGAGGCGGGGCGCTGACGGCGGGCTCGGCCGCCGGCGGGGCGCTCGCGGCCGGCGCAGGCACAGGGCGCGGGGGTGCGGCGGGCGCAGAGGCGGCCGGCGGCGAAGCCGGGCTCGCGGCCGCGGGTCG
>Ga0233425_10003574_pt1 | contig 27931 bp, 34 predicted proteins | sample Watercolumn_Towu_2_FD_181712 | JGI IMG/M metagenome (GOLD analysis project Ga0233425, IMG submission 181712) | Freshwater microbial communities from Lake Towuti, South Sulawesi, Indonesia - Watercolumn_Towuti2014_140_MG | ecosystem: Environmental > Aquatic > Freshwater > Lake | place...
CGCGCAAAAACCCGCAATTCATCAACAGGAAAATTGCGCTGCCGTAAGACCCTGAGCATTTCGACTCCGACTACACCCGCACCGACTACGCAAACGTTGTATTTTCTCATAGATTCTCCGCGACTAGGTCCCCGACTTCGGTTGTAGAATAGCCCATTTTACCAGCAGCCAGAGATTTTAATTTGGTTTGCGCTACTTTTATAACCGCAGCCTCTACGGCCTTCCCGGCTTTCTCTTCTCCTAGATTCTCCAACATCATCCCCGCAGCGCAAATCGCCGCCAAAGGATTGATCACATTCTTTCCGGTATATTTAGGAGCGCTTCCGCCAATAGGCTCAAACATGGAGACGCCCTGAGGATTAATATTCCCTCCGGCGGCTATGCCCATACCACCCTGGATCATCGCACCTAAATCCGTAATAATATCTCCGAACATGTTATCGGTAACGATTACGTCGAACCACTCCGGGTTCTTTACAAACCACATGGTAGTGGCATCGACGTGAGTATAATCAACGGTAATGTCGGGATACTCCTTCGCCACCTCGTAAAAGGTCCTCTCCCAAAGATCCCAGGCGTAGGTCAAGACATTGGTCTTACCGCAAAGGGTAAGCTTTTTCCTTTTGTTGCGCTTTCGGCAATACTCAAAGGCATAACGGATGCAACGCTCCACGCCGTTTCGCGTGTTATAAGAAACCTGGATGGCTACTTCATCCTTCGTCCCCTTTTTCTGAAACTCGCCCATACCTTTATAGAGGCCTTCGGAATTCTCGCGAACCACCACGAAATCGATGTCTTCCGGTTTTTTATCTTTCAAAGGGCAATAATCTGAATTATAAAGCTTAACCGGGCGCAGATTAATATACTGATCCAACGCAAAGCGCAGTTTAAGTAAAACCCCGGTCTCGATTATACCGGGCTTAACTTCCGGATCACCCACAGCACCAAGATAAATGGCGTTGAACTTTCTCAATTCTTCTACATCTAATTCACTAACCAGCTTTCCGGTCTTCAAATATCTCTGGCCGCTGAAATCAAAATCCTTGGTCTCGAATTTAAAATCAAACTTCTTGGCCGCAGCCCGTAAGACCTTTAGGCCTTCCCTGGCTACTTCCGGGCCCGTCCCGTCTCCGCCGATAACCGCTATCTTATACATGTTTCTTTTCCTTTTCTTTAATGTAATTCATAAGTCCGCCGTCCTCCACTATATCCCGAAGGAACTTAGGAAATGGGGCTGTTTTATAAGTTATATTCTGCGTAAGGTTCTTAATTATACCACTTGATAGGTTGATTTCAAGGATATCTCCGTCTTTAATCGCATCCGTCTCCTGTGATTCCAGGAAAGGAAGGCCGATATTTATGGAATTACGGAAAAATATGGCGGCGAAGCTCTTGGCGATAACCGCGCGAACCCCGCATCCTTTTATGGCCAGAGGGGCATGCTCCCTAGAAGAACCGCACCCGAAATTACTTCCGGCTACGATTATGTCTCCGGGCTGCGCTTTCTTTGCAAAATCAGGGGCGATGCTTTCCATACAGCGAGAACCCAATTCCTTGGGGTCAGTAGAAACCAGGTATTTTGCGGAAATGATATCATCGGTATTAATATCATCGCCGAACTTATGTACTCTCCCTTTTATAATCATATTTTTTCGGGATGCGTAATCTTTCCGGTTATCGCTGAAGCGGCGGCGACAGCCGGATTAGACAAATAGACGAATGATTTCGGGCTACCCATCCTTCCCAGGAAATTCCGGTTGGTGGTTGCCAGAGCCACCTCTCCCTCGGCAAGGATACCCATATGCCCCCCTAGACAGGGGCCGCAACTGGGAGTCTCGAAGACTCCGCCGGCTTTAACGAAGATCTCCGCTAGCCCCTCCTTTACGCACTGCGAATAGATCTTCTGAGTGGCGGGAATCACGATTAATCTCACTCCTGCTTTTACCGCTTTACCCTTGATGATTCTTGCGGCAACTCTCAAATCCGAGATCCTTCCGTTAGTGCAAGAACCGATAACTACCTGATCGATACTGACACCATCGAGCTCGCTTACCCCTTTAACGTTGCTGGGTAGATGGGGACAGGCGACCTGCGGCTCAAGCTTCGTAACATCCCATTCATAAGTCTTCTCGTATAAGGCGTCTTCGTCTGATTTATAAAATATCCCTTTGCGTTTAAATTGCGAGACAAATTTCCTGGTAACGGCATCCGGCTCGATGATCCCGGCCCTTCCTCCGGCTTCGATCGCCATATTTGACATGGCAAACCGGTCATCCATGTTCAAAGATTTTATTACCGGTCCGGCGAATTCCATTACCTTGTATATGGCCCCGTCTACTCCGATCTTTCCTATGGTGGATAGAATGAGATCTTTACCGCCGACCCATTTATCGAGTTTTCCTTTGTATACGAATTTTACGGAGTGCGGAACTTTCAGCCAGATCTTTCCGTCGACATAAGCGCGGGCTAAATCCGTAGAGCCGATTCCGGTAGAATAGCACCCCAACGCCCCGTAAGTGCAGGTATGGGAATCCGCTCCGATTATCAGGTCTCCTGGCATGGTAAGGCCTACCTCCGGCAGGAGGGCATGCTCAACCCCCATGCATCCGACTTCAAAATAATTTGTCAGTTTCTGCTCTTTGGCGAAATCTGCCAGAATCTTACACTGGTTTGCGCTACGCAGATCCTTTGCCGGGGCGAAATGATCCGGGACAAGGACCACTTTACTCCTGTCAAAAACCCTGGCAAAACCGGCCTTCTTGAATTCCTCAATGGCAATAGGCGCAGTTATATCGTTTCCCAGTGCCAGATCAATCCTGGCCTCTATAAACTCCCCGGGTTTGATCCCCTTTAAGTCTGTGTGGGCGAGTAATATTTTTTCCGCTATACTATAACCCATTTACGAATCCAAAAGATTACTTCAGTTTACTGACGATAAGAGTGGCATTGTGCCCGCCGAACCCTAACGAATTGGAGAGGCAGACTTCGACTGCGTGTTTTCGTGCGGTATTGGGGACATAGTCCAAATCACAATCGGGATCGGGATTCTCGTAATTAATCGTAGGAGGAATTATTCCCTCTTTAATGACCAGACAACAAACCACGAATTCAATTCCTCCGGCGGCACCCAGAGGATGTCCGGTCATGGATTTAGTGGATGAAATCATTACTTTTTTGGCGTGCGGCCCCAGTGATTTCTTAATAGATTCGGTCTCTATCTTATCGTTCAGTTTCGTAGAGGTGCCGTGGGCGTTAATGTAATCGATATCCTCGGGCTTAATCCCCGCATCGCCAATGGCCTGGTTCATCGCCCGGGTCGCCCCGTCACCCGTCGGTTCGGGAGCGGTCATATGATAAGCATCGCAGGACATTCCGTAACCGCAAATCTCTGCGTAAATATGCGCCCCTCTTTTCTTTGCGTGTTCCAGACTCTCAAGAACTATAATACCGCAGCCTTCGGCAATCACAAAGCCATCGCGCTCTTTATCAAAAGGCCGGCTTGCCCTCTCTGGTTCGTTATTTCTAGTAGAGAGCCCTTTTAAGGCACAAAAACCTCCTACGCCGGTAGGAACGATACAACTTTCCGTCCCCCCTGTGACCATAACATCAGCATCCCCCCGTTCGATCACTTTAAAGGCATCACCGATAGCATGTGAACCCGAGGCACAGGCGGTTGCTACTGCGGAGTTAGGCCCCTTCAGACCTAAATGTATAGCTACCTGTCCGCTGGCGGCATTGACAATAAGCATAGGGATCAAAAAAGGCGACATCCTTGACGGCCCCTTATCCAGAAGTATTTTATGCTCGACTTCTACGGTATGCAGGCTTCCGATACCCGAGCCTATTATCACGCCGATGCGCTCCCTGTTTTCCTTGCCTAAATCAATACCGGAATCTTTCAGCGCCTGCATAGAAGAGGCCACAGCATACTGGCTGAATTTATCCATGCGCTTTATGTCTTTAGTGGAGAGGCCGTAAATCAGAGGGTCGAATCCCTTCACTTCTCCGGCAATCCGGGAGTCAAATTTGGAGGGATCGAACGAAGTAAGCGGGCCTATTCCGCTCTTACCGGATTTCAATGCCTCCCAGCAAGAGGGAACGTCGTTTCCGACGGCAGAAATCATACCTAAGCCAGTAACCACTACCCTGTTTTCCTGCATTTTATCAAGTATAGGTATTAAAACTTACCCCGCCTGATGTTTTTAAGGCGGGGTAAGCAAAACTCTATCTCCAGTGAACCTTATTTTCCAGCAGTCTTGTCCTCGATGTACTTTACCGCATCGCCGACGGTGGTGATCTTTTCGGCATCCTCATCAGGGATCTCGATTCCGAATTCCTCTTCGAGGGCCATAACCAGCTCTACGGTATCCAGGGAATCCGCGCCCAGATCATCCACAAAGGACGCTTCAGGGGTAACCTCTTCCGGCTTTACGCCTAATTGCTCTGCTATGATTGACTTCACTTTTTCTTGCACTGCCATTCTTATTCCTCCTTGTTATAAAAACCTATGCCATAACCATGCCGCCGTCGACCACTATAGTCTGGCCGGTGACATAACTGGAATCATTCGATGATAAAAACAGGCAAACCGCAGCAACGTCTTCGGCCGTACCAAATTTGCTCAGAGGAATCGTGGCAAGCATCTTCTGCTTAAGTTCCTCGGGAAGCTTGTCGGTCATTGCCGTCTGGATAAAACCTGGGGCTACGGCATTGACGTTGATATTGCGGCTGGATAACTCCTTGGCTGCAGTTTTAGTAAGAGCGATGATGCCTGCTTTAGAAGCCGAATAATTGGCCTGGCCCGGGTTTCCGATAATACCGATGATCGAGGCTATACTGATGATCCTGCCCGATCTCTGCTTTATCATCGGCCGGGATACCGCCCGGATACAGTTAAAAGTCCCCTTTAAGTTGACGTTTATTACCGCATCCCACTCTGCCTGGCTCATCCTTAACAGGAGATTGTCTTTCGTTATGCCAGCATTGTTAACTAATATATCAACCTTTCCTAATTTGTCAAGGATTAAATTTAGCGCTTCATCGACTTTTGCATAGTCGGTGACGTCTACCTGGGCGGCTACCGCCCTTCTGCCCATATCTTCGATATCTTTACGGGTCTTCTCAGCCTCCTCCGGATTAACATCCCATATAGCGATATCCGCACCCTCCTTGGCAAAAGCCAAGGATATGGACCTTCCTATGCCTCTCGCCCCTCCGGTTATTAACGCAACCTTATCTTTCAGACGCATTTCCATTCCTCCCTAAATACCTGCCTGCCGGCAGACAGGCTACCTGCTACATACTACCTACTGAATTTATGTCTTCTTTCTTCTCTATTACCTTGACCTGCGCTCCCGCATCTATCCTGCGCATCAGACCTTTTAAGACCTTTCCCGGCCCAAATTCGTAGAATTCTGCCACCCCCTGACTAAGTATATAGCGCATCGAGCCTTCCCAGAGCACGCTGGTAGCCACCTGCTTAACCAGATTCTCCTTTATCTCCTGGGCCGAGGTCTCCGGCTTAGCCGTAACATTGCTTACCACCGGAATTATCGGTTCCTTTATCTCTATATCAGCCAATACCGCCGCAAGCTTATCCGAGGCTCCCTGCATGAAAGAAGAGTGGAACGCGCCGCTTACCTCTAACGGAATAGCCAGCTTTGCTCCTTTGGCCTTAGCCATAGCCTGCGCCTCCTCTATTTCGGTTACGCCTCCGGAAATGACGATCTGGCCCGGACAGTTAAGGTTAGCGATCTCCGTACCGGACTCGGCACATAATTGCTTTACCGATTCCGCAGCCAAGCCGATAACCGAGAGCATCTTTCCCGGCCTTTTGCGCGCTTCTTCTTCCATAAACTCACCGCGCCGTCGGACTAATCTGACTGCATCTTCAAAACCTATCGCTCCGGAAGCCACCAGCGCAGAGTACTCGCCAAGACTCAATCCGGCGGTAAAAGCCGGCTGCGGAAAATCTCCCGATTTCAATGCGGCAATGCTAACCGTCAGTATTGCCGGCTGAGAGTTATTGGTTTTAGTAAGCTCTTCTTGTGGGCCTTCAAAACAAAGTTTACTTAAAGATAGCCCGAGAGCTTTATCGGCGTTGTCAAATACCTCGCGGGCCCGGGGGAAAGCATCATAAAGGTCTTTACCCATACCTACATACTGACTCCCTTGGCCGGCGAACAAATAAGCTACCATTTGATTAAACAGGCCCCCCAAACCAGTCCGGCCCCGAAAGCGTCCAAAAGGATAATGTCTCCCTTTTTCACCCGACCGCTGCGTACCGCCTCCACCAGCGCGGTCACCGTCGAGGCGGAAGAAATATTTCCGTGCTTTTCTATATTAAGAAAAATTTTCTCTTCGTCTATCCCCAACTTTTTCCCTACGGCGAGGATTATTCGTGCATTAGCCTGATGCGGGATGATCAAATTAACATCCCGAAAGGTGAGCCCTGCCTGCTTCAGTACGGTCTCGGCTGCGTCAGTCATGGTTTTAACCGCGATCTTAAAAAGCTCATTACCTTGCATCTTTATAAAATGTTCCCGCGACTCCAGTGTTTTGAGGGAAGCGGGTTTCTTTGAGCCGCCGGCAGGAAGATTTAACAATCCCGTCTTGGACCCGTCGCAACCCAGGTAGGTGGCGAGTATTCCTCCGGAGTGCACCTCTGCCAGGACTGCGGCGCCTGCGCCGTCGCCGAATAAAACACACGTATTACGATCCTGCCAGTCTGTCACGGCAGAAAGAGTTTCTGCGCCGATAACCAGGGCATTCCGGTAAGTACCGTTAGCCACAAACTGCTGAGCGATTGATAGGGCGTAAACAAAACCCGCGCAGGCGGCGGAAACATCAAAGGCGACCGCATGCTTTGCGCCGAGTGCACTCTGTAGCATAGAAGCAACTGAAGGAAAAGGCATATCCGGAGTAATGGTGGCCACCACTATCAGGTCGAGTTCGAGCGGTTTGAGACGGGCCTGTTCCAAAGCCTCCCTCGCCGCTTTTATGGCCATGTCAGAAGTAGCCTCTCCCTCCGCGGCTATGCGGCGCTCTTTTATTCCGGTACGCGTAGTAATCCACTCGTCGGAGGTATCGACCATCTTCTCTAGGTCAGCATTGGTCAAAATCCTCTTCGGCAGGTATTCCCCTAAGCCGACTATACCCACTTTCTTCATTATTTATTCCCTAATTGCCTCTAGTATCTTTTCGTTGAATTTTCGCTCGACTTCTTCCTTAGCGACGCGGATGGCGTTCTTGATCGCCCGCTTATTGGAGCGGCCGTGGCCGATGATGACTACGCCGTTTACGCCCAACAGGGGGGCGCCTCCGTATTCGGCATAATCCAATTCTTTCTTAAAACGCTTCAGGCTGGGCATGAGGAATACGAGCCCCATCCTGCCCATAAATGTACTGAGTATGTGCCTCTTTAGGAATGTCTGCATGGCCTCGGCAGCGCTCTCCGATACCTTCAGGGCAACGTTGCCTACGAATCCGTCGCAGACCACGACATCGCACTTGCCGCTAAAGAGATCTTTACCTTCGACATTACCGATAAAATTCAAGTGGCTTTTTCCCAGAAGCTCAAATGTCTGCTTGATGAATTCCGTACCCTTAGCCTCTTCCTCGCCTATGTTAAGGAGGCCAACGGTAGGCTTGCTCCGATTAAGGATAATGCGCGAATAGGCATCGCCCATTATACCGTATTGCAACAGCTGCGTGGGCTTGGGGTCAATGTTAGCGCCTACGTCGATTATAAGAGATATGCCTTTTAAGGTAGGGGTTATAATGGCTATTCCCGGCCGCTCTATTCCCGGCAGAAGTCCCAGGCCCAGGGTGGCGGCACAAACTACTGCGCCGGTATTCCCCGCGCTGAAAAACGCCTGCCCTCTTCCTTCTTTAACTAGATTAACTCCGACGACGATTGAAGATTGTCTTTTACGGCGTACGCTGGTAGCCGCGGACTCATCCATCCCGATAACGTCCGCCGCGGGTTGAATAGAGATGCTTTCTCCGGTATACCTGTATTTCTTAAGAAGAGATCTGATCTTCGCTTCGTCGCCGACAAGGATAACTTCGGCATCGTATTCACGGACTGCATCAACCGCGCCTTCGACTACCACATTCGGGGCGTGGTCTCCGCCCATGGCATCAACGACTATCTTCATCAGCGGGCCTTCTTTTTCTTTTCTTTTGTTTTAATCTCAATGATCTGTTTTCCGGCATAATAGCCGCAAACCAGGCATACCCGATGAGCCAGTTTTGGCTGCTTGCATTGCGGGCAGGGCGTAAGATTCGTCTTTGTTATCTTCCAGTGCGTACGGCGCTTACGTCCGCGCGCCGCGGAATGTCTTTTTTTAGGCAGTGCCACAGGTACAACCTCCTTCGTTTAGGTTTTTACCGCATTTGGGGCAGAGGCCCTTGCAATCCTCCCTACACAGGGGCTTGATCGGATAATCCACGATCATCTCTTCCCTTATTTCCGGATTCAGGTCTATAAACCGGTCAGACTTAAGGACCGGACAATTCAGCCCGAATTTCTTGTCAAAAACAATTTCGCTACCCTGAAGGCAGCGGCTGCAGGAAAAACGCAGCCTCGCCTGCACTTCTAATTTGACGCTTACCGCGTTAGTGATCCGCGACACCTGCGCCCTGACCCTTACCGGCGACGGAAAGTTTACATCTCCGGCTTCAAGCTCCAGATCTTTAGGGCTCAAATATTCTTCGAGTAACAAGCCCTCGACAGGTATCTGGTTTACATCTATCTTCACGCTTTATCTTTAAGTTTGGCCTTGAGCGCCTTCTCTACAAAATCCGGGACAAAACTGTTCAAGTCTGCGCCCAAAGACGCGGCTTCCTTCAAAAGCTTTGCCGAAAGATAGCTGTATGATTCCTGGGGCATCAGGAAGGTCGTCTCGATGTCCGGGGCAAGCTTCCTGTTAGTCAAGGCCATCTGAAACTCGTATTCAAAATCGGAGATCATACGCAACCCGCGTATCAAAACCTTAGCCTTATTCTTCCGGGCAAAATCCACGACCAGACCGTCAAACCCGACGATCTCGATTCCCTTCAAGTCAGCAGTAGCCCTCTTAAGCATCTCCAGCCTTTCTTTTAGGCTGAACAGAGGTTTTTTATGGGGATTGAGCGCAACCGCCACTATGACCTCGGAGAATATCTCCTGCGCCCTTTTAATAAGATCTATATGGCCGTAAGTAACCGGGTCAAAAGTCCCGGGATAAATAGCTTTCTGACACATCTCTAGCCTTCTTTCTTCCGGTATATGCTAAGGAGGGTATCGCCGTAGCGGGATTCTTTGATAAGATTTAAGCGGCACACCTCTTCCGGCAGCCTATCCTTCCTGGAGTGCTGGATAATCAGCAAACCGTAAGGCGCTAATATATCATAGGCGGATAGGCTTTGCAAGGTTTTTTTTAGCCAGTCTTCCCGATAGGGGGGATCCATAAAGATTATGTTAAATGACCCGCCTTCCCTGTGCAATACAGGTATAGCTTCCTGCGCCTGAAGAGGATACAACCGGCAATTTTCGGCCTTTAAGGCCTCGATATTCCTGCGGATAGCCTCCAAAGGGCCGCACTCGCTCTCCACTAACACCAGTTCCCCGGCACCGCGGGAGAGCGCCTCAAAACCCACCGCCCCTGTCCCGGCAAAAAGCTCAAGAAAAGATAAACCTTTGATATCTCCAAGGATATCAAAAACCGCCTTTCTCACCTTATTCTGGGTAGGTCGTATGCCACCGGGCATACGAATCGCTCTTCCTTTGTGTCTACCGGTAATTATCCTCATTTTCTCAGGTATTTCAGGGTAAACTTCGCCGCTTCCGCACCGGAAACATAGCAACCATGGACCCCGCCCCCCGGCCGGGTCCAGGCGCCGCAGAGAAAAAGCCCTTTTATCTTAGTGACTTGATCGAAACGGTTAATCCCGGATTGCGCTACGGTCTGGGCCAGTCCGTAGATTGCGCCTTCCGGCAAGGTAGCAAACCTGGCCATAGTCAAAGGCGATCCCACCTCCATAACTTCAATGTGCTTGGTTATTCCGGGAAGATATTTTTCCAAAACCCCTAAAACCGCTTCTCCGGCTTCTTTTTTCTTTATTATATATTCCTCCCGGGAGAGACTTAACCAGCTGGCGAAGTTATCTAAAGTCATCACGCAAAGCGCGCTCTTTCCAGGAGGCGCTAACTGGGGGTCAAGCTGAGAATGGTCTACCACCGCTAAACCACAGAGCTTATAATTACTTTCCAGGCAATTACGGTAACTCCCGCTATGGTCATAGCCCGGATTAATCGATAAAAGAAAATGATCCATCCCTACTGTCTTAGCCGGGACATCCAGCCCCAGATAAAGGGTGAGGGCAGAGATGGATTTCTGCATAGCACTCAACTGCTTAACATAGATATCTTTTAGTTCTGGAGAATCAATAATCTTACTCAGGGTATCGATAGCGTTAGCGTTAGAGATAACCGCTTCAGCGTATATTTTTTCCCCGCTCTCCAATACCACCCCATTGGCGCGCCTGTCCCGGTCAACGATTATCTGTTTAACGCCGGAATTAAACCTGACCTCGGAACCGTTTTCACGGATTCTTTCTACCATAGCCTCAAAAAGCCGGCGGAATCCTCCTTTGATAAAGGCTGTCTTAGCTCCCCAGCAGCCGCGTAAGACTATAAGATAATAAAAGGCAGATAACTCGGCGGGCGGCAAGCCGATAAATCCCCAGATCGTCCCTAAAATTGCGGCGAGCTTCTTATCCTTTATTCTTCTTGCGATAAACTGTTCCAAGGTAAAACAGGAAGCCAAAATTATGGATCGGTAAAAAAGCGGAACGAGTATAAACTTAAGAAAAAGCGGGAGCCGGGAATCCGTAAACCGATCGAATTCAGAGGAAAAACTGGCCATATCTTTAAAAAAACTATCTATACCTTTTCTTTCATGAGGAAAATTATCCTGACACCATGTTTTGAGACTTGCAAAATCGTTCTTCACAATTAAATCATGCTCGGGATAAACGACCCGGCCAAACTCCTCAAGCCCTATGAATTCTATCTTTTGACTTACCCCGTGCTTATCGAGGAATTCCCTGACCTCTTCTCCGGGAGCCAGGGCGTCCACAAAATGCAGTGATGCCTCGAAGTTAAAACCCTTGCGTTTAAAACTCGTGGCTATGCCTCCGGGAACCGGCTGTCTCTCAAGCACCAGAACCCTCTTACCCTCGGAAGATACATTTAAGGCGCAGGTCAACCCTGCCATCCCCGCGCCGACTATAACCGCGTCGTAATGACTGCTCATCAGTTTATCCTGTTCATAAAATCCGCCGCCGCCTTGGCTACTTTTTCCTTTTCCTTATCGATAGTGATCATATGGTAGCTGTCCTCAAGGACAAGTAGGGTCTTATCCTTGGAAGCGATATTGTTAAGCAAATGCTCCGCGTTCTTAAGACTGGTCATATCGTCCTCGCGGGCATGGATTATCAGAATAGGTTTATCCACCCGGGGAATCTCCTCCATAACCACTTTGGTGAATCTATGGTGCTCGTAGAGGCTGGCGACCGGGAAAAATGGGCTTCCGAATAAGAGCACCTTATTATTATCGATAAACCAGGAGTTTGCTTTTTTATAGAACCGTTCGATGAGTGCCCGCGCCCTCTCGTCCTTCAGTCCGTAAGGCCACCCCTCCCTTATGTTTATCAAGTTACGTAATAAAGGAATATGCCAGGTCATCTCCATAAGAACCTTGCCTTTATGCAGGGCCCATCCGTCGTAAAATATGGTCGGCGCCAGGGCTATGATACCGCTTATATCATCGGGATATAATTTTGCCAGATGGACGGACATGAGCGCGCCCATTGAGAGCCCGCCGACAAAAACCTGCCGGCAATCCTTCTTAAGAACCTGCAGGCCTCTTGAGCAGGCTTCGGCGATCTGCTGCCAGGTCACCTTCTTGAGTTCGTTAAGGGTCGAGCAATGCCCGGGGAGGGTGTTGCATAGTACGGAAAAACCGGATTTGTTCAGGGACTTCCCTAAATATCCCATTTCCGAAGGCGTACCGGTGATACCGTGAATAAGGAGAATCCCTTTGTCCCCGGCTTTTAAATAAAAACTAAGATCCTTGTTATTTTCCTGGTTCATATTTCCTGAATACTACACAGGCATTATTCCCGCCGAATGCCGAGGCGCTGTTTAAGGCGATACCCACTGCGGCATTCCTGCATTTATTAGGCACGCAGTCAATATCGCATTCCGGATCAGGAGTTTCGAAATTGATAGTTGGAGGGATTACGCCGTGTTTTACGGTGAGCGCGCAGGCAATCGATTCTATGGCCGAAGCTGCGCCCATGGTATGGCCGAGCATGGATTTGATTGAGCTTACCGGAAGCTTCTTAGAATATTCCCCGAAAATCTTTTTGATAGCTATGCACTCTTCTTTATCATTGGCGGGCGTCCCGGTCCCGTGGGCATTTAGATACCCCACCTCTTCCGCCTTGACGGCGCAGCTCTTCATGGCCTTATCTATGGCTTCGCTGATACCTTCCCCAAGAGGGGCAGTCATATGATGCGCATCACAACTCAGCCCGTATCCCAGAATCTCCGCATAAATCTGCGCCCCTCTTTTGAGGGCCTCTTGCAAATCCTCCAGAATGATTATCCCTGCCCCCTCTCCAACCATCATCCCTTTACGGTTCCTGTCAAAGGGCTGGCACTTTTCGGGAGCTACCGCCAACAGGCGATTGAATCCGGTGAAGGCAATTTTTGAGAATGCATCCGCGCCTCCCGCTAACATAGCCTTAATCCTGCCGGACCTGATCAGATCATAGGCATAGCCGATAGCGAAATTACCTGCGGCACAGGCATTAGGTATAATAAATGCGCGGCCGCCTAGCCCCATCTCACGGGCAATATTCGCGCTCAACAGGTCGGTAGGAAGCTTAGCGATCTCCTCCGGATTAATAGACTCTGCCCCCCGCCTAACCCAATCTTCATTTAATTTCTCAAGAACCTGGGTCTCACCCATGGTCGTTCCCATAGAAACACCGGAAGTCTCCCGGTCGATTTTAATACCCGCATCATTCACCGCCAGTTGCGCAGCTGCCAAAGCCAGTTGCGAGGCCCGACCGAGTCTTGGAATTTTATCTTCGGGGATGAATTCGCGGGGAGTAAAATTCTTGATTTCTCCGCCGCGGTGGTTGGTAAATTCCGAAGTATCGAAGGATTCGATCTCGCTGATTCCGGATCTGCCGGCAACAAGCGCCTGCCAAAAATCTTTTTTCCCGATACCGATTGAAGATACCACTCCAATACCGGTTATAACCACACGCTTTTCCATTATTATTTTACGCTGAAACCGAGTTCGGCGCGGCAGGCTTCCTGACCCCTTGTCTCGGCGAGGGCATTGACGATGGCGCCGCTTGAGATTATCTTGACGGGCTCAACGGTGATTCTAAGCTGGTCTCCCGGAAAAACGGGATTAAGAAAACGCGCCTTGACTGTACCTAAGAGATAGACTTTCTCATTTTCTACCGTCTGGCCTTGCGCAGAATGAAAAAGTGCGATTGATGCCTGAGCCATAGCCTCGATAATGAGGGCTCCGGGCATTACGGGGTTCCCCGGAAAGTGCCCGGCGAAGAAATCCTCGTTAACGGATACGTTCTTTACCGCGACCACCTTCCTACCCTCTTCTAACTCCAATATCCGGTCTATCAACAAAAATGGATACCTTTGAGGAAGGATCTTCTGTATATCTTCGATATTAAGCATACTATTTTATATATTCCCTGGCCACCGCTATAGTCTGGTTTAAGGTGGTTAACTGGGTAAGCTTCTCTTCCGGAATAGATATCTTATACTTCTTTTCAATGGCGGCGAGTATCTCTAAAGCCATCATGGAATCAACCCCCAGGTCCTTGAAAAAATTGGCATCGGGGTTAATCTCCGCGGGGTCTTTTTCGATTATAGTCGCCACCAGGTTCTTTATTTCTTCCTCTACTCCCGGCATACAAGCCTCCTATTTGCATCTGGAAATGATCAAGCTGGAATTATATCCTGACTTAGACGAAGCGGTAATAAGCGCCTTATTTATTTTACAACTTTTTGCCTTATTGACAACATAATTTAAATCGCATAGCCCGTCTTTTTCTTCAAAATTAACGGTCGGATACACTGCCTGGCGCTCTATCGCCTCTGCTGCTGCCGCCACCTGAAAGGCAGCGGATGCGCTCAGGCTCTCCCCGAGCACGGATTTAACAGCGCTTACAAATACTCTGGACGATTCCTTACCGAAAACCTTCTTTATTGCGAAGGCCTCCTCACAATCAAGATCTTTAGCTGAATTTGCGCAAGAGGAAATAAAATCGATCTCCGAGGGACTTATCCCGGAATCCTCCAGGGCAGCTGAAATCGCCTGGTTCAATCTTCCGGATCCGAAGCTCGCGCCAAACCCGCAGATCTCCGCATAAATCCTGGCCTTGCGGCTAAGCGCCAACTCAAGCTCTTCCAGGACCAAAACACAAGCACCTTCTCCTAGCACTATCCCGTTCCTTCTTTTATCAAAAGGGGCGCATATCTCCGGGCCTTTCAGGCCTGCGAGGCATCCGGATTTGTAGTAACCCAGAAAAACCTGCAGACATAATTCTTCCACCCCTCCGGAAAAGACTACCCCCGCCCTCCCCAGTTTCATCTGATCCAACGCATAGCCTATGGCATCAAGGCCGGCGCACGAACCGCTGGATATAGTAGCATTAAATCCCCGAATGCCGAATTTTATAGAGACCTGACTGGCCGGAGAATTAATGACTGTATTGGGAAAAAGGGCGGGATTGACGTAACGCGGCCCGTCGGTCAGCGCCTCGCGGTCGAAATCGCTGATACTTGAGATGCTTCCGAACGTCGAACCTAAAGAAATTCCCGCGCTACGGGAGTTGTTATCGTGAATTATCAAACCGGAATCATCGATAGCCAGCTTAGTAGCCGAGGCAACTAATTTTGTGCTACGATCAAGGGTCCTTAATCCCTTATCCCCGAGAAACTCCTGCGGCTTAAAAGAAGTTACCTCTCCCGCAGTCTTGACCTTGAATTCCGTAGTTTCAAAAAGCGAGATCGGCCTGATACCTGAAACCCCCTCAAAGATGGCTTTGCCGAACGCCTCCCTGCCGGTTCCGTTGGGGGAGATAACGCCTATACCTGTAATCACTACCCTGATTTTGTCCATAACGGTGTTTTATTATAAACTATTATCCGACCATAATCAATGATTCGTACTCCGGGAGCCTGCGGATAAGTTCCGTTTTTAAAATCATATTCTGGCGCTCTTGCAGACGGGGATCCCGTCCGACTAACGCCAGCGCCTCCTCCCGCGCCCTCTTTAACAGATGCATCTGGGTCAGGGGGTTAGCTATCTTAAGTTCACTCAACCCGTGCTGCCTGCGGCCGAAAAACTCACCCGGACCGCGGATCTTCAAGTCCTCCTCGGAGATACGGAAACCGTCGTTATACTTAACCATGGCTTCGATGCGCGCCCCGGATTCCGCGCCCTGAGCCGAAGATATCAGGATACAGAAAGAAGCCAGGTTCGACCTTCCGATCCTCCCCCGCAACTGGTGCAACTGGGATAACCCGAACCTCTGCGCATGCTCGATTATCATACAGGTAGCATTAGGCACATCGATACCGACCTCCAAAACAGTAGTAGCTACCAATAGATCAATCTTTTTATCCTTAAAATCCCGCATGGCTTTATCCTGCTCCGCCTCTTTCATCCGGCCGTGAATCAAACCAAGCTTAAAATCTTTAAACTCTCCATCCTTCAGCTCTTCGTACATCTTTTTGGCTCCGGCCATATCCAGGGCAAAGGACTCTTCGATAACAGGATATATTACATAGGCCTGCCTTCCGTAAGCCAGCTCCTCGCGGCAGATACGGAAAGCCTCCTTCTTCTTGTTCTCCGCAAAATGCAGGGTCTTAACCGGAATCCTCCCCGGGGGCAACTCATTAATAACCGAAATATCTAGATCGCCGTAAATGGTTATTGCCAGGGTGCGCGGAATAGGGGTCGCGGTCATAATCAGGCAATCGGGATTAGAGCCTTTTTTAGGCAGGAGCGCTCTCTGGCCTACTCCGAATTTATGCTGCTCATCAATGATCACCAATCCTAGATTATGAAACTGTACCGCCTCTTCGAGCAACGCATGCGTTCCGATGACTAAGTTAACTCTTCCATCCTTTATCTTCCTACAGATAGCCTCTTTTTCTTTTTGCTTAGCTGCGCCTGTCAGTAATTCTACTTTTATTTCTGTACCCTTGACTTTTGATATTTGACTTTTGACCTTTTCATAATGCTGCTTGGCCAGGATCTCGGTGGGGACCATAAAGGCAGACTGATAACCTCCCTGAACGGCTATCATCGCTGCAGCCATAGCCACTACGGTCTTTCCAGAACCGACGTCACCCTGCAACAGGCGCTGCATGGCAAGCGGACGGGACATATCCCGTTTTATCTCTTGAATAACAGCGTCTTGCCCTGCGGTAAGTTTAAAGGGAAGCGCGGCGATGTAGCCGTCGGCAAGATCTCCATCCAACCGGTGAGCGATCCCCTGCTTGTCTTTCTTGTTTAATTTTCTCAAGGCCAGCGGAAGCTGGAAGAAGAAAAATTCCTCAAAGGCCAGCCTTTCATAGGCCTTTTTCTGCGCTTCTTCATTTTCGGGGAAATGGATACTCGCCAGAGCCTGCGCAAGATTGATGATTTCGTTTCTTGTCCTGACATCGTAAGGAAGAGAATCCTGAATACCGGAGATATATCCGTCCAGCGCACTCCTTATTAGCTGGCGCATTGACCGTTGGGTCAGGCCGGCAACGGTAGAATACACCGGAACGATACGCCCTATATTAAGCGATTCGTCCTCCGGCCCTACGGATTCGAATTCCGGGTTAACAAACTGCAGCTTTTCGCCGTAACGTTCGGTTTTCCCGCATAAAACCAGCGTCTCTCCGGGCTTAATATACCCCTTTATGTACGGTTGATTGAACCAAACGGAGGAAATAATTCCGCTTCCATCCTTAACCAATGCCTCGGTAATACTAAAACCCCTGCGCCGGAACGAGCGGCGCTCCTTAATTGATACCACTTCGGCTCTAACGGTAAAGATTTCTTTTTCTTTTAACTGCGTAATAGATGCGAAATTACGGCGGTCTTCGTAACGACGGGGAAAATAATACAAGAGGTCTTCGACCGACCTCACCCCTGCTTTGGCAAAAGCGAGGGCTCGCTTGGGTCCGATCCCTTTCAAAAACTGAACGGGCTTATCTTTGGGATTAGGCATAAAGGCTAAAGGGTGACCTTGGGTAGGCTTTCGTCGTCGGAGAAATCAGGCATTCTCTTGCCCTGAACCACTTCGACCTGAAGTTCTTCGCTGGAATAGGTTTTATCTTTAGTCTTGAGCGTAGCCGGGCCTATTTTAAGCTTACCGATAGCCTTAGGCAGGAGGACAAAAACATACTCCATGCTCGACTTGGCTCCTTCCTTACCCCAGGAGGCCTGCGACGACTGTAAGCTTGAGATTATCGCGAAATCCTTGAATTCCGGGAACGCTGGTTGGGGAATAAAGCTCTCGGAGGATTCCACCGTCACTTTATAAGTAACAGTCTCATCGGTAGTAACCTTATCCTTATCTACCCGGGATTTAATCTCTGTTTGGGCAAAAGCCAGATTACATGCCAGAGCCAAAATAAATGTTACTAAGGAGAAGGATTTTTCCATGTTTTTATTTTTGCATATCATCCGACATCAGTCAAGCCTATTATAGACAGCATCTCTTTCGCCGTCCTTGCCCGACTGGACCTCTCCCTTAAAGGCCTAACCCTGCGCAATCCTTTAGTGTACCAGCCAAAAAACTTGCGCCAAATTATTACACCCCTTTTCTCTCCGTAGAAATCCACGCAAGACTGCAGGTGCCCGGTCATTGTCCGGATAAGTTCCGGCAGGCCCGGCTTCCTGTCCCGGAATATCCAGGGGTTGCCCAGGGCGCCCCGGGCAACGGCTAAGCCGTCGGCCCCGGTCTCCTCGAACATCTTTTTCATCAACTCTTCCGAAAAGATATCCCCCGAAGCGATAACCGGGATACTGACGGATTTCTTTACCTCTTTAATAGATTTGTAATCTACGCTGCCGCCGTAGCCCTGCGTCCGGGTCCGTCCGTGAACAAAAATCCCCGAAATCCCAGCATCTTCGGCATAAAGCGCAACCTCCCTAGCGTTGATCGAATCTTTATCCCAGCCAATACGCATTTTTACCGTTACCGGCACCTTCGATCTTTTTACTATTAATTTCAACAACCTGTTCAGTTTCCGGGGATCCTTAAGCAAGCTCGCGCCTTCGCCCCTGCGCACGACTTTCTTTGCCGGACAGGCGGCGTTAAAATCCAGTAGGTCGAATTTGTAGCCCTTAAGCACTTCGAGCGCCTTACGGATGTACTCCTCCTCTGAACCCAACAGCTGAATTCCCAGCGGCCTGTCTTCAGCACAGGTTGAAAGCATAGCCCGGGTCCGGCGACTCTTGTGGCTTATTGAACGGGCGTTAATCATCTCTACAAAGGCAAGTTCGGCTCCGAATCTCCGGTTAAGCAGGCGGAATGGCAGATCGCTGATACCTGCCATAGGAGCAAGTATAAGACGGGATTTCAATTTTAAATCGCCGATCATCAACATATGATTATTTTATACGGAAGTTAAGGGCAAGTCAACGGAGAACGGAAGGCTGAACTTGGGGATCAATATTTCAAGGCTGAAACCAGGGAACGTTCAAGTTCTACGCCGTATTCTTTCGGTAGGTCCTTAAAACTTACGCCTACGCGGTAATCGTTATCTTCGTAAGGGAGACAGGAACGCACCTCTCCCATAACCTCGATAGGCTCGGAGAAACTCACAAGGCCCTGATCGTCCATACTGAACATGAATAATTTCAGTATGAGGGTTGACCACGGAGGAAGCTCATGCCTGCTCAAGAACGATATCCCGCCTTTGCTTACATCCAGGGTATTAGTCTCCACTTCCACCTCTCCGACCAGGCTACGTAACGCCGGAGGACTGTCGATCTTATAGAAAGCGGTAAAATTCAAATTCATCCGCGGCCACTTGCGTCTTTCTTTCAATGATCCATCGACAGACATACGGAACCTCCGATAAAAAAACCACAGTATACGCCTTAGGCGTACTTACCGTGGCTATCTCTTTCAATTAAAGTATAGCTTAAAATCCCCGTCATTTCAAGCAACTTTTTGAAAACGTTTTCTCAAAAACCGCGTTTTGGCCTTGATTTCTATCCGCGGGCATTGCATACTTGATTAAACGTTTACCCGAAGTTTTACAAGGAGGTTTCAGGCGGATAGCGCAAGCTATCAGGCTTATCACCTACAAAAATCCCCGAAGAGATTCGGGGTTTTTTGTTTAGACGCTCGGTTTTTCCGACTATTCGCTGAACCTGGTGCCGCAATGCAGATAATAGAATCCTGTCGCCTGCGGACCCCCAACCCATGGATCAGTCAAACCAGGGCAAGCCGGACAAAAATAAGTGGCGTTTGAAGCAAACCAGATGTTTTCCGGAGAGGCAGGCAACGAGTTCATCCCGACTTGAACGCTACAGCCCCAAACTTCGTGATAATTCTTAAAAATATTGCCATAATGCCACCCGGAATACATACCGGGACCGGTCAATTTGAATTTACACAACCCTACCGGCAGATAAGTCGGATTAGTGCCAGTTGAACCCAGAAAGTAAGCCCATTGATTACAGCTTCCTAAATCCCGCCATCCGCTGCTATCGTAATACCGGATCTTTCCTCCGTCACCGCTATCATAATATACCGAGCCAACCTTCCCGCCCGCAGGCTCGCTGCTCTGTGGTATTAGATTAAGATTAAGCGTATCCAGGATTCTATAGCTACCGTAAGGAGAAGGATAATAGGTGGTGAGCGTGATCTCTTCCTCCTGAGAAAAAGCAGAAAACGAAATTACTAACATGGCCGCTAGGCATAAGGATAGAACCCTAAACATGGTGCCTCCTTTCGATTAACTGCCTCTTACAAGAAAATTATATCTCAAATAACCAGGCAGGCAAATACAATTATTGAACAGTCTGTCTTTTGCGGATATCTTCGATATAGCGGAGCTCATTTTTGGCGATTTTGTTATCCGGCTCGATCTCAAGGGAACTCTTAAACATTCCTTCTGCTTCATCAAGCCTACCCAAATCTATAAGGACATACCCTTTGCCCCTTAATATCACCGCGCGGGCGTGGCTGCTCATACACGGACTCGATACTTCCGCCTTTTTATACGACTCATAGGCTTCGGAAAACTTCTTCTGTCCGGCTAAAATGTAACCCCTCTCGGTATATATGGAGGGATGATCCGGTTCTATGGCTTTAGCCAGTTCAAGATAGGTAAGGGCAGAATCATAATTTTTCCGCTCCACCTCAATATAGGCCAGATAATAATACACACTGGCATAGTTCGGCCAGACCCATATTACTTCTTTCCCCGATTTCTGAGCCATTTGCGGAGAGCATTCGATAAAGCTCTCCTTGTCCCAGAAAGCGACTTCGGTTTTGTCCGGATAATCGCTTACCGGACTCCATGCCGGAGGTATTCTGGCTATTAAGCCTTTTAACAGGCTCTCTGCTCCGGCCAGGTCTCCGGATTCGATTAAACCCAGCGCTCGGGTCATCTCTTTAGACTCGGCAGTCTCGCTTCTTAGCGAAGACGGGGGAGCCTGAGGAAAAGCGATACCGCAGCAGTAAAATACAAAAATAAGAGCCAAAAATTGCAGACGAATAACAGAAAACATGCGCCCTCCCTTATTTACTCTTACCTCTCACCGGAATACCCTGCGCCCTCAGTTGGTCGGTTTTTTCTTTCGAGCATTTCATACAGAGAAATACCGGTTTAGAGCCGCTTTTATCGTATCCCGCGGTCTTAATCAGCCTCCAGAGATGAGAAACTGCACCGCATTGATCGCACCTGCCTTCTTTTATATGCCAGACTTCTACGGCTGCAGAGGTGAAAATAAACCTATCCACCCAGAAGAAAATTGCGCCTCCGATAAGATTAGCCAGGACCGTAGCCCAGAGGCCTGTACCCATCTTCCTGACTACCAACCACAATATCGGAGTACTTAACTGCCACCTGAATAAATACAAAAGAAATCTTTTCATCGTAAAACTTCTTATTCGTAATAAGCGCAGCCTTTAAACGGCAGGTTCGGGCTTAAGTCACGTATAGGAACGCAAGCGAACTCTTTTCCGGAGACCGTCTTATGCATCCCTATCCTGTTTTCGTAAACATCGCAATAATATTTACCGGAGTTGTCTTTTCTGAGATTTAGGCAGGGGTCATTATCTTTAACGCCGCAGCAGGCCCCGCACCTCTTGCAACGCGCTTCATATTCCCTGAATTCCTTATCCTGTTTTTCGAAATATGCGGGTTCGTCCAATTTAGTAGTTTTCCGCCAGGACCTCAAAATGCGCCTGCGGGTGTTTGCATGCCGGACACTCTCTAGGGGCATCCGCGCCTTCGATAACATAGCCGCAGTTAATGCAGTGCCATTTTACCGGGGCTTTCTTCTTGAATACCTCCGCTCCGGAGAGATTGTTGATAAGTTTCCGGTAGCGCGCCTCGTGGAATTTCTCCACCTTGGCCACCTGCTCGAAAGACCTGGCGACCTCCGCCAGGCCTTCATCCCGCGCGGTCTTTGCAAAATCCTGATAAATCGCCGTCCACTCCATATTTTCCCCGGCTGCGGCAGCCGCAAGATTTGCCGCTGTATCATCAATCTTGCCGGCAGGATAAATCGCGGTTATTTCCACATCTCCGCCCTCAAGATGCTTAAAAAATATTTTGGCGTGCTCTTTTTCGTTTTCGGCAGTCTCGATAAAGATATCGGCGATCTGCTCATAGCCCTCTTTTCGGGCAACCGAGGCAAAATAAGTATACCTGTTCCTCGCCTGCGATTCTCCGGCAAAAGCCGCTAATAGATTTTTCTCCGTTTTTGTCCCTTTAACCGACTTACTCATATCTGCCTCCTTGAATTATTGAGTTCGCTAACCTTTCCTATCTTTTCCTGAAGAAAACCCATCGGGCATATTACACACCAGGCCCGGTGCCTGGTAAAGATTCCCAGAAAAATAGCTATGACAGTGGTCGCCAGGCACATTATCACGAAAACCGCGCCTACGGCAACCGGATTCCATCCGGAGCTTAACAACCGCCAGGAAAGGAATCCCATTAATAAGACCAGAATCAAAAAACGGAACCAGTCTTTTACCAAGATTCCCGGGAATAACCTGTTAAGGCTTAGTCGCGACATTACTATATCCAGGAATGCTCCCCGGGGGCATAGATTCCAACACCAATACCTGCCGGCGAATACCGACGTTATAAGAAGCGTCGCCATCATCGCCAAAACGAGAAAGCCTAACAACGGATAAAAAATGCCTCCGATGACGATGACCGGCAACAACCAGACCATCACCCACTGCGATTTCTTCATAAAGCCGTAATTACTGTTTCAGATAAGCCTTGATTATTTTCTGTTCCTTGACCGGACGGTCAGAGGAATCGGTGGCGCAATTTTCTATCTTCTGCACTACATCGTAACCGGAGACCACTCTACCAAAGATAGTGTGGTGCATATTTAACCATGGGGCAGGAGCAACAGTAATAAAAAACTGGCTTCCGTTGGTACCCGGCCCCGCATTCGCCATAGCAAGAATTCCGGGTGAATCAAATTCAGCTTTTGAGCTTACTTCATCTGCAAAAGGCTTACCCCAAACCGATTCCCCGCCACTGCCGGTCCCGGTAGGGTCCCCGCCCTGGACCATGAATCCCTTGATAACCCGGTGGAATATCAGGCCGTTGTAATAGCCTTTCTCAACCAATTTAGTAAAATTCTCGCAGGCCTTGGGCGCTACATCCGGTATAAGCCTAATCTCAATTATCCCCTGGTTAGTCTCAAGAACCACATTCTTATTATCCATACAAAACGCTCCTCTCGCAAGAAACAACATGATACCTGCCAATAAAATAACCGCGCCCCTCTTCATCTAGACTCCTCTTATGATTTCTTATTCCGCAGGACTTCCAGTATATTAACCAGAAGGTACAAGGCTAGCGAACAGAACAGGCCTTTGGCAAGAAAATACCAAGCGATGGACTCGTTGGCGAACTTACCCTTCAAAATATCATTTCCGAGCATAAAGCAATATACGCAAACTGCCAAGACTACCAGAGCCGCCGTATAGACTGCAAGTTTTAATTTACCCATCTTAATCCTCCTCCGCGCAAAACTACTCAATCTTAGCACAAACTACATAAATTTGGCCGCCGGCATCATATTCCTCATTGTCTGTTTCGCAACCGCTATTTCCGCTACTATCAACAATATACCGTACGTCAACATCTTGCGTGCTGCTATTTATTGCGGTATTGAGATTGCATCCGGTAGCCTGCCATCCTTTGGAAGCATTGCAAAGGATACCCCAGGAAGTGGAATCAGGAGCGAAAGAAGAACCAATGATATTGCTAACTGCGGGTGGAGGAAAAGTACCGACTGCGATAAAATCTTGGGCTGTGGCTCCAGGAGAATAGAAAATAGCGCCGCCCTGGTAACTGCGTCTTCCAGCGATAACCTTCAATCTTCCTCCTCCGAGATTCTTCCAAGCTCCGTTATTATCGCAATATTTGAAACTATGCGCTACATTATCGTAATATATCTCTCCCTCGTTACAAGCGCCGGTCAGATTGATGGGATTAAAGCGGACCACACCGTCGGCTGAGACCGGATTTGAAGGGTTACCTATCCTTAACCTATTAGTATCAAGCTCTTTGTAACTTCCATAGGGAGAGGGGTAATAGGTGGTAAAGGTGATTTCTTCGGTATTCTGAGAAAAGGCAAGAGAAACACAAGCTAACACAAAAAACAGAGAACAAAACGCCTTAACCATAAACCCTTCTCTTTTAATTACGCGGCACTGGAGGGAGCCTTCCCCGGCGCTCGTATAAATTCTTGCTCGGCTCCTGCGGCTTATCTTCCTCGCCTTCTTTCTTCTTATCGGCGCCTTCTTCTGAATCCGATTCCTCCTCGCCCTCATTCTGCACGTTGGCGGCATCGTCTGAATCATCGGCATCGGCTATTTCTTCGCTACCGGCATCCACCACACTGTCATCCGCCTGGACGACCGGCTCGTTGGCGACCACCGAATCAACAGTTGATTCATCTTGGGCAAAAGATCGAAGTAACCCTGACCGAAAAGAAAAACCTAACAAGCAACATGCAATTAAAAGAATAATTCTGTTGAGTCTATTCATATTCTCCCCTAATTAGTAGTCACAACCCGGGCGTAGCCCGGGCAACGATTGGAAGGCGAGCCAAAAACATCCCAAGGCATTACGCTGCGATTTCCAACTATAATCTCTACCTTTTGCGTTGTTTCATTATATTTACCCATAATACCGAACGGATCGGAGGCTGATTCTGACGGCGTAGAAACATAAGCAATTGTGTCGGTAAGAAGGTGCTTAACGAAAACTGTTATTGTTTTAGGAGCGCCTAAATCATAATCAGGAGTATCAGTCCCATTAATTGTGTCTCCCATAGTATAAGTTAAACTTGTTCCTCCAATCAGACATTTTACCTGAAACCAACCGGAATCATAAGATTGAAAACCTAAAGCATTAACCCATCCGCCGGGAGAGCAGAATTCTAGCCTATTATTGTGATAGCGCACGGCACCCTGATTACCTGAAGTGGCGTTACATAAGCTGGTATCGTCACCAACCCGAACGCTACCCTGCACAATTATAGAATTAGCCGGAGGGGTTACGCTCTGATAGGTAGAACCTACGGCAAAGGAATTAGTATGCAGCTCCCCGTAGCTACCGTAAGGAGAAGGATAATAGGTTGTAAGGGTAATTTCTTCCTGCTGCGAATATAAACCCGGAGCAATCATAAAAACAATTGCCATAAAAACTAAAGCTGTTTTTGCCATAAATCCTCCTTTGGTTGCAGACGATATATTCTATTATGCCCGATTAACAGTGTCAACTGGTTTTGAAAAAATTGCCGGCTACCTTATCCCTAAGATAGCTGGCAATTTTAAAGGGGCATCTACCTACTCTTAATTCACCGTAGTTATTCTATGCGGCGAATTAATCTCGAGGCCTAAAGGCCGAGAGATCTACAGACCCCTCGTCAACCTAAACAAAAATTTAAGGTATCCTCGGGGTTAAATTAAAAAAGCCCCACTATCTAAATAGCAGGGCTTTTTAATTTAAGGGGCATCTACCTACTCTCACATACCCTTACGAGTACACTACCATCGGCCTTGAAGGGCTTAACTTCCGTATTCGGAATGGGAACGGGTGTTTCCCCTTCAGTATAAATACCCCAAAATTTAACAACTTAAACATACAATAAGTAGAAAACTACGTTAATAACCGTAAGCCAAGATTCTCCTTCACTATCGACTCTTTTGCAAAGTCAGAAGCTCGGGAATTTTTCCCGCTTACGCGGAAAAAATAAGGCCAAGCCGATCGGCTGATTAGTGCGCATTAGCTCAAATCCTTACGGATCTTACACTTTGCGTCTATCGAGGTCGTGGTCTACGACCAGCCTATTGGGATACCAATTCTTGGGGTGGGCTTAGCACTTAGATGCTTTCAGCGCTTATCCACTCCGAACATAGCTACCCGGCCTTTGCCCTTGGCAGGACAACCGGAACACCAGAGGTTCGTTTCTCTAGGTCCTCTCGTACTGAAGAGAACTCCCCTTCAAATATCCTACGCCCACATCAGATAGAGACCGACAATACTGTTACTTTCTGCTTTCGCAGACGGGCTGATATTTCTATCAACCTCTGCATATCGCTATGCAGTTCGGACTGTATCATATCCGCTTAACGCGAATTCTGGCGTACAGTCTCTGAAGATTCCAAGCGAGAGATTATATCTTCAAATTTTTGCTTGCGATATTTTCCGCTAAAATTCATTGAATAAGCGATTTTTAATATCGTAACCAAACTATCCTTCCTTAAATGCCCGCCTTCCTTCATTAAACTAACGACTCGAGAAAATTTCTCAAAATCCCTTTGTTTAATTGATATAAGCGGAGATTTCCTGAAGAACGGTATGACTTTATTGCGGAGATCGTCGATATTTCGAACAACAAAAACTGAAGTTTGGTCCCTTGGATTTCCGGGGTCATTAGGCTTAATATATCCGCAACCTAATTCCCTCCTAATTACTTCAAGCACTTCAGTCCTGTTTTGATGTTGCGAAACATGAAATTCAGGTATTACCTGAATCCCCAGCCTCACATTGCCGCTTCTTTGGATTGTTATCGAAAAGCAGCCTTCTCCATCAACAAAGCCTGAGATGTATGATTTTATCTCGCCTGGCCTTTCCTGCTGATTGTCTGCACCCATATATTTTCACTCCCGACGATATCCTATCATATAGAGACTAAATCGTCAAGTAGTAATACGGGATACTCAGATTTTCCAGCAATTAGCCAGATTTAAAGACAGCAACGGTCTATGATTACTGTCTCACGACGTTCTGAACCCAGCTCGCGTACCCTTTTAACCGGCGAACAGCCGGACCCTTGGGACCTTATACAGCCCCAGGATAGGATGAGCCGACATCGAGGTGCCAAACCGGGCTGTCGATGTGAACTCTCGAGCCCGATAAGCCTGTTATCCCCAGAGTACCTATTATCCGTTGAGCGATGGCGATTCCACGTTCAACCACCGGATCACTAGCCCCTACTTTCGTACCTGCTCGTCCTGTCGGACTCGCAGTCAAGCTGGCTTATGCGCTTACGCTCCACGGGCGATTGCCGACCGCCCTGAGCCAACCTTGGGGCCCCTTCGTTACGCTTTAGAAGGGAACCGCCCCAGTCAAACTGCCCGCCTGTCACTGTCCCTCCGCCGGATTCACGGCAAGTGGTTAGAAACTTAGAGCAATAAGGGTGGTATTTCACATTGCGGCTCGGCCCTAGCTAGCGCCAAGGCTTCAAAGCCTCCCACCTATGCTACACATATTGATCCAAATCCCAATAGCAGGCTGCAGTAAAGGTTCTGGGGTCTTTTCGTCTTGATGCGGGTAGACGGCATCTTCACCGCCACTACAATTTCGCCGAGTCTCTCGTTGAGACAGCGATCAGGTTGTTAAACCATTCGTGCGCGTGGGAACTTACCCCACAAGGAATTTCGCTACCTTAGGACCGTTATAGTTACGGCCGCCGTTTACTGGGGCTTCGGTTCTGAGCTTCGCAAATCTTACGATCCGCTAACCCATCCCCTTAACCTTCCAGCACCGGGCAGGTATCACACCCTATACTTCCTCTTTCGAGTTTGCAGAGTGCTGTGTTTTTGCTAAACAGTCACCCGATCCACTTTACTGTGACCTAGAAGGCCTTGCGACCCCTAGGTACCTCTTATTGCTAACTTACGAGGCTAGATTGCCGAGTTCCTTAACGAGAGTTATCTCGATCACCTTACCATATTCTGGTGGTCTACCTGTGTCGGATTACGGTACGGACGGCTAAGCAACTCCTTCGCTGCAATTTTCTTGGCAGTGTGGTTTTATTTCACTTCCCCCTCGGAAACCTCAGGGTCCCCTCTCCTGATTACTCAGGTAAGAACGCAGACATCCAACACTGCGCAGAACTAAACCTCCTGCGTCATGCAGAAAGTGATGACGCTACCTAGCCGGTCTCCGGATATTAACGGAGTGTCCATCGCTTACGCCATACGGCCTCAGCTTAGGGCCGACTAACCCTGGGCGGATTAACCTTCCCCAGGAATCCTTAGACTTTCGGTGTGCCTGTTTCTCGCAGGCATTTTCGCTACTTATACCGACATAATCCCAAGTCTCGCG